>Ga0207866_1001667_pt1 | contig 19816 bp, 23 predicted proteins | sample HigsolmetaAR203D_FD_184835 | JGI IMG/M metagenome (GOLD analysis project Ga0207866, IMG submission 184835) | Ionic liquid and high solid enriched microbial communities from the Joint BioEnergy Institute, USA - AR20-3-D (SPAdes) (version 2) ...
CCGCTCCAGTACCAAGCCGCTCGGCACCGCCCGGGTACCGCCCCGGCCGGTACTGGTACCGCTCCAGTACCAAGCCGCTCGGCACCGCCCGGGTACCGCTCGGCTCGCGGTACCGAGCCGGTACCGCCAACCTCGGTACCGCCCGGCCGGTACCCGGCGCCGCGCCGTACCGCGCCGCTCGGTACCGCCCCCGGCACCCGGTACCGCGCCGGTACCGTCCCGGCCGGTACCCGGACGGGACTCACCCCGCCCGGCGGTCCTCCGCCGCCGGGTACTTACGAGGCCGGCCACCTCCCCGGCCCCGGCCCGGCCGGGCCGCCGCCGCCAGCTTCAGCGTGGACCGCTTGATGTGCGGCACCCCGCACACCAGTACCCAGCCGGGCAGACGGCCGTCGTGGCGGTCCTTGCGGACCGTGGCGTACTTCACGCCGAGCAGGTCGGCCGCCTCGTGCTCGTCGAGCAAGTCGTCCGGGTGCTCGTCGCCGACAGGCCACGTCGGCAGCTCCCGCCCGTCGCGAGCCGCCTCGACCTGCGCCCTGTCGTACAGGAGCTTTCGGCGGCCCGAGTTGAGCGGGCGCAACCCCAGCGCATCCGCGCAGCGTGTGTTGTGCCAGGTCTGCACGCTGATGCCGAGGATCGCGGCCGCGGTGACGGCGTCGACCGCGTCACGCCCGTGCGGGATCATTCCTGCTCTCCGATCGTGGGGGCGATCTGGGTGATGGGCTCGTACGGGCGCCCGCTGTCGTCCGGCGAGTACGACATGCGGGCGGCGACGCGGCCGGTGGCGGACTCCACGATCCTCCACTCGAGGACCATTTCCCGCGTGCCTTCGCCGTTGGCCGCGGCCTGCGCGGCGGCCTGCGCGCACAGCTCCTCGAGGCGTTCCTCGGCGGCGTCGAAGGTGTCGGCGCGGCCCACGACCTTGCCGCGCCCGTCCTGGATCTCGTACATGTGGCCTCCCGGTTGTCGATGATGCCGGAAGGGTAGGGAGGTGGCGGGTGGCGGCGCCGCCGGCGTACGCCTCCTGTGGAAAACCCCCGTGGGCGGGCCGCGCGACCCGCCCACCTGTGGGATAAGCGGTGAGGGCGGGCCGCTCGGCCCGCCCTCCCGGTCACAGCGGGCCGAGGTGCGGCCACAGGATCCGGCGCGCCGTGTCGTAGGCCATCGCCCACGTCACGAGCTGCCGGTCGAACGCGGTCCGGTCGTCGCAGATGATCGCGACGTTTCCGACCCTCACACGCAGCTCCCCGCAACCGCTGGGCGACTCCATCGGGTCACGCCCGTACACCTGCGAGCCGCTCTGCCACCCGGTGACGGTGACGGCGGTGAGGATCTGGACGTTCGGGGTGGCCCGGTACGGCTTGGCGTCCCGGCCGTTGAAGGTCTCGGGCGCGATGTCCGCCGCCCGGCGCCACGCCCGCCACCAGCAGCGGACGGCCTCACTATCGGCGAGGGTGACAACCAGACCCGGGATGAGGACCTGGACCGTCTCCCACACCAGGTCAACACGGGTCTCGTGCTCGCCCGCGAAGCGGGCGGCGACGGTGCTGACGAACCCGGTCTTGCTCATTGACCTTCCTTTCCTTCCGGCAAGAAAACTATACCACAGTTCTCTACCGAAACGGAATAGGGGGTCAAGCCTTCCCATACCGCTCCTCCGCGAGCGTCCGCAGAATGTGCCGCACCCCACCCTCGGACGCGCCCACCAGCATCGCGATCGCCGCCGGACTCCACCCCTCACCCGCGAGCCGCTCCACCACCCCCCAGTCGATCCGCACCTGACCACCCCGCGGCCGAAGCTCCCCACCCGCCTCGAGCACGATCCCGCGCACCGTCGACCCCGACACCCCGAACCGCTCACAGATCCGCGCCATCGGCAACCCCTCCCGATACGCCGCCAGGATCGCCGCCCGCGTCTCCATGTCGAACCGCCGATGCCCGCTCTTGGCACGCATCGGCACCCCCCGCGCCCGCAACGCCTTATGAATCCACGTGGTCGACCGGCCGTCCCGCTCCGACAGCTCCCGCAGCGACGCACCCTGCCGGTACAGGCGCTCCAGCTCATCCACGCTCAGACACCCACTCATGCCGCCGCAGACTGGCCACAACATGCGCTAACGTCGCGCCGCGACACAAACCACCCGGCAGGGCACCATGCGGGCATGGCGCGCGCACGCATCCGCCCAGACCTTGCCGCCCGGCTCGCCGCCGGCCCCATCGCCCGGCACGTCGAACACGTCGCCGAGCAGATCGCCCGCGCCGCCCGCGCCAACGCCCCGGACGGCAAGGTGTGGATCACCGCCGAGGACGAGCGGGTACGGCCCTCCCACAACGCCACCCACGGGCAGACCATCCCGGAAAACATCCCCTACCGGCTGCCCCAGGTCGTCTACATCCGCAAGGGCCGCGGCCCGGACGGCAAGGCCATCAACAAGGCCGGCGGCTGGAAGATCGTCCCCGGCTACGACCTGGCCGACGCGCCCCGTGACCCGTCCCTGCCGGTGCACCAGCGGATCAACTGCCGGTGCCGCTCCGCCGAACTGCCCGGCGCGGTGGCCGCGGGGATCACCACCACCCCGGCCGTCCCCGGCCGCGAGCGCGTCACCGCCTCAGTGGTCGCCCGATACAACCGGGTCGCCGAGAGCGAGTTCGCCGAACGCGGCGGCGGATGGTTCCGCCGCGCCGCGCGTGAGGTCGCCGCCCGGCACAAGGCCCGCAGAGGACGTTAAGCCGCGGCCGCGGCACCATACGGCACGCCCAGCAGACACCCAAGGGAGCAGCAGATGAACGACCTCGTCACGTGCAGGCTCGCGCACCCGCTCGAGGCGAAGACCGCGCGGGAATTCGGCCTGCCGGCCCGCCGCCACGAGGTGGGCGAAGAGATCACCCTGTCCCGCTCGTACGCGATGCGCCTGGTCAACTCCGGCTGGATCCTGGGCGCCGAGCCGAAACGGCCCGAAACCGTGCGCGCCGCGCTCCGCCCGGCCCGCACCCGCCCCCAGACACCCGCGCCGGCCGCGCCCGCGCCGACGCCGGCCGCCCGCGGCAAGACCAGCGGCGGCGCGGAGAAGTAGCCCGGCCGTGGCGATGAAACTCGGCGACGCCGACCCGGTACCGCGCATCATGGCCCACCTCGCGGGTCATGCCGGCCTGACGGCCGTGCTCGGCGCGCCCAGCCGGGTCGGCGCCGACCACACACCGCCCTACCCGCGGCTACGGGTACGGCCAGAGCCCGGCGGCAGCGACGACCCCGACACGCTGATCGTCGTGCAGCCGGTACGGCTGGAGGTGCTCGACTCCCTGGAGGAGCCCTCGGGGGATGAGCGGCTACGCCGCATCCTCTACACCGCCGTCGAGGCGGTGCTCGACCTCCGGCTCCAGCAGCCGCTCCCAGGGCACCCCGTCATCCACCATGTGGGAATCCAGACCAAAGCCCAGCCTCTCCCCGAGCCAGACGGGCGGGGCCGCTGGTTCTGCGTCCTGTCCGTCCACGCCCGGCCAACCCCCTAGCTCGTCGAACAGGCCGAGCTGCAAACCCTGCCCGCCGGCGGTGACCACGTCCACCAACCGGGCCAGGCACCGCCGCACCTTGGCGCACGTCTTGCACTCCCGATGCCCCGGCCGGTCGGCGCGCACCCGCAGGTTCGCCCCCTCCAGCGGATGCCCGCGGATGCAGTGCGTCTTGCGCGCGTTGACCGCGGTCACACTGCCGGAGCGCAGGTTGTTCTCGTACGGCGGCACCGCCAGCCAGTGAAGCGGGTTCGCGCACGAGCGGTGCGGGCACTCGTCACCCAGCTTGCAGTACTCCCAGTGGTGGCACAGGTGATCCACCTCGTACCCGTCCGGGATCGGCCCGTGGAACTGCTCGTACAGCTCCCGATGCAACAACCTGTCGCCGTCACCGGTCGGGATGACCGCGTACCCCCGGCTGTTCTTACGGCCCTTCCAGTCAAAGCACGCCCCGAGCGAGGGATCATGCTCGGGCACCCTTCCCGAAGGTTCGGCGAGGGTGAGCCACCTCACCCCCAGCGTGGCGGAGGCAGGACGCAAACGGGCACCGGCCATGAAACCCGATGGTGGCTCACAACCACCCACCCTGCCAAGCATTCCACGGAAATACCGGCCGGAACCGGTAGCGTCATGCTGCCAACCTCTCGAAGGGACCCGAGGAGGACACGTGCCGGTAACCGTTTTCGGCAACCATAAGGGCGGAGTCGGGAAAACCACCGCGGTCGCCTGCATCGCCGGCCAACTCGCCCAGCAGGGGCGCCGGGTGCTCGCCGTCGACCTCGACCCACAGGGCAACCTCACCCGCCGCGTCGGCGGATACTCGGAGGCGGAGATCGCCGAGCGGCCGTCGATCGCCGAGGCCGTGCGGGACGCCACCCCCGCCACACTCCGATCCGCGATCGTCCCCTGCCAGTGGGATATCGAGTGGGCGGCACGAATTGACATCGTGCCGTCCCGGATCGAGCTGGAGGAGCGTGTGCCGGAGGCCGGGGTGCCCGGCTCCTGGCTGCGCCTCAAGCGGGCGCTCGACGGCGTGGCCGCCGAATACGACGACGTCCTGATCGACACCCCGCCCACCATCGGCCACCTGCTCCATCTGGCCCTGGTCGCCGCCGACCATGTGGTGGCGTGCACCACCCTCACCTACGACGCGATCCGCGGCGTGCTCCGCCTGCGCGATTTCGTGCAGGCGGAGGGCAACCGCAGTGCGCTCGGCCTGACCTGCCGCATGATCGGCGTCATCCCCAGCCAGAAACGCTCTGGGCTGGTGATCCACCAATCCCGGTCCGTCGAGCTCAACGAGCTGTTCGGGGACCTGGTGTGGGAGCCGGCGGTGCCGCTGCGCGCCGCCGTCGAGCAGCTCGGCGAGCTCGCCGAGCCGCCGCACCTGGCCAGCGACGAGGTGCGGTGGATCACCGAGCAGCACGCGCAGCGCTACCTTCGCGCGGTCGGCGCGCGGGAGGTGACGGCGTGACAGCCGCCCGCCGCCGCCGGCCGCTGCCGCCGATCGAGGGGGGTGTGCGCCTCGACAGGGGGGTCGGCCCGGCCGCCCACCGAAACGACCCCGCCGAGCCGGCCGCGGCCCCGCCGCCGGAACCCGCCCCCGCCGCCCCTGACACGGCCGCAGAGCCACCGAAACCAGCGCCGCCGCCCCAGACACCCGACACCCCCCAGCGGACGCCGCACGGGCCGTCTGGGCCGCGCATGGCCGGTATGGCGGTGAGGACGTGGCGGGGACGGCTCCAGCCCGCCGCCGGGAAACTGCGCGCCGCCCGGGACGAGACCGCGGACGCCGAGGCCGAGTGGGCGTGGCTCATCCAGGAGGCCGCCGAGGCCGGCGTGCACCGGGACCTCGCCCTGGCGCAACTGCTGGACGCCGGGATGTCGGAGGAGGACGCGCAGACCTACATCCGGGGACTCCCGGACAGGCGAAGCCCGGACCTCACCCCGGAGGACGAAAACCACTGGCGGTGGATGTGCCGGAACACGGCCGGGAGACTCGCCGCGACCCGCACCAGGCTCGCGTCCGCCGAGAGCCGCTGGCGGTGGCTCGCCGACAAGGCCACCCGCGAGGGCGTTCCACGGCACGCCCTGCTCGCCGCTCTGCTCAACGCCAGGATGAGCAGGGACGACGCCGCAACCTACCTGCCATGACAGGTCGGGGTCCTGCCCCCGGGCACCCCCGACACGGCCCGGGGACAGGACCCGCGACACACCGCCCCCAATACCGGAACCCTAGCCTATGGGGCGGTATCATCGCGCGCGCGCACGCACGCACGCACAGGCACACGTTCGCGTGACCCAATCCGGCAAACCTCGTTGAAATGTCAGCCGGACAGGTCACAATCGCGAACATGAGCTACCGCATCACATCCAACGAAGGACCGCCGCCGATCATCCCCGAACCCGTGTCCGAGCATTTCCACGTGCACGGGGAGCAGGTCATCATCTCCAGCCCGGACGGGGTGTGGAAGAGGGGATACCGCGCCGTGTCCAACCCGTACCGCACATCGGACGGACAAACGCTGATCCGGGTTGTCCCGGAGGCGGAATGGTGGCACTACGCCATCACGGGAACGTTCTCGGACGGCACCAAGGACGGCAAGATCATCACCCTGCCCACATCCCAAGTGTGGGTGGAGGTCGCCAGAGGCATATTCTCCATCCCGTCAGCCCTCATCTAACAGCGCGGCCTCAACCCGGATATATCCCACGTCACCGAAATCGCTCGGCCGGTACTCCGCGGCCGCCACCGTCCACGTCCGCCCCTGCCCGCCCTCCTCGACGAGGCGATCCCCAGCCTCGAGCGGCCAGAACCCCGGGTCGATCGCGAGCACCCACAGCGCCGGCCCGGTGCCAGGGTCGGAGTCGGTGGCGGCCGCGTGTCGTACCACACGCGCCGGCCGCGCCGGACCCGCCGGCGAGTATCCGGCCACCCGCACCGTCCCGTACCCGTCGAGCTCGACGCGGCGCCGCTGCACGGCGATCCGCGTGGTCGGCGCTACCACCACCACGGCACGCTCCTGATCGGATGCGGCGCGATCCCCGGCTGCCGATGCACCACCAGGTGCCGGTAGGCGTCGAACCACTCCAGCGTCGGCGTCTCGCCGGCCGCGCCCTGACCCGAGGGCGTCTGCTCGTACGTCACGCTCTGGCCCTCCACCGACACCGAGGCGTGCAGGCGCGCGCCCGGCACCTGCTGGGCGGCGCGGCGCACAACCGGGCTGTTGGCCGCCGCCCACGCCACATACGAGGCGAGGATCCGGCCGTAGTCCGGGTCACCCTCGGGGTCCAGCCCGGCCCGGTAGGTCACCGTGTACCGGCCGGTCGGGAACCCGTGCGCGTCGGTCTCCGCCTGAACGTCCTCGATCTGGATCACCGGCTCGTGCTTGAGCATGTATCCGCCCGCCCCGTCCGGGTACACCCCGCGCTCGACATGCCGGGCCGGGAACGGCGAACGCCCGATGTAGGCCGCCACCGCCGCGAGCGCATCCTGTATGGCCGCCTCGATCCCTAGTCTGTGCTGCTCAGACAGGGGGAGCGGAAGGCCCGCCCGGATTGCGACCTGCTCTGGTGTGACGAGCTCACCCACGCCGATCCTCCCCCTGGTATGCGAGAGGGCGGCCGCCCCCCGGGCCGGTCCCCACAGGCCGGGCGCCGCCCCCACCCAAAGCGGCACCCCGGCCGGCCCGGCCCGCCCCCGGATGGGGACGGCCGCCGTGCCGCACGGCCCCATACCCGGCGTTCCCCCCAGACACCGGGCGCCACCCCACGGGCCGCGCGGACGCCATCACCTGCCCTGCGCGGACTGCTGAACCGCGGCGTGCAGCGCGGCAGCCTGCCACCGCGGCATCCGATACCTGGCCGGGTAGGCCAGCGTCTCCGACACCGTGCGCGCACCCGGCTGCCGGGCCACCTTGACGATCGGCCCGGCCGTCTCCACCCAGTTGTACTGGCTGCCCGGGTCGTGGAACAGCTCGTCAGGCTCGATCGGCCGCCCGGTGTGCCCCCACTTGTAGGAGACGAGCACCTGGCCCGGTGTCGCGGCTGTTGTCTGCATCGCCGCCGGCGGCGCAGGCGGCGGGTCCGGCATGGGCGGCGGCGCAGGCGGTGCGAGCGGCGCGGCCGCCGAGGTGCTCGCCGCCGGCTCGGCCGCGGTGTCGCCGCCGGGCGGCGTGAGCGGCGCGGCCGATGATGCGTCGCCGGCCCGTGCGCGCCGCCTGCCGCGTGTCGTGCTGCTGTCGGTCGTGGCCACTCCCCACCTCCGTGTCGGCGCCTACGGGTGGCGTAGCACGGCGGCGGGTTTGGTTCCCGGCCTGGTCACGAGTCCAGGACGGTACCGGGCGCACCATAGACAAGCCCTGAAACAGCGATGTATACTAATTGACGTAATCGGTTCGGACCCCGATTCATACCCCCTCAAGGAGGACACCATGACCAACCCCCGCACCAACGACCTCCACACGGCCGTAGCGTCGATGGCGGCCAACGCCATCGACGGCGACCAGGACCAGCGCGCGACCGCCGCGATCCTCGGCCGCGCGGCCTCCACGATCCTCACCGCCCTACAGAACCACTTCACCCCGGGCGTCGCCGCCGCACACGCCGGGACCCCGCGCATCAACCGCAATGGCCAGACCATCACCGCCACCGGTGAGGTCTCCCTCATCCCGCACCCCCCGCAGGTGCGCTTTGAGCACCGGCCGTACGTCGCGGCCGAGGAACAGCTCCATGTCCTCGTCGCGGTCACCCGCACCCCCCGCCGTCCCGCGCCCGCCCCGGTCGAGCTCGAGACCAGCCTCGCCCGCGCCCTGAGCCGCAAGCGGCCCGGCAAGGGCCGCGACGGCTGGACCGTCGTGGCCAACGACCAGGACGGCAAGTACTGCCACCTCGTCATCACCGACAGGGACGGCCACCTGTTCGCCGCCACCTGGGAGGGCGGCCAGCCGTGGAAGGGCGACCGCGTGACCTTCCACCCGGTGATCGCCCGCCCCCGGCTCCTGGTGGAGTACCTGCCCGCCTGAGGCGGGGCGCTCCCCACGCGCGGCACCACCCCTCGAGGGTGGTGCCGCCCACCCCTGGCTCACACACCCCGAGGACGACACATGAACACCCGGGAGCTCATGACCCGCACCGCGGAGCGCGCCGCAGCCACCGCCACCGAGCAGCTCCGCCAGGCCATCAGGAAGGTCTTCCGCGCCACCCTCACCACCTCCCCGATGACGGTGGCGGACCACAACCAGGTGACCGCGGTGGCCACCGTCGCCGCCTCCCACCTGCCGGAGGAGCGCCCCGCCACCCCCGGCATGCCCTCCTGCGACACCTCGTTCGCCGTGGCGGTGACCATCCGGGAGCACACCTCGCTCGTCCCGCCCGCGCGCACCTCCATCACCCTGCCCGCGACGCAGGCCCGTGCCCTGGCCACCACTCCCGAGGGATACAAGGTCCACGGCATGACCGTGATCTCCAACAAGCAGGTCGGCGCCAGCGATCGGCCGCTCTACCAGCTCGTCATCCAGGGGGAGGACGGCGCACTGTACGCCACCCGCTACATCCCCGACCGCACGTTCGACGGGCAGGTCACCGTCACATTCCGCCCGGCGGTCGCCCGCACGGTGGCGGTGATCGAGTACGCCGAGGTCACCGCCGAGGAGTGACCCCAGCGGCCCCGCCCCGCCCCCGGGGCGGGGCTGCCCCTCTGCAACACCACGAAAGGCGAACCATGCAGATTCGAACGCGCCCGCGGGGCGTGCGAGTGCACGGGGGAGTGCGGCCGCCACCAAGACCGGTGCGGAGCCGTACACGGGCTGGAGCACCCCGACACCTGCGCCACGGTGGTACTCACCGTCGCGCACCTCGACCACAACCCGGCCAACTGCGACCCGGAGAATCTCCGCGCCATGTGCCAGCGCTGCCACCTGGCATACGACGCCGAACACCACCGGCGGAACGCCGCCCGCACCCGCGCGGTCAAGCGCGCCGGCGACACCATCCCCCTGTTGGGAACCGGGCGGCCTCCCGGCGCGGGCGTAGCGCAGGAAAACGCCGGGAGGCCGCCCCCGGGCCGCCGGAGACGAGAACGTGCAAACCCCCCCAGCGGCACGGCAACGAGCGTAACCCCGGCACCAACCAACCCAACAGTGCCGTTGCCGGATGTGGCCAACCGTGCCGTTTCCGTTGCCGCCTGCGCCGTGCGGCACTAGAGTGTCACCGCCTGATCGCTGGTGCTGCCCAGCCCAAACCGCAGGGTCATCCCCGCCCCCGGTCCGGGGATGGGCCTGCTCGTGCCACCCCTTCACCACCCGTCTGCCACGCGGGTGGTGAAGGGCCTCAATCACGACCCTGCCCCGGCCGCACGCCGGCGGCGCGCGTTCAGCACATTCCACACATACTGCGGCCGCGTACCAAGCTCCCGCGCGATCCGCGGATACGACCAGCCCTGAGCCCGCAACTCGGCCATCCGCTCACGATCCAGCCGCCGAACCGGCCTCCGCTGCACCCCGGCCTCGTGCAGCACACGGTTCACCGTCGCCGCCGACGTGTGCAGCTCACGGCAGATCTGCCGGATCGCCAGCCCCGCCTCGTAGGCGGCGAGGATCGCCGCCCGCTTCTCCCGGCTGATCCGCGACGCGCGGGGAGCCGACGCATCCCGCATCCGCACCCCGGCCCGGCGTAGATGCGTGTGCACCCGGCACCGGGACTCGCCCAGCTCCTCCGCGATACGCCGGATCGTCCACCCGTGCTGCTCGTACAGCTCACGAGCCCGCGCGAGGTCGAACGGGCGGCCCGACCTGGTGCGCACGCTCGCCGGCCGCAGCGTGCCGCCGGTCGTCTCCACCGCCACCCGCACCCAATACGGCGTGGTGCCGAACTCGCGCGCCACCGCCGCCAGCGACAACCCTTCGGCGTACCGGGCGGCGAGCCGCGGCAGCATCGCCGCCGGGACACCGCGGCGCCTACGCATCCCCACCACCACCGCTGTTCGTGGCGAACACCGAGATCGAGCCCATCGCGGCCGCCCACTCGTCGCCGAGCGCCCCGGCCACGCTCCCGGTGACCTCGGCGAGCGCATCCGCCGCGGTCGGCGTGTCCACGGCCGCCTCGAGCATGCCCGTGCCGGCGTCGCGCACGATGATGCCGGTGCCGCGTGTCACCCGGTCCGTCTCGGCCCGGCCCGCGCCGGCCAGGTGGAACCGCACCGTCCACTCGGTCACGGCCGCCCCCCATCGGCGCGCGATCGCCGCGTTCGCATGCTCGTGCGCCGCCACACGAGCATCATCCGGGGGATGGTGCGCAAACCGGCACCTGATCTCGCTGTCGGTCCACCTGCCCAGCGGCGGACGGATCGTTTCCTCGCTCCGCTTGGTCATGGGCGGTTGGGTAGCAGGAAACGCCTTTAACGTCCCATCAGGGCCGGTACGCGGCGGCCAGGCCCTCGGCGAGCAGCGCACCGTTCAGCGAACACCCACCCGCCGGGTCCCACACCGTCGCCAGGAACCGGCCGTACTTCTCCCGCCGGTCCTTGACCGTCGCCATCACCAGACCCGTGCGGGACTCCAGCCACGCCGACACCCACTCGGCCGCGCGCCGGCCCTCCGCGGTGTGCCGCTCCGGCGCGTCGACGCCGAGCAGCCGCACCCGCGCCGCGAGCACGACGCCGAGCCCCAGCTCGACCCGCACATCGAGCGTGTCACCGTCGACCGCGGACGCGGCCCGCAACCGGTAGACGTGCGGCGGCTCCTCACCCTCGACCAGGCGAGCCCGCACCCACCGGCCGGTGCGCCGGCCGGGCCGCACGAGCACCGTAGAGCGTCCGTCGCACCACGCCCGCACCGAACCCCCGCCCCCGCCGGGGGGCTTGAGCCACAGCGTGGCGCGCACACCGACCCCGAACCCCAAATCCAGGAAGGCCCGCGCCGTGCGGGTCCGCACCGCGACCAGGCGGGCACGGCAGACGCCCGCGGACGCGGCGAGCGCCCCCACCCCGCCCGCCACGGCGGGCAGGGCAGGGGTGGGGGTCCCGCCGGTCACGGTCACGCGCCGCCGCCGCCGTTCTCGTCGTACGGCGTGAACGTGCCGTACACGAAGCTCTCGGGCCGGTCCACCGCCAGGCCGACACGCTCGCTCGCCTTGATCGTGACGTAGCCGTCGGTGAAACCGGTGGCGTGCTCCGTGGACACCTGAACGGTGACCTGCTCGCGGTCGTACAGCTTGGCGCCGTAGCCCCACGAGCCGATGAGGAACTTACCCTCCAGCATCGCCGGCGTGTCGACCACGTTGAGCCGCCACACCCGCTTCTCCGCGCCGATCGCCACGCTCACGGCGACCCGGTAGGCGCCGGTCTTGTCCTCCTCCAGCTCGATATCCTCGAAATCGAGCGGGTGAAGAACCACCCCGTTCGGCTCGTAGTAGGCGAGAATCGCCTTCGTCATCGCACGGCGGATCTGCGCCGTCTTTTTATCGGTCGGAAGACCGGTGTAAAGCTGGATACCCGGCGTCTGCGTCAGGCCGAGCATATTCTCGCCGACACCGTCACCGAAAAGGATTTCGTAATCCTCGGAGAGCTTCACACCGTCGATGAGGTCACGCTCGATAATCCCGCGGAGCCGGTTCTCGTCCGCGAGGGTGTTCTTGTGGACGAGCACGTAGTGGCCGATCTCCACGATCGGCGCGGTGTACGGCGTGAACTGGAAAGCCGACTGCGGCAGCCTGCCGAAAACGTCGGTCGGGCCGCCCGTCGCCGGGCCGCCGTTCTGCGCGGTGCGCTCCGGCGTCACCGCCGCGTTATTGGTGAACCCGGTCTGGCGGATACCGTAGAGAATGTTCGCGGTCGTGGATTCGGCGGGGAACAGGTCCCGCACCCGGTTAGTGCGCCGCTGCCGCTCGGAGATACCCACGTCCTGGCCGTGACCGAACGCGGGGGTGGTATGCGTGCCCGCGGACATCGTGAAAATGTCCTTGGTCTCGAAAGAGTAAAGACCCTGGTTGAATTCGGCGACGCCGCGGACGTCCCCCCGGAAGCCGACGGCCTTCATCGCCTGATACGCCTCGGACTCGATGAAAGCCTGCGACAGGCTCTTGTACTGCATGCCGCGGGCCTGCTGGGCGGCGATCACCCCCGCCACCGGGTCACGCTCCGGCTGGTCGAGGTACTCGTACAGGCCGAGCGCCTTCTTCTCCGCGTCGATCAGGCCCTTGATCTCGTTGGCCTCGTTGATCAGCTTGAGGTACTCGGCGTGGTCCTCCTTGGAGACCACGAAGTGGCCGCGGCCGGTCTCGTCCCGCAGACGCTTGGACGCGAAGTCGTTGATCGCCGCGGTCTTGGTCTCGAGCGCCTGCTGGAGTTCGCGCAGGCGTGCACGCGACGCGCTCGCGCTCATCTCAGCAACCCCCCCGGTTTGCTGACTGGTGTTCCGGATTTGCCTTGTTCGCGATCCGTCGCCCGGTCAGCACCGGGACGCCTGGACTATCCAGGGTTGCTAGCGAAAACCCGCCTTAACGTCCGTTTCCGCAGGTCAGACGGGTTGACGCGGGTGGGGTTCACGGCATTTCACAGGTGTTTCCGACCAGGTTTGTCACCGCATTTCGACGGGGAGCGCCGAAACCGAGGTCGAGTCAGGGATCACCGGGGGTTCCGGCGGCAACGGGTCGACCTGCTTGTTCCGGTCGACCCACGGCGGGGTTTCGACACCGCCGATCTCGATCCCGGCCTCACGCAGCAGCGACACCAGCGTCTCCACCGCGGACCGCAGTTTGCGGGCGGTGCGCTGCCCGATCACGTGCCCGGCCGCCTTGGACTCCAGCATCTCCTCCAGTTCGGCGACCACCTCGCCGATCTCCCGCCCCACGTCCTGCCGGTCCACGCCGGGGCCGTCGCCGGGGGTGACGAGGATGGGCCGGCCGAGCGTGACATTCCCGGCGTCGTCCATCTCGTACGGCACCTGGTAGACGGTGCAGTCGCACGAGTAGGTGGACACCAGCACCGTGTCCGGGTAGGTGGCCTCCACCCTGACCGGGATGTCGTGCGCGCCGAAGTACTTCTCCACGGCACGGCCGATCCGGGCGAGGATCTCCTCCAGGGACAGGGGGATGTCGACGCCGGCGGCGCGCAGCAGCTCGATACGGGCATCCCGTTTGGTCTCCATGCCCGCCGCCTCGTCCTCGTCCTCATCCTCGTCGCCGTCGCCGACGCCGGCGTCGGGCTCGTCCCCGGCCACGCCATCCGGCACATCCGGCGCGCCCGGCACGTCCGGCGTGTCCCCGGCCGCGCCCGCGCCCGCGCCCGCGGCCGTGGCCTCGTCCGGCTCGTCGAGCTCACCATCCGCCGCCGCGGCATCACCGGGGGAGGGGAGCAGACCCCACGGCCGCTCACCCGGCCGCGTCTTGATCCGCTTGCGGACACGCCCGGCGAACCGCAACGTCCCCCCACCACCACCGCTGGTGTCGGGGTCGGCCTTCTTCAGCAGATTCCCCAGGTCCTCATCGTCCACGAACCTGGTCTTGTGCTCCTTGCCCGGCGGCACCCCCAACGCCTCCTGATGCCTCAGGTTGCAGAACCCGCGCGCCCGCTCGGGGGACATGTGCTTGGAGGCGATACGGACACACCGCATGAAGTCGCCCGGCTGCCCCCAGCGGATGCGTGCCGCGCCACCACCGCGCACATACCACCGCTTGAGCCGCCGCACCGCCGCCCGATCCGAGGGGGTGTCGGCCACCCCCGGAACCCCGGCTTTGACGCTCAGCGTCATCGACTGCGAGGCGGCGCCGAACAAAACCGGGCTGTACTCGTACAGGTCCAGCCGGTGGATGTACCGCAACCCATCAGGGCCGCGCCGCGCCCCACCCTTCGGCACCTTGTACCCGATGCTCCACTCGCACTCGTCGGTCTCGGAGAAGAACCGGACGTTTTCGTAGGCGTTACGCCCGTCATCACTGCGCAGGTTGAACCGGGCCTTGACGTACAGCGCCCCGGCCTGCCGCGGCCACGGCCGGCCGTCCTTCGTCGTCTTCGGCAACCTGGGGTCGCCCGGCATCAGCTCCTCGACGACCTCGGTGCGCGCCACCCACGTCGTGGTGTCGTGCGAAAACACCCCCTTGGGCTTGCGCACGGCGAGCGTCTCCCTGAAGGCACCCGGGACGATCACGTCCCCGACGTTGTCCGGCACACCGGTGACCGCGACCAGCGCCTCGACCACACCCTCTTCGCCGACCGACGTGCCCACGTCGGGCCGTGGCGCGGCCGTGCTGATCGCCTTGTACTCCAGCGTCGCCAATCCGGGCATCCCCCGACCTCCCCGGACACCGTTATGGTTCAGGGCGGGGAGGATGCCGCAAACCCCCCCTAACGTCCCTTCGGAGCACGGCGCGGACACAAGCAGGGGCGGCCCGGAACCGGGCCGCCCCCGCCCCTGCCGGCCTAGGTCAGCCGCCGATGCAGCCGCCGCAGCCGACGCAGAAACCACCGCACACAACGACCACCCCCTCGGAAAGACCACCGCTGTACCGGCCGGCGATGATCCCCGAAGAGGGGGTTTAGGTCACCTCCGCTGCACCTCGGACACCCGCGTCCACGCCCGCAACGCCGCCAGAACCGCATCCGGGTCGTCCAGATCCACCGTGACCGGAGGCTGGTGGGGCCTGCGGATGGTCTCCCCGGCGCGCGCCGCAACCAGGTTGACCACCCGCGGCGGCCCGGACAGCACCCCCGCGGACGCCTTGGCGTTCGGCCACGGACCGCCACCCACCGTGGCGGTGTAGGCGACCCCGTCCACATACCCGGTGACGATGTACCCGGCCATCACCGCACCCGCCCGCCCGGCTTGACCTGCCTGTACCCGTGCACGTACGCCTCCATCAGCGGTGTCGGCGCACCGTCCTTACCCGGCTTGTACGGGCAGGCGGTGATCGGCCGCCCGATCTGGGCGTGCAGCCGGCCGAGCCGGCGGGCCGTGCGGACCTGCAACGCGGTCACCTGCCCGCCCGAACCCGCGGCCGCGGCCGCTGCCGCGGCCGTGGCCGTGGCCGTCTTTTTCCCGCCGCCAGCGCGCCGCGCCATCATCGCCTCGCCTCCTTCGACCGCTTCGCCGCCCGCACGTCACGCTCACGCTGGAGCATCTGCGCGCGGAACTCGGTCTTGTTCATCCACCCGTTCGCCTCAAACCAGTTCAACAGCTCCTGGCTGCCGTACTTCTTGACCCGGTCCCACGAGCCGTAGAACAGCGTACGCGGGTCGATGCCGCGCGCCCGGCCCTCCCGGTTGAGCATGTACCCGTTGGTCGCGGCCTCCGCGGCCAGCCAGCGCGCCTCCAGCCACTCGTCATACTGCCGGGTGACGTACTGGTCGAGGGTCTCGCCCGGCCGCCGGCCGCCCAGCATGCCGAGCTGGGCGAGCCGCTCCTCACGCTCCACCTGCTCCGCCGACAGGCCGTACACCTCCGCCCACGCCTCGGCCCAGGTGTGCGTCCCCGCGGCCACGAGCTGCTCGGCCCGCGCGTACCGCTCCTCCTCCTCACGGTCCAGCCGCTCCCGCCGGTCCAGCGCCTCGTTGATCCTGGCCAGGCTGTAGGGGTCGTCCACCTCACCCATCAGGTCGGCCAGTTCCTCCAGCGAGAGCCGGTCAAGATCGACCCCGGCCAGCGGGTCGTTGTCGTGGTCCCGCTGCCTGAGCTCGGCCATCACCTTCTGCCACGCCGCCGAGCCGTACTCCAGGTTCGACAGCAGGTCCTGAAGGTCGGCGACCGACAGGCTGTTGAGGTTCACCCCGGCGAGCGGGTCACGGGCCGGCCCGTTCCGGTCGGTGCCGATCAGCGCGAGCGTGCCCAGCAGCCACCTCCGGTAGTCGTCATCCAGGTAGTCACCACCGGTCATGAGGTCTTCCATCGCGGTGGCGAGCACCTCACGGTTCCCGGACGGGTAGACCCGGCCGCTGTACTCCTGCGGGAAAGCGTCCGGGTAGCCGACCTGGTCGGGGTTGCCGTCGATCGGCGCCATGTCGGGCCGCTCCCGCTCCCCGATCTCGCCGCGGGCTGTGCGCTCCCACAGGTACGCTTCCTGGGCCTCCCGCAGGCCGGGGATGGTGTGCTCCATCGCGTGCGCGAGCTCGTGCGCCATCGTGCGGCGATGCTCGTGCTCGTCCGGTGAGGCGAACACGATGCTGTGGCTGTCGGGGTCGTAGGCGCCGCGCTCCCCGAAACGGATGGTGATCGGGCCGCGCTCGGCCAGGGCCGCGAGCCAGTCGGACGGGTACAGCCGGTGCACCTCGTCCATCATCGGCCGGGCGTCATCCCCGATCGGGGTGCCGTCGCTGCGCCGGTAGTCCAGCTCGACACCGCCGAGGGACCGCACCTCCGACATCATCTCGACGAACACCCGCCGCCGCGCCGCGATGAGCGTCTGCTTGGCCTGCTCCTCACGCTGCCGCGCCTCCCGGATACGCCGCCGGTCGGCCCACCGGCCGGTGGAGCGCCGGTTGACGTAGGTCTGCTCCGCCTGCCGCACAGCGTCGCGGGCCTTCTCCAGCTCGTCGGCCGCCTTCCGGTACGCCTCGTCCGTCTCCAGCCGCCGGGTGAACTCCGTGTCGATCTCGGCACCCGCGGCCTTGACGATCGCAAGGTGCCGCATGGCGTGCTCGCCCGGCCCACCGTCCGGCGCGGTGTCCGGCACCCACGCGGTGATGGTGTCCATCTCCGGCGCGTACCGCTCCGAAAGCTGGTCCAGGTCCAGCTCCCGGAAGACGGGCCGGTTGACCTGCTTGTGCCCGAAGTTGGCCAGGTCTTCCGGCAGGGCACGCCGGTAGGCGGCGATCCGGTCGGCGATGCTCCCACCCTCGGGGCGGGGGATGTCCGGCAGGTCGCCGGCCGCCTCGACCGGGTCCAGGTCGTAGGCCCCCAGGTCCCGGCCGATGACCGCGAAGTTAATCGGCGGGTCGTTTTGGAGCTGCTCGATCATGCGGCGAAGCGCCCGGTCGTAGGTCTCACCCGGCAGCGGCTCGACATCCATGATCGACGCGACCATGTTGTCCATCGCCCGCTCCTGCACCTGCGCCACCAGCGGCCGCACCCGCTCGATCAGGGCCTCCCGCTGCTGCCCGGTCACCCCGAACGCGTCGGCGATCTGCTCGGCGACCGGGCCGGGGTCGAGATCCCGCCACGCCTGCTCCACCATGTCGGGCGCGGTGGCCCACACCCGCATCCCCTCATCGTCGCCGCCGCGGGGAGCCTCGCCGGGGCCGTACACGGGCCTGGTGGACAGCTCCGCCATGATCCGCGCCGACGCGTCCCGGTACAGCCGGCTCTCGGCGTCGGCGATCGCCGCGGCCACCCGGCGGCGCCGCTCCTCGAGGGCGCGCCGCCGCATCTGCCGGTCGATGCTCGCCCGCACGTTGTCGTCGGCGCGCGCCTGACGGGTGATCGCCGTGTCGTCGCCGTCGAGGATCGGAACCGCCTGCACGGTGTCGTTGTAGGTGCGGATCGTCACCAAAGACCCGACCCGCCGGTCACCCTCCATGACCGGGGTGACGTTCTCCACCGTGCCGGCCACCGGCTCCCCGGCAACCGGGGTGACGGTGATCCGGTCACCCCGCCCGATCTGGCCGTGCTCGATCGGCCCGTCACCGCCGGAATCATCCAGCACCGCGTCCCACGGCTGGTTCCGGGACAGCTCGCCACGCTCGGTGCGGATGATCGACGGCCACCCGCGGGAGGTCATGGTGACCGCGTCCGAGGCGACCGGGAACCCGGTCTCCCCGTCCACCACCTCAAGCCGCACCAGGTAGGTGTCCTCCGGGTCCCACGGCCCGGACAGGCGGGTGATCTCCGCGACCCGGCCGTACCGGTGCACCACGTCCCCGTCCCGCACCGGGTACTCGACCGCGTCACCCACCTCCAGCCGCGACAGCGGAATGTGTTCGCTCACCAGCTCCCCGGCGTCCGCCGGCCGCACTTCCTGGTCCTCGGGCAGGTCCGGCGCCAGCCACACGTCCGCGCGCGCCGAGAGGATCCGCTCCTCACGGGTGCCGTCGTTCCGCTCGATACGGGCGGACACGAGCGGGAACCCGCGGTACTGGCGGGTCTCCACCACGCGCACGAACTCCACCCGGCCGTCCCGGTCGGGCAGGGCGATCACATCCCCGCTGGTCAGGTTGCCCGCCGAAACCCGCTGGAGGGTGTCGCGGCCCGGGTCGTGCGGCGGCGCCGGGTACCCGGCCAGGCCGGCGTAGGCGGCCTCAACCCACTGGGAGGCGCGGTGCAGGGCTCGCCGCTGCACCGCCGGCCTGCCCTCGTCACCGGCCATGCCGCGCAGGTGGGCGGCGAGCGCCTGCATCTGCTCGGCGGTCATCGGCTGGGAGGCGCGCAGCCGGGCCGCGGCCTGCCGCGCCTGCTCGCTGGCGGTCTCGTCCCGCTCGATCCCCAGCCCGAGGACCCGCTTGCGGATGTCGGACCGCAGACGGACCCGCGCCGACGCCGTCCCCTCCGGGATCGGCTCCAGCCGCACCCCTTCGACCTCGGTGGGTGGGGGGGCGGCGCGGCGGCGGGTACGGCGCGGCCGCAGGTTGGTGGCCACCGTGACCCGCGTGTCCCGCCCGAACTCGACGGTGGTGGCACCGCCCTCACCGGCCACGTGGAAGACCCGCCGGTCGTCCACGTCGTCGACCGCGGTGACCTGCATGGGCCGGCCGTCGACGATGAGCCACTGGCCGGGCTGCACGTCCCGCGCGTACGGCTCGCTCACCTGGGCGGGCTTGGCGCCGCCGCGGCGGCGGGTCACCGCCGCCCCCTCGGTGTGGGCGCGGATGGTGACCCGGTCGTGCTCGTCCCGGCTGGTGGTGAACGTCACCCCCTCGACGGTCTGCACCGACTGCACGACCTCGACCCCGTTTGGGGTGTCGATCCGGTCGCCCTCGGCGAGCGTGGCCGCGGGCACCTGCTCGGGGGTGCCGTGCTCGGCGTCGAGGCTGTCGTGGTAGTTCCGCAGGGCGGCGGCCGCACGGTCCCGGGTGCGCTCACCGGTGGAGGTGGTGCCGTCGCCGTGCTCCCAATACCAGTAGGCGCCGTCCCGCCACACGCGGCCGATCGGCCGGTCCTGCCCGTCCGTGTGGACGTTGTAGCCGCCGGCCGGGTTGCGGCGGAACGTGTACGGCTTGGCCGCCGGGTCGGGGCCTGCGGGCCGGGCCGGCAGGGCCGCCCCCGCCGCCTCCGGCGTGGCCGGGGCCTCCGGCGTGGCCGGGGCCTCCGGCGTGCCCGGCACCTCTGGGGCGCGCGGGGCCTCCAGCGTGCCCGCCGCCTCCGGCGTGCCCGGCACCTCCGGG
>Ga0207866_1001672_pt1 | contig 19770 bp, 14 predicted proteins | sample HigsolmetaAR203D_FD_184835 | JGI IMG/M metagenome (GOLD analysis project Ga0207866, IMG submission 184835) | Ionic liquid and high solid enriched microbial communities from the Joint BioEnergy Institute, USA - AR20-3-D (SPAdes) (version 2) ...
CCGGCCGGCTGGCTGCATGGTGGCGACGGCCGCGACGCATTGCTCCCCCGCGGCGAGCTCCGTGCGCGCCGCCCTCGCCGAGATGCGCGCCGACCATGTGGAGCAGTTCGAGGCGCGGATCCGCAGGTGGATGGTTGACCGAGGCAGGGCGGGCTCGGTCAGCCAGCGAGGGAAGATGCGAGCCATTGCTGCCAACCGGTTTCGGGGCCTCAAGACCAGTCTCCGATAATGTAGCCTCGATGTGCGGAATCACATCCTTGGCAAGCTCTCCTGCGGATGCCTCCAATCCAGCAGCGCCTGGAACGAGCGCGCGGAGCCCTTGGCGACAAAGTCGTGGAACACGGTTTGCGGTACCTTGAGGTAGCGCCAAGTTTCGCCGGATTCCTGACCGACCTCCTCACACCAACGGGCCATGTGCCTTGCCTTCGCGTCGGTGTCGTCGAATTCCCGGCCCTTGGTCTCGATGATCCAGTTTACCGGCCCGGCCTCGGTCGTCTGGACCGCGACGAAATCCGGGTAGTACAGGCGCACCGCGCCGCTGCCGGAGAGGTACTGCACATGGAAGTGGGTGAACCACTCGGCCAGTGCCGCGAACCGGTCGATGTCGTCGCAGCGGTCCAGGAACAGGGCGAATTCCGCCTCGAGCGGGTTGTAGCACGCGACCACGTTGAAGATGGTCTTCTGCGCCGGAACAATCATCCGCCGCCAGGTGAATTTCGGCGTGTCCGACAGCCGGTACGGTTCGCCCAGGAGTTTCACCGGCGTCGCCTCCACCGTGAGTTCGCCGATTGCCCGGGCGAACAACGCGGCGATGGCATCCAGCAGGCCCGAGTGATTCAGCGCCCGCCGCACGCCGGCATCGTCCAGTTCGACCACGACGCCGAAACATCGCTTCTGAACATACTCCCGGACCTTCGGGTAGATCTCGGCGAAGCGCCCGGGCAAGCGGGCGCGCTTCTCCACGCGGCCCGTCAGCGAGGAGAGGAGATTCTCCACCGGCGGCAGGTTGTCGTCGTTGAACTCGACCTCATCGGAACCCACCTTCACGTCCACGGTGCCATGGACCAGATCGATGCGGTTGCGGACTTCCTTGTCCAGGTCGGCTTCCTTGGCCAGCGGCGGCAGGGCCAGCGGGTCGAGATCACCGAGTCTGGTGTAGGTGCGCTCGTAGAGCGGGGTGGTCTGGGGAATCACGATGTCCAGATGGGCGCGGTCCGCGAGCGGATACACTTCCCGCCCCGGCTTCGGGGGATGGGTGGTCGTGGGAATACCGACGCCTTCCTTCTCCAATTCGCGGATAAAGTTCTCGAAGGCGTTGGTGCCGATCAGCTCCAGAATCTGATTGTTGTCGCGCGGCACCTTGCGCATCAGCCTTAAGCCCCGGCCGATGGCCTGTTCGGGCAGGATGCCGGCCTTGGCGGTGAACGGGCGCAGGCCTAGGATCACCGAGACGTTGCGCACGTCCCAGCCCTCGCGCAGCATCAGCACGGACACGATGGCGCGGATGGGCGAGCGGCCCTCGTCCACTTCCCGGGCCGCCTGGCGGGCGAGGTCCAGGTCCTTCTTTGTGATCTCCCCGGCGCGGTCGGTGTGGATGACCAGCACCCGGCCCTTGCCTTTGAACTCCGGCTCCCGCTGCAGGCGCTCGGCGATGGAGTCCGCATCCTTGGTGGATTCCGCCATGACGAATAGCAGCGGCTTTTCGTCCACCGCGCCATAGTCCTTGACGTGCTCGCGCCAGCGCTCGACGGCGATGGCGATCCACTCGTTGTAAACATCGCCCGCCTCTTCGGAGGCGTACTTGTCCGGGTCCTTCTTGTCGGTCTGGTGGATGATGAGCGGGGTCTTGACGATGCGGTCTTCCACCGCCTGGGCGAGCGGGTAGTCCACGACGATCCAGGGGAAGAACGTGCCGTTCTGGTTCTTCGGCGTCGCCGAGAAGTCCAGCCAGAGGGTGAGCCCCCCTTTGCCCTTGCGCTTGAGGTTGTCGTGCAGGGCGAGCAGCGTCTGGTTCCAGGCGAGGTCGTCGTCATGGACGTGATGCGCCTCGTCGTTCAAGACCATCAGGTTCGGCAGCCTTTTCACGCGCTCCAGCATGGGTGTGGCGGTATCGAGCGTTGCTTTCGGCGCCTTGCCAAGCAGCGCCGCGACGGGATTGATCGGCCCGGCCGGCGGTCCGTTGTCCTCGTAGATCTGCTGGATGTTGGTCAGGAACAGGTTGCCCGAGGGGGAAGGCTCCCGCCTCTCGCCGCGCAGGATCGTGCCGAGCGCAAACTCATGCTTCCATTCCGGCGGGACGATCGGAAGCTGATGGAAAATGCGCCCCGACTCGAAATCCTCCCGCAGCCGCTCGTAGACGATCACGTTGGGCGCGACCAGCAGGAAGTTGTCGGCGTGCTTTGAGCCTTCCTCCAACCGGCGGTTGAGATAGCTCCACGCCACCAGCAAGGCCATGACGACGGTCTTGCCCGAGCCGGTCGCCATCTTGATGGCGTAGCGGGCGAGGTTTTCCGGCGGCAGCTCCTGCTCGGCGGTCTTGCCGATCTCGGGGATGTAGCGGCGGATGAAGCGTTGGCCGCGGCTCGATGTCAGTATCTCCAGCTCCAGGAGATCGGGGCTCTTGAAATAACGCTTGATCAGCTCGCCCGCGTCCATGAGGCCTTCCACCTCGAAGAGGTACACCGCCGTCTCCACCGCCTCGCGCTGACAGAAGTAATAACGAAACGGGGTTCCATCCGCGAGCAGATGGTCGTCCTCGAACCACCAGGCGAGCAGCCGCCGGGTGGTGTCGGTCGCACCCGGGTAGCCGTTTGCGCGCCAGGCATCCACCGCCTCGCGCATCTGGTTGACCAGGAGCGTCCGGCTTTCGCGCCGGCCCGACACCTCGGACCACGTGTTGGCCCCCGTCTTCTCCAGGTGGCTGGTGGGCGGGGAGTAGGGATCGCGGTCGGCGATCTCCGGCAGTTCCAGTTCCAGGACGTTGGCGTGTGCGGCCTGACTCATGTCACTTCGCCTCCCAGTTCAGCAGCCGGCTGGTGTCGTTGCCGAAGATATCCACCACCTTCACCAGCACTTGGTACTTGCCGGGCTGCGCATACTCGTGCTCGGCGGATTCGAGGTCGAGCAAGCGGCGCTTGCGGGTGCGGTAGGCCTGCCACTGGTTCATGAAGGTGTCGTGCTGGAAGTCGAAATCCACCGCCCAGTAGTCGATGTAGTCGGACCACTTCCTGATCTTGCCGCGCACCTCCTCGGGAATGAGGTCGGTGTCGGGGATGACGAAATCGGTGAGACGCACCTTCACCTTGCGCGTGCTTCCCTTGACGGGAACGAGCTCGGCTTCCAGGTGGGCGAGATCGAAGAAGCGCACGTCATTCCGTTCCACCGCCTGGCGTTCCATGACCTCGCGCGGGATGTTCAGCAGCCGCAGGCGCAGGCCGTGCGACTGTTTGGCCTGCTGCACCAGCGGGTCGTGCAGGCCCATCTCCCACTCCCAACCAAGGATGTGCAGCTCCTTCTGGCCGAGTTCGGCGGCCTCGGTCAGCGCGGCATTGATCTCGCTGATGGTCACCGGCGCATCCACCGCCCCCACGTGCACCAGCGCTCCGCCCTTGCGCCCGTGGATGTGGGTGCCGGGCAGAGGCTGGGCGTGGTACAGCTCCAGAATGAATTGCACATAAGCGGCGACTGCTGCCTGATCCGGCGTGGCCGGCTTCTCGCCGCCGAAGGTCACGCCCTGCCAATACTTGCGCTCGTACTGGCCGAGGTTGAGGATCTCGAAGGGCTTGCAGTCGGGGATGTCCAGCAGGCGCTTGCGCGTGGTGTGGATGGCGAAGCGGCCGAGGTCGCAGCCAATCCAGCGGCGGCCATTGCGTTCGGCGGCGACGAGGGAGGAACCTGATCCGCAAAAGCAGTCCAGAATGAGATCACCCGGATCGGACGCCAAGTCCAGGATGCGCTCGATGAGATCGACGGGCTTCTGCGTTTCGTAGTGGACCCACTCGGCCTTGTTGGCGGGTTGCAGGCAGCGGATACGCCACACTGTATCTACCGTTCGATCAGTTCGTTCCTGATAGATGACGTTCCCGTCTTCATCACGGGCGTTGACCATCTTTCCATCGATCTTCACCCGCTTGAGCTGCATCACCGGTGCGTCCCGTTCCTCGGTAAGGCGATTGAACTTGTATGGCGCCTCTTTCGATTTGACGTAGTAAAGAATCTGGTCGAAAGCCTTGGGCAAGAGCCGTTTCCTGCTGTCATGCATCTTGTTGTAGTAGTACCAAGCGATCTCGTTCTGGAAATTCTCCTTGCCGAAGATTTCGTCCATTAGAAGCTTCAGATAGGGACCAACGTGGACGTCCGCATGGATGAAAATCGAACCCGTATTTGCGAGAAGTTCCCGGAGCAGTCTCAGCCGTGGCTCGATCATGGACAGGTACGACTCTAAACCGCGCCCCCACGTGTCCCGATACGCCTTCTCCTCGACCAGTGACGGTTCCTTGCCCGGCAGTGCAATATCCTCATCGCCGACCTGGACCTTGAAGGTGAAATCGGCTCCTGTTCCGAATGGCGGATCGATGTAGATCAAATCCACCTTCCCCGCGTACTCCTCCAGCAGGCTCGCCATCACCAGCAGGTTGTCGCCCCAGATCAGCTTGTTGCGCCACTCGTCGTTGCCGCTGGGGCGGGCGCTGAACAGGTCGCTCACGTGCCCCGGCTCGCGGGTCGCCCGGCCCTCCTTGATGGTCTCGACCACCTGGAAGGGCAGGGCCACGCCCCGGTTGATGACACGGTTGCCCTGCTCGTCGTACTTGCCGGGCCAGATGAGTTCGGGTTTGGTGATGTCGATGTTGGGCATGGTCGTTCTTTTTCGTCGGGTTCGTTCACGTGCGTACGCGCGCCTGGATGCGGGTACGCAGTCGTGCCTGGAGTTGGGTGTACAGCCGGGCCTCGGCGTTTTCACGGTCGCGCAGCACGACGGCCAGCGCGTAGGGCTCTTCGGTCAGGGTGAGGTCGCGCCCCCACGCCTCGTCGATGCGGGTGACGACGACGAATAGCCGTCGCTCACGGCGTTGGCTGGTGATGCGTTTCAAGGTCCAGGTATCCGCTTGGACCGTGCCCGCCCCGCGCTTCTTCGCGCCGATGCGCGCGTCGTTGGCTTCGGGGATGCGCTGGTAATCCTCTTTCGAGGTCGCCGCATTGAACATCCGCGTCACGTGGGCGAGGTCCTCCGCCCACACGAGGCGAAACTCCATCTCGCAGCTCTTGTAACCGAGGCGCGTCGTGCGCACGGCGGGGCTGTGTGCCAGGGCGACCGTGATCTCCCGCGTGCGGGATCGACCGGCAAGGAAGTCCTCCGGCATGGGCACTTCGTAGAAGTGATGGCAGCGATCCGGCAAGGTTTCCGTGCTGACCAGCGTCACGTCCTGCTCGGTGGATCGTGTCAGCGCGGATTCCTCCACCCGGCCATAACCGCATAGCCGCAGACGCTGCGCCTTGTCGGTCAGGAGCGCCTCGCAGGCCTCGGGCCAGTGTGCGTGGGCGACGAGCAGCGCGCGCAGCAGGTTGGGGTCGGCCTGGGGATGCTCGGCGAGGATGCGCGCAGCGAGGTGCGCGATGTGCGGTGCCGCGAAACTCGTGCCTGCCTGTTCGCCGAGCAGCCGGCCTGCGGCGAACTCCTTGCTGGTGGACAGCTCTCCGAGGCCTTGGGTGACGCGCCACTGGTTGGCGGCGCGCAGATTGACCGCCCAGTTGCCCCCGTATGCGACGAGCTCGGGCTTGATGGCACCACCGACCGAGGGCCCGGAGCGGGTGAACGGCGAGGGCTGGTCGCGATGGGCGATGGGTTGCTCGGCGGGATCGTCCGCGTAGCGCTGGGCATTGAAGGTCGCATCCCAGCGCGCCAGGCTGCCCACGGTGAGCACGTTGAGGGCCGGCGCGGGGTCGATCAACGCGGCCTCCGTTCGTAGCAGGTAACCGGGGTACTCCGTTCGCCAATCCGCGGGCGAGGTGTCGGTGCCCTCGAAGTTGCCGGTGGGCACGACGAACAACACGCCCAGCTCGCGGGTCAGGGTGTCCAGCGTCACCGCGAGCCCCCGCACGTGGCGTCCGAGGTAGGGCTTGCGCAAATCGCCGTAGGACAGATTGAACACCCGGCAGCCGTACTCGCGGTGGAAGTAGCGCACTGCCGACTCGACCTGGTTTTCGATGAACCCGCTGTCGTTGGCGTTGTGTTCGTCCAGCAGACGACCACTGAACAGCCTGAGCATCGGCGTGAAGGCGCCTTCCCGCACTCGCCCTTCGACATCGCCATACAGGGAGATGCCCGCCACGTGGGTGCCATGGCCGTGCCCATCCTCGGCATCCCGCCCAGGGAGAAAGCTCTGCGCATCGCCCACTGCTGGCGCAAGCAGCGGATGGTTGGTCGACAGCCCGCTGTCGAGCACGGCGATCCCCGGTGCGTTTGGCGGCGGGGCGGAAACCGGCGGCAGCGCCTGGATGTCGGTCTGCAAGTGGGCAAGCTCCAGGCCGTAACGTGGCGGCAGGTCCAGCGTTCGAACGTCCCGATGGCGTAGAAGCCGGGTCGCCTGGTCACGGTTCAGGCGCACGCGGTACAGGATGAGGCCCGCCTGCTTGACAGCGTCGAGCTTCTCGATGCCCTGCTCGCGCAACCAGGCTTCGAACGCCTGCCAGAGCCGGTCGCGTTCCGGGCCGGACGGGACCGGCCACAGCTCCACGTCGAGGGTGAACGGGCTGTCCGCCGGCCAGCCTTCCTGCTTGAGTGCCCAGCCGGTGCGGTCGTCCTCGGTCCAGTGGTCGAACCCCTTCAGCGCGAACAGCAGCTCCTGCCGCGTGGGCCGACCGCCTTCGGCGAGGGTGGCGAGTTTGGCCTCGAAGGCGGAGAGGGCGGCCTCGGTCGCGAAGGCGAGAACGACCAGGCGGTCTTCCTGGCTGACGATCTCGATCTCCCGGGAGATGGCCCTGAAACTTTCCGGATCGAGCGGCGTGGCGAGCTCCAGCTTGATGAGCCGCCGCTCGTCGAAGCCACCGATCTCTTCCGCCGCGCGTGTGCGTGCAGCCTGGAGGTTCTGCCTCAGCCCGGCGCCAAAGGCGCGCGGGTCGGCAGGTTGCGGCGGGCGTGGAGGCGGGGGTCTCGATCGTCGCGGATTGACCGGCTGCTCGCGTGCCAGTGGCAGGTGCGGGTAGGTCTCCGGCACGCCCTACTTCCTCCGCTGCCGGGCTCGGCGCGGCTTTTCCCGGCGGGCCGCGCCTTCCAGATGGCGGGCAGCGAGGAACTCCTCCCCGGCCAGGATCATGTCCTTGATCGCCCGGCGCAACACCCGTTCCACATCGGCATGGGTCATGCCCTTGAACAGGGCGGTGATCTCATCGATCTCGAATTCCCGCCGCACGCCCCGCAGCTTGAGGGCGAGCAGCCGCCGCAGTTGCTCGATGGTCGGGTGGGCGAAGATCAGCACTTCTTCGAAACGCCGCCAGATCGCCAGGTCCAGGATGGCTTCGTGGTTGGTTGCGGCGATCAGCACGCTGCGGCCGACATAGGCGTCCATCATCTGGAGCACGGCGTTGACCACGCGCCGCAACTCGCCGTGCTCGGACTCGTCCGCGCGTTCCTTGGCCAGGGCATCGAACTCGTCGAACAGCACCACGGCGGCATGGGCAGCCGCGAAGTCGAACACCTTGCGCAGGTTCGCGGCGGTCTCGCCCAGATAGGACGACACCACCGCATCCACGCGGACGACGGCCAGCGGCAGGCCGAGTTCCGAGGCGATGACCTCCGCCGTGAGCGTCTTGCCGCAACCGGGCGGCCCGTAGAACAGGAGCCGGTCCGCCGGGCGCATGCCGTACCCACCCAGACGCTCTCGGTGATGATGTTCCTGCAAGACCTCTTCCACGGCCGTCTGCGTTTCACGGCTGAGAATCACGTCTTCGATCCGGCGAACCGGCTCGCGGATGTCGAGCAAGGCGAGGTTGCGCTCCCGATCCACCGGAACCGCAATCTTGCTCCCGGCGACGCCCGTATCACGTGGGCGCCCGTAGAGAAGACGTTCGAGATCGTTTGCGAGCAAGTGATGCTGCTTCTGCCGTTCCTCTTTGATCACTTCTTCGGAAGCGGCACGAAACGCCTCGACGTTGCCCTCGATTCCGGACTTGATGAGTTGCCGCAGCAGTTTGCCCGTGGCCATGTTTTCCTCTCTTACGCCGTAATATCGGAACGGCAGATGCCCTTGAAGTCGCAGCCGTCGCACTGTTGCGGCCGGCACAGGTTCCCGTCGCGGATCGTGCGACCCGCCACCACCACCTTCTCTTCAGTCTGCGCCAACAGCGCAGTATCCACCACCTCCCGCACCGCGGCCCCGGCGCCCTCGTCGAGGTTGTAGATCTCGACCAGATCAGCCGGTCGGCCGGTGAGCTGCTGGTAGCCCAGGGCATAGATGTTCAACTGGTCGCGGGTGGCATCCTCCTCCTGCGCCCGGTCGGTGGATTTGAAGTCGATGACGATGATCTGGTTGGTGTCGGTGCGTCGGATGAGGTCGATCCGCCCATGGACGACCACGCCATCGGCGAGCTTCAGTTCGATGGTCTTCTCCGCATGCTCGATCTTGTCGAGCATCTCGGCGTTCTCGGCAAAGTAGCGGCGCAACACCTGATCCGCCTTGGCGCGCATGTCGGTACGCAGCTCCTCCCAGGCAAACGGCAGATAGAAGTGGGTGTCCAACAGCGCGGGAACGTCCGTTTCGTCTATCTGCGCCCCATCCAGCACGCGGCGATGCACTTCCGCCAAAGCGTCGTGCAGCGACTTGCCGTAACCCAGCCGCTCGTTGTAGCCGGGGTTGAAGCCATACAGGAAGCGCAGCTTGAACTGGTACGGGCACTCGAAGAAGTACTTGAGCTCGCTGAAGGTGAGTGCGATCTCCGTCCGCTCGACCGCTGGCTTGGGTTCGATGACCGGCGGTGCGGGCAGATTGGGCTCCTTGGTCAATGCGTAGCCGCCCGCGACGAATTCGCGCAGGAAGGGCGATGGGTTGTCGTAGCCCCGCTTGCCCTCGGGCGCCCAGGTACAGAAGAGATACTTCTTGCTGCGCGTCAGCGCCACATAGAACAGCCGCCGCTCATCCTCGACCGTGCCGAGGTAGCGATCGGCACCGACCACGGCGTTCCTGGGGATCACGTGGTACCACTGGCGCCCACCGGGGCGTTTCGAGGGGAACCGGTTGTTGACCAAGGCAGGCACAAAGACCACCGGGAACTCCATGCCCTTGGCCTGGTGCACCGTCATGATCTGGACGGCATCGGGCCGGGCATAGCCGGCATCTTCCCACCCCTCGGGGTAGTAGTCGGGCGCCTGGTGGCGGAGGAAGCCGGCGAATCCCCCGTACAGCGAGGTCGCCTCCGAGTGGAAGTGGATCAACTCGTAGTCGGTGATGATCTGGCTGAACTTGCCGAGGTTGTAGTACACGATCTCGCCGCGCGTGCGGCCGAGGAGGTCTCCTGCCGGCACCTTTTCCTCACGCAGCTGTGCCTGGTTCAGAAAGCCCAAGAAGGCATGCTGGAGCGAGCGTTCGCTGGTCAGCCAGCGGTTTGCCCAATCCGCCCGCTCGGCATCCAGCCAGGCGATGGCTTGGTCCAAGTCGGCTTCGAGAAGGCCGAGGTCGGCATCTACCCAGGCCTGTTTCAACTCGTGTGCGCCGATCTCGTCGTTCAGGTAGTAGAAGATCGCCCGCGCCGCCTCGATCTCGCGCGTCTCGAACAGGCGGTTCATGCCCTTGATGAGGTAGGGCACGCCCGCCTTGCGCAGTGCCGCGACGATCGGCTCCGCACTGTTCTTCACGCTGCGCAGCAGGATCGTGCAGTCGGACCAGGTCAGACCGCGCGTTTCGTCGTTCTCGACGAAGGGCCGGCCGCGCAGCGCCTGGATCTTGCCGACGATCCAGGCGGCTTCCTCTTCAGGAGAGCGGAAACCCAGTGCAAGAAGGTCGCCCTGTTCGTAGGGCTGCTGGTCACGACTCTGCATGGTCTTGGGCAGCCGCCCGGCATTGCCTTCGGCCACGCGGCGGGCGCTGTCCACGACGCCACGGCTCGACCGGAAGTTGTCGCCCATCTCGATCTGGGCCACAGCCGGATATCGCTCCCGGAAACCCAGGATGTTGCCGATGTCGCTGCCGTTCCACTGGTAGATGGTTTGATCGTCGTCGCCCACCACGCACACCTGCGCCCCAAAGCGATGTAACAGCGTGATCAGCGTTTCCTGGAGGGGATTGACGTCCTGATATTCATCCACGATCAGGTACTTCACCCGCTCGGCCATCTTGCCTTGCAGGTTCTCATCCGTGGCGAGTGTTTTCACGGCTTCGGTCAATAAGGTGCTGTAGTCCAGGTAGCGCTTGCAATCCAGGAGACTCGCGTATTTGGCGAGCGCCTGGCGGATCGGATGGTCGCCCAGCTCCGCCTCGTCGATTTCCGCCTCGCGGACCATGGAGAGTACCTTCTGGTACAGCTTGGAATCGCCCCAGCGCTTGAGCGGCTTGCCGTCGTGCGTCACGAGATCGGAGAGGCCCGACTCTTGGCTGTGGCGGTCGATGAGCAGGCGTTGCTGCACATCGCTCAGTACCGAGTACTTGAGATACCGGTGTTCGTAAGACTGAAGCAAGTCCAGGCAGAAGCCATGAATCGTACCCACGTACATTTCTGCCAGGCCGATGTCGGAGCCCAATTGCTCTTTGCACAGGCGATGAATGCGGTCCTTGAGTTCGCCTGCCGCCTTCTCGGTGAAGGTGAAGGCGACGATGTTGGCGGGGCCGATGCCATCCCCCGCCTTCGTCTTCAGGATGTTGACGATCCGCTGCGAGATCACCTGGGTCTTGCCCGAGCCTGCGCAGGCGATGATCTGAAGGTTGCCGTCGAGGGTTTCGATGGCCTGCTTCTGGTTGTCCGTGTATTCCATCTTCCCCTCGCTCATGGGCTGTACTTGGGCAACACGCCCTCGCGGGCGAAGCTGTAGGCCTTTTCCCCGGCCACGATGATGTGATCCAGCACCGGTATGCCGATGGCACCGAGCGCTTGCACGAGCAGCGCAGTCAGCTGGTGATCGGCATTGGATGGCTTGGCCGTGCCGCCCGGGTGGTTGTGGGCCAGGATGACGCTTGCCGCCCGGTGCCGGAGCGCTTCCTCCACCACATGCCGCGGGTGGACGTGCGCCTCCTTGACCGTGCCCTCGCCGATCAGCGCGGGATAGAGCACCCGGCACTGGCTGTCCAAGCACAGCACGTAGAAGACCTCCTCGGGCCGCCCGGCCATGAGCGGGACGAGGTATTCCGACACCACCTCGGAACTGGTCAGCCGCGGGGCATCACGGTTGACCCGGTCGTGAAAGTAGCGGCGGGTGACCTGTGGGATCAGGCTCAGGAAGGCGGCGGCCTTGTCGCCCATGCCTTCGACGCTGGCAATGTCTTTCGGATCGGCTTCCAGCACCGCCGAGAGGGAACCGAAGCGGCGCATCAACTTGTGGGCGATGGGGTTCGTGTCGGCGCGCGGGATGGCGTAGAAGAGGAGCAACTCGAGAACTTGGTGATCCTCGAATCCGTCCAGGCCGTCTTCCAGGAAACGGGTGCGCAGGCGCTCGCGATGTCCCTGGTGAATATCCGTCGGTTCTCCCCTTGCCGCCATGCTCCCTTTCACCCTCCCTATCGACCGTCAGCGAAATTGACTATCCGAGTTGCGCGATAGAAGAAATGTCGTTTATTCAAACTTTTGCGTTTCTATCGCGGCCGCCATATCGCACGCTACCCCTCGATTCGGGGCGTTTTGCTCGATAACCTCATGCCGTGATCCGGTATCACCATATTCTCAATCCAACACGATCAAGAATTCGGTGGCCAGTGCCTCCGGGCGCACGGCACGGGTGTCCGGGCTGCGGTGCAGCTTGACCAGGCCGTGGCGCTCCAGGTGACGCAGGGTGCGCGACAGGTTGCTGGCCGCGCGACCAGACCACTCGGCCAGCTCCAACACCGTGCGTGGTTGCCGCTCCCGCATCAGGCGCAGCAGCGCGCGGTTTTCGTCCGACAGCAGGCTGGCCAACTGCCGCCAGGAATCGAACCAGACGGTGGGCGTGGGGCCGTTGGCGTCATCGATCGCCCGACGGCCGGATTTGGCCGGCCGGATGCCAATCACTGTGCGCATGCTTCGATTTCCCCGGATGTGGCTTCGGGATGCTATCAGATGCGGATAGTATCTGTCGCTAGCAGTGATCTTCTGGGCGCACAGGAAATGGGGTAATAGCGGTTGCCGTTGCCCCATTGGTTTCAGGATTACCCTGTTCGCCTTTGGAGCGGGTCGAGGCCGGCGGGTGCAAACCGCAAACCGTGCAAACCCCGGTTTGCACTCTGACGGTGGCGAAGCGCCGCGCTCGCGCCCCCCCGCATGGCTTTTCGGCCAGGAAGGACCCCTTTCGCCTGGGCGGGTTGCGGCTTCCCGGTACGGCCAGCATCAACACTCGCGTGAGGTGAGCATTCCCGATGCTCACCCTCTCTCTTTAGAGAGGAATCGCCGGGAACCGGGAAAGTGCCGCCGTTGCTGGGTTTGCGCGTTCCCACCCCGGTCCGGGAAGGCTTGCGGCCGGGAACGGTTCAAGTTCTTGTCGTTGCAGCTGTTTTGCCTTCCCGCCCGGCCCTGCGTTCCCGGTCGGGAAGCGGGAAGCCGGGAATGCTCACTTGGCATCGCGGCCCTACGGTGCGGAGCGCCCCAAATGGCCAATCACGAACACCGCCTCGCCGCGCGCCACCGGGCCGTCGGGCACATCGAGCCATTTGACCAGCTTGGAGCCCTCGGCCATGGCCATCACCAGCTCGCCCCGATCCAGAAGCGTACCCACCCAGTCGGTTAAGCGGTGCTTGCCGATGGCGTGGAAGGCTTCCGGCAGTTCGTGCCGGCGCTCGTAGACGCCGTTGCCGCCGGTCTTGGTGTAGGGCTTGCCCTCGGCCGCGGCGCGGGCGATGGCGGCCTTGAGCTCGGGCAGCAGGTCCACGTCGGTTCGATTGGCCCGAGCCAGCGCCTCGCTGCGGTCCACCAGCAGACCACGGCTGTCGCGCAGGAAGGTGGTCACCCGCAGGCAGGCCGCGCCATTGGCCTTGACCACGCCGCCCATGACGACGCGGCCGCGCTCGAAGGGTTCGCCCAGCGCCTTGCAGATCGCCCTGGCCTGATCCTCCTTCGGGTTCCACAGGGCATAGACCGAGCGCACGCCATCGACCAGGCCGCCGGTGCCCCGGATCGCTTCGCGGGCCTGCTCGGGTGTGGATGCCTCGCGCTTGGCAAAGTGGTGGGAGGCGATCACCGAGGCGCCCGTGCTGGCGGCCAGTGCGGCCAGCCGCGAGCAGACGAACTGCGCGTTCTCGGGTACGTTTAGATCCAGCGCGCACAGCGGCTGCAACGGGTCGAGGACGACCAGCCGCAGGCCGGTCAAGGTGGTCAGTTGCTGTTCGAGCGCCATCCACGCCGAGGTGGTCGACGGGCCTCGCGTCGCCGGATCGGGCGCGAACAGCGGCACGGCCCCGCCCGCATCGGGCAGCGGCAGTACGTAGAGCCGGTCCGGGATCGGCCCCAGTGCGTTCAGGCGGTTGTGCACCTCGATGGCGTCATCCTCGGCCGTGATATAGACGGCAAGGCCCTGGCCAGTGAGCGCGCCGCCGAACAGGGTGGGGGCATTAGCCCAGACGCCATCGAAGGCAGCGACCTCGCGGGCCAGCGCCAGCAGCAGGAAGGATTTGCCGACACCGCCGGCGGCGGCCACCAGGGCGGCCTGGGCCAGCGGAAACACACCTTCGACCAGCCAGCGCCGGGGTTGCGGCTCGCCGATGAAGCGTTCGCGGGCCCGCCACTGAGTGATATCGAATGGGTGACGTGGCTGGTCGCTGGTAACTGGCATCGCCCCGGCCAGCAAGGCGCGCACATCGGCGCCCTCGGCCACGGCATCGGCGGCATCCCACTTGCAGGGCTTGCCCGCCGGGATGGCGACCCGCCGCACCTCGGCGCCGATTGCGTGCAGCTTGGGTGCGACCCGGTCGGCGTGCCTGGCACCGGCCTCGTCGTGGTCGGGCCAGAGGATGACGCGCTTGCCGGTGAGCGGCGACCAGTCGGTCTTATCGATGGTCGTGGCGGCACCGCCCATGGCGGTGGTGGCGACGATCCCCAGTGACATCAGCGCATCGGCGCACTTCTCGCCTTCGACCAGCACGACGGTGTCGGCCTTCGCCACCGTAGGCAGGTGGTAGAGCGGGCGCGGGTCGGGCATCCGCATCTGGCGGGAAACGACATCCCAGGGCCTGTATTGCTTGCCCTCGGGAGTGTCGTAGCGATACACACAGGCCAGTAGCGCGCCATTGGCGCTGCGGTAGTCCCACTTCCCGGTGTGGGGACCGAGCTCGTCATAGATTACGGCTCCACTGGGCGGCAGCGGAACAACCGACGGCGGCACCGCCAACCAGTGGCCGATGTCGTCGAGCAGCTCACCGAAATCCCGCGGCAGCGCGAAACCCCTGGCCGCCGCCCACAGCGCCAGCACGTCGCCAGATTCGCCGGTGGCGAAGTCGATCCACACGCCGCGCTTCGGTCCTTCGAGCTCGATCACCAGGCTGTCGCCGGCATCGCCCTGCACGTTGCCGACCACGAAGCGCGTGCCCTGCCGCCTGCCGCGCGGAAACAGGTAGGTGAGGACCGCTTCGAGCTGATCGAGCAGGCGGCTGCGCAGCTCGTCCTTGTCATGGCGGCGCTCGATGGGGTCGGGCGCGTCGTTGAAGTCGAAGTAGGGATGGGGCGGAATGCAGACCGCGTCCATGGCGGCGGTCATTGGGTGTGCTCCGCATCGAGCCGCGCCTTGAACCAGTCACCGTCGGCGTTGACGCAGTAGTAGGCGCGCCCCGGCCCGCTGTCGTGGATGTCCGGCACGATCCAGAGCCGTTCGCGTTCGTCGTAGCGCCAGGAGCCCGGCCCGAACATCCGATCGAGCACCGGCCCGATGCCGTGCTTGGCGATCTGCGCGCGCAGTTGCCGGGTGAGACGCCTACGTAGGTTCCGATGAGCGCGACGCTTCACCGGCCGATCCCCGCTGTTTCGCTTCCCGCCGTGCAGCGGCGGCTGTGGCGCCGTTCGTGCGCCTCGATGGCATCGATGGGGTAGAGCACGCGGCTGCCGAGCTTGAGAAACACGGGGCCGGTGCCCAGCATCCGCCAGCGTTCGAGGGTTTTCTCGGACAGGCCCCAGCGAGCGGCGAGCTGGCGCGCGGTGAGCGGTTCGGTGGGTGGAGAGGTGTTCATGGCGGCGGCTCCCATTCGGTTCGATGTGCCCGCGCTGTCCCTCGCTGGGGCTCGGTGGCGGTCGATGAGCGGATTGTTCGCGGTCGTCGGCGGCGCGGCAATCGCACGCCTTCGCCGCGATCCCGCGAGAGCCGCCACGCACTCGAAGCGGCACTTGTCCCCTCGCAACTTCGGCTGGGAGCACGCCTCGGCACGCGCGGGCATCAAGAGGTCGGGCGGCGCGTCGCGGTTGTCCGCAACGGCCCGATCGACCGAAGCGGTCTCTGCGGCGAGCATTGCATTCGTTCGAAACGGTCGCTGCGAGGCGGTGTCGCGGCGATGTCATCCCAAAGGAGACCTTCATGAAACTTCCCACCCGCAAGCGCCCGCCCAGCGGCTACCTTCAGCAGCTCCGTGCCGAGTTCGAGGCGCTGAGCCGTCAGCTGTCCGAGGCCGAGCGCGCCGCCACCGCCGCGCAGACCGAAGCCGAGCACAAGCGCCGCGCCTATCGGGAGCTGGAGGAGCGGTCCCAGTCCACCACCTGGTCCACCGCCGAGCAGCGCCTCTACCGGGAGAAGAACCAGGCCGAGGCCGAAGCCGCGCGCCGCCGGGAGGCGCTGTATCCGTTGCGCGAGCAACACGCCCGTCTCGAACGGCTGGTGACCGCACCCCGCCAGTTGGAGGAGGCGAAGGCCATACTGGAGCGGCTCGCCGCTCGCCGGGCAGCGCTCGGTGCCGAGCTGCAGAAGGCCGCTGCCCTGCGCGGCAAGCTCGAAGCGCGTATCGACGAGCTGCAGCGGCAGCTCACGGACGAGACCCGATCCGCCGCCCAGCGCCTGATCGACGCGGGTGATCTGGCGCCGATCCCGGCGGAGCTGGGCACGCAGCAGGCCGAGCTGACCGCCACCCGGCAGACGCTGGAGGAGGTCGGCCGGCGCATCGAGGCACTGGAGGCCGAGCGCGAGGCCCTGCCCGAGACCATCCGCCGTGCCCGGGAGCAGTGGCTCGGGGCGCGGGCGACCGTGGCCGAGATCGCACTGCGAGAGCAGTTGCCGGCCTTCATCGGCCTCATCGCCCAGGCCGCCGTGGCGGCGCACCGGGCGGGATTCTCCCGCGAGCGGGACCGCTACGCGATCGAGATTCCCCAGGAGGCCCTGGAGGCAGCCGCTGCGGCGCTGGATGCCGAGCTTCCGGCCGCCTGAGCCCGTTTATATGGACTTGGCTTCTGCCCGCCACAGCGCGTTCATCGACCGGTCTCAACCACAGGAGTCCAATCGATGACCGGTACCCCAACGAAAGACAGCATCAGCGCGCAGCTGGCGGCGCTGCCCGGCCTGCCCATGCAAGACCTCTGGGCGCTGTGGGATGCGCACTTTCCGCGCCGCCCCGCCCACGCCAATCGCCACTACGTGGAATCGCGCCTCGCCTACCGGCTGCAGGAACTGGCCTACGGGCCGCTGCCGGCGGGCGTGCGTCGCTACTTGGTGGAGCGTGGCGCGCAGTTCTCGAAGATCCAGCAGGCCGGGCGTGGCACCGAATGCCATCTGATGCCCGGCACGGTGCTGGTGCGCGAGTGGGACGAGCGCGAGTACCGGGTCACCGTCACCGCCGACGGCCTCTACGAGCTCGAGGGCCGGCGCTTCAAGAGCCTGTCGGCGGCGGCGCGGCACATCACCGGTACCCAGTGGTCGGGGCCGAAGTTCTTCGGGCTCAAGCCGGGCAAGGGTGGCAAACGATGAGTGCATCCCTCCTAGCCTCACCCAAACGCTGCGCGGTCTACTGCCGCGTCTCCAGCGACGAACGCCTCGACCAGTCCTTCAACTCCATCGACGCGCAGAAGGAGGCCGGCCACGCCTTCATCAAGAGCCAGAGTCACGAGGGCTGGATCGCGGTGGCCGACGACTACGACGACGGCGGCTACTCCGGCGGCAACATGGAGCGGCCCGCGCTCAAGCGGCTGCTCGCCCATGTCGAGGCCGGCAGGATCGACATCGTGGTGGTCTACAAGATCGACCGGCTGACCCGCTCGCTGGCGGACTTCGCCAAGATGGTCGAGCTCTTCGACCGGCAAGGTGTGAGCTTCAGCGCCGTCACCCAGCAGATCAACTCGGCGACCTCCATGGGGCGGCTGATGCTCAACGTGCTGCTCTCCTTCGCCCAGTTCGAGCGGGAGGTGACCGGCGAGCGCATCCGCGACAAGATCGCGGCGAGCAAGCGCAAGGGCATGTGGATGGGCGGGCCGCTGCCACTGGGCTACGACGTCGAGAACCGCAGGCTGGTCGTCAACGAGCGCGAGGCCGCTCTCGTGCGGCGCATCTTCGACGACTTCGCCACCCTGCGCTCGGCCACGACCATGGTGCGTGCCTATGCGGCCGAGGGCATTCGTACCAAGACGGGCCGGGCGTTCTGCAAGCAGAACCTCTACAAGGTGCTGCACAACCGCATGTACTTGGGCGAGATCGTCCACAAGGGCAAGAGCTACCCCGGCCAGCATGCCCCCATCGTGAGCCAGGCGCAGTGGGCGGCGGCCCACGCGGTGCTGGCGGAAAGCGCCGACCAGCGTCGTGCCGAGACGCGGGGTGGCTGGCGCGGGGTCGCCTTGCTGCGCGGCCTGTTCTTCACTACCGAAGGCGAGCGGCTGATGCCGACCCACACCGTCAAGAAGGGCAAGCGCTACCGCTACTACACGCCGAGCCGGGACCGCCGTTTCGGCGCCGGCAGCAGCCGGTTCGGCAGCCTGCCGGCGGAGCCCATCGAGGCGCTGGTGGTGGCGCAACTGTGCGAGGTGTTGAGGGCGCCCCATCTGGTGCAGGCGGTATGGGACCAGGTACATGCAAACGCGGCCGAGTTGGACGAGGCGCAGGTCGTGGTGCCGATGCGCCAGCTCGCCGCTGTCTGGCCCTCGCTGTTCCCAGCCGAACAGCGGCGCCTGGCGCAACTGCTGATCGAGCGCGTCCTGATCGGTGACGACGGGCTGGAGATCCTCTGGCGCGACGCCGGCTGGGTGGAACTGATCGACGAACTGCGCCCCGGCAGCATCGGCGCGGAACTGGCGGAAGTGGAGGTGACGGCATGACGCGGATACGCCAATCAGGCGAGGCCACGGTACAGCAGCGCATGGACGGCAGCGCCGTGAAACTCTCGACCTTCATCCCCCTGAAGATCAAGAAGCGCGGCGTGCGCAAGGTGGTGATCCGGCCGGACGGGGAGAGCAGCCGCCATGCCAGCCGCAGCCAGCACGACAACCCGCTGCTGGTAGCGCTGGCGCGGGCCTTCTACTGGCAGCAGCTCCTTGATGAGGGCGTAGCCGCCAGCGGCGCCGACATCGCCCAGCGCGAGGGGCTGCACCACTCGACGGTCAACGAATTGCTGCGCCTGACTCTGCTGGAGCCGGCCATCATCCAGGCGATCCTGGTGGGCAAGCAGCCGCGCTGCATGAGCCTGATCTGGTTCCAGCGCAACCCGCTGCCGCTGGACTGGATCGAGCAGCGGCGGGTGGTCGAATCATTCGATGCGTAGTGGTTTGTCGGCTAATCGGTTGGCATGGCTGACCGCAGAAAGGCCGTGCCAAACCCGCGTCAATACAGGGTTCGGCCTCGCGACTACCCGCAGGGCAAACAGAGAAAAGAGATGGCTCTGGCCAAGAAAACGGCCGTTTTCGGGACTTCTGACGAGGTGTCACCCGCAGGGCAGGTGGCCCGAACCCCGCGCCACGCGGGGATCCGCGCAAAGAAAAAGGGCCTGGAGACGATCCAGACCCTTGGTATTGGTGGGGCATCGCGGCCGGCGAGCTGCCGGCCGAGACCGATGCCGCGGCCCTTGCCCGTTTTCTGGCGACCGTCCTGCAAGGATTGACGGTTCAGGCGCGCGACGGCGCCTCGCGCGCGGAGCTGCAGGCGATCGGCCGCCTCGCCATGCGCTGCTGGCCGGCCTGAAAAGAGCAGTATTCTGAAGTTTATAATGCGCAGTGGCGCTAAATATATTCATGGTATTTCAGCAGTAAATACGGTTTAAGCTTCCGTTAAATTTACAATTTCGACGTTGTGGCGTCGACTTTTCGCTGTCTGTGGAATTTTTATTGTCGCGCAACGTGCGGGATCGCGATGTTGCGCGTCAAATTCATTGGGAGTTTTATCATGCGATTAGCCGTCAATATCACCGTCAGCGCCTACGGGGCCGGCATGACTCCGACGGGCAACTGGTACAGCACAATGCAGGCCATCACCCGACGGGACATCGGTTGCGAGCGCATGTCGCCGGCATGCCGACCGATGCCGATCTCCGTCTGCGGGAACGTTGCTTCCTCGCTGGCCACGCAGGGCGGCGCGTCGATCAACAGCGGCTGGACGTCGATTACCAACGATGGCAAGGCGAAATCCGGCGGTCTGTTCGGCTGGCTCAAGGGTTTGGCCAAGGGCGTACTCGGAGCGGCCAGCAATATCCTGGGCCAGCTGCCGATCGTCGG
>Ga0207866_1001681_pt1 | contig 19654 bp, 16 predicted proteins | sample HigsolmetaAR203D_FD_184835 | JGI IMG/M metagenome (GOLD analysis project Ga0207866, IMG submission 184835) | Ionic liquid and high solid enriched microbial communities from the Joint BioEnergy Institute, USA - AR20-3-D (SPAdes) (version 2) ...
GTGAAGTCGCTGCAAAAGCAGGCAAAAAGCTTTCGGCGTTTATTCAGCGTCAACTCAAGGAGTGGATTGCTGCTCTGCCCAATTACATCAAGGCTTATCTGCCTATTTCATGCTGCGAAAGTTGAGTTATAAAGAAAAGATAAAATAAGCAGGAACTGCACATAAATATGCTACATTGGTTCACAGGAGGAGCTGCCGATGAAAGCGCGACTGCTGCTGGTTGAAGATGATTCGGAAATTGCCCGTGTAATCCGCGACACGTTCATTCGTGAAGGATACGAAGTGACATGGGCGACCACGGGGGCAGAAGGCTGGGAAGATTTTCAGGACCGTGCTTATGATCTGGTTCTTATCGATCTCATGCTGCCGGAAATGGACGGCTTTGATCTGTGCAAAAATATCCGCTGGCAAAGCGATGTTCCGATCATCATCATCAGCGCCCGCAAAGAAGATGAGGACAAAGTTGAAGGTCTTCATCTCGGTGCGGATGATTATGTGGCCAAGCCTTTCAGCCTGGGGGAACTGAAAGCGCGGGTGGAGTCCCACTTGCGGCGCTGGCGGCGTTACCAAGGCATGCCGAAGCTCGCGGACAAGACGGATTATGCGCTTGGCCTGACCATTCACTGGGATCAGGAAACAGCCCTGCTCAATGGCCGGGAAATCCCCTTGACGGTGAAAGAATTTGCGCTTTTGAAGGTGTTGGCGCAAAACCCGGGGACCGTTTTCACGAAAAACGAGCTGTATCAGCATGTGTGGCAGCAAGCTGAAGCCGAAGGCTTGCATACCGTCACCGTCCATGTCAAATCGCTGCGGGAAAAACTCGCCGATCCGGTGAAAAATCCATCTTTCATTCAAACGGTCTGGGGCAAAGGTTACCGGTTTATCGGTGAGCCGATATGAAAATCAAAACATGGCTCTTGCTTTCGTACTTTGTCGTCATGCTCCTCCCGCTTGCCGCGGCGTATTTGTTATTTGCCTGGATCAACATATACCACAACGATCGGAACGTGGAAGAATACGTTCAAAAATCTCTGCAGCTGAACCGGATCGTGTCTGTTCTGGACAACCCCGCGCTGTACCAGCCGAACATTGAACGGCCACAGATAGAAAAATTGGTAAGCCCCCAAGTTTCCATCGTGCTCTTTAACCGCGACGGACTTGTGCTGTATACGTCCAATCCGTTGCAGGTTCCGCCGCATTTTGCCCTCGGCCGGAAACAATTGTACGAAAATTTGTATACACTTGAACAAGGCTTCCGCGCTTACCGTTACAAGCAGCCGGTGTTTAACGGCAATGAGCTGGCCGGGTTTTTCGAACTTCAGTTGAGCCGGGACGAGTGGGCGGCGGGAGTGGGCAAGCGCACGCGTTGGGTGGCGTTCGTGTTCGCCGGGGGGTTTGTGCTGATTTATTTGACCGTCGTGTGGTTCGTCAACCGCAAGTTGAACCGCAGGTTGAACCGCCTGATGGAGCAGATGACCGCCTTCGCCCGGCGGGAACCGTTCGAGGAAATGCCGTCGGGAAACGATGAGATCGGCGAACTGACGAAGCATTTCTACGGGATGCGCCGGCAAATCGAGGAGGCTCACGAGAAGATTGCCAGACAGCAGCAGGAAAAAGAATTGCTAATCGCCAGCATCTCCCACGATTTGAAAACGCCGCTGACGTCGATTCGCGCCTATGCCGAATCTTTGGCTTTGCCAAATGAGCTGAAGGCTGAGGATCGTGAGGAGTACAGCAGGATCATTGCCGAAAAAGCGGATTACATGAAACAGATGCTCGACGATTTGACGGTGTACACCCTGCTTCAGTCGCCGGCATACGAAATGGAGCTTGCCGAGGTGGACGGCGATGAATTTTTCGAAATGCTGTTATCCGGTTACGAGCCGATATGCCGGGAGAAAAACATTCGCCTGCGCGTGCATTGTGATGTGACGGGGACTGTCCGCGTCAATCCGCGCCAGATGATGCGTGTGGCGGACAATCTGATGAGCAATGCCGTCCGGCATACGAAGCCTGGAGCGAATATTTTGCTCGCCGCGGTCTCCTCCGGCCGCCCGCTGCCGGAAGGCCTGTTCTCCTTCGTCACGAATCAGGCAGAGCTGCATAAGGAGGACGGCGTCTATCTCATTGTGCAGAATGAAGGCGAAGGCATGGATGAAGAACAACTGTCCCGCGTGTTCGAGCCGCTTTACCAGGCCGATGAGGCACGGAGCAAAAACGGTGAGCGGGGGACGGGCCTCGGACTCAGCATCACCCGCCAGATCATCCGGAAGCATGGTGGAACGGTGCACATTTTTGCGCAGAAGGGAGGCGGAACTTGTGTCGTCTGCTTCCTGCCGAAAACAACAAGAGAAGGTGAACAACGGTGAAATTCACAAGGTTAAGGAATATTGCGGGAATGTTTGGGGTCGGAGTGTTGGCAATGGGGCTTTTCGGTTGTTCTTCGGGCAGTCCATTTTTGCCGGAGCAGGTGATCAACAACGCGCTGGAACGCGCGAAGGAACCGGCGTCGTATTATCTGGAAGCGGAGATGAGGACGGTTGAAGGCGGCAAAGAAACGGAACGCATCCTCTTGAAAGAGTGGGTCAGCGAGGAAGGCCAAAGACGAACCGAAACGCAGTATGCCGACGGCAGCGGAAAAAGTATTGCCGTGCATGACGGCGCGAAACTGATCAGTTACCAACCGGAGACGAATCAGGCGTTTCTCATCGAAAACGCGGAATTGTCCGAACTGAATCAAATGTCGCCGAAACACCAGGCGGAACAGCTCCTGAACATGATCCGGGACACGCACGAGATCACGGGCGGCGGTGAAGAGAAAATTGCCGGGCGAGAGGCCTACCGTCTGAACGCCAAAGCGAAAGACAAGGACAGTCTGATCGGCGATCAGGAGCTGTGGATTGACAAGGAAAACTGGATGGTGCTCAAAATGGTTTCCGCTTCCGGCGATGTGCGGAGTGAAATGGTGCTGACCGAGGTCGATTTGAACCCCGCGATTCCCGCCGAGACGTTCGTCCTGGAACTGCCGGAACATGTGCAGATCGTTGATCTGGAAGAGATGAACCGGACCACGGAAGTGACGCTTGCGGAAGCGGCGGAAAATATCGGCGCAGCATTTCTTTATTTCCCGGAAAGCGGCGGCCTTTCCATCTCCAGGATTGAACTGGCGGAGCTTGCGGGCGAACTGAAGCGCAAAGAAGTGAACTTCGATTACCAGAAGGACGGGCTTCCCTCGTTTACGATGACCGTGTTTCCGTCCCCGGAAGACAGCGGAGAAGATATCGGCAGACTTCCGGGAGAGGAGGCCGTCACGGTTCGCGGCCAGGAAGGAACCTATATGGAAATGGGGGATTTCCGCTCGCTTGTATGGCAGGAAAACGGCTTGAATTATTCGATCGTATTCGTCGATCCGAACCTGACGCTCGAACAGTTTACGGCTTTGGCGGACAGCATGGCATTGTACACAGGGGAGTGATCGTAAAACGTGCTTGACAACGCGTTCCCTGGTCATGTGCTGCCCGATATGCCGGCCATTGTGCTTGTTGTATTTCTGGCCATTCTCACCAACCTGGTTGCCGTGCTGCTGCCGAAAGAAATCGCCTCCGCGGCGGAGATTTTGTTTGCCGCCGCAGTGATCGCCTGTTTGTTTATCGTGTTTCCGTTCGGACAGGCGTCCATCTTGCTCACGCTTGGGGCCAGCGCTTACGGAAATTTTGGTCAGCTTGCCGATCGGCAAAAAAGAGAGAAGTACAAGGAATTGGAGCGCAAACTGCGGGAAGCTGATGCCGTGGAATTGCTGCAGGACAAAGATCAAAGGCGCATCGCCGCCGATCTGGGGCTCGCGCTCATCGTTTGTTCGGGAGCCGTCCTGTTTTTCCTGCTGGCCCCGGACAGCTATGTTGCCGCCAAACTGATTGCCGGCATGACGCTTTTATCCGTGTTGGCGAAAATGATTGAGCGGATAGGCAATTTTTTCTCTGCCCGATTGTATTGGCTGCCAGGAGAAGAACGACTGGTCATCTTCTCCTTGTTTCAGCCACGGAATTATCCGCTGAAGGATGTCAAGGAAGTGCTGAGCGAATCCAGGCCGGATTTGCTGAAACTGCATCCCCTGTTTACGTTCTTTTCGGAAAACCGGGATTATACAAGTTCATTTGGGGAGGTACTCAGGCTTTCCTTTCCCGGAGAAAATGTTTTTATCACCCCGCGGCAAGTGAACGATTGGAAAAACGTGTTTGCGCCATATGGCAAACAGGCAGCTTTCAAGGCGAGCGTCGGTGACAGCCCGCAGCATGTTGTTCCTGGTGCATTAAATCTTCAGCATACAAAGGATGTCCTGCCGCTTTGGCATCCTGCCGTGCTTAAGCGTCTGTTCTGGAAAGGGTATTTTGCCGTTACGGTTAAAGGCATCTCCGCGTATACGGGACTGCTGCTTATGCTGATCTGGCTGGATGTGCCTGCCTGGGCCGCTGCGGTGTTTGTCCTCTTGTGGTGGGCGCTGAATCTGTACGTGTCCGACCGTGTTTTGATCGCAGCGACGGACGCGGAACTGCTTGCCGAGGGAGAACTTCATGACCGGGCGCAGGCGATATTGAAAAGGGCGGGCATTCCCCGCACACGGCTGTTTGTTGTGGATTCGCCGGTTTACAACGGGATGGCGATGGGCATGAATATCGGCCGCGCGGCGATCATGCTGACGTCGGCCACCTTGCGCCTGCCGCCGGATACAGTAGAAGCGATCCTGGCGCACGAGGCGGTTCATGTGAAAAAACGCGACGTGCTCCTGAATCAATTGGCGCGGCTTGCGTTTTTCGTCGGTTTGGGCGGGTTGGTATATTTGTATTTTACAGAACTGCAGTGGCTTGCTGAAAACTATGCTTTTCTCCTCTTTGTGCTGGTGTATGCGCTGATGTTTGTTTTTCCCGTTTATTTGTCTTTTTGTTCTCAATGGTGCGAAGTCAGGGCGGATCACCTGGGGGCCGCTCTGCTTTCCGGAGGGTATCGGCAAATGGCAGACGGACTGGCGGATTTGGCCCGCGCCCAGGAGCGAGACAGCGAAAGGTCGGTTGTCTACAGTCTGCCGGAAGGGCGCACCGATTCGCCAGTGCCGTCAAGTTTGGAGCGGGACAAGTGGTTTTGGCGGCTGCTGGAATTTCAATTTATGCTCCACCCGCCATTGTATTGGCGGATTCAAAGCTTGGGCAAGCATGCCGACTGGCGGGAAGCGCGCAAGGATTGGATGATCGACCGGTTCAAGGAGTCGTATCCGGATTTCTTTCGGAAGAAACGTGCTTGAGCAAATAGAAAAAATAAAAGGAATTCATCTCCTCCATGTGGAAATAGGAAGTTGCCGAGACAACCTATCCCAAGAGAACGAACAATTAACCCTGTGGGATACGATTCTTCCAGAAGAAATACGGAAACTGCCTGCCGAATTGGCGATCATCGATGAACTGTTGGACGACGAAAGCTTCCTGCAGCCGTTTTATGGAAAAGCATCCGACCAAGACGAAGATGGGCCGTCCCACCTACCCCATCGAGAAATACTTGCGCCTCATGGTGCTCAAACGCAAGTATAACCCGGGATACGAGTCCTTGATCAAAGAAGTCGGCGACAGCATCACTTGGCGCCTGTTCTGCCGAATCGCGATCGATGAACCGATGCCGGATCCTTCGACGCTCATCTACGCCCGCAAACGCTACGGCGACGAAGTCGTCGAACAGTTGAACGAAGCGCTCCTGCACAAGCTGAAAGAAAAGGCGGTGCTGAAGCATCGCAAATTGCGCACCGATACGACGGTCGTGGAGTCCGACATTCACCACCCCACAGACGCAACCTTGCTGCAGGACGGCGTCAAAGTCATCACCCACCTGGTGCGGAAGATCCGCCAAGTCGCTTCCCATGCCGCGCAAGGCTTTGAAGACCGTACCGCCGAGATCAAGGAGAAGAAGACCGGCAAACGGATGGCGCAACAGAGCAAAGGGCGGCTTCAAACAGCCGTCACGCTGACCGGCAAACTGATCCGCCAAGCCAAGCAAGTCGTATCGGGGACGCGGGCCATCCCGGATCGCATCGTCAGCTTTTTCGATCCGGAAGCCCGGCCGATCAAGAAAGGCAAGTTAGCCAAAGGAACGGAGTTCGGGTATAAAGTCCGGATTGACGAAACGGAGAGCGGCTTCATTACCGGATATGCCGTGTACAATGGCAACCCGGCGGACGATGAACTGCTCATTCCGGCGGTCAAAGCCCACATCGAAACATTCGGCGTCGCCCCAACAGCTATCGCGACGGATCGCGGTTTTTCCAGCAAGAAAGACGAATCGGCAGTGACGGCGCTCGGCGTCAAACGGGCCAGCTTACCCCGAAAGGGCAAGAAAGGCCAGGCGAGAACGGAACATGAAAACCAACCTTGGTTCAAAGACTTGCAGCGCTACCGTGCAGCAGGAGAGGCCAGGATCAGTAAAAAATCGCCGTCATCGCCTGACGATCATCCATGCGCGGACGACCGCCCTTCGGTTTTGGCGGTTCCTCCGGTAGCAAAGGTTGGATTTTCTTCCACAGTTCATCGGGAATCGAAAAGAGTTGCTTCGGTGCATTTGCCGTGACGATCTCCTCCAAGTGCTTCTCTTGAAGGAATTCGACATGTTCCACCATTTTCCTACTTGCTTATAATGGTTTTCGGATAGGCTTTAAAGCTCTATCGTTCAAACCGATCCAGAATGTCAGAGATTTCGTGTACGATTACATTCTGGACAAAAAAGAACTGCAGCTGGACTTGATGAAGCAAAATTTCGACATCCATGAAAAATACAAACGTGAACTTGAACAACTGCAGATTCGCAAGGAAAAGTTGCAGCGCATTCGCGACGTGTACGATCAATATGACAAACTGCGCGTGACGGTTCAGGAACAGGAGTATGTGATCCGGCGGCTCAAGCTGACGCTGGAGGAAGAGCAACTGGAAACATGCCGCAAGCAGCTCGCCGAAATGGAGGACCGTCTGCGCGGGATGGAAGACGAGATGGCGCTTGCCGCGATGAAGTACGAAGAAGCGAAAGCCGAAGCAGAACAGGCGTTGACCCGCTGGAAGAGCCATGACGCGGTGAAGCGTGCGGAGGAACTGGAGCGCCAGATCGAGGAATGGAGCGACGGACTGGAACGGTTAAAGCAGGAACTGAATGCTGCCAGGAGGGCATTGGAAGGAGAACGGCAACTCGTCGCGCAATTGGTGGATTGGCCGGGAAACGATGGCTGGACGCTCCGATCGGATGATCGTGCTAATCTGACGTCAGGTGTGGAAGCGATGTCGACGGCAATTCGCCGTATGGAGATTATGCTGGATTCCGATCCGGAAACGGAGATCTTCGTAGATGATCTCGGAGAACTCATGCAACGCATCATGGATTTGGGAACACAACTTGGCCAAATCCACGAGCAACTCCTCATTGAACGAACCCGCGCGGAAGAGCGTGTCCGGGCCTTGGCCGACCGCATGTGTGAACTGGAACAGGTCATTCGGGATCTGGAAAACAAGAAGCGTCCCTACCCGCACTCGGTCGTTCAGTTGAAACGCGTGCTTGAGGAACGGCTGAACGGACGGTCGCCGGTGTGGATTTTCTGTGAGGAAACGGAGGTCGAAGATGAGGATTGGCGCAATGCCGTCGAAGGTTATCTGAATACGCAGCGGTTCGATCTGCTCGTTCGGCCGGAAGTGTTCGCCGAGGCGTTGTCGATTTATGAAAGGGAGAAATACCGTCTGCAGCTCGAAGGGGTCGGACTGGTTGATACGGAGAAAGAGAAGCGGTTCTTTCAGACGGCCGAAGCCGGATCACTTGCCGAGGCGCTCAGCACGGACAATCCGTTCGTTCGGGCGCATATTGATCATTTGCTCGGCCGCGTCATGAAGGCGGCGGACGAACAGGACCTGCGCCGGCATCGGACAGCCGTAACGCGCACTTGCATGGTGTACCACAACATGGTGGCGCGGCAGATGAGACGTCAGCAATACGAGCTGCCTTACATCGGCGCCAAGGCGATCGTACGCCAGCTCGAGATGAAGAAAAAAGAATTGGCGGAAACGTCAAAGGAGCATGCGCATTGGGCGGACATTCACCGGGGCATCACCGGATGGACGGAAAAGTTGACCGACAAGAAAGCGCGCATGGAACGGCTTGGCGGACAACTGGCCTTGACGTCGCAATTGGCGGATACGAGGCGGCGATTGGCCGGGGCGAAAAGTGAGTTTGAGCGGTTGGATCTGAGCGAAGCGCGGCGGCTGGAGCAAGCCTATCATGACTGGCAATCCGAGGTAGAACGCTGGAACAACCGGCGAATGGATCTTGGTAAAGAAATGGGGGTGAAGGAAGAAGAGCGAAGGAATATCAATGCCCAGATTTACATCCAGAACAACAAGGTGAAGGACGCGCGGCAAGTGCTGGACAGCTGGGTGGCGGAGTATGATCCCGGACTGCTGCAGGGCGCGCTCTCCCGTTGGTCCGATGCCGAAAAACAGGACCTCCCGACTTATCGCAAACTGGAAAACTGGCAAAACAATCAGAAAGGCAACGCGACTCGCCGCGATGACACACGCAGTGAGCTTCAAAAATTGCGTCTTCAGTTCAACGCCGAGCATCTGTTCGACGGACCGGAGGCGGCGGAGGACAATGACGCCTATGACGCGGCGCTGAGAACCGTCGCCGATATCAACATTCCCGATTACCAGGACAAGGTCGAAAAGGCGCTGAAAGATTCCGAAGAGGAGTTCAAATCGCATTTCGTATTCAGGCTCAGGGAAGCGATCGAGATGGCAAAGCGCGAGTTTCATGAACTCAATTATGCATTCTTGCCGGACCATGATTCCTCGGAGACATTGCACGAACTGTTCGAAATGCTGGTCCGGGGCGAAGCGGGGGATATGGAAGAATTCACGGACTATCGCAGCTACCTGGATTTCGATATCAGAGTCCACTCGGATGATTCCAGCTATTCTTTCTCCAGGGTGCTGCGGGAAAAGTCGGGCGGTGAGACGCAGACGCCGTTCTATATCGCGATTCTGGCTTCGTTTCACCATTTGTACAGGACTAACAAGACTTCACGGCTCGTTGTGTTCGACGAAGCGTTCAACAAAATGGACGAGCAGCGGATTCAGTCGAGTCTGCGCTTGATCAAACAGTTGAACCTACAATTGATCGCCGCGGTTCCGGACGAGAAAATGCAACACATGGCGCCGGAGGTCACGACGACGCTGATTGTGACGAACCGCAACTATCGTTGTTTCGTCGATATGGTGGATCGTGCGGATATCGCGGAATTTTTGGCCATAGAGGATGACGATGCGGGGGCGGGAGTCACAGGTTCCGGTGATGATGAGGATGGGACCAGGGAAGTGGTATGGCAGGACGAGTTGTTTTAGTGAAGGAGCGGGTTGCGTTTTCGTCGAAAGGAAGGGATTCAGGCATTGATGGATCGGGATGCTTGGAGCGAGACGGAATACAAGAAAGAGTTCGGGCGGCGACTTTTGGCACAATTGATACGTAAATACGAGAGCAGCAAGGCGTTCGCAAGCGGCGATCCGGTGAAGCAGAAACCGCAAGTTTCTTTCGCCAACGGTCCGTTTCAGGTGGAATATGAAGACGAGATGGATTTCCGCAAGAAGGAATGGATTCATGAAGTGGTCGAATCGTTGGCCTCGCGGGCATTGTGGCGGTGAAATGGGGGAAGTTCCGGGAGGGCCGGCAGCTGGCCAAAGTCTATCTGGAACCGGACCGCGTCGAGGCGGCGTATGAACTGGCGGGGGCGACGCCTCGCCAAAAGAAAATGGAGCGGCTTAGGGATATTCTGAAAACGCTGGATCATCCCCCGTGGGAATGGGTTGCCCAATGGTCACGTGAAGCGGTGAGTGCGCTTAACCAGCGCAAATCTGCCAGTCTCGATCTCGACGATCCGGAAGGGTACGAACGGCTGGCGGATGTGCTGCGGGAACTGCCGAAACTGGAGGACGACATTCCGAAACGCGTGCTGAGCCACCGCCTGTTTCAGAATTCGAAGACGTTCGAGCGTCTGGTCGAGCGGCGGCTCGTCCATTTGATTCAGACCCGTTCGGGGATTGAATACGACAGTGACGCGGACGCGTTGGAAAGTGTCGGAATCGCCGATCAACCCCGAAGTGTCTGGATCGCCGGAGCGCTAAGGTGTTCCATTGGCAATCACCCGGTCTCGCTTGCCATGTTCCCCGGCGGCATCGGCTTGTCGCGGGATACGGTGCGCGCGATGACGATTGACGAGGTAGGCGGCTTGCGTATCGTATTGATCGAAAATCTTACTTCCTGGCATCAGTGGGTGAAGGAGAGGCAAGGGGCGGACGAAGTCGTTGTCTATACCGGCGGTTTTCCGAACCGCGCCGTGCAGCAGTTGCTGCGCAAACTCGGCGGCTACGTTTACGGCGATTCTCGCGAGGAAGGTCGGAGATTCGGTGCGGTCGGCGGATTGCCGGTTTACCATTGGGGCGACATGGATGCCGGCGGCATTCAAATTTTCGAATTTCTCCGCATACACTTTTTTCCGGATCTTGAACCGCTCGGAATGGACGAGCAGAGCTTTTTGCGCAATGCCGGCGCCGGAATGGAATATAGCAGATCATATGCGAAAAAGCTGAAGGACATGCTGGCAAACGAACGGTTTGCTCGCTGGCATGGCCTGATCAGGCTTATGCTGGTCCACGGAAAACGTATTGAACAGGAAAGTATGGCAATCCCGGCGGACCTGTTTGGATGATAAAAATCCCCTCCAACCAACCAGGAAAAGGAGTGATCCCATGGAATACCACGTGTCCATAACAGGCAACGACCAGGCGAAAGGAACAGCCGATCAGCCCTTCCGCACCATCCAACGCGCGGCGTCGCTGGCCGTGGCCGGCGATACGGTGATCGTGCATGCCGGCGTTTACAGGGAGTGGGTCAATCCGGCCAATGGCGGAACGGAAGAGCATCGCATCGTCTATCGTTCCGCGGGAGACGGGGAAGTCGTCATCACGGGGGCTGAACGGATTACCGACTGGAAGGACGAAGGCGGCAATGTCTGGAGCACGGAAGTTCCGAATGCCATTTTCTCTGTCCGGAACCCGTTCGAAGTCGAGCTCTCCGGAGACTGGCTGTTTGAAGGCGCTTTCCCCGTCCACCTCGGCGATGTCTATCTGGACGGCAAGTCCTTGTATGAGTGTGATAGCCTGGAGAAGGTACGCAAGCCTGAAGTCTGGCCTGACGCCAAGTATCCCGATGACTCGCTGCTGACCTGGTATGCCGAAGTCGATTCCGCAACCACGAAGATCTGGGCCAATTTCGGCGGGAAAGATCCCCGCAAGGAGAACGTCGAAATCAGCGTTCGCCCTTGGTGCTTCTGGCCTGACAAACCCGGTCGCAACTACATCACCGTTAGCGGATTCACGCTTCGCCAGGCAGCTCCCCAGTGGGCGCCGCCGACCGCCCATCAGGAAGGTCTGATCGGGCCTCATTGGAGCAAAGGCTGGATCATCGAAAACAATATCATCTGTGAATCCAAAAGCGTCGGCATCAGCCTGGGCACCCCGATCGGAACGGGCCACGCCAAGGTCAGAGGCCGGCACATGAAGGGCGGCACGCAGCGCGAGCAGGAAGTGATCATGCGGGCGCTGCATACCGGCGGTTGGCACAAGACCCTCGTCGGCAGCCATATCGTCCGGAACAATGTGATCCATGATTGCGAACAGGCCGGCATCGTGGGACATATGGGCGGCGCTTTCAGCCAGATTTATGGAAACCGGATCTACAATATTCACCACAAGCGTCTCCGGCACGGCGCCGAAGTGGCGGGCATCAAGCTGCATGCGGCGCTGGATACCCAGATTCGCGAAAATATCATCTACAGTTGCTACCGCGGTCTGTGGCTGGACTGGCAGGCGCAGGGGACGCGCATCAGCCGCAATGTCTTTTTCGACAATCTGTCCGAGGACTTGTTCGTCGAGGTTTGCCATGGTCCGTATATGGTGGACCACAATCTGTTCCTTTCTCTGATGAATTTCCGAAACATGGCGCAAGGCGGAGCGTTCGCCCACAATCTGTTCGCGGGCCGATTCGTGGTTCGCAATGAGCTGACCCGTACGACGCCGTACCACTTCCCGCATGAGACCGCCGTGGCCGGCTACTCCAACATTACCGGAGGCGATGACCGGTACTACAATAATGTCTTCCTGGGAGACAATGACCCGAACAAAGAGCCCGTCCCGATCACCTTCTTCGAGCATCTGCCGCTCAAACCCAGGTATAAAGTCGATGAGGATGGGAAGCCCGTCATGGACGGTGTGCCGGACGATTCCATCTGCTGGCTGCACCCGGTGGGATTGGGAGGCTACGACAAGCATCCGAATGTGAAAGACAAGCCATGGTGGGAATACACCCGGGAAGAGTTGGCCGCGCTCGATGACGCCGCGAAAAAGCAAATCTTTACCGGCAATGCCGTTCTTCCGGTGGCGATGGGCGGAAATCTGTATCTGGGCGATGCGGTTCCGGGTCGTCACGAACCGGGCGCGAAGGTCCATCAGCAGCGGGGGATTGAAGTGGAGACGGATCCCGCGCAAGGCAAGGCGCGCATCCGGATCACGGAACCCGAATTGCTTCGCGGCGCCTCCGCCATGCTGGTCACCACCGATCTGCTCGGGAGCACCTATCATGCCGAGATGAAATTTGAACACCCGGACGGCACGCCTTATCGCTTCGACTCGGACTTTTTCGGGAACAGGAGGCCTGACGCAGACGTCACAGCCGGTCCGTTCGAATTGACGGACAGCGGCGTCATCGAATTTGAACTCGGATAAGGGTTCCGGAACCATCATCGTGCCTATGACCATCGTCAACCCGCAATACTATGATGAAATCATCCAGCGCTTGTTGGATGATGGTGCCCCATTAAAGCACTTCATTCTTTACGCAAGCAAAGCCACATTGCTGAAACGATTGAACAAGCGGTTCGAAGGTGGAAGGACGTGGGCAAAGCGGAATATTGACCGGTGTATTCACGCTTTTGATCATGTGATTACGGAAACCAAAATCATGACGGATGAAAAATCAATTGATGATGTAGTGGAAGAAATCGCGGCGAAAAGCGGGATCACGCTTCTTCCTGACAAGAGAGGGCGCATCAAGAAGGAGATTGACAGGGCCGTAGCGATGATAAAGCATATCCGGTAAATAGACTGAGCTTGAAAAGTCCAAACCATTCAGGTGTGGGCTTTTCTTTTTGATCAAAATGAAACAGAAAAGGGAAATGTCCGTAAAGGATATAAAAAATAGAAAAAATGAAAGTCGAGATGATCGCGGGGGTGGAAACGAATGAGCCAGACTGTGCTGGAAGTGGAAGGCCTGTCCAAAACCTATGAAAATTCGATGCACGTTGTACACGCATTGAAGAATGTATCTTTTTCTTTGAAAAAGGCGGAATTCGCGGTCATCATGGGGACAAGCGGATCAGGGAAAAGCACGTTGCTTCATATCTTGAGTGCATTGGACAAGCCGACTTCGGGCACCATCAAGCTCAATGGTCAGCCTTGCCATCATATCTTCCGGGAGCCGGAGGCTTCGCGTTATCGATTGAAGAATGTCGGGTTTGTCTTCCAGGCTTATAATCTCCTCAAAGATTTGTCTGCGGAAGACAATATTGCGGTGCCGCTGGTTTTGCAAGGAGAACCGGAAGCCTCCATTCAAGCCAGGGTGGATGAGGTGCTGCGAATACTGGGCTTGTCCGCCTTCCGCCGGCATCGCCCTGTCGAATTGTCCGGCGGCCAGCAGCAGCGGGTAGCGATCGGACGCGCCATCATCGCGAATCCCCCCATTTTGTTGGCGGATGAACCTACAGGGAATCTCGACTATAACACATCTAAGGAAATCTTGGATGTTTTTATCAAGATGAGGGAAGAGCGGCAACAAACCATCTTGCTCGTCACTCATGACCCCGTTGTTGCGGCTTCTGCTGACCGGGTGCTGTTCTTCCATGATGGCGAGATCCGGGATGAGTATCATTGCAGGGGGAAGCAGGATCTGGACAATATATTGCGGATTTTCAAGACGATCACCGAGGGAAGGTGATGGGATGAGAAAGACGCTATGGGGAATGGCCTTGCGGTTGCTTAAAGCCAATCGTCTGTTGATTTTATTTTCCACCATCAGTATCCTGTGCTCAACGCTTTTGATCAGCACAATGCTCATGTACACGCTGAATGCTCAACGTACGATGGAGCAGTCGTTCAGAGAGATGTTTGGAGAAGCGGATATCATGGTGTCATATCCCCCGGCACATCCCGATGTCCTGACCAAAGAGAAGGCGGAGCGCATCGTTTCTCTGCCGGGCGTTGAGGAGTCCGCTTATGTACTGTCCAGGTTTCTCCATATCGGCGAATCAAATATGCCCGTATGGACGATCGGCACCACGAGCAATGACTTGACGAGAAGCACCTACAAGTTTACTTCAGAGATTACGCCTTCCACGATCATTCTCAATGAAGAACTCGCCCAATACTTAAATGTTGCAATCGATGACGAAGTGGTCATAGAGGGAATGGTTCTCCGGGTATCGGAGATTACGGAGGATCTTCAGGGTTCGGTCAGCATCGCCGTTATCCACTATGATCATATGCAGCCCTTCACGGAGAAGGGAGAGTATGCGAACGGGTTGATGATCAAGCTTGCAAAGGGGGCAAATGCTTTATCGGTTGCACAGAAGATCAGAGAGATAGATGATCAACTGCGCATTGATCTGGTAGAGCAAAATGAACTAGTCGCGTCGAACATGCGGACGCTGCACACCTTCATCATTATGATGTCGTTGTTGGTCCTCGTGATAACTTCGCTACTGGTCCTTTCCAATCTGGAGATTCTGCTCTATAAACTAAGAAATCAGATTGTGATTTTGCGATCGATCGGAGCCACAACCAGGCAGATCGGCCAGATCATGCTTGTCCAAAGTTTCGTCATCAATCTGGTTGGTACGGTTTTCGGCGGCGGCGCGTCAGTATTGGCCATGAATGATCTGTTCCGTTTAGCGGAACGTGTTTTTCATATGCCGGCGACCACGGAGAATCTTTCGAACATGCCGGTTGTCCTTATCATCGTCGCAGCTTGTTTTCTCATCTTCCAAATATTCATGATCATACCTGCATATCGCAGTACGAGAATTTTGCCCCTCGAGATTGCGGAAGAGAATGAGCGATTGGACTTCAAGCACAAGAAGAAACACAAACTCCGCGGTTTGGGCACAGCCTTGACCGGGAGTGCGTTGTATTTATTTGGCTATATCGATGAAAATTACGTGTTGTTCTTCCCGGGATTGTTCATTTTGTTTATCGGAAGTTTGCTGTTCATGCCCTATGTGATCGAAAAGGTCATTCACGGGACTTTGAAGGTTGTCGGCCGCAGGCTTGGCCGGCATGTTTACCTGACTTTCAAAAACATGCTGCCCCAGGTGAGGAGAAATGCTTTTGCCGTTATTTCGATTTCGTTGACCTTGACGATTGCCGTATTCGGAACAACTTTGTTAAGTACTTTGGATGCGAACAATCTTCGTTCTTTGAAGGAAAGATATGAGAAGCCGATCATGCTGTATAACCGTCTCGGATCTGAATCGACACTGGATCATCATCTGCTGCGGGAAACCTTGCTGAAATTCGATTCCATCCGGGATGTGCAGTATGAAGGAGCGTTATTGCACAATTATATATTGTTGAATGATGCAGAGATCAAGATAACCCCTGTGGCGGTTCATTCCCCTTTGACAGAGGGGCTGAAGGATGATGAACTCGTCATCTCTGAGAAGCTGGCAGCCCAATATCACCTGCAGGCGGGCGACGAAATCCTGATCGGTTATCGCGATGCGGAGCATCAGGATGTCTTGCCAACCGGCATCTATCGCATCGGAAGGGTCAGTGAGGCATTGAATCAATCCGATTATACGCTGATGACATGGTCCAATCCGCTGAATACAAAATCAACTGTGACCAGGATTTACATCGATACGGAGGATGAGCAACAAGCATTGGCTGATTTGGAAACCGTACGCGAGAAGTACCCGGAGCTTCAGATCACCACATTAAGCGAAGCTTTGGAACAAGCGAGAGCAGGATTCGTTCAGCGGTGGGGGATTTTTATCGCCGTGCTCAGTGTAATCATTGGCTGCTCGATGGCGGGAGTACTTAGCGGTTTAATGAATCAGGTCATGTCGAAGCGTAAAGAATTTGCCGTTCTGCGAACCGTAGGGGTGTCTCCTGCGGGGATCGTCTGCAACATACTGGTGCAAGTGTGTCTGTATGTAGGTTTGGGTATTGTATGTGGCAGTATTTTGGGCGTGATCGTTCTCGTGCTCGTGATTGCGCTTGATCCGACGCCGATCACTTTTCATTTTCCGACCATAGGGCTGACGGGCATCGGGATGCTATTGCTGACTGTTGCAACCTCCGCGATCACCGGGCGTCATATCACATCCAGAAATATTCTGCAGGAAATGATGATGGATGGAAAGTAATATGGAGTGGAATGTTTAAATCACATTTGTGATTGCACATGAAGAAGACCCTTCCGGCAGGATCGTGTCCGCCGCAAGGCGGATGCGGCTTTTTTGTAAACGAAAACCCCCAGTTCGACTGGGGGTTCAGGAAAGCTTAGAGCTATGAGTGGCCATCCCTTGAACTTCAATGATAACATGGAAGCTGGTCTGCCAACCGCTACCATATATCTAGGAGGACAAGGGATGGACAAAAGCAGTCTAGCACACACCAAATGGAACTGTAAATATCATATCGTATTTGCCCCAAAGTACCGTAGACAGGTGATCTATGGGAAATTAAAGAGGGAGATCGGAAATAATCTTCGAGAGTTATGTGAGCGAAAAGGTGTAGAGATCATCGAAGCAGAAGCATGCCCGGATCATATTCACATGCTCGTGTGTCACAGCCGGGTTATAATTGACCCACCGGCGCCGGAATGAAAATGACCCACCTTCAGCGAATCTCTCTCTCTCAGAGATTTCCGACCAAGGAACCTGAGAGAGGAGAATATCAAGTGCTGAAAGGCGGGACTGTCTTGAGATTACACGAAATGAAAGCGGATGGGAAGAGTCTTCGTCAAATTGCCAAAGAAACCGGCCACTCCCGAAACACCGTGCGAAAATATGTACGGGACGGTCATATTCCGGAGGCGAAGGAGCGTGCAAAACGGGGATCGAAACTCGATCCGTACAAGGAAACCATCGATCGCTGGATGAGGGAAGACGGCTTGTTTAACTGTCAGGCCATGCTTTTGCGCCTGCGAGAACAAGGTTATACCGGCGGGGCTACGATTATCAAGGATTACGTGCAATCCAAACGTCCGCCCAGGCAGCCCAAAGCGACCATGCGGTACGAAACCCGTCCGGGAGAACAAGCGCAGGTCGATTGGGGGTACTGCGAAACGGTGGATGCAAACGGCCATAGCCACAAGCTGCCGGCGTTCGTCATGGTGCTGGGTTATTCCCGCGCCATCTACGTCGAGTTCGCCCGCCGTTGCGACATTTCCAGCTTCCTGCGCTGCTTTGTCCATGCCATCGAACACTTCGGCGGCGTTCCCAAAATCATGCTGACTGACCACATGAAAACGGTCGTCACCGGCATGAACGACGACGGAACACCGCAGTGGAACCGGCAGTTTGAAGACTTTGCGCTGTCGATCGGGCTAACGCCCAAACTATGCAAGGTGAGGCGTCCGGAAACAAAAGGGAAAGTGGAACGCGGCGTCCAGTTCGTCAAAGACAACTTTTGGCCGGGACGGACGTACACCGACATCGCTGACCTGAACCGGCAAGCCGTTCATTGGTGCCGTCAGGTGGACCAGCGAATTCACGGCACGACGGGTGAGCGTCCATGTGACCGTCTCAAGGAGGAACCGCTGCTTCCGCTGCCTTCTCCGGATCGGCTGATGAAGTTTTTGCGCGAAGAGCGCACCGTCAGTCTGGACGGCTTTGTCAGCTTCGACGGGGTACGGTACGGCGTCCACTGGCGTTATAGCGGTCAGCGCGTGCTGGTTCGGCAGGTGGGCACTCATGTGGAAATCTGGCATCAGGGCGAGCGCATCGCGGTGCATGAGAAGTCGAATTTGTGGTGCGGCATGGTGAGACTGCCGGGACAATACGAAGGGCTGAAAGCCGCGGAAGGTGCGCTGAAACCGAAACCGCTGGGCCGCGAGGTCTGGGCGCCTGAAGTCGAGAAACGTTCCCTTGCGCAGTATGAGGCCTTGGCGGTGATGGGCTCATGCTAGAGCTGGATCAAGCGCGCGGGCAATTGGAGGAGCTGAAACTGTTTGCCGCCGCCGATGTGTTGGAAAGCCGGCTGCAACAGGCGACGGACAAGCAGTGGACGTATGTGTCGTTTCTCGTCGATCTGCTCGGCGAGGAACTGGCACAGCGGCTGAGGCGCAATATTCAAACCAAGATGCGCATGGCGCGCCTGCCTTACCAGAAGACGCTGGCGGAGTTCGACTTTGCCTTTCAGCCCAGCGTGGACAAGAAGCTGATCGATGAACTGGCCACGATGAATTTCGTCCGTCAGGCGGCCAATGTGGTCTTCCTCGGTCCACCCGGCGTAGGGAAAAGCCATCTGGCGATCGCCTTGGCCGTAGAGGCGTTAACGAAGAGCATTTCGGTCTATTTCACGACCGTTACGCAGCTCGTGGAAGAACTCCGGCGTGCCCATCACGCCAATCGTCTGGATGCGAAAATGCGTCAATACCTGCGACCGCGGATTCTGGTTATCGACGAAGTCGGGTATTTGCCGATGGATTCGCTTGCGGCGAATCTGTTCTTCCAGCTCATCAGCACCCGCTACGAGCGCGGCAGCATGATTCTCACCAGCAACAAGAGCTTTGGGGATTGGGGCGAACTGTTTGGAGATTCGGTACTGGCTTCGGCGATATTGGACCGTCTGCTGCATCATGCGCACATCGTCAACATTCGCGGGCAAAGTTACCGGCTGAAAGACAAGATGAAAGCCGGTGTGTACGGGACGCCCCCGGATCCGGTATCTTCACGTTCCGTACGGAAGGAGGCCAACCATGCGGAAAAACGCCTTCCTGACCTATGATCCGTCGAAAGACCAGTGGGGCGTGAAGCTGCGAGGCCGTTGGTATCGGATGAGCTGCGGCGAACGATTCGGCCTTAAGATCGGGCGTACTTATGTAGGGTGTCGCCTGGAATTGGACACGACCTGGTATGTGGAACTGCCCGACAATACCCGGTTTATTCTGCATCCGCGCTCCGCGTATTCCGTGTCTGTCGAAGCATAGCTGTAATGACGCCAAGATTGACAGAGATGGAGAAATGAAACGTTCGATTGCGGGGAGAATCAGCAAGTCTAGACCCTTAATTCGTCGAAGTGGGTCAAATTTAAACCGGCGAAGTGGGTCAATTTAAATCCGGCCTTGACACGTGAGCATTCCGCCCAAGCTTAGTGTGTCCGAATTTATGGGGTATTTAAAGGGAAAAAGCTCTCTCATGATCTTCGATAAATTCGCAAACATGAAGTACCGGTACGGAAATCGGCAATTTTGGTGCAGAGGGTACTACGTGGATACCGTGGGTCGTAACAAGAAGGTGATTGAAGAATAC
>Ga0207866_1001690_pt1 | contig 19503 bp, 20 predicted proteins | sample HigsolmetaAR203D_FD_184835 | JGI IMG/M metagenome (GOLD analysis project Ga0207866, IMG submission 184835) | Ionic liquid and high solid enriched microbial communities from the Joint BioEnergy Institute, USA - AR20-3-D (SPAdes) (version 2) ...
GCAACCTTATTTGGTGCGGATGGAGTTTCCATTAGTGCGTTTGCAACTTAATTTGGTGCGGATAGTATTTCCATTAGTGCGTTTGCAACCTTATTTGGTGCGGATGGAGTTTCCATTAGTGCGTTTGCAACCTTATTTGGTGCGGATGGAGTTTCCATTAGTGCGTTTGCAACTTAATTTGGTGCGGATAGTATTTCCATTAGTGCGTTTGCAACCTTATTTGGTGCGGATGGAGTTTCCTTTAGTGCGTTTGCAATCTTATTTGGTGCGGATGCAACCTCTTTTAGTGCATTTACAACCTAATTTAGTGCGGATACCTCCACCTTGTATTGAAAAAATATTGCAAATACAACAAAAATCAAATAAAATCTTTATAAAATATTGCATTTGCAACAAAAAGAAGGGTTTACAATGAAAGAAGTTCTTCGAGAAATTGGCATGATTGCAAGAGCGTTGGATTCTATCAGCAATATCGAATTTAAAGAATTTGATTTAACAAAAGGACAGTACTTATATCTTGTTCGAATATGCGAAAATCCGGGCATCATTCAAGAAAAGCTAGCGGAAATGATAAAAGTGGACCGGACTACTGCCTCCCGCGCCATTAAGAAGCTGGAATTAAATGGTTTTATTGAAAAGCGCGGCGATGCAAACAACAAAAAAATTAAAAAATTATACCCAACTGAAAAGGGAAAAAGCATTTTTCCTTTGCTTAAAAGAGAACACGACTATTCCAATGCCGTGGCTTTAAAAGGACTTTCTGAATCAGAAGTGGAAGCATTGTTCCATCTTTTGCAACGGGTAAGAAAAAATATAGAAAAAGATTGGGAGTACGTCAAAAAAGGGAATAAACGAAATTATTGATGTAAGGAGCGACTCTTATGATATTCAAAATAAAAAAATGCACCCTTGAAGATATGGAAACATTGCAAAAGGTCGGCAGCGAAACCTTTTATGAAACCTTCAAGGATCAAAATTCGCCGGATAATATGAAAGCCTATTTGGAAAAGGCTTTTAATCCGGTGCAACTTGAAAGGGAATTATCCAATATCCATTCGCATTTTTACTTTGTTTATGTGCAAGATGAAGTGGCCGGCTACTTGAAGCTGAATATCCATGATGCCCAGACGGAAGAAATGGGGGATGAATCCCTTGAAATCGAACGGATTTACATTCGGAAAAAATATCAAAAGTTTGGACTTGGAAAAGCTTTGCTGAATAAAGCCATTGAAATTGCAAAGGCGTTAGATAAGAAAAAAATTTGGCTAGGCGTCTGGGAAAAGAATGAAAATGCCATTGGTTTCTATGAGAAAATGGGATTTGTTAAAACCGGCTCCCATGCCTTTTATTTGGGCGATGAGGAACAAACGGATTATATTATGGTCAAAACTTTGGAAGGTTGAAGTGGAGGAAAGGAATAATTTTGGGGAATCCTCGTATTTTGGGAAGCTTTCAAAGTGGATTTGGAAATCAAACCCACTTTTTTAACTTCCTTTATTCTTTTCTGCAATATCTTTTAGCAAAGCAATGATTTCTTTATTTTGTTCAATTTGAATCTCACTATTGATACGGAGAAGTCTCAACCATCTGAAGAAAAAAGCAATCAACAATATTCCCTTGAAATCAAACCCGACAAATAATAAAAACCCGCTTTGAAATATAAAGCCTTTTCAAAACGGGTTTTTAATTGGAAAAATACAGGATATTTTTTGCGAATCAACATAAAACGATGATCCGAAATGGTGTGGTTTGGGCAGGAATGCTGCGGGTTGTTGGTCCATAAATAACGACTAAATCCCGGTTTCCAGGATATTTTGAAAAGAGTTGCCCATTACTCATCAAAATGGGGGTGAAAGGAGATAAATGTAATTGCAATTGCCCATCGCTGCTTAACAATTGATGATCGAAATAGCTGACTTTCACATTCCGGTCCGGATATTCTTTCACTATCACAAGGGCTTGATATTGGGGTGGATAGATGAGAATGGCCGGCAAATCGCCATTATAGTATCCCGTCACTTTGTCTCCAATCATGACTGTTTCTTGGTTGATGAAGTATGTTGAAGGGGTGACGACAAAATTGACGATTGAACCGGATTCATCTTCCACTGTAAACAATTTATTGCAACCTTCCATTTCGCCCCTTTGCCCCGTGAAAAAATCACTGATTGCCGTAACGGCCCCGCTGAAAGATAAAAAATTGGTCATGCGATACCTCCAGAACAAAGTAAATTCATTTCCATAACTAACAATATAGGTTATGATCTGAAAAAGTTTTGGTTAATTCGTGGTTCGAATCCAGTTCATTTTCACCATTATTCCGATAAAAGTCATTCTAAGAATATCGGGTAAGAAAATGAGTCAGATACTAAACTATGAACTGAAGGAGGAAGGAAAATGCTGAAAAGTCTTAATGAGGCGTTGGAATATATTGAAGCCCACTTAAATGACGAAATCGATGAAAAGGAAATTGAGAAAATTACAGGGACTTCGATTTATCATTTTAGACGAATTTTTTCATTTCTTTCAGGAATGACTTTAGGTGAATATATTCGAAATAGGAGATTATCTAACGCTACCTTTGATTTGCAAAATGAGGGAATGAGTGTCACAGAAGCCGCATTTAAATATGGGTATGAATCGGTAGACGGATTTTCCCGTGCTTTTAAAGAATGGTCAGGTATTAGCCCGTCAGAAGTAAGAAAGTCAACGAAGCTGAAAGCATTTCCGAAGCTCTCCTTCCAATTAACCATAAAGGGAGGAATCGATATGGACTATCGAATCGAGAAAAAGGAATCCTTTAAAATTGTAGGAAAGAAAAAAAGAGTTCCCATTCAATTTAAAGGAATTAATCAAGAAATCGTGGAATTAGCAAAGAGCATTACCCCAGAACAAAGGGAAAAGTTACGAAGCTATGCTGATATGGAACCATTTCAAGTCGTAAACGCATCTTTTAATTTTGATGATGGATGTATGGAGGAAAAAGGGAGTCTTGATCATATGATCGGCTACTTAACTACAAAAGATGTGGATTTTGAAGAATTTGATGTCGTAAAAGTGCCTGCACTTACTTGGGCGATTTTTTCATCAAAAGGCCCATTCCCAAACGTCATGCAAGAAACTTGGGCAAAAATTGCTTCAGAATGGCTACCTTCATCGGATTATGAATTAGTGGAAGCACCCAATATTTCCTTTACAGGCGATTTAAGTGATATGAACAATGTATATAGCGAGATTTGGTTTGCAGTAAAGAAAAAGGAGAAATAGGGAGAGTGGTTGTAGTGGCATAACATGATGTTATGCCACATTGTTATTTTTCCGTAAAAGCGATTTTCAGCCCAATCAATGTAAAAATGGATCCTTGCAGATAGTTCATTTTTTTGGAAATCATCGGATTTTTGCGCAGGAATTCTCCCACCTTGCCTGCAAAGACGCTGATTAAGCCAAAAATAAGGATTGTTTGAATGATAAATACAATCCCCAATAAGACCATTTGAAGGGAAACGTACCCGGCCTCATAATTGATAAATTGCGGGAATAAAGCCAAAAAGAACAAAGAAACTTTCGGATTTAACAGATTCATGATGATTCCTTTTTGATATAACGATTTGTAATCCAAGGAATCCGCACTTCCTAAGTTTATGCCGGAACTTTTATCCATAAAGGATTTATAAGCCAAATATAATAAATAAGCAGCTCCTGCATATTTTACGGCGTTAAACGCGATGGCGGAATGATAAACAACGGCCGCGATTCCGGCGGTTGCGGCGCCAATATGTACGATTAGCCCTGTGCATAGGCCGAGCGTCGTATAAATGCCTGCTTTTTTCCCCTTTGCCATGCTTTGCGCCAATGTGAACATATTATCCGGCCCCGGCATAATGGTAAGAATGGCGGCTACGCTCAAAAAAGATAAGACCGTAAGCAGCTCCAATGATCTAAACCCCCTTAGTACAAATTTTTTATATTTTAACATAGATAAAAAATTGATATTGTTTAATTAAGGAATATATAAAATATTTCAGAGAGTGGGAAAATGAATTGAGAAAACGTATCGAAAAGCGGTTTGCATACCTTTATACGGGGGAGCTGGCCGCCGTCATATGTTTTATTATTGTGAGTTGGTTGTGGAATGAAGCCTATCCCCAATACAGGATATATTCTCTTGCTTCCTTTTGGCTGTCATTTATTTTTCTGGAATTCCTTTTAGTGCAAGGGAGCATGTATTGGTTTTCCAAATGGAAGCAGTTAAAAAAAGAGAATACACCTGTCACACCAATAAAAGTGGTACTGCGGATGAAGAAACTGCAGAAGATGAATATTGTTCTTATCATTGTCACGCCATTCGTTTTTGTTTTGGACATTTTCAGATGGTACCCGTTGCTGCCGGCAGAGGGTCTGACGCTTTCGGCTTTTGTTTTCATTTTTGCCATACTTGAATATATTAATTATTTTCATATACAACTTTCTTATGACAATCAATCGGATATACAGTATTTATTCAGGCACAAAAAGTTAAAAAGGGCGAGTTTAAGTAAAGACTTCGAACGGTTAAAAAAGTGAAGGGGTTTCCTTCACTTTCCGCTTTATTTATTCGTATTTTGTGCTCTCAACAAGTCACGGATTTCCCTTAACAGCTCTTCCTTCGTATCCAGCTCAGGAGCAGCTTCTTCCACCACTTCTTCTTTTTTCTTCTTTGTCAGCTTATTCAACATGCGAATAAATAGAAAAATGGCAAAGGAGATAATCAAAAAGTCGATGACGCTTTGCAAAAATACGCCAAAGGAAACCGTTGCATCCCCTACTCGCCAAATAAATGATTTGGTAAAATCGATTCCCCCGGTAAGAACCCCGACAAGTGGCATGATGATGTTGTCCACCAATGAAGAAACAATTTTGCCAAAAGCGGCCCCGATCACAACGGCTACGGCAAGATCGATGACATTCCCCTTCATGGCAAATTCTTTAAATTCTTTCCACATATAAATCCTCCAATATTTCCATGATGTTAAAATATTCCCTGTTTTGTCATGATGTAAACCGTTTAGTAGTTTTTTGAAGGGGCAGGAAGCATATAATATATATAGAAATGTTTTCCTGAACCAGGAGTTTTAAAAACAGTGGGGGGAGAAAATGGATCGAAATGAAATAAAACATTTGCGAATCAAGCAGTTGGCAGTTGTAAATGGAGCCATGATAACCGTTTTACTCCTCTTTTCTGCCATCATTCGTTTTGCCCCTGGCAGCTTTGCTTATTTCACCTTGGCTTTCGCTATACTCTCTTTTATTTATGCTGTGGTTGCGTTGGTAAAGAAGGATTCTCCAAAGTCGATCATTCCGCTCTTTGAAAAAGTGGCCGCATATGAAAGAGAAAAGTTGGGAGACGGATGGTATAAGCAAAGAAAAGCAGTCATTGTGTGCTATTTTATCATCGGATGCAATTTATTGGCGTCATCATTCTCTTCCTGGAATAACAGTTCCATAGAAAATATTCAACCGATACCTTTTTTATGGGGGTCATCTCCATTTTGACTTTGGGAATGGTCAATCTCTTGATGCTGTTTCATAACCGGAAAATCGATCATTCAACAAAGGAAGATTTAAAAGGGTATACTTGGAAGTCCACCCTTATTGCTGCCGCAGTGGGAATTGCAGTTGTAACATTATTGATTGTATTTACGATTCATTATATTTTTTCAGGTATATAAAAAATTGGAAAATCAAGAAACACCATTTGGATTCAATTCAAAATGGTGTTTTTTGTGTGTCCCGCAACGGTAAAAAGATTATACGTCTGTAAAGAGGGTACAATAATACGGAAATATAACAATGAGGGAGAAATGATGGATGGATCAACAGATTTTAACAAAAGCGCAACAGGAAGAGTTAATTGGCATACTGAAGGAGCGCTTTGAAAAAAATATGCATCGCCATGAAGGATTGGATTGGGGACCGATTCAGGAGAAACTGGAAGCGAATCCGGATAAGCTTGGGTCTTTATATAAAATGGAAATAACTGAAGGGGAACCTGATGTAATAGGATATGATGAAAAGACAGAAGAATATCTGTTTTGCGATTGCTCCAAAGAAAGTCCCAAAGGGCGCAGAAGCCTTTGTTATGACCGTGAAGCATTGGAGTCGAGAAAAAAACACAAGCCTGAAAACAGTGCGATGGATTTGGCAAAAGAAATGGGCATTAAGATGTTGACGGAAGCGCAATACCGCGAACTGCAAAAATTGGAGCCTTTCGACACCAAAACATCCAGTTGGATTTTGACGCCGGAGGATATCCGCCAGCGGGGCGGGGCATTGTTTTGTGACTATCGTTATGGCCATGTTTTTGTTTATCACAATGGAGCGGATTCTTATTACAGTTCCAGAGGATTTCGCGGGTTGTTGAGGGTATAACCTCGCACCAATCATATGTGGGAGATTTGCCCCTGTCCTATTGTTTGCAGGAAGGGATGATGTGCCAGATGCAATCATCGGTATATGGTCTATTTTCTTGCCCCTGTTTTCACGGTAATTGCCACATTTCCAGAAAGTCTCTCAACACTTTCAAAAACAAGTTTTTAAAGGAGAAGATGATATGGCTATCCAATATAAAGAGATTCTTGCAAAATCAATACTGACGGAAGCGTCTGGGTATCTGGATATCGGATTTACCCATTCATTGAATCCTTATGGCGGCTGCGCTTTTGCTTGCCGCTATTGTTATGTCCGCGAATTGCCGATTCAAAAGTTTAAAGGAATTTCATGGGGCGAATGGGTGGATATCAAAATGAATGCGCGGGAAGTTTACCGGAAAGAAATCATAAAACTTCGAAAAAAAGAACGTCCCATCAATCTTTATATGTCTTCCGCAACGGATCCATATCAGCCGATTGAAAGAAAGGCGTGCATCACAAGGGGGATATTGGAAGAAATGCTCCAAAATCCCCCGGATCTCCTTGTCATTCAAACAAGGGGCCCTTTAATTGAAAGGGATATAGATCTGCTTGTCCAACTGAAAGAACAATGCAAATTGATCGTATCCATGACCGTTGAAACGGATCGGGAGGATGTCAAACGGGTTTTTGCCCCTTTCGCCCCAAGCATAAAAAAACGGATTGAAACGCTGGAAAAATTGCACCTTGCCCAAGTTACAACACAAGCGGCCATTTCCCCGGTGTTGCCATTCACTCCCGGGTTTCCCAAAAAACTTGATGGCATTGCCGATTATATATGGATAGATACATTGACGATTGGTGATGGAGCGGCAGGAAAACGTTCTGCCCGTTTAAAAATGCCTCAACTCTTTTCAGAAAATCAATTTTCGGAATGGTACCAACAGAACTTACATGTCAAAGTGGAAAATTATTTCAAACAATTCTTTCCAAGTGAAATGATTCGCGTATCCAAACAGGAAGCTTTTTTAAAATAACGGGATTGAGGGGTAAAAAAGTATAAAAGTTTATCCACAAATGATAAATTATTCCCATGTATATTAGAAAAATAAAAAAATATTTTAATTTTCAACTTCCGAAAATTTACACAAAATAAGAAAAATGATTTATAATAATAGTTAATATTGTAGCGGTTCAATTTTTTTAAATAAAATTAATGGTGCAAAAGAACTATTAATATAATTGGTTTTTTAATTTTTTAAAATTTTCCGAAAGATTCACTAGGAAATAAGTCTTATTTTGGGTTTCGGTTATATGGGAGGGATAAAAATGGTGTTATTTAAAAGTTTCAGCAAAAACGGCAAAATTAAAGCAAGCCAAGATGAGCCAAAATGGGCGGAAGCGGTGGGTCTTCAAGAGAAAAGAATGAATGTAAACGGTGATTCTGATATACCCAAACAATTAAAATTGATTAATTTGACGGAGAACGATTTACAATTATTAGCTTGCCTAAAACCGTATATTGAAAAAAATATTGAAGAAATCGTAAACGCATTCTATGGGGATCTCACTTCCATTCCAGTTCTGAATGAAATCATCAATAAACACAGTTCTGTTGAACGGTTGAAAAAGACTTTGAAAATACATATTTTAGAGATGTTTTCCGGAAAAATAGATAAAGCATTTATTGAAAAAAGGATAAGAATCGCACAAGCGCATTTGAAAATCGGATTAATTCCAAAATGGTACATCGGCGCCTTTCAAAATATATTGAATTCCTTCATTAATATTATTAGCCGGAGTGATTGGTCAAGGGAAAGCATCGAAAAAGCCACTCTCCTGTGTACAAAACTGATCAACTTTGAAACACAAATTGTTCTGGAAGAGTATGAAAAAGAAAAAAGGGAACATATACATATTCAGCACGAAAAAGTGAAAGGGGAATTGAAAAACAATTTATCCCTCATCACAAAAAATTTGGCGCACCTTTCTGAAGAGACGACAAATTCCATTAAAGAGATTATTCATTATTCGAATGAAATTAAGAACGATACCGAAAGCTATATCCATGATGTCAGAGAAATGGAGAAGAATACAAACAGCGGCAATATATTAATGGAAGAATTGAAAGAGAAAATAAACTCCATTTCTGAAAAGACAAAAGAAATGGAAACTCTTGTACTGGAACAACAAAAAGCATCGGACAAAATCAACAACATTATCTCTCTTGTCACTCAAATTGCTGATCAAACAAATCTCCTTGCGTTAAACGCGGCTATTGAGGCGGCGAGGGCAGGAGAACACGGAAAAGGGTTTGCTGTCGTTGCGGAAGAAGTGCGCAAACTGGCGAACCAATCCAAAGAATCGGTTAAACAAATTACGGAAATTATTGAAAGTACATCCAAAATTACGAAAGATACAGTCTCTACAACTTCCATGATCCGGGATACAGTCACATCCGGCTTGGAAAGCGGTGTAAAAGTAAAAGATACCTTCTATCAAATCGAAGTATCGCTGCAGGATAGCAAAAATAAAATTGAAGTCGTCGGAAAAGATATTGAAAATCTTGTGGAAACGATTGAAAAAATTAAACATTATACTTCCGATGTCGCAAATCAAGCAAAAGAATTGTATGAAAAAACAGTGAACCTCTAATACTTTCAGGAATAAACGGATTTTAGTATTTATACACAATAATGATTATCCAACGGGGATTGGATAATCATTTACTGATTTTGCCTCATTTATAAAGGCCTTTCTTGGAAAGTTTGGCTCTTTTGAACATTGGATTTTCTCTTTTCTACAAATCTCAGAAAAATATTGTTCGAGATGAGGGCGGAAATGATGAAAATGGTTCCGATTGTCTCAAAAATGGTTAAGGCATAACCTTGTATGAGGGAAATGAATAAGGTTGTTACCGGAACAAAATTGATAAAGAGCAACCCATTTAACGGGGATAATAAACTGACTCCAATATTCCAACCGAGTAACGCAATAACCCCGGGAAAGATAATTATAAAGAGCAAATGGGGCACAACTTCAACTAAATCGTTCTTCACAGGAAACGATACAACCCCAAAAAGCGTTGCCCCAATTGTGATAATGAATGCTGTCAATGTTCCAAGCAAACAGCTTAAAGTGGAATAACGCAACGGAGACCATCCATCAAATCGACTCCCGCCGATTGTGTAAATGACCCAGCTAATGACTGCTATTAATAACAGAAAAACCGGAATGATACTATCAGCCGCTCTGAAAAATGACTGAATATCTCCCTTCGTAATGACGAAACAAGCACCGGCAAAAGAAAAAAGAACACAAACCAATGTAAAAGACAGCGGCCGATGCTTAAGGAAAATCCACGCAATAACAATGGAAATCATAGGCATGAGGGATTCCATAATGGAAGCGGCCATCACACCGGATTGCCCCAGCAAATCTTGCCCCAAGAAAATAAATAAATTATAAACGGTAAAGGCCATTGTGCCGTAAAACCAGAGAGGCAAACCTTTCCCTTCTAAACGAAAGGCCTTTCTCCCTTCCCGCCAATACAAAATTCCAGCGAGAATGATAGTGACGGTTCCATAACGGAAAATGGTGAAGTAAAAAGGATCGATAAATCGGAAGGCGGAATGGGCCACCGGAAACATGGCTCCCCATGAAACAGCTGCTATAAAGCATAGTAGTGCCCCAATGAGAATTTTATTCTTCAATTTAAGCTACCCCTTTCTGCAAAAATTGTTATAATCAATATTAGCTTCAATTTAATATCACGTAAAATGAATAAAATGGATGGTTACTATCATTTTTTGTGATGAAGAGAGAGTGGCAATCAAGGAGGTTTAATTTGTGGAATTAAAGGATTTAGAAATATTTCAATTGGTGGCGGAAAAGGGGACAATCACAGAAGTGGCAAAAGAATTGAATTATGTCCAATCGAATGTTACGTCCCGCATTCAGAAACTGGAAGCCGAACTGAACACACCTTTATTTCATCGACACCGCCGTGGAATGACGTTAACGCCGGAAGGAAAAAAACTATTATCATATAGTGAAAAAATACTGAAGCTCACAGACGAAATGAAAAAAGCCGTTCAAAATCATGATGAACCAACCGGAAAATTGGAAATTGGTACGGTGGAGACCGTTTATCATCTGCCAATCATTTTATCTTCATATATAAAAAAATATAAAAATGTGGAGCTGTCTCTTTTTACAGGGGTGACGGAGAGTTTGGAAAAAGAGGTGCTCAATCATAAGTTGGATGGCGCTTTCGTGACAAAATCCAACTTCCACCCCGAACTGGAAGTTTTTGATGTTTTTGATGAGGAACTTGTGTTGATTTCGGATTGCCGCGAACGAACAATGGAAGAATTAAAACATGAGCCGTTTTTATGCTTCAGCACCGGTTGCGGCTACCGTGCGCGGCTTGAACAATGGTATAAAGACCAAAATATCACACCACAAAAAATTATGGAGTTTGGCACATTGGAGACGATATTGCGGAGTGTTGCCATGGGGCTTGGCGTGTCCTTCATTCCAAAATCAGCTGTTTCCCACTTGGAACAGAGCGGTGAAATTCGATGCTATCATTTGCCGGAACAATACAGCAAAGTAAAAACGGTTTTCATTCGAAGAAAAGATTCTTATTTAACGACCAGCATGGAAAAATTTTTAGAAACGATTGAAGAAAGCAAAGAGGCCATTTATCGCAATCTTGAATTAAATTAATATCCTATAGCTATTTTTATTTTTTTCATAGAATTGTTAAAATATATAAATCATCTGCTCTTACTTGGAATGAAAGAAGGATTTTTGCATGTTAACGACCTTTAATGCCAAGCTGCAAAAATTGATGCCCGTTTTGACCCCTTTAAGTCTTGTCATAGGGGTTTTTTTAGATGAAATTGGTGGGCATTTGCGGTTCCTCGTTCCTTGGATTTTTGCGGTGATGACCTTTGCAGGAAGCATCAGCATCAATTTTCAAGGCTTGCGAAGTGTCAGGAAACATCCGAAATTTATTTTGTTGACAATTGCTTTTTTGCATATTCTCATGCCGATTTGGGCGTACATATTATCCATACTTGTATTTGATGATCATTTACTGACGGTCGGTTTTATTTTGTCCGTAGCCGTTCCAACGGGTGTGACCAGTTTTATTTGGGTCAGCATCTGCAATGGAAATAAACCGCTGGGACTGTCCATTATCTTAATCGATACGCTCCTCTCCCCGATTGTCTTCCCGCTTCTTTCCAAAATAGCAGTGGGGCAGAAAGTGATGATTGATACCACATCCATCATGTTGGATTTAATTTGGATGGTGGTGCTTCCATCCATTCTCGGTATGCTTGTGAATGAATGGGGAAAAGCGGATTTTGTATCGAAGCTGAACAGAGTGTTTGCACCGATGCAGAAATTAAGCATTTTTCTCATTGTGTTTATCAATAGCAGTGTGATTGCGCCATATATAAAAAATATATCTTGGGAAATTATGGATATCATTTTGTTGGTTTTAGTCGTCTCTTTATCCGGTTATAGTTTCTGTATTTTAATAGGGCATTTCTTATGGCGGAAAATGGACTTGATCACGACCTTTGTTTTTACAGGAGGCATGCGGAATATCGCTGTCGGTGTGGTTGTGGCAAGCACCTATTTCCCGGCGAGATCGGTTCTTCCTGTGGTGTTCGGCATGCTGTTTCAACAAGTATTGGCATCCCAATTCGGTAAAATCCTTGAAAAATATCAGCAAAAATTTAATTTGGAATATTAATGCAAAAACTGTTCAAAGGAGATCTTTGGACAGTTTTTTTTATTTATTGGTAGATGAATGGTATAAAAACTAATTAATGAACCACATTAAAAGTAAATGTTATAAGTGGGAGTATATGTATGAGACGTTTTTACCGAAAAGTGCCGAAGAAAAGTTCAACCAATGCAAATTCCGCAAACAAGCGAAATGAAATGTTGCAGCAATTCTCCGGACAGAACGAAAACTTGGGCGGATCAAACAACCAATCCAATATGAGTGGAAGCACAGAAAATGATCAAAAATTAAGTTCCAGTGTTCAACATATAATGGATGCCCAAGAGGGGAATCCGGAAAATCAAAAGGAAAGTCAAAACAATGGACAACCAATAACGGATCAACAAAACCGGCAGATTCAATCAAATACTCAAAATAATCAAAACCAACCATTGGTTTCTTTTAGCCAGACGAATAATCAGCATGTCCAACTTCAGCCTGACAACCCGCAAGGCAATCAGAACCGTGAAGGGGGTCAGGCAAATCAAGCAGATCAAACTAATCAAGCAGTTCAAATCAATCAAGACAATCAATTCAATCAAAACAATCAAGCAAATCAAAATAATCAAAGCAACCAACCAAATCAAGCCAACCAATTGAATCAGGGCAATGGACAGGGCAACCAACCAAATCAAGCCAATCAATCGAATCAAGGCGATGGACAGGGAAGCCAATCGAATCAAAACAACCAAGCCCAAGACATGCAAAACAGTCAAAGCCAACAGCCAAATCATCAAAAACCGATGCCAAACACGGATCAAAATGTATCCGCTCAAATCAGTGTACCGATTTATAAAAAGCTGGAGGACAATATTGAATACATTAAAAAAATCTTGGGAAATCCGTATGATTTAGTTGTCCGGGAATTAAGATTGGAACTTTTCGAAGACGATCCGACTCCAGACCAACAAACATCCACCAATACACAGCTGTTTATGGATGAAAAGAATGAGCAAACAGTTTCAAAAATCCAATGCAGCATCCTTTATATCAGTGGTCTGGCAAACTCAAAAATCGTGGATGACAACATATTAAGAACGCTGCAAGAGAAGGCCAGGGACAAACAGTTTAAGGAGAACCCACTTGAGCAAATCAATCAGGAAGTTATTGCAATCACAAATACAAAAAAAATCAACACTTTTCAACAAGTGATTGATGCCCTCTTATGTGGAAGTTCCATTTTCATGATTGAAGGGGAAAAGATGGCCCTTGAGATGGGAACGGCCGGGGCTGAAAAGCGTTCCCTCGAGGAATCACAGTCAGAAACGGTTATCCGTGGATCCCGAATATCATTCATTGAAGATATCGATACAAACATTTCGCTGCTAAGAAGGGAATTAAAAGATCCGAATCTCCGCATCGAAAGTTATGAAATAGGAAGACGATCCAATCAAAGAGTGGCCGTTTGTTATGTGGAAGGAATCACCAATCCGGATATTTTGGATGAAGTCAAGAGGAGACTCAAAACAATAGACATAGATTTTGTTCTGGATTCGGGAATCGTTGAACAATGGATAGAAGATAGTCCCTTATCCCCTTTCCCGCAAGTGCTTGATTCGGAAAGACCCGATCGGGTGAGTTACAATCTTATGCAGGGGAAAGTGGTCATTTTTTTGGATGGAAGTCCCTTTGCCATAGTGACACCCATTACGGTGGGAGATGCTTTTTTAACAGTGGAAGATTTCAGCCAGCGATGGATTGTTGCATCTTCCATGAGATTGTTAAGATTTTTTTCAGTATTGATCGCCTTATTTTTGCCTGGGCTTTATGTGGCATTGACCTCTTTTCATCCGGGCATGCTTCCTACCCAATTAATCTTGGCGATCACAGCCGCAAGGGAAGGGGTGCCGTTTCCGGCCCTCATCGAAGTGCTTTTGATGGCCGTCACCTTTGAAATATTGCAAGAAGCAGGGATCCGGCTTCCGAAACCGATCGGCCAGACCGTCGGCATCGTTGGAGGGGTGGTCATCGGCGATGTTGCAGTCAGTGCGGGGATTGTCGGTCCGGCATTGGTGATTATTACATCCCTTACCGCCATGAGTTCCTTTACGATTCCGAACTACAGCACGTCCATCAGTTTCCGTATTTTAAGATTCATTTTTGTCATTGCGGCATCCATTTTAGGACTATATGGAATTATTCTTGTTTTCATTATGCTCTGCATCCATGTCGTCAATCTAAAAAGTATGGGCATACCTTACTCAGCGCCGATTGCTCCATATTTCCTTGACAGTTTAAATAACCTTGTTATCCGCACACCTATTACGACACTCAAAAGACGGCCGCCGTATTTGGAGCCATTGGATTTGCAAAAAGTGAACAGTGGGGGTCAAAGGCAATGAATCGATCGCCCGATACGGTAGGAATCATTAGCGACCGGGGTCTTTTCATTTCTATCATAACCAATATTATTGGAGTGTTGACACTGACCTTTCCAAGGGTGATTGCACAAGATACGTCCGGCTCGGATGGCTGGATTTCCATCTTGATGGGTGGGCTGATTGCCAGCCTTTTTGCCTGGATTGTTTCGAAAATTGCCATTTCCTTTCCGAATCAATCCTTTTATTCCTACGCTTCCTTCCTGCTTTCCAAGCCGGTTGCTTTTGTGATTACATTTATTTTTTCACTGCTGTTTACTGCGGTTTCCGCATTTAATGTAAGTGAAATCGTCTTCCTTTCCCATCAATACTTGTTTGACCGGACTCCCGAGGAAATCATTGCACTTACATTTTTGCTTGTTGTCGTCTATGCGGTGTCCGGTTCCCAGGCCGCCATTTTCCGTTTGAATATTCTTTTTTTCCCGATTTTACTTGTCGGGTTGTTATTGGTCATTTTTCTGCCAATCAGTATTGTGCAATTGAAAGAATTGTTTCCCATCTTCCAAACGGATTTTACGGGATATATAAAATCGACCGGTACAAGCACCATTTGTTTTTTAGGTTTTATCATCAACTTTTTTTATATCGCTCTTGTGAAAAATCCGAAAAAAATTCCAAAATTGTCTGTCATGGCGGTTTCGATTTCCACTTTTTGTTATCTCATTATTTTTCTTGTTTGCATATCCGTTTTTGGAAATGTCACAACAGGCAATTTGTTTTATCCGACATTTGATTTGTCGAGAACGGTTGAAATTCCCGGCGGTTTTTTCGACCGTTTTGACGCGATTTTATTTGTGTTTTGGACAATCATTTTTTTTACATCTGCAATGATGGGCTTTGATACTGCCGTGATGGCCCTCCGGATGCTTTTTCGTAGATTGAAAAAAATGACCGCCATCTTGATCCTGTCGCCCATCATTTTCTATATCAGCATGTTGCCAAAAAGTTATTTGGAATTAATTTATTATAACAAAGGTCTTGGCTATTTTACGTTGTTCTATTTGATCATTGTAACGATTTTATTGGGTGTGGCATTTAAAATCAAAGGTGGGAAGTCCGGTGGGGAATAGAGCTCCGGTATGGATTTTCATCATTTCAGCAATCCTTTTATCCGGTTGTTGGGATCAAATTGAAATTGAACAACGGGCATTCATATCGGTAGTGGCGATTGATGCCACGGATAATCCGGGGGAAGTCAAATTTACAGAACAACTGGTGAACCCTAAGAATATTTCCACCATAGCGGCTGGCGGCGGGCAAGGGAAAGCCTTCAGAAATCTTTCAGGCACTGGAAGGTCCCTTTTTGAAATCAATCAGGAAATTGCGAAAAAGTCCAGCCGGGTGTTGGATACAACCCATTTAGACGCCATTATTTTTTCTGAAGAAATCATGAAACAACCCGGTGCGTTTAAAGATTATTTTGATCTGTTTTTCCGTTCCAAAACCATGCGGAGGGGAATCAAGATTGCCGTTTCCAGCGGAGATGCGTGGGAATTGTTGGAGGTTGAGGCGGAACACGAGAAAATACCGGGCGAATACATTATCGAACTGCTGGAAAATAAAGAGGATTTGAATGTGGTGGATTTAATCAGAATCGGGGATATTGATAAAAAGCTTTATTCAAAAATGAGTTTTCCGATGGCACAAATCAAAAAGAAGAGTGACAGGGAGATTGACTATAGTGAAATAGCCATTTATAACGGCCCTCAGGAGCGGATGATCGGCACGTTGAAGGATGATGAAGCAAAAGGGTTGAGTTTTATTCGGGGAATGAAAAACAATGGCGCAATAACAGGAACATTGGATAATGAAGAAATTACGGTTGAAATAGGAAGTATTAAAAGTAAATTTACTCTTGTAAATCCGGATCCGAAACAAATGAAGTTTGCCCTGGATATAAAAATGACCGCGAGTCTTGCTGAACAGGCCGGATGGAACGATTTTTTCAAACGTGAAGTATTGACGGAATTGGAACGTGCTTCAAAGAGAAAAGTGGAAGAAATGGTGAAGAGCGCAATCAAACGTCTACAGGAAGACTTCCGAACAGATGCGATGGGGTTGGGTGAATATTTGCATCATTACCATCCAAAATTATGGAAAAAGGTTAAGGAGGATTGGGAGGAAGGAGCGAATTATTTCTCCAATAGCGAAATTAATCTTAATGTGAAGCTCACAATTGCGGAACCGGGAAGTATTAACCGGACAACTACTCCAAGAGGTGAGTGAGATGGACTTTATTGTTAAATTGGTGCCGGATATGCCTACGATTTTGGGCATGATTGCGGCTTTCATTGTTCCACTGTTGGTTTACAAAGTCAACGAGAAAATCCATCAGAAGATAGACCCTCCTTGGAAACAGGAAGACCGTCAAAAAATTAAAAATCAACAATCGTGAAAATCGTCGAAACTGAAAGAAAAGGTGTATCCCATGATTTACTACATCGGTATTACAAAGGAAGGCCATTTGGAAAAAGGGGATTCCTTAAATCAGATCCTCTTTTCAGGTTTCAAATGGTTTTGGGTGGATTTCAGCGAACCGACGGAAGAAGAAATCCGGTATTTATCAGACACGTTTCATTTTCATCCTTTGGCGATTGAGGATTGTGTGCAGGACCTTCAAAGACCGAAGCTGGATTATTTTAACCATTATACGTTTTTTATAACCCATACCCTTCGTGAAGAGAATGGTGAACTGATTAAGGAAGAGCTGGATTTTTTTGTAGGGGAAACGTTCATTGTCACTTTTCATAAACAACCTTCAGTGGAGGTGATCAAAGTATGGAATGAATTGATTGCGGCAACTTCCGTACAACAATGGGATCCCTATTACGTTTTTTACGAAATATTAGATAAAATTGTCGATAATTATTTTCCCATTGTTTACAAAATAGAGGATGAACTTGCAAAGATCATTATGCAGCAAACGGGTATCCAGCCGATGAACGACTTGATGGAAACAAGAAATATGTTGCTAAAATTGTTGCATTCCGTGAACCCGATGAGGGATTTGCTATATCGCATGTTGAATTCCCATCATTTAAACCTGAATCAGATTGATGAAAGGAGAGAATATTTTTCCAATATCCATGACCATCTATTAAAATTGTCGGAAATGGTCATGTCCAATCGTGAAGTGACGGCGGATATCCGGGACAGCTATATATCATTGAACGCCCATCAAACCAACAATGTCATGAAGGTGCTTACGATTATCACCTCCATTTTTGCCCCATTAACATTCATTGCCGGAATCTATGGAATGAACTTTCGAAACATACCTGAATTGTCCTGGAAGTATGGTTATTTTGCGACCCTTTTCGTCATGTTTCTCATTGGTGCATCAATGCTTTTGTGGTTCAAAAGAAAAGGCTGGTTTTAATCATTTGATTCTCATTCCGATAATAATGAACACAATGCCTGCGAAGAGAAAGAGCATTTTCAAGAAAGAGATTTGCCCGGAAAGTCCGCTGATGCCGATGCCGGTAGTCACAATCAAGATCGTCGGACCAACCAACGCCAACATGGAATTGATCATCAGGGCTTTTTCCAAGTCATTGAATTTCCACATGAGGGTCGCTGCGGATAATTCGATGCTGCCGGATAAAAATCTTAATAACACCATGTAGAGCAATGCACTTTCCAATCCTTCATCCTTCCGCTGTTTCTTGGAACATGATATGCTTGTCCATGAAAAAATATTAATGGTTTGGTGAGTCAATTGATTAAATTATCTTCTTTGGATGAAGCGAATTCATTTATTGAACAAAATCCGCTTGCTTTTCTTTTTATCTCAAGAACGGATTGTGGGGTTTGCCATGCGCTGCTTCCGCAAGTGGAGAAGCTGTTGGAAAGCGATCACCGCATTGCTTTGGGATCTATCGATGCGGAAGAGGTGAAGGAAATCGCGGGCCGTTTTTCGGTCTTTTCGGTTCCGGCATTATTGTTCTTTGTGGAAGGAAAGGAATATTTCCGGGAAGCCGGAATTGTGCATATGGACTTGTTGAAAGAGAAAATCGGCAAAATTTCCAGGCTGTATGAGGGATAAGAAAAAGGAGGCGTTCTGAACGGACGTCTCCTTTTCATCATTATAATTCGTTTACTAGTGCGTGTAATGTTTCTTTTAACTCTTCGTCATGTTCTGAAAGTTGAATTAGGTTTGCAAGGCGTTCTTTTAAAATATGGCGTTCAATAATTTGTTTTTCGTCAAGAACGCTCACAAATAGTTTAATAATTAAACTGTCTAGAATTTTTAACGCTTCTTCTTTGCGTTCAGGTACAATTTTTGCATCTGTTCTTAAAGCTTTACTACCCATATTTCATTCCCCCTAAAAGTTTTCCTATGTTCCATAGTACCATAATATTATATATTTTTGGATATTGAAATACAGACGTGAAATGGAATTTTTTATTCAAAGAGGAGGGATTATAAAAATTTTTCCCTTTTTAAAGGATTTTAAAAGATGTATTTAGAATATATATTTAAGGAAAGGGGATGAGTGAAGTGAGAGGAATCATTCACAATAAAAAAAGAGAAATTTCTGTCGAAGATGCATATGATTTTTTAAGAAAGGCGAAAGTGGCCCATGTGGCAACGGTGGGCGAAGATGGCTATCCTTACGTGATTCCATTTGTTTTTGTCTATGAAGAGGGAACAAAATTATATTTGCATATAGGAAATTTGAGAGAAAGCCATTTTTGGGAAAATATTAAAAAGAATCCGCGGATTTGTATTGAAGTGTGCGAGATGGGAGAAATCGTTCCAGGAAAAAAATATGCCTGCCAATCGGCTTTGGCATATATAAGCGTCGTCGTGTTTGGAAAGATTCATCGCATTGAAGATGAGCAAAAGAAAGAATGGTTTTATGATTGTCTTTGGAAAAAATATGGAGACCCAAATTGGCAATTTGAAAATGGCGGATATCCTATATTGCCAAAG
>Ga0207866_1001699_pt1 | contig 19394 bp, 19 predicted proteins | sample HigsolmetaAR203D_FD_184835 | JGI IMG/M metagenome (GOLD analysis project Ga0207866, IMG submission 184835) | Ionic liquid and high solid enriched microbial communities from the Joint BioEnergy Institute, USA - AR20-3-D (SPAdes) (version 2) ...
TAAAATGCCCTGTCTGCAATGTCCGTCGGCGCCTCGGGGTGAACGGCTTCTTAATTCCTTGGCATAGGGTCTGAGATCCAGTGAGCTAAAGAAGATTGGCAATCGCTCTTTTGACTGCATTTTTAGCAATTCCTCGAAGGAAAACAAGCTTTCTTGGAGAATATACATCGTGACTTCACTCCTTAAGTTTTCTTGTTTGATCACTTGAAAACTTCTCCAAGTTGGGGTGAAGTCCCTTTTTTATGTCCGAAAATCCTTACAAATCAAGGCCTTGGATTATTGCAAAACGCTCAATATTGCAGTAATTGAAGCTAAAGTATTGTCAATATAGAGGCTAAGGGGATCTGGATTTCCAATTCCAACGGTGCGATTAACCAAAAAAGACAAGTACTTGTTTATTGCAATCATCATATTACCGGATCTGGACGCAATCAATCCATCGATTGCCTGTTTATATTTGTTAGCTACGATATGCAGTGAATGATGTTCCCTTATATACTGCAGTATAGAATGCGATGAATTAAGGCTGGTTGATAAAAGCTGCTCAATGCTGATTTTTAGCTGATCGAGTTCATTTTCGTCATAGGGAATTTTAACGACGTAATCTATTTCAAAATCAGAAAATGATCCTATGTCGGTGACAATCACCGGCTTCCCGTAACCTAAAATACGCAAAAGAGAGGCTGAACTCTCACCCTGAGTCGGATATCTGAGATTGATACAAAAATCCGATGCCGCGATATAGTTTTCAAATTGCTCCAGTGAGATAAAGCCGGTACAAATCACATCATCCTGCAATCCCATTTTGTGGATGAAATTGTTGATTGAATAATCTTCGCTGATTTGACCGGCAATAATAAATTTGAATTTTGGTATTCTCTTTTCTTTTTTTAATTGTCCCAACGCCAATAAAATCTTATCTACTCTTTTCGTGGGATTAACAAAACCTAATGTAGAAATTACTAAAATATCGTCATTGAGGCCGAGTAAATCTCTCGCCTTCCTCTTAATGATACTGGATTGATCAGGATCAATAATATGAGGTGATGGCATCGGAACTTGAAATACAGGGACATATGGTGCCAATTCTTCTATCTTGTTTTTGGTGAAACGAGAATGTACAATGACCGAGGATGCGCAATCAAGTACTCTCAAATTCATGGGAAAATATAGGGATTGCGTTTCCCATGGCGGTTCGGATTCCCCCCTGAAAAACTTATTGGCAGTCTCTACCCCGTCTTCTCCATGACAATATAGCATTTCGTTCAGGTAGCCCTGAGAATCTCCGTTCTCCAGTGATTTCTGGGCAAAAAAGTGGTGTAGAGAGAAATCGTGAAGAACAACAGTGCCAGGGAATTTTAACAGCAAATCGAAAATTTCCCCATGAGCATAATAGTTATTCCCCATGTGATAAATAACGGCTTTATATGTCGGGTAATAAGTTGCAAGTTCATGGTATTTGCGAAGTATTCCAAACTCGGTAAGCCTGTCATTCGATGGTTTGAAGTTATCCGGAATATAAATATCGATGTCATAATATTTGCTCAATTCAGGTATCAGGTCTTCACTATAATCTGATATGCCGGACTTTATAGGATTTAAAGGCGAAAGATACGCAATTTTATCCATGAGGATTCAACACCTTATAAATTAGTCGAGTGTTTCTGTCAATCGGCTGATTACATAATCCCAGGAAATATCCTTTACCAGATTATAACCGTACATGCCCATTTCTTTGGCCAATAATTTGTTGCTGAATAAAATCTCGATGGATTCTGCGACCTGCTCATCATTGTCCAGCACAAAACCGTTCTTTTCATGCTGTAGGAATTCAAGCACTCCACCTGCATCAGAAAGCGAAATAACAGGCTTGCGAGAAAGAAAAGCCTCTAACGTTACATATCCATAGTCTTCATCAAACGGCGCATAATATACCGCCAAGCAGTTTGCGTAAAGGTTCAGCAGTTCTTTGTCTTCTACAAACCCTTTGAAGATTACACGATCGTGAACATTCAAATCTCTTGCCAGACGTTCCAGAGGCTCTTTCTCCGGTCCTCTTCCAACAACAACCAACTTGATTTCCGAAGTTTTAAGTTTTGCAAATGCCGCTATGATTTTTTCCGTTCGCTTCAGCTTGTCCAACCGGCCGACGGAAAGAATGTAGTTTTCGAATCCATCGCAATAATATTGTCCGACCAGTTGGGGAGGATGATATAGCACCTCAGACGAAATGGAGTTGAATTTTTTAAGGCGATTCATGGTGTTTGATGCGTTGGTATAAATTCGTTTGGATTCGGTCAATGTCTTGTTGTCGAACCTGTATATAAATTCTTTGATTGAAAGATGTTCAGGTTGGTATGAATACTCGCTGTAAGGAGTGCCGAAAAGATCATAAACCTGGCGGAATTGGTGGATAAGCCAGGTTACTTTGTTCGGGTGATTAATTCCGTATGACGGAAATTTGGTTCCGATCACCAAATCGATTTTTTCCCCGTTGCTTTCAGATAGGTCAAGATTTCGCCATGCCATCATACTGGAAACGAGTTGCTCGGTGGGATACCACTTGAAAGGCATGGAAACAATCTCCGCTTCATATCCACGAGCTTGCAATTCTCTCTTAAGGGATGAAACATGCAGCTCTGCCCCGCCATGAAAGAACGGCACCTGGGGAAAGCAGATCGCAATTTTTCTCTTCCGGGCCAATACCATGCAACCTCCTGCTATTTGTAAACAATGACAGCATACTCTTGATAACCGTAAATCAATTCTTGCAATTGTTCCATGGAACGGTTAAAACCACTTGTGTCTGCTCCCTCAATATGGAGTTGTTCTATTTTTCTATCTTCAACCGGCGATAAATATTGCAGCTCAACCTTGCTGAACCCATATCCTTGCATGAAAAACTTCAGTGTTTCAGGATGAACGGGCTTCACGTGTGTTGGATCCATATAGAACCAATTGCTCATTGCAAATACACTGCGGACGTTTATCGTCTCTATGATAAAGACTCCGCCAGGTTTTAGTTTCTTGTAGACGAGATCAATCAATTCCAATTGGATGTTTGTCGACAAATGCTCTATTACCTGTGCCATAAACACGCCATCAAGCGTGTTATCATCGAGTGCGGATAAGTATTCGATTGCGTCGCCATGAGTAACATCAAGCCCCAACGATTGGCAGTATTCCACCATATCTTTGTTGACATCAATGCCCTTGACCTTGATACCGTTCTCGAGCAGCAATTCAATAAACTCGCCCCTGCCTGAACCGATATCAAGCACATTTTCCTTTCCAGTAAAGTAGGGCAAATAAAACTTTTGACGTTCTTTGATGACTTCGCGTGATCCCCTGAATTTTTGCTCAAATCGAATATAATCGATCGCATTCATTCTGCCGGAAGAGGTGTTCAGATGTATGACTTTGACCAATTGCTCAAGTTGCTGTTGAAACTTGTCTATTTGCTGCTTAATTTCCAATTCCATTTCCCTCAATGAATTTGTATGTTGGTTATAAAGCACGTTTTGTCGGTCTTGCAAACGCTTGATCTCATCTGAGAGTTTGTTTACCAGCTCATCTATTTTCTCATTAAGACGATTAATTTTTGCGTCAAGTTCTCTATATTCCTTAACCTCCGAAATGAGGTTGTTTGCAATGTGGGTCAAAGCATTCAGTGAGCGGACAACATTCGCGTTGAACCCCCGTTGCATGTTAAACGGGGGGTTAATGTACCAGCGAAGAAATTTACGCACTACCTTCTTTCCGAGCACAATCCATTTACCGATTTTAGGCCGATGGGAAGTAATCTCGAATTCTGGAGATATATTCCAACAATGGTTGATCTGACCCACTTCATAATTCAGCTTCGCAAGATGTTGTTCAATTTCCGGTGACGATATATGGTGGCTTTCATCTACCCCGTGTGATGCTTGCATTATTGCCATAAATCGGTTTTTTAACTGTTCTGAGCGCATGTTCACCTCTCCTCAATTTGTAGAACAGATTTGGTTTGCAAAAAGGATACACCATTAAACGAATATCCGTCTCCCAAAACAACCTGGAATGTATAGGCCTGATCAATCCAATCATAGTTGTTTTCGATGTGCTGATAGCCGTCATGTACTGCGGCTGTAATGCTGTAAGAACCGATCCCAATGTTTGCGGGAATATGGAATGAAAGAGTATAAGATTTGTCGGTTTCCCAATTTCCAAGATCATGGTTCAAGTGATAAGTGTTCGTCCCAAACACTTCATATCCAAGTCTGTCTTTGATGATAAATCCGACAGTAGGCTTGTTTACATTTCTGTTACATTTCAAATGAATACGAATTTCCAAATGATCCCCCACTTGTACCGCATTCACTTTCAAACCATTGGAGTATAGCTCGACTTTCTCAATATATATTGCCTTATTTCCCGAGCGGGTAACCACTTTGTTGTTGATACCCAAGCTTTGTTGTATTTCGTTATCCGCTTCCCGTTTTGCGATAATCGCGTTGTAATAGTCTAGAACTTCATCAGGTCTCCCGTCTTTGATCATATAGCCATTATCAAGCAATATAACCCGGTCGCAAAGCGTTTTAATTGCTCCGGGATCGTGAGAAACAAACAATAGTGAGGTGCCTTCGTTCTTGAATTGTCGAATTCGGTTGAAACTCTTGTGCTGAAAATAGGCATCTCCAACGGATAATGCTTCGTCTACAATTAAAATGTCCGGTCGTACGGCCGTTGCTGCTGCAAAAGCAACCCTTATCGCCATGCCGCTCGAGTAAGTTCTGAGCGGCCGATCCATGTAATCGCCAATTTCGGCAAAATCTTCAATCTGGGGTATCAGTTCATCAATTTCGTGGTTTTTTAATCCCATTAGCTGGCATACCGTATATGCGTTTTGTCTGCCGGTAAAATCCGGATGAAGCCCCATCCCAAGTTCCAGCAGGGCGGAGATGCGGCCATAAATTTGAATGGTTCCTTCGCTGGGATGCGTGGTTCCAGTAATGATTTTCAACAACGTGCTTTTTCCGGCTCCGTTGTGACCGATAATCCCCACAGACTCGCCCTGTCTGATACGGAATGAGATGTTTCGGAGGACCCATTTTTCTTCATGGAATGTTTTCTTTCCACCTGTAAGCCACTCCATAATACGGTGGCGTCTGGAACGGTATCGCTTGTATTTTTTGCCGATGTTGTTGACTGCGATGCAATCCATTACAATTCATCTACCATTTCTTTATTGAGTCGTCTGAAGGCGAAATAACCCATAACAAATGAGATGACTGACAACGCGAACATCCATAATCCCTCTGACCAGTTCGGCCATTCACCGACAAGGAACAAATCCTGATAGGACTTCATGAGCCAGCTCAGTGGGTTGGTGTCTATGATCCAGACGAACTGGTCTGGAACAATGCTTCTGGGATATACGATGGGTGTTAACCAGAACCAGAATTGGAGAACAACCCCCATGAAATGTCCAACGTCACGGAAGAATACATTAAGGGTGGCCAGCAAGACTCCCAGACCGACCGTAAAACATTGCTGGATCATTAGTAAAGGTATTATCGATAGAATGGTCCATCCAGGAAATTGTCCGACAATGATCAGAAATAAAATGTACAGTCCCATCATAATTGAATAATTGATTGATGCAGATAACAGAACAAACAAGGGCAAACTGGTTCTGGGAAAGTTGGCCTTCTTTAGCAACTCGGATTGGTCGATAAAGATGGTCTGCATGCGGGTCAATACTTCAGAAAAATATTGCCAATTTATAATGCCCGCACACAAATAAATACTGTACGCAAAAACGTTATCAATACCAGGCAACTTTGTCATCATGATCTGGGAAAAAATCAAAGTATATACGACGATCTGAGCGATCGGATTCAGAATGGCCCAGAGCGAGCCAAGGAATGAGTTCATATAGCGGGAACGGAAATCTCGGCCCACGAGCCCGAGAATGAATGATCGGTACTGCCACAATGCTTGGAGCAATGTGTTTCAATCCCTTCGAGTATGAACGTAAATCACCTGGACTTCACCGCACTTCGCCAATAGGAGAGGATCGCCAAGAGGCTTTCCTCGAGCGTCACTGTCGGATGCCAAGCCAGTTGAGAGGTCAGTTTCTTGTTTGAGCCGATGTATCTAGGGAAATCCACTGGCCGGAACAGTTTTTCATTTTGCCGGATCTCGATCTTCACTGTGCTATTCGCGATGAAAAAATCTAGAATGGACCGGATCTTAACGGGTTTTGATGAGCAGACATTGTAGACTTCTCCAGCCTTTCCTCTTAGGGCAATCAGATGGTAGGCACGCACAATGTCCCTGACATCCAGGAAATCCCGCTCGGCGGTCAAATTCCCGACTCCCAAAACCGGCGGCCGGATGCCCGCCTCGATTTCACTGACCTGCTTCGCAAAATCAGAAGTGACAAAACCCGGTCTTTGGCCGGGTCCGATATGATTGAACGGACGAACGTGAATCACGCGCAATCCATTGGCTTGATGATATTGTCTCGCCAACAGGTAGATCGATGCCTTGGAGACACCGTAAGGACTCAACGGTCTCAAGGGCGTCTCTTCAGTGATCGGCATTTCTTCCGGTCTTACCTGTCCGTATTCTTCCGAGGAACCGACGGTGATGACGGTCGCATCCTTAGCCTTGCTCTTGCGGACCGCTTCGAGCAGGTGAATGGTCAGCATTACATTGGCTTCGAATGTTTCCGCCTTGTTATCCCATGAGGCTTTCACGGAACTCTGTCCGGCCAGATGAAAGATCATGTCGGGCTGCAATTGGTCCAAGGTTTTGATCAAGGATTCCTCATCCGAAAGATCAAGCCGAAGCAAATTCCATTTACCGTTATGGTTTGCTTGCAGAACCTCGGAGCGGGTAACGCCCCATACTTCAAAACCCTGTCCGGACAGGAATTCGGCCAGATGGCTTCCCACAAAGCCGGTCGCACCCGTGATGAATACTTTCATCTTTAAACTCCTTTGAGGCGTTCAAGATCGCTATCCACCATCATCTTGACCAGTTGCTCAAAACTTACATTCGGCTCCCAGCCCAACTTCTCTTTCGCCTTGGCGGGATTGCCGATCAATAGGTCCACTTCCGCCGGGCGGACAAATTTTTCATCAACAACCACGTGGTCTCGCCAATTCAGTCCGACATGGCTGAATGCAATCTCCACAAGTTCAAGTACTGTATGTGTCTCGCCCGTGGCGACGACGTAATCGTCGGGCTTATCCTGCTGCAGCATCAGCCACATCGCTTTTACGTAATCGCCGGCGAATCCCCAGTCGCGCCTCGCGTCAAGATTGCCGAGACGGAGCTCTTTCTGCAGGCCGAGCTTGATGCGGGCGACACCGTCGGTCACCTTGCGAGTGACGAATTCGATACCCCTTCTTGGCGATTCGTGGTTGAACAGAATCCCTGAGCATGCGAACATGCCAAAGCTCTCGCGGTAATTTACAGTGATCCAGTGGCCGTACACCTTGGCAACTCCGTACGGGCTGCGGGGATAGAATGGGGTCGTTTCCTTCTGCGGCACTTCCACGACCTTGCCGAACATCTCACTACTGGATGCCTGATAGAACTTTGCATCCGGCGCAGCGATGCGGACCGCTTCCAGCATGTTCGTTACACCGAGCGCGGTAACCTGTCCGGTGAGAACTGGCTGAGACCAAGACGATCCGACGAAGGACTGGGCAGCCAGATTGTATACTTCGTCGGGCTTCGCAATCTGAACGGCTCGGATCAGCGATCCAAGGTCGAGCAAATCGCCGTCAATGAACTCAACTTCGTGCTGGATGTGTCGAATGTTGTCCAGAATCGGAACGCTTGTCCGGCGTCGAAGCCCATAGACTTTGTAGCCTTTCTCCAAAAGTAGCTCCGCCAGATACGAACCGTCTTGACCAGTAATTCCAGTAATCAACGCAATTTTCGTCATCTGTTCCGTCTCCCAATCCAATATTTTAATAGTATAATTGTGTTCATTTCCGGAGTTATTGGCAAACAAAGAATGCGTGAAATGTTTGTACCATCTCCGTTTCACTAATTTTACTCCATTAACTGAAAGTTGATCAACCCTGTCTTAATTGAATGAATGCTTGTCTGTAAGTCATTCGTGAGCGATGGATTCAATCACTCTATAAATGCTCAACATATTATGGTATGATTTTGAGTGAAAGTTTTCGTGATGCTTGTCGATTTTGGGGAGTCTGGGGATCATTCATCATCATGAGTCTGAGGTCTGCCATGAAAGGGATTATTCTCGCCGGCGGCACAGGGTCACGCCTGTATCCGCTGACCAAGGTCACGAACAAGCACCTACTTCCGGTCGGTGGCTATCCGATGATCTACCATGCTGTTGCCAAATTGAAAGAAGCCGGAATTTCCGACATTCTCGTTGTAACGGGGCGGGAGCATATGGGCGATGTCGTCAGCCTTCTCGGCAGCGGGCGGGAATTCGGTGTTTCATTCACGTACAAGGTGCAGGATGAGGCGGGCGGCATCGCACAGGCGCTTGGGTTGGCTGAGCAGTTCGCCGCCGGAGAGCGGATGGTCGTCATTTTGGGTGACAATGTCTTCGCGGACAGCATCGTCCCTTATGTTGAGCGGTTCAAGCATCAAGAACGCGGCGCACGGATTCTGATCCGGGAAGTGCCGGATCCGGAGCGGTTTGGCGTGCCCGAACTTCGGGACGGGAAAATCGCCTCGATCGAGGAAAAGCCGCTGATGCCCAAGAGCCGCTACGCGGTAACCGGCATATACATGTACGACAGCAAAGTGTTCGACATCATTCGGAAGCTCAAGCCTTCCACACGTGGCGAATTGGAGATCACGGATGTGAACAACGCCTATATTGAGGCCGGGGAACTGGAGTACGATATTCTGGAAGGCTGGTGGACGGATGCGGGCACGCATGCGTCGTTGGCGCGAGCGAACGAACTTGCCCGGAATGTCCGGCTGGACGAAACGTTTGGGAAAATCCGCTGAGGCAACGGGGCAGGTGGAACATGAAGATCACGCATACTGAGATCCCCGGGCTTGTGCTGATTGAGCCGGAAGTGCACGGTGACGCTCGGGGCTTCTTCTTCGAGAGCTACAATGCGGATAAGATGCGTAGGCATGGTTTCCATCACATCTATGTGCAGGACAATCATTCGAAGTCCGTTCAGGCGGGCGTGCTGCGCGGCCTCCATTATCAGCTCAACCCCAAGGCGCAGACGAAACTTGTGAGGGTAACAGCGGGATCGGTGTACGATGTCGTGCTCGACATTCGAAAGGGATCACCGACCTATGGCAAGTGGTTGAGTTTCGTCCTGAGCGCGGAGAACAAACTGCAGTTGCTCGTGCCGAAGGGCTGTGCCCACGGTTTCTGCACGCTTGAGCCAAACACGGAAGTGCAGTACAAGGTGGATGAGTTCTATTCTCCCGAGCATGATCGGGGTATCGCTTGGAACGACCCGGCACTGGGGATTGATTGGCCGGCCACCAATCCTATCCTTTCGGAGAAGGACCGGAAACATCCGCCGTTGGCGGAAGCTGAGAACAATTTCGTCTTCGGGGGGTGAACCCAGGGTGTGAAATTGCTGGTTACAGGCGGCGCAGGGTTCATCGGAAGCAACTTCATCCTGTACATGACGCGCAAATACCCGCATTACCAGATTATTAATGTCGATCTACTGACCTACGCAGGCAATCTCGAGAACCTGCGGTCTGTAGAAAACCATCCACAATATCGGTTCGTGAAGGCGGATATTGCAGATCGTGCCGCCATGGAGCCGTTGTTCATGGAAGGCCTCGACGCGGTGTTGAATTTTGCAGCGGAGTCCCATGTGGACCGCAGCATCATGCAGCCGGATCTGTTCGTGCGCACCAATGTGCTCGGCACGCAGACGCTGCTCGATCTGGCGAAGCAGTACAACGTCGGCAAGTTCGTGCAGATCTCGACCGATGAGGTGTACGGTACCCTCGGCGATACGGGATATTTCACAGAGGAAACGCCGCTTGCGCCGAACAGCCCGTATTCCGCGAGCAAGGCGGGCGCCGATCTACTCGTCCGGGCGTATCATGAGACGTTCGGCCTGAACGTCAATATTACGCGCTGCTCCAACAACTACGGGCCGTACCAGTTCCCCGAAAAACTGATCCCGCTCATGATCCGCAACGCGCTCGAAGACAAGCCGCTTCCGGTATACGGAGACGGGTTGAATGTCCGCGACTGGCTGTATGTCGAGGATCATTGCAGCGCAGTGGATTTGGTCCTGCACAAAGGGGCGGCTGGCGAAGTCTACAACGTGGGAGGCCACAACGAGCGGAAAAACATCGAGGTTGTCAAGACGATTCTTGCGGAGCTTGGCAAACCGGAATCGCTTATCCGGTTCGTGAAGGACCGCCCAGGACATGACCGGCGTTACGCCATTGACGCGACAAAAATTCGACGTGAGCTTGGCTGGCAGCCGAAATATGATTACGAAACCGGTATCAGGGAGACCATCCGCTGGTATCTGGAAAATCAGGAATGGATGAATCAGGTGGTATCCGGAGCTTATCTTGAATATTACGAGCGGCAGTATCACGATCGGCAGGGATGAGCTCATGACGGACGCGATGAAAATACTGGTCACCGGCGCGAACGGACAACTGGGACAGGAACTGATCCGTCTGCCGGAACGACCGGATATCGAGATGACAGGATTCGGCCGGAACGAGCTGAATGTGACAGACCCCGAGCAATGCAGGAACATGATACGAGCCTGCAAGCCGGATGCCGTTATTCATTGCGCAGCGTACACGAAGGTCGATCAGGCTGAATCGGAACCGGACGTTGCGTTCCGAGTCAACGCCGAAGGCGCGAGGAACGCGGCCTTGGCAGCGGAACAAATCGGCGCGAAATTTGTATATATCAGTACGGATTATGTTTTCGACGGCAAGGCGGACAGACCGTACCTCGAGCATGACCCGCCGAATCCGTTGTCAGTGTACGGCAAAACGAAACTGGCGGGGGAAGAATTCGTCAAATCGATATCCAGTCGCCATTTCATCGTTCGTACATCTTGGATGTATGGGAAGCATGGCGCCAATTTCGTGAAAACGATGCTGAAGCTGGCGGAGGAACGAGACCGGCTGAAGGTGGTCCATGACCAGATCGGTTCGCCGACGTATACGCTTGATCTCGCTCAATTTTTGCTGGAATTGGTGAAAACCGATTATTACGGCATCTACCATGCTTCCAACTCAGGCATTTGCTCCTGGTACGAGTTCGCAAAGGCGATTTTCGAGGAACGCGGACTGAATGTGCGCGTCGAACCTTGCACGACGGAGGAATTTTTGCGTCCGGCGCCGCGTCCGGCTTGGTCAGTGCTGGATCACGGCGCCATACGGGTGCACGGATTCGAGCCGCTCAGACCGTGGCGGGAAGCATTGCGTAATTACCTGAATGAAGCTCACACATGAGAGAGAAGAAGGTGAAATTGTGAAGATTCGCAAAGCCATCATTCCAGCAGCCGGACTCGGCACCCGCTTTCTTCCGGCGACGAAAGCGATGCCAAAGGAAATGTTGCCGATCGTGGACAAGCCGACCATCCAATACATCGTGGAAGAGGCGGTTGAATCCGGAATCGAAGACATCATTATCGTGACGGGAAAGGGCAAACGCGCGATTGAGGATCATTTCGATTCCAGCTTCGAACTGGAGTACAACCTGCGGCAAAAAGGAAAGCTCCGGATGCTTGAGGAGGTCCGGCACCCTTCAAACATTGCGGACATTCATTACATCAGGCAGAAGGAACCCCGCGGTTTGGGGCACGCGGTATGGTGCGCACGAAAATTTATCGGAAACGAACCTTTCGCTGTGTTACTTGGCGATGACATCATCCAATCCGATGGTGCGCCCGCCCTTCGGCAGATGATGGATCTGTTCAATGAACTGCAGTCTTCCGTCATCGGAGTCGAGCGGGTCCCCCGACAAGAAGTGTCGCGTTACGGCATTGTTGACGGCATACCGGAAGGCGAACGGGTGCACCGGATCAGGCGGTTGGTTGAGAAACCCGATCTTGCTCATGCGCCATCCGATATGGCGATCATGGGTCGGTACATATTGACGCCCGCCATTTTCGATATCCTTGGCGATCAAGAGCCGGGAGCGGGCGGAGAGATTCAATTGACGGACGCGATCAGCACACTGACGCGGACCGAGAATGTTTTCGCATACGAATATGTCGGAACCAGATACGATGTCGGCGAGAAGCTTGGATTCATCAAAACGACGTTGGATTTTGCTCTCCAGCGAGACGAGCTTAGAGACGAATTGATACGGTACATGCATGAACTGCTTGGACGGTGCAAAGTTGTAGGATCTGCGCCAAAGTTCGGATCTGTGGAAAGGTGAGTGATGCTGAGGCTTATGGCGCGAACGATGTCGAAACGTCGCTGAAGCGGTGGAAGATTGTTGGTAGAATCCATTTTTTCTGCTAGAATTGAAGTACGTGAGAACTGGACCGCGCAGCCGGTCCATTCGACTGCAGGTGAGTACGGTGCTCAGACGAAACCAGCGGTTTCTGACGCAGTTATATGTGCTGTGCGATGCCGTCGGCATGCTGGCGGCCTATCTGACGGCATACTGGATCAAGTTCGAGAGCGGCTGGCTGCCGGGACAAGCGGCACTACCGTTCAGCTCTTACATGTTCTGGGGGCTCATGTACGCGATTCTCGCCGTCATCATCTGCTATTATGGCGGGCTGTACAAGCCTCGTCGCCGGACGAAGCTCTCGATGGACATCTGGAAGCTGGGGCAGGTGCATCTGTTCAGCTTCATCGGGCTGCTCAGCTTGCTCTACTTCGCGAAGCAGATCAATGTGTCGCGGGAGTTCTTGGGCATTTTCCTCGGGTTAAACTTGGTGTTCCTGTCGGCTTACCGCTTCGTGGTGAAAATGATGCTTTTCCGGGTTCGGCGCCTTGGCTACAACAAGAAGTATCTGCTCATCCTCGGCGCGGGTTCGGTCGGGCGGAAATTTTACCGGAGTTTGCTGCAGTACCCCGAGCTGGGCTATGAAGTGTTTGGTTTCCTCGATGACAATCTGAAGGAGCATCCTCCAAGCGGCCATCCGATGCCGCCGATTCTCGGCGGGTTGGATCGGCTGGACGAGGTGCTGCGCAAACACATCATCGACGAGGTGATTGTCGCCCTGCCGCTTGCGGCATACGAGAAATATGCGGAGATCATCGAAACTTGCGATAATGCCGGGGCGAAGACACTGATCATCCCGGACTATTTCGATCTCTTGCCAACACGGCCGTACTTCGACAATTTCGCGGGCATTCCGCTCATCAACGTGCGCGACATTCCGCTAGACGAGCTCGGCAACCGGCTGCTGAAGCGGGCCTTCGACATCGTGTTCTCGCTAATGGCTATCATCGTGACGTCGCCGGTCATGCTGTTCGCCGCCATAGGGATCAAGATGACGTCCTCGGGACCGGTCATTTTCAAGCAGGAGCGGATGGGGCTGGACCGCCGCACGTTCGTCATGTACAAATTTCGCACTATGCACGTGTCGGACCAAGTGACGGCGGACACGACGTGGACAGTGGAAAACGATCCGCGGCGCACGAAGTTCGGCGCGTTCCTGCGCCGGACAAGCATCGACGAACTGCCGCAATTCTTCAACGTACTGAAGGGCGACATGAGCGTCGTCGGTCCGCGGCCGGAGCGACCGTATTTCGTCGAGCAGTTCAAGGACGAGATTCCGAAGTACATGGTGAAACACCATGTCCGGCCGGGTATCACCGGCTGGGCGCAGACGAACGGGCTGCGCGGCGACACTTCGATCCGGGATCGGATCAGTCACGATCTCTATTATCTGGAGAACTGGTCGTTCATGTTCGATCTGAAGATCATCATCCTGACGATTCTGAGGGGATTTGTGAATCGCAATGCCTATTAACACCGCGGGTCTGACGGGAAGCGCGCTGGACGTGTCGGTCATCATTCCGACTCTTGAGGCCGGCGATGCGCTGCGCAGACTCATCGAAATGCTTCGGGAACAGACGCTCGCGCCGCGTGAAATCCTCGTCATCGACTCGGCGTCGACGGATGGTACGCCCGACATTGCTCGAGAGTGCGGCGTCCGGCTCATCGGGATCGACCGGAAGGACTTCGACCACGGCGGAACGCGCAATCTGGCTGCGTCGTACGCCGTCGGCGAAGTTCTTGTGTTTATGACGCAGGATGCGTTTCCGGCACATCCGGAGATGCTGGAGCGGCTGGTCGAGCCTCTGATTGCGGACGAACGGATTGCCGTCTCCTACGCGCGGCAGGTGCCGCGCAACGACGCAGGTCTGCTGGAGCGGCTGACGCGTGCTCATCTCTATCCGGAGCGGCCGGCCGTGAAATGGAAGGCTGATCTGCCGAGGCTTGGCATCCGGACTTTCTTCTGTTCGAATGTCTGCGCGGCGTACCGGCGGGACGTGTTCGAACAGCTCGGATGTTTTCCGTCACCGGTGATGTTCAATGAAGACTTGTTCTTCGCGGCCCGTTGCATCCTGTCAGATTTTGGGGTGGCGTACGCGGCCGGCGCGCGCGTCGTCCATTCCCACAATTACACGCTCGGACAGCAGTTTAGGCGCTACTTCGACAACGGCGTTTCAATGAAAGGCAACGAGTGGGTGAACGAACACGCTGGAGTGGGCCGGGCCGGGAGCGGCCTGGTAATGGCTGTCACGCGCGAGCTGATCCGGATGCGGCGGCTCGGCTATATTCCGCGACTTTTAGTGGAATCGGCCGCGAAGTTCATCGGCTACCAGCTCGGCAAGCGGCACTGGCTGCTGCCCCACAGGCTCTGCCGCCGGTTCAGCATGCACCGGGGCATCTGGGACCGGTATTACCGGCTCCGGCCGGGTACGGGCACAGACGCAGGCGTTGCGGGCGGCTCGGGTGGGGAGATGTTGCGCGGGTGACTGTTATCAGATTGTCAGCCTGATCCGCTTTCGTGCGGTTCGGGGCAGTCCGTTTGGTCCGGGCGGTTTGGAAGACGCGGGTCGGCGGACTCTTTTTCACGGGTACAGAGGAGCGGCTTGAGATACGAGAGATATGGAATGCCGCTGCAATTGCCATCGTGCTGCTGGTTGGAGCAGGCAACTGGAGTTTGCAACACGACAAAAAACTCATCGCGAAACGCGTCGTGGACGAAATGGTCGGGCAGGTGCTGCGGATGAGGAATTGTAGCGGCTGCTTGACGATCCGAATGTGCACGAGGCGCTGCGCGAAATGGTGGCCGGTGAAGATCTGGCGCGGCTAAGAGGCGAGATCGGGGCGAGGCTGAACCATGTTTCGGACGGCAAGTCCGTCGGTTCCGGAGGCGCGGGAGCGGATGCGGACGGCGACGCCGGTGCCAGCAGCGATGTCGGCGCCATGGCGTCGGACGTAGGCAGTCTGCCGATCCGGGGCCTCGAGGAAGCGGAAGCGCTGGTGCTCGAGAAGTTCTCGCTGAACAAAATCCGCCGGTATGCGGGGCTCCCGGGGCTCCTGCAGGGCGGCCTGACGGAAGTGGAAAGCGGCGTGATCGCCGAACGGAACGTCGCGTTAGTCGCGTTCGCGCTCGACCGCTACGCGGGCTTCGGCCCGCTGGCGGGCCTGCGCGATGCGTTTGTCAATTTGAACACGCCGGAAGCTTACAAGCATATGTGGCGCGGTGGCGCGGATAGGCTGCATTAAATAATAAGTTAAGGTGATGTAAACATGGACATAATAAAGAAGTATAAAAAAGAATTTTACGCATTTGCTTTAGGGTCAATTTTAGGTGCTATCTCATTTATATCCATTTATGGCGTAAGAGTATTGAATGTGACAAACGTCGATTGGTTGATGAGTGGGGGAGACTTGACACAACACTACTTGGGATGGGCTTATTTTCGCAGTGAACCATGGACGTTTCCTTTGGGAGCCATTCTTTCATTTGGATATCCGTTTGGGGTATCCGTAGTTTTTACGGATTCAATTCCATTATTTGCACTATTATTTAAGTTATTTAGTCCAATACTCCCTAACAATTTCCAATATTTTGGGATTTGGGGGATAACGTCCTTTGCCCTTCAGGGAGGAATTGCTTCATTAATATTTAGGAAGTATACAGATAAATATTTAATTATCGGATTTTCATCGATGTTATTAATATTCAGCCCTATTATGATCCAAAGAATGTTCGGCCACACGGCATTGGCGGGTCATTGGATCCTTTTGATGGCGATAGCTGTATGGGTATATGGAGAGCGAATAAAAAAACACAAAATATTGGAAGTCATTTTTTGGTCAATTGTTTGTAGCTTATCCGCCTTGATTCATCCTTACCTGACAGTAATGACATTTGCATTATTTGCTGTTTACTTGATTCATGATTATCTTGTTAATCACAATATAAAAAAGAATCTTATCCTATTATCGATTTCGATAGTTTCAACAGTTTTTTCTTTTTGGCTAGCCGGCGGCTTAATTCACACCAGTAATTTAAGTGAAGGAGGTTTAGGGTTCTATTCCCTAAATGGAAATGCGCTTTTAAATCCTCGAGGATGGTCACAAGGGTGGTCAAATATTTTAAAGGAATTGCCGTTGGCCACAAATGGTCAATACGAAGGTTTTATGTACCTTGGACTTGGGACAATATTGCTTATTATAATTAATTTAGCCATGTTAGCTTTCAATAAAAAAATAGAACTTGATAAACCAAAAGTGATTTCAGCTGGAATCGTGAGCATTTTATTATTTATTTGGTCTTTGAGTAATATTGTCACCATTAATAGCAAAATATTATTTGAGATTCAATTGCCGGACTCTATCGAAAATAAACTTAGTATTTTTAGAGTTACAGGCAGATTGTTTTGGCCGGTATATTATTTAATTACATTTGCTGCAATTATTAATATAATAAAGCAAAAAGAATTGAACAAAAAAATTACCATTCTACTTACTTGTATTTTTGTTTTACATTACACTGATATGTTTCACGTCTTAAAGAAAAATTATATTGATTTTAATCAGGAAATTCGTTATGAGAGTCCGTTAAAATCCGCTTTCTGGACAGAAATTTCCAGTAAAATAAAGAACGTTATAAAAATTCCGCCTACACGAGAAGATTACGAACATTTTTCTACTTTTGTAATTACACATGGATTGACATACAACACAGGATATATAGCAAGAGGACCATATGAAAAAATAAATCGGCATGCAAATGAAAAAATGGAACATCTAATGATGGGTAATGTCGATCCTGAAGACTTGTATATCCTGGAAAATGCTGAAGAAGAAATTTTGGAAAAATGCGGATTTGAAATCATGTGTGCTTTTGTTGATGGTTATATTGTTGCTTATTCCCCCCAAATAGCTTTAAATCAAAATGTCGGAAATGTTCAGAAAATAGCAAGAAATCGTATAACTTTTGAGAATTATTTGGAACACCTATTGATGGATTACGTGAATAAAGATTATCTGATACTTGCTTCCGTAAGAGACGAATCTACGGTGAGTTTGAATGAGGAAATAATTCACAAAATGCGGAATATTGGCATGTTGGAAGATTTAATGGGCAAATATCGATGGAGCTATATTTGGGCAAAATCGACAAAAAACGGCGAAGTTTTGGTCGAATCTTTGCAAATACCTATGATAGAGCACAGATTAATAGAGGGACAAAGCATTGCAGGACAACCTTTACGCGAGGGAATTGTCATAAAAAGCGCCGGATTTGATTATGGAAACCTTTCGGAAATCATCATTCATGGCACCAACTATTCACTATCCTCTCGAGGTATGAACTTTGTGGTATACAATATTGTCGAAGACAAAGTGGTTGAATTGGCTGCTTTTGATTTGCATGCCAAAACTGATGGAGTAATGTTTACACTTTCAAGTTTGGAGGGGTAGTGCTTGAAACTCATTTCAATAGTTGTACCTTGCTATAACGAGGAACAAAATGTCGAGGTTATTTATGAAGCCATATATAAGGTTTTCAGAAGTATGCATCCACTAGTGAATTTTGAAATGATTTATGTCAACGATGGAAGTACAGATCAGACTGGACTCAGATTAAAGCAACTTGCATCCACAAAAAGTAATGTGGGATTCATTGATTTTAGTCGAAACTTTGGGAAAGAAGCAGCTATGCTGGCGGGATTGGAAGCTGCCTCGGGTGATGCGATTATCATTATGGATGCAGATCTTCAAGACCCTCCACATGTACTTGAGAAAATGGTAATGGAATGGTTAACAACAAACTATGACATTGTATATGCAAGAAGGGTCGACAGAAAAGGGGAGCCATTTCTCCGTAGTTGGTTTTCCAAGCAATTTTATAAATTGATCAATAAATTGAGTGATGTTCATATTGTCAGTGGTGCAAGAGATTTCCGGTTAATGGATCGAAAAGTTGTCGACAATATGCTTATGCTTAGGGAGAGAAACCGTTTTTCAAAAGGTCTGTTTGAGTGGGTCGGATTTAAATCAAAATGTATAGAGTATTCAAACGTTGAGCGAAATGCCGGGAGTACAAGTTGGAGCTTCATGAAACTGATGAAGTATGCGATTGATGGCATTGTTGCGTTTTCTACTGCTCCATTGCAGTGGGCGACAATTTTTGGCTTTTTTACAGCGACTACATCTTTTTTGTACATGGTATATGTGATCATCAGCACTATTATCTTCGGGATTTCAGTCAATGGTTACGCATCGATAGTTTCGTTCTTGCTTTTCTTTGGAGGAATTCAACTGATTTTCTTGGGTATCATTGGAGAATACATCGGGAGGATATTTATTGAAGTTAAAGCCAGGCCTCATTATATTATCAGGGAGCAAATTTTAAGTGAATTTCAAAAGAACGAAGAAAATCATAAAGCATTTTCTCGGATATAGTTTTATAAGGTTTTGCGTTACGGGTTTTATAAACACAGCTCATCACTATTTGTGGTTCTTTTTGTTATCAGATCACATGGGGACTGTTTTTTCAAATGTTTCGGCTTTCATTTTATCGAATATTGGTTCATATTTTTTGAATACAATTTTCACTTTTCGGGAAAAACCGTCTGTTCGAAGTTTTATGAGATTCCCCGTTGTCTCCATTGTTCAACTGCTTATTAATTATTTAGTTCCTGTTGCGTTTGAATATTATTCTATAAAGTATGTTTTTCTCATTCCAATTTTATCAATAGCCATCTCTTTGCCGATTATTTATCTTCTCACAAAGTATGCTATTAAGGGGAGCAGCGTTTCTTAAAACAAAACCTGAATATCAAGTTAACTCCGCCAAGGTCATGATGTGAGCATCCGATAGGTGATCGTGTCGGTGGAAACACAGGCTGTCAGCAGGCGATTGAACAACTGGCCTTCAAACCGTCTGCGGTTGGTACGG
>Ga0207866_1001701_pt1 | contig 19390 bp, 21 predicted proteins | sample HigsolmetaAR203D_FD_184835 | JGI IMG/M metagenome (GOLD analysis project Ga0207866, IMG submission 184835) | Ionic liquid and high solid enriched microbial communities from the Joint BioEnergy Institute, USA - AR20-3-D (SPAdes) (version 2) ...
CCGCCTCGACCGGGAACCCGGCAAAGATCTCCCGGACGCGCGGATGGTCGTTGAGTGACAGGATGAAGCGGCCCTTCAATGATCGGAGCAGGCCGGCTAGGCGCTCGAAATCGAGCCGGTCGAACAGGTCTTTCCCGTAATCGCTTTCCGAGCCGTAATAGGGCGGGTCGAGATAGAAGAGTGCGCCGGTGCGGTCGTAGCGCTCAATAAAGTCCCAGGCCGGCAGGCATTCGATCGTGACCCTGGAAAGGCGCTCGTGGACGGCCTCCAGCAACGGCACCAGCTTGGTTACGTCGAACCGCGCCGGCGTCGTCCGGCTGGTGCCGAAGCTTCGGCCTGACACTTTGCCGCCAAAGCTCGTCCGCTGCAGGTAGAGGAAGCGCGCCGCCCGCTCCAGATCGGTCAGCGTCTCGGCGTTGGTCGCCATCAACCGTTCGAAATCGGCGCGGGTGGTGAGCTGCCACTTCAGCATATCGAGGAAGGGCACGTAATGCCGCTGAAGGATGCGGAAGAAATTCGCGACGTCGCGGCTGCGGTCGTTGATGATCTCGACCTTCGGCACCCGGGTGCGGCGCAGGAAGACGCCGCCCATGCCAACGAACGGCTCGGCATAAAGATCGTGGGGTACTGCCTCGATACGTTCCACGATTCGGGCGGCCAGGTTGCGCTTGCCGCCGATGTAACCGGCAATCGGAGAGACGGGGCGAACGGTTGTCAGGTTTTCCTTAATCATTCGGGCTCTATTCACGACCCGCCCTGTCGACAGGGTGGCGGGGTGGCCTGGACGCGGCCGGTCCTGGTCATGCGGGGTGCAGTCCCGCGGTTCGGGGCGTTGCCGCGCCCCGACCCCCGCCGGTCGCCCGGCGGGGCACTTGATCGATCAGACGTGCGGCACTGGCCAGGTCAGGCCGTCGAGGATGGTCTGGATCTCGTCGGCCGAGGTCGCTTGACGTACAGCGGCCTTGGCGCAAAGCCGGGTGGCGCGGATCTGATCGAGCGCGGCCATCCAGACACCGCGCGTGTAGAGGATCAGATCGGCGGCTTCGGCGAGGGTCTGGACGGCTCGGCCGAGCCGGGGGTCTTGGGTGCCGGCGTCGAGATCGGCCTGCAGCGCCGGATAGTCGCCGTTTGGGTCGGCCTGATAGGCGACGGCCTGCTCGACGGCCCGCTCATATTCGGCATCGAGGTATGCCCCCTTCGACACCCATGCCGCGCGGGCGTTACCGGCCTCGACATCAATCTGGTCGATGGCGCGGGCCTGCAGGTCGGCGAGCGGCGGCGGAGCCGGGTCTACTGCCACCGGACGCCCATCCTCGCCGGGGACAATCACCTTGCCCTGGGCCTGAGCACTGAGAAGCGATTGATGTTCTGCCTCGGTGATCGCAACGGCGCCGACCGGGACTTCGCCGTGAATGTCGCTGTCGTAGAACCCTTGTTCTGACGCGCTGAAATAGAGACCCATCTGCGTTCTCCTTAGTGCCCGAGGGCCCAGATGAAGACCCGCCCCGCGCCGCCCAAGCTGCCGCTACTTGTACGGATGCTGTAGATGCGGACGGTAGTTCGGCTGATGATCTCCACGCCGATGGAGTGGATTGATTGGTCTGTGTTGGCTCCGTCAACGGCAAGGGCATTCAGACAATTGGTCGGAAACGCGATCGGGAATAGAAAATCCGTGCCGTTAGCGTCGCCGTGGTAAACGTCCAACCATTGCAGGATCAATCCGCCGGGAAGGCGCTGGTATCCGTTGGCGGCGTAGGAGCGGGGCGGTGCATTTAGACCCGCCGGGGTGACGGCGGTGTCGCCCTCGCTGCCTCCCCAAGTCGCCGTCGCAGTTGCCAGTTTGATCATCCCAGCCCGGTTCAACGCTGCCGTGAGCGTCGCCAGTCCTGCCGGCGTGACGACGCGCTCGGCGTCGACCCCAGCTTGGACTTCCGCGTTGGTCGCCAGTTCGACCAGACCAGTGCGCGATGTCGTCGCCGTCCGCGAGGCCAGCGCGGCCGGGGTGACGGCGCGGTCGTCGGCGGTCCCGGCTTGGGTCTCGGCCGCCGAGGCGAACGGCACCTTGGCGCTGATCCGCGCGTCGATCGCCTGGAGCAGCTGGTCGTACTGCTCGCCGTCCAGCTCGATCCCGGCGGCCTCGATAACCCGGGCGATTTCCTCTTGCACCAGGTTGAACCAGCGGGCGTTGAGGCGCGTGGCAAGGATGCCGGCAATTGGGTCTCCGTCGCGGAAACCGGGCTTGCCTGGCCCGAAGAGATCGACCGCAACCGACGATCCGGTGATGCGCTCCATGAAACCTAACCTCCGTAACCGAAAAGGACATGGGTGTGTGCGGGGCGGAACCGGTTGATGACGCACTCCAGCACCTCGTTGCCCCAGGTGCGGATCGCCTCGTTGCAGCTGCTCTCGCAGCTCATTTCCTCGATCGTCACGGCCGGCGCGTTGATCCGCCACACGTAGCGCCAAGGATCCGGATCGAGCCCTTCATCGCAGTATGAGTTGCACGTGAAGGACCGGAACTCTGTGATCGTGACCGGCGCGTAGCCGAGCGCCTCGGCCATCGCGATGAAGAACGCGCGGCTTTGTCCGCCCCGGCTGGTCAGGCGCTGTGCGACACGCTCGCGCCGCCCCTCGATCGTTTGGTCGGCGAGATCACCGACACAGGGATCCGGCAAGCCGGTAACCCGCTCCCAGTCGGTCAGCAGCTCTGCGGTCGACCGCGGGTCGGCCTCGTCCAGGAGATCGTCCGCACGGGCATCGATCCGGGTCAGCTCGGCCGCGAGCGCGTCGAGCAGCTGCGTGAGCGCGGCGTCCGGGTGGCGCGGCCACGCGTCACCGGGCGGAAGCAGTGCCTGCAGCTGGGCGAGATAGGCGGCGCGGTCCATGGATCAGACCCAGGTGATGGTGCCGAGCCGCGCGATATGGCCTCCGGCGGACACGACGTCGTCGGCCGGCGATGTCAGGCGGTGGCTCTCCTCGCCGGCGGCGGCCGAGATCGCGGCCGAGATCCGCGACCACCGCAGCGTCCCGCCCGGCACGGCCTCCCGGACAAACAGATCCTCCAGCTCGGCCTGGACTGCCGCACGGACGGCGGCAGTGTCGGGCTCCAGCTCAACCTCGAAGTCGATCAGGTCGACAACCGGGGCGAAGACGGTGACATCGGCGGTCACCGGCCGAACCATGTCGATATGCCCTTGCACCTGGTCGACGATCGCGGCGGGCGGGATCGATCCGTCCGGCATGATGAAGGTGACCCCGACGGTGCCGGGTCCGAGGCGGTTCGGATAGACCCAGACCGAGGTTTCGCCCGTGATCTCCTTCACCCACGCGACATAGTCATGCGCGGCGCCGCCATGGGGCGGCTGCTGGATCCGGGCGAGGATCCGCGCGCGCAGGCTGGCATCGGACTCGACGTCCGCGCCGCCGCTGAGACCGGCGCCGGCACCGTCATCGGCCACGATGGCCCGGCTCTGGACGCCGGCGACCGGCGCGACGAGCGTGAGCTTGGTGCCAATCGGTGCGTTACCGAGCACTCCGGCCTCAATGGCAACGATGGGGGCGGAACCCGTTCCGCCAGCGCCGATCTCCGCATCGGCACCGGTCGTGTACCGGGCGTCGTCGGACCGCCGCAGCTCTGCGCCGGCCGGCACGATCGATCCGGCCTGGCCCGTAAAGGTGATGACGCCGGAGGCAGCAACGGCACCGGCGCGCGCGATGCCCCAAATCGACGCGTGCCGCTCCAGCTCGGCGGCATCGGCGGTATCGACCAGGATCTGGCGGGCGATCCAGTCCAGATGCCCATGCAACTCATGGCTGGCGATCGCCATCATCCGGACGATCACCCCCTCAACGGAGCGCCTGGTGCGCGCGTCGGCGCCGGGGAGCGCTGCCTCGACCTCGGCCGCGATGCGGTCGCGGATCTGCTGTGGTGTCGGGCGCTGGAAAGGCATTAGGCAGCTCCTGCGGCAATGTTGACCGCCAGGCGCTCTACGCCGCCGGCGGCGAGGTGGATGACGATCAGGCAGCCGAGCACACCGCGCGCGACCCACTCGGCCGATACCTCGACCCTTGCGGCGAGCCCATCCTCGATCAGCCATGCCAGCGCCTCGCGGGCATACTCTTCGGCCCGCCGGCGGGTCTCCTCGGTCTGCTTCTCGCGGCGCAGAAGCCAGAGGCGCGACCCGATCCGGTCGCCGTCTACCGGGCTGATCGCATCGCCGACCCAGCCGCGGCGATCATTGCCGTCCGGTAGCGGGTCGTCGGCCTTCGCGCGTCGGTCAGTAAACAGGCTGATCAGGACGGCCGTCGTCAGACCGTCATCGCGCACAAGGCCGGATCGTCCGAGCTGGACATCGCCGGTCATCAGCTCGCCATCCCACGAGAGCGCGATCATTACATCTGGCTCCCTGGCGTGCCGGTCTGGCCACCATCGCTCTCAGGATGGCGGTGCTGGTTGTAGGTCTCGCGCATGGCGCGCATGCTGATGCCGCCACTGTCGACGCGGTCGACGATCTCGCCCGTCGCTTCGACCTGTGGGGTCTCGATCCGGACCTTGGCGGACGCCTTGATCAGCAGCGTCTCGGTGACGACCTCGACCACGCGGCCGCGCCGCAGTAGGACATAGTCGCCCTCATCCGTGTAGACGGCGACCTCGCCGCGCTGAAGGTCGCGTTTCCGGTGCCGGCGGTCGTCAATGGCGATGGCGAGCGGATGATCGCGGTTGCCGCCGACGTTGACCACGACGGCCTCGGCGCCTGGATGCGGGTGCGCGGTGAACCCGTACTGCTGGACCCGCTCGACGCCGTCACGGACTTCACCGGCAAGCAAGGTCACCTGCACCCGCTGCAGCCCGGCTGCGTCGTCGACCAGGCGCAGTACCGCCCGGCCCAACATCAGCATGATCCGGCGGCGCAGAGGCCCGGTCAGCTTGTCGATCGCGCGCACCGTGCTCATTGCTCATCCCAAAGGCTGAAGGGATCTCCGCCAGCGCCTTTGCCACCGCTGGTGCTGCCGGACTGCTGCTCGGTCTCCTCGACCAAGTCGTAGGCCGAGCGCGGCGCGACCTCGATGTCGGTCAGCGTGCCGGCCTCCGACAGGGTCATGGTAGTGGTGACGATCAGCAGCTCGGCGGCCGCAAGGTTCGACCATTCATCCGTGACCTCGACCAGCGTATTCGGGCGCCAGAGCTGCCCGTGCGCTCGCCAGTCCTGCACCGTGTAGGTCGCCCGGCGCGATCGCCCGGCGGACACGGACATCTGCCATGCAGCCCGTTCGGCCAGGGTCACGCCGTCGCCCTGACCTTCGGCCAGGATCACTGTCGGACGATGACGGGTGACGGCTGGATCCTTGGCGCGGGCTTTCGGCCCGGCGGCCTCTTCGGCATCGAGCGTGTCGGCGCCTTCCTGCTGGCCCATCGCGACATAGTCGCTGAAGCGGTCACGGAAACTGAAGGTGCCCCGCGCACGGAGGACATTGCCGGTCGGACCGCCGAGCACTAGAGGGGCAGCAGCGGTTCCCCCGACGCCGGCGCGGGTGAGCACCAGGCCACCCTGGCCGTCCGCCACCGGTAGCACCGCACGCTGCCTGCAACCGCGCTCGATCGCCTCGAAAACGGTCTCGCCGGGTTGGATGGCGAAGCGTGCGAAAGCCCGGCCGACGTCGACCTCGGCCCGGACCGGGATCCCGAAGGGGCGCGCCAGGCGGTCGGCAATCTCGGTCAGGGTGAGGTTGCGCAGCTCGAACGGTTCGAGGAGCGCCGCGCAGTCGAACAGGTCGCCCGTGCTGTCACGACCACGAACAGTCAAGACATGGTCTGCCGGACCGTAGGTCACATCGACATCGTCGACATAGCCGGTCAGGACAGTCTCGTCGTCGATCGCGACCGTGCAGGCAGCTCCCGGACCGATCGGCCGCTTGGTCGCTTGGCCGGGCCAGCGCTCGGTTAGGCGGAGCGCAAAGGTGCCGGCGACCCGCTCAATCGACCGCGTGACCTGGATTTCCTGCCAGCCGGACCACTCGGTGCCGTCAACGGACAGCGTGACGCGTGAAGTGTCAGCCATTGGCTAGTACCTCGAGATCGCGGCCGCCCGGCACGAAGCCCGGGTGACGGATGCCGTTTCGCCGTGCCAGATCATCGGCCCGGGCGAATAGGCCGCCCAAATCGTCGCCGTTCAACTGGTACGCCAGGACCGCCGCCGGCAGGGTCGCGGCCGGCCGGACGGTCGACAATCGCGGTAGCGGAGCGGCCGTTTCGATGACATGCCGGATCCAGGTGGTCCGCACATCGGTCAGCCCGCCCCAGCTCGCGTCCCACCCGGCGGCGCCGGTGCGATCGGCTGCTCGGTCCAGCGCGTCGGCGATGACATCTCGGTACTGCAGTGCCTGGTCCCGGCTCTCCCAAGCGACAGCCGCCCCGGCCCGTGCCGCTTCGATCGCTGCGTTGCTCCGAACCAGTGTGATCAGCGCCTCTCGGTTAGCAGCCTCGGCCTTCCGGCTGGGCGTCGCCGCCGCGGTCGGTGGCATGTCGGTGCCGAAGCCGGCGACACGGCCCAGCGCGTCGGCTGAGGCAACCGACCGCCCGTCCGAGATCGACCGCATGGAGGCCGCCACCGTCATCGCAATGGTGTCCGGGTCCGGCGACAGGACTGCGCGCAACTGACGGACCGCGCGGCTGATCCGGCCGGCCAAACCGAATGCGGAGGCGGCGCTATCAAACAATTCGGCCAAGCCGGTGATGTTTGCCCTCATCGCATCGACCACGAAGTCGGCGACGCCGGCGAGTTGCAGGGCACCGCGAAAGTCGCTGGCCAGAGCGGCGATAGCCTGGTCCGCCCTCGCATTCAGAAGTGCGGCCGAGTTGATCCGCGAAACCGGCGCAGCCGCTTCGTCGTCGGTCTGCTCGAAGGTGATCTGAAGCCGGGCGACTCTGCCTTCCTCGCTGGATAGGCGGGTCTTCGCGCCCATCGCGACGACGTCCAGCTCGCCATAATATGGATGGATCAGCCGGCCCGGCCCCGGCTCTTCCAGCGCGGCTTCTAGCGCGGCCAGGCGCTCCAAAACATCGTCGCCGACAAGGTACGCCTCGATGACGAAGCTGCGCGGCCTCCGGCGGAGATCCTCATGGGCAACCCGGTCCCGGAGTGGATAGGTGTGGGTGATGACCTGCCGGCCGAAATCCTTATCGGCCGTCTGGACGCCGAAGGCGATCCCTCGGAACGACGCGGGGCGAAGACGCTCAGCCCACATCACGGCACCGCCATGAAGTGACCAGCATCGACCTCGACGTCGTAGGCGACGCGGCTGTCATTGGACTGGACGCTGGTCACGCGCGGCCGGCCCTCGGCCGTGACAATCATCTCAATCCGGCCACCCGCGTCGACCCGCTGCCCGGGTGCGCCGTTGGCGAAGGGGCTCGCCATATTCGGCGCGCTCACTGGCGCGGCGGCTGACACGTCGCCCCCGCCGAAGACACTCCGGATCCCGGACGATGCCCAATCCACGGCACGGCTCGCACCGCTGACGGTCGCATCAACCGCTCCCGAAACGCCGTCGACCACCTTGGCGCCGATCTCAACCGCCTTGCTGGCCGCGGACATGACACCGTCGATCGCCGCCGTGATGGTCTCGATGATCGGCTGGATCATCTGCCAGACGCTGTCGATCGCGCCGGCAATGCTGGCGCCGAAGACGCTGTCGATCCACGCAACGACCGCGTTAAACGCAGCTTTAACGGGCTCCCAAAGCGTCGTGAAGTAATCGACCAGCCCGTTGCCGACGCCCTTCAGACCTTCGAGTGCCCGGCCGAAGTCGAGCGTAAGGAGGCCGATGACGAAGTCGGCGAAGCCCTGGAAAATTTGCCTGATACTTGCCCACAGCGCTGAAAACCACGGCGCAAGCGCATCCCAGTTGCGATAGATCAGGTACGCAGCGCCGGCGAGCGCGGCAATGGCCGCGATCACCAAGCCGATAGGATTGGCCAAGAGCACGGCGTTGAACGCTCCCATCACGCCCGTGCCAGCCCTGATAGCGGTTATGAAGGTACCGGCCGCTGCGCCGACCGATCCGACGACTAGGGCGAGCTGGCCTAAGGACCAGACCAATCCGCCGATCGCGACAAGCAACTTCGCGCCGACGATCGCGGACAGGACGGCGAAGATCGCATTGACCGTACCGACCCGCTCGACTACGGCGCCGATTGCGCTGATCACTGGGCGCAAGGTCTGATAGAGCGCCTCGACGGCGTCACGTGCCGCAACGATGTGCCGGGGCAGCGTCTCTACAAACGCCTGCACTTTGGTCGCAATCAGCTCCCGATTGGCAGCGATCCAGTCGGTGATACGGGTCACAAGCGGATCGATTACCGGCAGCAGCTTTGCCGTGATGGCATGTTGAAGGCCCGTTATAGACCCGAAAAGGCGGCTCAAATTGTCGTTGAACCTTTCCATGGTTCCGGCCGTCGCCCCATCGATCACCAGCCCAAGTCGTTGGGCTTCGTCGGCCGCTTGGCGAAGTCCTTCTGAACCGCCATTGAGCAGCGGGATCATGCGGATGCCGGCATCGCCCATGAGAGCCATCGCGGCAGCCGATTTCCTGGCACCATCAGGTACGCGGGCAAACGCGTCGGCCAGGTCGGCGAAGATGTCCTCGGTAGGTCGCAGCTGGCCGTTCACATCGCGGATCTCGACACCCATCCGCCGGAAGGCGCTCCGTAGGTCCTCATTCCCGCCGGCCGCCTCTAACACCTTCTTGTTCAGTTCCTTGAGGGCATTCGCCAGTTCCTCGGCGTTTGAGCCGGCGAGGCCCGCGGCATAGCTGAGCTGTTGATACCCGACGACAGAGACGCCAATGCGTTGTGCGGCCTTCGCTGCGGCATCGCCGGCATCGCTCGACCGCTTGATCATGGCAAAGAGGCCAGCGGCCGCGAGCGACCCAGCGGCCACCACCTTGGTCGCCATCGCACTGGCTTCCCGCGCGACGTTACCCATGCCGGTCACGACTCGACCGATTTGGCGCTGGATCCGCTCCAGGCCCAGGCTTCCGGCGATGCGACGGACCGCATTACCGATGCGCCTCGTCGGCCCGGTGACGCGGTCGATCGCTTCAATGAGTACCTGGATGCCGGTTGCCATGGATCCGCTGTACCTGCTGATGCCAAACCATCATTTCGGAGACCGACAGCCCCATCAGCTCGCTTGGGGGCCAGTGGAATGCCGCCGCGAGGTCCCCTAGCGCGTCGCGCCAGTTCCCTGGGCGGCGTCGGTAAAAGCCACGGTGAGTTTGCTGATCTGAGCGAGGTCGCGCATGCCGATCGCGCCCGCGTCTTTCTCGGTGATACCGCAGCAGCTGACGATCAGCCGGCGGGTCTGGGCAATCTGACCGCGCACACTGTCCAGCTTCTGCAGGTCATCGAGCGTGGGCTCGGTGAGCCACAGAACGTCGACAGGTTCGCCGCGCGACTTGATCGGCTTCCACAGCCGGATGCCGATCCGATCACCTTCGAAGATGAACCGTGGATCGGTCGCGAGATCGACGAAGGCTTCGCCCCACTGATCGACGATCGCCTGGATATCTACGGTCTGCTCGTTATCCATCAGCTCACCTCCTGCGCCTGCATGCCTTCCCACCGGACGGCGATTTCACCCTGTTCCGTCGTGACGTTTCCTTCGCCCGCGAACCAGGCGTCGCGCAGGACGATCGTCTTCCCGTTCGCGAGATCGAGAGTGATGGTTGCGCCAGACGCGGCGAGCAACTGCTCCAGGTCCAGGTCGTCGGCGTCGGTGATAACGCCTTCGACGAATGGCACCTGGGGCGCGACGCTGTAGCCGTGGACGCGATCGGCGCCCACAATCGCCGTCTTCCGTTCGTGCCCCAAGTTGTACGTGAAGCTGCCCTTGGCGTCGTATTGCCGGCCGTCGACCTTGAGGTAGACGGTGCCGGCCCTTCGAAGGCCACTCATGTCCTCTCCTATGGGTTACAGGCGGAACTGAACCAGGCCGGCGAACACCCGGAGCTGGTTGATGATGTCCGGCGGGATAAGCGCGTTGAGCCGGTTCACGTCGCTGAGGTCCCGTTCGACGATCAAGTCGCGCTTGAACTGCTCGCGGCCCTCGACCAGGCCGCGCTCCTCCCACAGGGCGAAGCGGGCGATCAGCTCGGCCTTCATGAGCTTCGGCGTCATAATCGGCTGACCAGGCCCGAACAGTGTGCCGTCATCCGCGAGCTTGTGGCGGGGATACTTCCGCGCGACGTAGGTCCGGCAGTCGTAACGCAGATAGGTCAGCGTCTTGAGCGTCTCGATGTCGAGCAAGCTCGGATCGGCGGACCCGAAAGGCGTCTCGCGATAGGTCGTGATCACCCGCTCGATGACGACCGTGCCGCCGGCATCGACCCGGAACGTCGAAATGCCGCCATAGAGCAGAAGGTTGCGCTCGGCGAGCGTGAACCGATCCTGGATCGGCGGTGCGAGGAGCCCGGGCAGGGCTAGGGTCTGGACGGGTCGCGCCGGATCCTGGGTCAGGTTGAAGGCACACACGGCCGCCAGCACCGCCGCCCATTCCCACGGCGGAGTAGGCGAACCCTTGTAGCCGATCATCGAGAGATGCGGGCTGTTAAGTGCCTCGCCGGCCGCCGAGATCTCGCCGTGAGTGCCGGCGACCGCTGCATAGGCGTGCCCGTCGATCATTCGCAGCGGGCCGAAGCGGTCCGTCAGCTCAGCTACCAGCACCGCAAGGTTGGCAGCGTCGGTCCAAGGCATGACAATGTCGGTGAACCACTCGTCGCCGATCGCCGTGATGATGTCAGCAATGTCGGGATTGCCGGTACCGCCGCTCATGGCTGTAACCGTGACCGTCACGCCGGCCGGCGTGGTCTCGTCGTCGTAGTAGTTGACGCGCAGGTCGATTGCGTTGCCGCATTCGCCCTTGTGGGCGGCCGTCAGGTTGACCTTGCTGGTCTCGGCGTCGTCAACTTCGGCCGTCACCAGCAGATCCCGATCGGCGTTGATCGCGGCCGCCACCGCTGCGGCGATGTCAGCGGCCGCGTCGGCCGCTGCGACGCCGACCCGCAATCTGCGGCCGCCGATGTAGAGGTTGAGCGTGCCCGCGGCCGAGGCCGCGCCGGTGAACGCGAGGGCGCCGGATGCGGCCGCGCCAGCTTCCAGGTCCTCGACTCCGACTGCCCACGTCTCGGTGAAATCGTTGGCAGCCTTCAGGGCCGCGAGCATGTGGGCCAGCATCGAGGCCCGGCCGAAGAGATCTGCCGCCTGTTCGGCGGACAGGATCCGGATCGGCGTCAGCGGCGCTGCGCTGCCGGTCGGCCTCATCTGCCCGATCACCAGGATCCGGGTCGGCATCTCTGTCAGGCCCTGGACAGCCTGGCTGTTGTCGATCTCCAGGTACACGCCGGGCACCCGGAGATTGATCGGGATGGCATTGAACGCGATTGCCATGGATTACTCCTCGTTGGCCTTGGATGCGGCCCGGCGGCTACCGGCCTTGTTGGCCTGGACCTTGACGACGTCTCCGTCCGCCAGGCGGCGGCGCCAATAAGCGTCGGGACGGCGCTTCTCGCCTTCGGGCTTGAGCAGCTGACGGGTAACTGGGTCGCGGACGGCTCGGCCGGGCGCGGGCTTGATGGTGATCACGGGCTGGTCTCCAGGGTGACGGTGTCGGTCGCATCGGCCGTGTCGTCGGCCGGGATGCTGGTGATGCCGGCAAAGGGCCGCACGTCCCAGTTCGCATGGAAGACCTCGAAGTCGTCGAGGCCAGCCGAGTCGGCAGCCAGGCTCTGCAGGTACGCGGTCGTCAGCGTCAGGCGAACACCGTGGCAAAGGATGCCGGCGAACATGTAGGGCTGGCTTTCGACCAGCTGTGGTCCGACCGGCTGGCCAGCCACAATCGGCGCGTCCAGCAGCCCGCCCAGCGTCGGATCGCGGCGGAAGGCGTTCCGCAGCTCCTCTACCAGCCCGTCCATGACGATCTCGGACTGCGTTTCGTCGACCAGGGACATCCATCCCCGGATTTCCCAGTCGACCTCAACACGGGTCTTCGCTGTCGAATGGTCCAGCTCGCGCGTCGCCACTCGGCGAATGATCCAGCCGCGCAGCTGACGCGGATGATCATCGGCCGACCAGAAGTAGAGCGTCGCGAGATCCGGCTCCCGCTTGGCGTAGCGCTCGTACGGATGGACGATCCCGATATTCGGCACGGCGTTCATAACCGCGCCGATGGCCGCGCGGATCTGCTCCAGCGACGCACTCACCGGCCACCTCCCGCGATTCGTGCGGCGGCCCGGGCGACCGCAGCGTCAAGCAGGTCCATGACTTGGCGTTCGACCGCCGCGAAACCGTCGCGGAACATGAACGCCCCCTTCGTGCCCGCGCGCGCGATCTTGACCTGGATCGCTCGGGCGATGGCCTGGCCGGCCGGCCCGCTGGCGCCAAGCTTACGCCGGACCCAGTCAACCAGCGGCGCGATCGGCGCCCTATGAGGCTTCGTTCCCAATTCAACCGGCACTGCGTAGGCGAGGCTGGTTGCCACGCCGCCCGCGACCTGGCCGCCCCCGATCGAGACCGGAAGCGCACCGATGCTTTCGCGCAGCGTGCCGGCGCCACTAGTCGGCGTCCGCTCCCTTACTTCGCGCTCGAGGAGCATAGAACCTTCGGTCACTGCCGCCCGCAGCTCCTCGATCAGGATCTCTGGCGCGCGGGCGAGGAGGCGCCGCATGGGGTCGGTGCGATAAGTGATGCGGCTGTCGGACATCAGGGCCTCCCAAACCGGCGCAGCAGGCGTGGCCCGCCCTTACTGTTCGCCAAGGGCACGGTCACCGTCGTGCTGAACGGCTGGACCCGCTTCGGATCGATGCCCAGGAGGTCGTGATAGCGCTGGCGCAGCCGCTCGGCGCGCTTGCCGTAGTTCTCGGGCTTGGCCGCATGGTTGACCGTGTCGGCCTGAATGGTCGGATTGCCGTCGCCGCTGGTAGCGGCGGCGATCTGATCGAACAGCACCGCGCCTGCGTAGCTCGCGACGGCCTCGCGGTCGTCGGCCGGAACGGTGTCGACTGTCTCGGTCAGCTCATGCGGCCGGGTTACCGTCAAGCGCAGGGTGGCGCCCGCGGCGGCCGGGGCGGCCAGCAGGATCTGCATGCGGCCGGGGGTCTGATAGAGGCGCCACGCGTCGGCCGGAAGGACGGCGGGCGGGAACGCGTTGACCGGATGCTCGATCGCCAGGACCTTCAGGGCACCGTCCGGGAGGTCGATCGCCCGACCGCCCGGCGCCATGACGTCCTCGACCAGGATACGAGGCCGATCCTTGCCGTACTGGACGACCGCCAGCCCGATGGCGCGGTCGAGCTGCTCCGTCGAGACGCGCTGGACGTCGTCGCGCAGCAGATCGCAGACCAGGGTCCGGATGTCATCCAGCACGACCGTCACCCCAGCTTAGACTTCTTCGCCTTCTTCGGCGACGACGACGGACTTGTGCAGCCCGCGATAGTCAACGACGGTGCCGCCGTACACATGCCGGATCTTGTAAGTGACCTGGTCGTTCGTGAAGACCGACCCGGCAGTCGGGCTGTCCTGCACGAACAGCTCGGGCTCCTCGTTGCCATCCAGGAAGCCGATTTCGATCGTCGGAATGTCGAGCGGATCGGCGGATACCGCCCAGTCGTCCGCGTCGGTCCAGTACCAGACCGGCACGATCGTCGGCAGGAGGCTCTGCACGAAGGTCTTGTCGTTGTTCGTGCCGCGCCGGAACAGGTCGTGCGCCTGTTCCTCCAGGTCGGCAGGAACCCAGAGATACTTCGGTCCCACGCCGAGCGCCTCGCCGGAACCGGCTTCCGGCTGCTTGACCATCGCAAGCCGCGCGGCCGCATAGGCAGAAGCGCTGAGCGCGGCAGTGCTGAGGTTGGCATGGTCGACGTGGAACAGCGCCTTGCCGTCGTAGATCTCCGGGTTGTCCTTGATGAAGTCCAGGACGAACTTGCAGAGAGTCCGCTTCGCTGCCCGGGCGAGCTTGACCGGAATGCGCCGGATCGCGCCGACGTCGTCGTTCCTGATCATCTCCAGCGTCACGGTCTCCAGGCCGCCGCGCTTCGCGACGGCATACTCGGCCTTCTCGTCGCCCGGCGACGTCAGGGCATTGTAGGCGCCCTTCTCGGCGACGGTCGGCAGGTCGCCGTAACCACCGAACCGGGTACGCTCCTGGGTACGAAAGTCGCTGACGGGTACGGGCGTGCCGGTCAGTAGCTTCCATATGTCAAGATCGGTCGCAGACCGGTACTCGGCGATCATGCGGCGGTGAATGCCGTCGCCCAGAACGTTGGCGAAGCTGCCGGTGTCCAGGGCCTCGGTCAGCCGAGTACAGTGCTTGATCTGACCAGTCACACGGGTGTCGCCGGTGATCTGGACGTAGCACTCCTTGAACGACTGCGCGTGCCGGTGATCCTTGTGGGTCGGATCAAAGAAGGCATCGAGCATGCGCTCGAATTTCTGTGCCTGGTCCTCGCCCGCTTCGATGAAGGGCGCGTCGCCCAGGCCCGCGACGTGGCCGCCGCCGGCGCCGATCTGGGCCAGATACTCGGCCTCCTCCTTAATACGGCTGGTGACGTCGGCCTCAGTGAACTTGGCCCGGGCCGAGAACTCGCCGATCAGGCGGATCTTCGCACGATCGGGAAGACGCGAACCGTTGATCAGTTCGCGCATGCGGATGCGGGTTTCGACCGCCTCGGTCAGGTTTGCGTTGGCAGCCGGCTCGGTGGTGGCGGACTGCTGCACGGCGCCGGCCGCCAGCGCCGACGCCAGGATCTCCTGCAGCTCGGTATCGGTAATCTGCGCGAGATCCTTGCCCTCCAGGAGGTCGGGCCGCTTGGACTGGATCAGAGCGATGATCTGTTCGCGGGTCATAATTGCTCCTTCGGCCCCGGCGGCCTCGACGAATGAGATGACCTGGCCGCCGGCGCCGGGCTCGACGATCAAGTCCACGGAATGAATCTGAGTGAAGGCTTCAGCGATGCGGGTGCCGTTGGGGCCAGGCTTTGCCTGGCCGCTGACGTCGATCGACAGACCGAACAGGTGCGACAGGCCCTTTGACACCGCCTCGCGCAGACGCACGGCGGTCGGATCGTCTGGCCCGACAATCAGCGTCAGAACGGCCTGGATTTCGCCCTGGTCAGGACCGGCTCCTTCGACGAACACCGGCTGCGACAGGCCGCCGATCAGGTTTCGGACGTCCTTGCCGCCCTGCGCCAGGTGCTCCCGGTCGGACTTCACAAAGACGCGGACGCCTTCGAAGAGCGGAGCAGCTTCACGCAGCACCGCATCCGGGTAGAAATTGCCGTTACGGCTCAGACCGGCACGGACGACGCGGACGCGGAACCTTGATGGCTGTTCATCCTCGCCGACCGCTTCGATCAGGGCTGCGCCGGTCGCTGCAGGCGAGGCCGGAGCGGCCGCTGGGTCAGGCCGATCAGTGTCCGCAGGCACGAAGGTCCGGACCACCTCGACCGGCGTTCCGAAGCTCACGTCGGTGCCGGCTACGGTATAGGGATAGCGCCACAGCTTGCCGTCGCGATCGACGACGACCGAGTCCGGATAGAGCGCCACGACCCACGGCCACGGATCCTCGTCACCGGCCAGCTCGAACAGCTTTTTGAGGCCGCCCTGGATCAGATCGCGCAGGGCCATCATGTCGGCTTCGGCCGCTTCGGCTAGGCGGGCGCCGGATATCCCGGCGGAACCGACCAACGAGGTAAGCACGGCCCGAGAGAACCGCCTCATCGCGCTGCCCGCAGCTTGCGACCGTCGATCGTGACGACGACGCCGGCCTTTTCGTTGCAGGCGAGAACCTGGTCAGGATCGATGTCGACTAGGACGGCCATCCGCGGGCGCGGATCGTCGTCTGCCGGCGCCGCGGCCGGGTCGTTGACGTCCGCCGGCACAGGAACATCCGTGCCGGACTGCTTGTCTCTTCTGGATTCCTTGGGTTGGGCCACGTTGCGTCCTCAGCTCGCAGATGGATCTGCGGAAACTTCGCTGAGGATCGACGGGGCGATAACCGGAACAACTTCCGGATGCGCCAGAAGGGCGCCGATGCACCTCAAGTAATGCGATCGGGCGTCCCGAACGCAAGCGACACTTAATCCGCGCGCGCCACGTGGCCATTAAACGCCCATTAAACGGGTCTACACGCGCGAGCGGGGCGTCACCGGCCCGAGGTGCCCCCGAGACCGTCGCGCGCGTCTATGGCCCTCTATTGAGGGCTGTCTCTATTCCGTCTCAGGACAGGAGAGTAGCCAGTTCCTCTTGGACAAGCCGCTTGGGCAGCTCGAAAAAGTCGAAAAGATTGTAAAGCGGCGAGAGGATCGCGAAAACTAATTCAGGCAATGCTCCCGGGAGGGCAGATATACTGATCGTTTCCGAGGCCTCATACGTGTCTTGAGTGCATGAGTAGTTTCCGGCAACGATGCGGCGGGGGTCTCCGAGAGAAACGAGGTTTCGACCGGCAAGACCCGTCCAACGGCATCGGCAGATCAGATTAGCGTCGGTTGCCTTGAGTGCCTGAGCGATATAGCTGGCCTCCATGACAATTTCTCCGACCCGCCAGATCGGCGTCGTAAGATTAACGAACGTGCCCGGTTTCAGGTCTTTATAGCCCTCGCTGAGGAATCGGCCGTCTTCGGAGTACCCGCGTCGGGTGAATAGCAGACCCTCCGGCGAAATACGCCAGAAGTCGGAACGGTCCGAAGTTTCAAACGAGCCATCGCGGTCTGGCCCGATCCAGGTTTCGATAGCTCCGTCGACGGGTGTCGGCGTGAAGGGAGCCCGATGTATCGTCAGGAAAGGCGGCCAGCCCGAGTGGTTCCGAACGGCTGACTTGATGATATCCCGCAAAGCCACCAGTGACTTCCGTTCAAAGTAGCCATCAATCGCCAGTGCGAATTCGTAGTATCCGTGGGCGAACCGAGCGGGAGCTGTTTGCGGAATAGAGGCGACCCGCTCTTCCCAGCGGGATATGGCTTGCCGTTCGAAGGTGATGAGCTGATCCAGGCGCGTTGGTGTCTTCGGCACCGCCGCTGGGATCTCCCCCTCCATGATCGACCGCATTGCCTCCAAAAGCTCTGTCTTCCGGTTCTGCAGACAACGCTCAAAAAGCCTATCCCACTCTTCCGTGGTTCTCGGTTCCTCGCTGTTGGGACCCGATCTACGGATGTACACGCGGTTCGCTACAAGCCTTTTCTGGTCAGGCGAACCTGCCTTTGCTCTCACGGGTACGCGGTGGCCGCCTGGCACCACAATGACCGGGTGCTTCTCACCTGTTGAAGGCGATGCGCGATGCAGCACCCGGCACTGAATGGAGGGATCGACGTATTTCGCCACGATCGCTTGGATGTTGTCCTGGGACCACGGGTGGAGATTCTCAGGTCTCGGCTCCGCCGGCCGGAATGTTCCGTCAGGCAACTCTTCATAGCCGACCACAATTTTGCCGCCGCCGTGGTTGGCCAAGGCGATGATTTCTTTTGCGACCACAGCGCGATGATCATGGTCGGAAAGATCGAGCCATTCCTTGACCTCTACATCTAGGGCTTCCCGTGGCTCCCTTATGAGATCGTCGAGATCGGCGTTTGGGTTCATCGGGGTGTGGCTCCGGTCAGTAGCGGGCAAGGGGCTAAAAGCGACAATTTGAGCCGAACTGAGTTTAAGTCAAGCATCGGCCAGCAGGCGCTTTAGCCGGCTCTTCGCCATCTCTTCCTCGGTGAACGCTTGCCGACCTGGCCGGCGGACCTTCCAGCTCTCGATGTACGGGATCGAGGCGCAGCCACAGTTTATGGTTTCACCGATCGGCCCGGATGGGTCACGCGGGTGCATGAGCTTCACACCATTCGGAAGGTCGAACGGTTTGTCGACGTCCCGGATTTGTCCATCGATCACGTCATGCTCGTAGCGGCTATGGACCTTGCCGCTCCGGCGCCACTGCTTCTTCAGCCCGGGCAGGATCTCCGCCGCCTGGACCTGGCGCTGCTGGGCGGCGACGGAGAAGGCGCGGCCCAGTTCGGTCCGAACGATGGTGGTCGCACGCCGCATGCCGCCGCTCTGCATCATGCCGGCAATGCGCTCGGCCGTTTCGAAGGGCGTCTGCGTGCCGATCGCCGCCTGGCCCAGCTCGGCGTTGATGCGATTGACCAGGCTGGTCGTGATGTCCTGGATGCGGTCGGTGACGAACGCTCGCATTGACAGAAGCTTGCGGTTGTCGATCGCGACCAGCTGCGCCGTCAGGTCAACGCCGGCGGCCGCGAAGGGGGCATCGATCAGCGCCTGACCGGCACGCCAGGCGACATCCATGCTGCCGTCGAAGGCCCGCGACATGCCGGGCTGCAGATCGGCAGTGGCACGGGCGATCGAGCGTTGCAGCTCGGTCAGCTGCCAGAGCTTGTAGTCACTGGGCGCGGCCGCCAGGACCTCGGCGATCCGCTTAGTCGCGGTATCCAGCAGGCGCTTGACCTCGGCGGCCGTGTCCTGCTGGATCCGGATCCCGGCGCGGAGCCGCTGCTTGCGCTCGGTCGCAAACCGGCGCGTGCGCTCGCGATCGTTCACGCGACCTCGCGCGGCAGCGGCTCCTCACCGGGCTCGATCCCGGTCACGCCGGCCTCGAACCCGGCCGGCATCTGGAACACGTCCGCCTCGGCCCGCTTCGCCGCGTCGGCGAGCGCCTGCTTCAACTCCTCGACCGGATCGACCTCCAGGCCGAGCAGCGAGGCAACGAGAGTGATTGCCCGGACCGCCGTCTCATTGGACATGACGCCGCCGGCGACCGCCTGGACGCACGCCACGACGACCTGCTGCAGGGCGGCAGCGTACTTGGCGACGTCGCGCGCTGTCAGCTCCGGGAACACGGCACGAGGCTGATAGGCCGGATCGGCCGCCAGGGACGGCACGCCAATCGCCAGCAGCCGCTGCCGGATGACGAAGCGCCCGACATCCTCCAGGATCGCCTTCCAAAGTTTCTGGCGCTGCGAGAACACCTTGTAGGTCGGCTCGCCCATGGAGCTGGCCGTCGCCAAGTTTACATCGCCCCCTCCGCCGAACCAATGCTCGGGAACCGTGGACCCGCCGAGGATGTGATTGCGGATCAGGTGGGCCGCTTCAGACGCGTCGGCCGAATTCAGGTTTGGCGTCAGCATGAACCGCGCCGGGATTGCCGGAGGCTCCCCCTCTTGAGATTAAGGAGCCATCATGACGAAACGGAACGGCAATACCTATTCACCTGAAGTGCGCGAGCGCGCGGTTCGAATGGTTCTGGAGCACCGGGGCGAGTATGCTTCGGAATGGGAAGCTATCAATTCGATCGCTTCGAAGATCGGCTGCACCGGGGAGACGCTTCGCGGTTGGGTGCGGCGT
>Ga0207866_1001707_pt1 | contig 19352 bp, 19 predicted proteins | sample HigsolmetaAR203D_FD_184835 | JGI IMG/M metagenome (GOLD analysis project Ga0207866, IMG submission 184835) | Ionic liquid and high solid enriched microbial communities from the Joint BioEnergy Institute, USA - AR20-3-D (SPAdes) (version 2) ...
AAGAGTTGAAGATATAAAACTTGTGAAGAGCGGCTCTACCGAATATGAACAAGGTGTTGTCGTTATACCGGCGTATTTGGCGAAGGGCATCGAATTCGACGCCGTCATCATTTATAACGCTTCATCGAACGTATACGGCGTTGAGAGCCTGCGCAGATTGTTCTACACCGCCTGCACCCGGGCTATGCATTACTTGCAGCTTTACAGTGTAGGCGAACCGAGCCCCTTTTTACAGAACGTTGTGCCGGGTAGTTTCCTTCAGATCCCGGGTTAACACGGGACTGGTCTGGTGTCTGAAATGTATCACTGTCATTAAACGGCCATATATGATATAAAAAACCACTTGCCAGCAATACTGTGTTGGTAAATAAAATCAGAGGCAATTTGCAAAATAATAGCCCTTGCATAGAGGGTCTCCGTTAAAATGAAAATGCGATCCAACATTTGAAAGGAGAAACTCCATGCAAGAGCACATTCAATAGAAAAAGCAAACATTCAAAAACAATAGGCAGCGATTTTGTTCTTTGTATCTGAGTAATGATCACCCTTCAAATAGCTTTACAACACCGCAAGCCTTAGAAAAGCGCGGTCATTATGACCATCCCATATCCTTGGAAAGCTGTTGAGTTTTTCATCCTAACAAGCCTCGCAGCAGTTAGTAATCGTAAATTGGTTTTCCCAATCCTTGTTTCCTAAACGTTCTCCCGATACAATGGTCACTACAGAGCATGTCGCTGGATCAAATGACAGATTTTATCGTTTCTTTTAGCACTGAAACGGAATAATTAAATTGTTCTTTTTCCTTTTCGTTTAGTTCAATTTCGATTATTTCTTGAACACCGTTACGATTAAGTTTGGCAGGTACTCCAATATATACATCATTTTGTCCATATTCACCTTCTAGATAGGAAGATACTGTCAGGATACTATTTTCATTTTTAAGAATTGCTTTTGTAATTCGGACAAGGGACATTCCTATTCCATAGTATGTCGCCCCTTTTCGCTCAATGATATGATAAGCAGCGTCACGGACGTTTACGAAGATTTCCTCTAAACATTCTTTCTTTAAATCTTTCTTTCTCTCTAAAACATCATCAAGATTCTCTATTCCGATCTTGGCATGGCTCCAAACTGGAAGCTCGGTATCTCCATGTTCCCCTATGATAATTGCATGAATATTTCTTGTATCCACATTGAAATACTTCCCTAATTCAAATCTTAGACGTGCAGAATCTAAGACTGTTCCTGAACCAATGACGCGTTCCTTTGGCAGTCCTGACTCCTTCCAAGTGACATAAGTTAAGATATCTACTGGATTTGTTGCCACTAAAAATATGCCATTAAATCCACTTTTCATAATCTCTTTGATAATTTGTTTAAATATTCGCGTATTTTTCTCAACTAATTGCAATCGGGTTTCACCTGGTTTTTGTGCCAATCCCGCAGTAATAACAACTAAGTCCGCATTTGCGCAATCTTGATAAGAACCGCTCCATACCTTTATTGGCGAAGGTGCAAACGGCACTCCATGATTAAGATCCATCGCCTCGCCTTCAGCTTTTGCTTCATTTATATCAATTAAAACTAATTCCTCAACGACCCCCTGATTAATTAGTGAATAGGCATAACTGCAGCCTACAGCTCCTGTTCCAACGATTACAACACGATTTACTTTTTCTTTATTCATAGTTATACATCCTCCTTAAAATGTTATATGATTAAAATAGTAGCCAGCTAACTAATCCAATTACAGCAAGCAAACATAAACTATATTTTATTGTCACTTTAAATAAATCACTTTCTTTTCCTGCTAATCCAACTGCCGCAGCTGCAACAGCAATTGATTGAGGTGAAATCATTTTAGCCATTGTACCACCCATTACATTGACAGCAACCATCGTTTCAGGTGCTATTCCAATTTGTGAAGCAGTGACAGCTTGAAGTGGAGCAAATAAGGAACCGCTGTTTACAACAGATCCTGTTAAAAATACTCCTAACCACCCCAGCACTGGCGAGAATAAAGGAAATACCTTACCTGTTGAAGCAAATGCTAAGCCTAATGTTGATGACATGCCAGAGTAAGTACAAATATAAGCAAAAGCAAGTACACTGCAAATGGTTAGAACAGGTGATACTAATTCTTTTGAAGTTTCTTTTGCGATTTCTCTAAGCTGCTTATTGCTGCAGCGAAAAAGAATGCTTGCGACAATGATTGTCATTACAATCGCTGTTGTCGTAGATGAAAATAAATCCAACTTAAATACCGCAGCCATTGGAGCATCTTGCGTCACAATTGGTGCATGTTTTATAACTAAGTTGTCCAATCCTGGAATTGGAAACAACAACACTAGCTTTTCTAAAAGGCCGCCTGGGAGAAATAATTTTTTAAAAAATGGTAGATTAAACAAAGTAACACATATGGTTAAAAATACAAATGGCAGCCAAGCATAAGCGATTTTCCCAAAAGAATACTTAATTTGCTTATCTACCGCTTTCTCTCTATTTACACGGTAAATTTCCTTAGGTTTCCATACTTGTAAAAATAAAGTTAATACTACTAAGCTCACAATCGCTGCAAAGATGTTTGCTAGTTCTGCCCCTAAAAAAGTGAGAACAAGTGCCTGTGTAAGCCCAAATGAACCCCCGCTTACTAAAATGGCTGGGAAGGTTTGTCTAATTCCTTTGAATCCATCAATGATAAATATCAGCAGGAATGCTACGACAATACTTAATGCAGGAAGGACCAATGCTGTATATCTTCCCACAACTAGACCATCCAAATTTGTAAGGAGGGCGGGAACAGTTACTGGAATCCCCATTGCTCCATATGCACCGCCTGCTATGTTTGCAATCAAACAAAGACCAGCTGCATATAATGGACTAAATCCAAGCCCTACTAAAATGGCTGCCGTTATGGCAACGGGTGCTCCAAATCCTGCAGCTCCTTCTAAAAATGCCCCAAATGAGAATGCCACAATAAGAACTTGCAATCTTTGATCCACTGTAATAAAAGAAATACTTTTTTCAATAATGGCAAATTTTCCGGTTTTTACTGTTATTTTATAAAGGAAAATAGCAGCAAATACGATTGATGCTACTGGCCATAAACCGACTAAAATTCCATATATCGCAGACATCAAAACTAAGATTGCAGGCATTTTATAAATAAAGACGGCAAAAATGCCTGCAGCAATTATGCTGAAAAGCCCTGCTATATAGCCTTTTAATTTAAATACTGTCAGCAAAACAATAAAAACGATGATCGGAACGGCAGCTATAATAGCTGAAAGCCATATATTTCCCAATGGATTATAAACTTGCTCCCATACATGCATCTTGTTCAGCCCCTTACTTTAAAATCGACGAAATGATTTTGTGAAATATTTCACAATATGTATTACAACCTCCCCCTAAATTATTTATTTTGCTTACAAAGTTAGTATAACATCTATTTGTGAAATTTTTCACAATATATATGAAAAAAATATGAACTTTTGAGACATGTCGAGTAAAGTAATGATAAAAAGGAGAAAATCATTTATGAAGGAATAAGAGGGTTAGATAATCTTTAAAATTTAATATAAAAATATAATAATTAACTAGATGAAAAGTGATGAGGACGACTAAACTTACTATTTTATAAAATAAAAATTTTACGTAAATTTTTTTACATGTCTATTTTCTTGACATAATACCAAGACGAATATAGTAAAAAAGGGCTGTTCAGAATGAGGCATCCAAGTTTTTTGATGGAAGATCTACACACTAGGAATAAGTAAACTAAAATTCATTTTACCCATAATAACAAAATGCAACTGTTCGTAAATTCACCGGTCTAATCAACTTAGAACTCCGGAATCTTCTTGATCGTCAGCAATTCACCATGATGTAGAGCGAGTTGTTTAGGATTCGATAATTGATTCAATAAGAGTTTTCTCCGTTCTACAATTTTTAAAGGGTGTCGGTGTGTATTTAAAATGTGAGCAATTTGAATGGTACATGTCTTATAGTAACTGCATACGTCGAGAATATATTTATGAAGCAATGGCAATCCAAAATCATCATATGCTTCTAAAGTTTCAGGATCACACAAACCATAAACGATTTCAATTTGCACGGGATAATCGAATCCATCTACTTTTTCATCACTTTCTGTTAAGTCAAGAGTTTGATCAAGAGCTATTTTACTCCCATTTAAATTAATAAAACCACTTTTAGAGTATATACCTGATGGTAGTTTAATATCTGAGGCAAGGTAATAATAATATGTCATAGAAAACCCCTCTCATTTAATGACTTCATCTGTATTTGCGCTAGATAAATTAATTCGGGTCGCAAAACGTCCTTGGATTTTGGAAAAATCTTTTTTCGCTATGGACATTAAGTGACGCTTTTATTTTTTCTTGAGATGTGACAATGACCCATGCTTGGCCCATTGTTGCACTTCGTACACCCTCATTAATCGGACGAAAAATTTCTTTTTTAAATATTTCTTTAACTAACACATAATCTTCTCCTCTATGATATTCTCGTTAATTGATACTGATCTTCATTATGTAAAATCCCAAATAGTCGTAGGTCTAATCCGGTAAAATGACCGGGGTAAAAAAGTATAATTGGTTTACGTTTTTTTGCAAGCAAAAAGTGCAGAGAATTGCAAAATCCTTATGCAGTGATATGCAATGGGGATTTACATGGAGGAGGAGCCATGATAACCTTTTTTGGTTTTGCCAAAACTGTTGGCTAAAGAATCATGGCTACAGAGGATCCATGTCAAGCCCTTGATGGATAGATCACATATATGTATATTTATTCAAAATTTTGATAAAGCACTGTATTTTTTTCTTGTAGAAAACATACTACCATCTCAAAGGTGTCATTGTTAATTTCTAATTCTTCTGCGGATACTTTATATACTGTTGTATCATCATCACTTGAAACTACTTCAACTGTTTCATCAATACTTACATCAATTTGTTCTGTACTTTCAAAAATTTCTTCTGTATTTGGGAAATTGGTTATTTCTTCCGCAAATGCAACCGGAGCAACTCCAGCAATATTAATAAACAAAAAAGTAGCAACTAATAATTTAATTAATTTCTTTTTCATCTTTTTCATTTAGAATTTCCTTTACCCTTTCTTTTTGTAATGTTAGAAAACCTTCTCCAAATTGTACTTTGTCACCTAACTTCACAACATAATTGGAGAGTTCTTCTTTGATAGTGCTGGCATTATATTTTGAGTCGCTTCTATTCAGGATTGCTGTAATAACACTAGTGGCATATGCAGTAGCGAAAGACATTCCTGAAAATGTTGAGTAGGATCCTTTGTTATCTGTAGAGATAACTTCTACACCTAGAGCTGAATAATCTATTTTCCCGACTCCCGAATAGGATCAAGTTTGAATTTTTTATCAAACGAGGAATCAAGTAATCGCTGAACATCCGAGTTCTTATGAACGAAATCAAATGATTACGAATTTAGACCATTACCTAGAGGCGTTATTAGGTAAAACCTCGGGCTATTCGGGATGCAGGTCAACAAGTCATCTTTAATCACGGTGGAGACTTTATTTGACGCTTACTTTTAATTTATTTCAAATAATTCCCTTTATACAACAGAACATTTGTTCCTTTTCTGTGGATCATAGTTATGTTAAATTAGTATAATGTAGTAGACAAGCTACTATTAAATTGGAGGTTATTAGATGAAACCTATTTTAAAATATCGTGGTGGAAAAAAAGCAGAAATTCCTTTCTTTATTGACCATATACCCAATGATATTGAAACCTACTTTGAACCCTTTGTTGGGGGTGGTGCTGTATTCTTCCATTTAGAACATGAAAAATCAGTTATCAATGATATTAATTCTAAGCTTTATAAGTTCTATCTTCAATTAAAGCACAATTTTGATGAGGTAACTAAACAATTAAACGAACTACAGGAAATATATGAAAAAAACCAAAAGGAATATGAGGAAAAAAAAGCTCTTGCTCCTGCTGGTGTCAGAGTGGAAAATAAAAATGAAGAACTATATTATGAGCTAAGGAACGAATTTAACTATCCATCAGGAAAATGGCTAGACGCAGTAATTTATTATTTTATAAATAAAACTGCTTATAGTGGGATGATAAGGTATAACAGTAAAGGAGAATATAACGTTCCTTTTGGAAGATACAAAAACTTTAATACAAAAATCATTACTAAACAACACCATAACCTGCTTCAAAAAACAGAAATATATAATAAAGATTTTTCTGAAATTTTTAAGATGGCAAAACCAAATGACTTCATGTTTCTTGATCCTCCATATGATTGTATTTTTAGTGATTATGGAAATATGGAGTTTACAGGTGATTTCGACGAGAGGGAACATCGTAGGCTTGCTGAAGAGTTTAAAAACTTAAAGTGCCGTGCACTAATGATCATTAGTAAAACGGAATTAACTACCGAACTATATAAAGATTATATCGTTGATGAATATCATAAAAGCTATTCTGTAAACATTAGAAATAGATTTAAGAATGAAGCAAAGCATTATATAATCAAGAACTATGATTATGTACGAAAAAATAAAGAAGAAAAATATGAGCAACTTGAACTTATTCATTAGTTAAAGGAACAATGAACTGGCATTGTTCCTTTTTCAATTTCATTTTAAATTGTACTCAATGAAAGTTAGCCATTCTTCAGCTTGATCATATCCTAAGTCACTTCGTAATAATTTTATCAGTATTTCTTTTAGTTTATTAGGATTAAAGTGTTCTCCATCACCTTTCAGCTGTGTAACTAGCTTTTTAAACTGGTCTACTGTTAATGGAATTACAGGTTCTGATTCCTTGTTAAAACCTATATGTCTTGCAAAAGAAAGATCAATACTTTTTCCTAAGAAAAGAGTATATGCTTCTATTCCTTTTTTTTTATATTCTTGTAGGTGCCTGACGACTGAATCCCCTTCATAATCTAGTTGCTTTTCCCCTATCGTGAGGGAACATTCAATTAAAATTGAAAAATGCTCATATTCAACTAATATATCTTCAACACCTGGTATGGCATTACCAATTGGATGACCTGAATCATCAAGCTTAAAGTTTGGGACTAGATTCTTATAGGAACCTAGTTTTTTAAAAACTCTATATGTGTTCCACTCGAAGTAATTTGGAGGATTTATCGTTTTTTCAACTTCTTCATAAAAGTCCAGAATATCTTGCATTTTAAAACCTTACCTCCTTGTCAACAACCCAATTATTTAAAGTTTCTTCTAAACCAGCTTTAATTTGAGTATATTTTCTTTCACACTCTATAGTTGTTCGATATAATGAGACCATCAGATTCTTAATATCATAAGAAGATAACCTTCTTCCTTTTTCAATTAATTTCTTCTGTACCATTAGGAGCATGTTAAACTGTTTTAATGAGAGAGGGATAATTCTTGTGTTTTGAACAATATTGTATTTCATAAACTCCTCAAAAGTATTCTTATTGATTTCTGGCGCAATGAATAAACAATATAGTTCTTTCTCTACTCCTTGCTTTTCTAATTCTTTTTTCTTGTTTAAATAATGCCTTGTTACTGGTTCTGATTCCATCTTAAACTGGGTTGCTCCCTTAGAAGTTGTTACTTCACCAAGAACAATAAAGTCTTCATATATAATTTCCATATCAGGCTGGTTACCTGCGGCATGAGTAACTGGTTGTAACTCTTCATCAATAACGAAGTTGTTTTTATATTCTAAAGCATTTCCAAGAATAATGAAGCCATTCCACGTAAGCCATTCAAATACAGTATTTTTATTTGCAATGAAGCGAGCTTTAATTTTCTCTTCAATCACATTCTTTTTCTCATGATATACCTCAAGAAGGTCAATGACTTCTTCAAGTTGACGTGGGTCATTAAAATCTGCTTGTAACTTTTTCTTTTTGAGTTCTAGCTGTAATTCCTTAGCATGGTAAATAACATCTTTTAATGTTTCTACATCAACTTTTTTATTAAGAGAATTATAAATGTCTTCAAGGACTTGTATTTCAACTTTAACATTTGGAAAATGTTCTACTAATTGCTCAGCTAGTCTGGTATTTTCATCTCGTATTCTATGGGCTAGATCTAAAAGTTGTTCTTTTGTCTCAAATGAAAACTGTGGTAAACTCGGATTTCCATAATATTCATGAAATTCCTCTACTCTCGTATAGTTCTTTACAACTTTTGATGAACTGATAATTTCATCAATTAAATCAGATTTTTCTGGATTTAAGACGAGTTGATTCCCTCTTGCAACAAATAGACCTGTATATCGAAAATATCTTGTGGTTGCATCTGCCACATCTCGTGCATTTCTCATTTTAGTTTCAATTTTTGACTTATGTGAAGAGTCAGATTTCCCTTCACGAATTTTACCTACATTTCCATAAATCTTTTCGAATCTTTTAAAAAAGTAATTCTCAGTAAACTCAAGTTTCTTATTTTGTCCTTTTATTTTTTCACGTTCATTACGGAACTGCATTATTTCCTCTGCAATTTCATCCACCTGATTATTATTTGTTGCTGTTAAACAGAACATAGCAATATCTAATTTACTGAGGCCGCCTACCTTTTTTAGTAAGCTAAGAACAAATACAAGAGGATTTATACTCCATTCCTCCTCGGGATATTCCTTACCTTTGTGTTGAAACGATGGATATTGCCACTTTACTAACTGTTTTAAGAAAACATCTTTGGGTCTTCGGTTATTTGCAAGCATTTTCCCTGCTTCAGTTATACGAAGATAACCTTCTTCATCTACAAATACGAAACCATAAGTTTTCATTGGTGCCACTCTGTCTCGAGTAGAAAATGCAGCTTCTTTTTTATAAGTAGTACCTAAGAATTGTGGTAAAGCAGCAAGTTCTTTAGCAAATGCCTCTTGTGCTTTATACCCTTTTACCCCTTTCCAATAACTTCCCTCAAAATTTGCTAGTACTTTTAACTCAGGCTGAATTTTTTCTGGACTTCTAGGTGAACAAGAAACATACCAATTAACTTTTTTAGCCATCTAATCCCTCCTGTAAGACCCATAAATGTGATGTATACCTAGATTATACTGATTAACCAAAAAAAGTAAATGTCCTTTACTCAAAAACTTAAATATTTTTCGTTTTTGAGTAAAAGACATAATAAATATTTATACACTTTATTGTTAAGTTGAACCATTTAGAAATAACTTTTATGCTTATAGTTAGAGTAGAATTTAAAAGGGGAATTTAAAAATTGAAGAAAAAAATATATCAATAATAGGGGTTCCAATGGATTTAGGTCAAATGCGCAGAGGTGTTGATATGGGGCCAAGCGCAATTCGATATGCTGGTATAGTTGAGCGATTAGAGCGATTAAACTATTCAATAGAAGATTTAGGAGATATCGATATTGGAAGAGCAGAGCGTAGTAATATTAGAAATGTCGAAAATTTAAGAAATTTGAAAACGGTATCAGAGGCGAATGAAAAGCTTGCCGCTAAAGTAAATGAAGTAATCCAATCAGATTCTTTTCCATTAGTGTTAGGAGGAGATCATAGTATTGCTATTGGAACATTAGCAGGCGTAGCCAAGCATTATGAAAACCTGGGAGTTATTTGGTATGATGCACATGGGGATTTAAATACAGCCGAAACATCGCCCTCAGGAAATATACATGGTATGCCATTAGCAGTAAGTTTAGGAATAGGACACCCAAGTTTAACAAACATAATGGGCTATACTCCCAAAATTAAACCAGAGAATGTCATGATTATCGGTGCACGCTCATTAGATGAAGGAGAGCGTAAATTAATTAAAGAAAAAGGTATAAAAGTATATACAATGCATGAAATTGATCGGCTGGGCATGACAAAGGTTATGGAAGAAGCAATAACATACTTACAAAACCAAAGGACAGATGGAGTGCATTTATCATTAGATTTAGATGGCTTAGATCCACACGATGCTCCTAGAGTTGGTACACCTGTTATTGGTGGTATCAGTCATAGAGAGAGCCATTTAGCAATGGAAATGTTGGCTGAATCCGGAATTATTACATCAGCAGAGTTTGTTGAAGTAAATCCAATTTTAGATGAAAAAAATAAAACAGCAACTGTAGTTGTAGCCTTAATGGGGTCATTATTTGGTGAGAAATTAAAATAAAGATGAATTATACAATGAACTCAAAAATTTTAATTCCTTTAATTTATCCTAGTAAGGGGCTTATTAATGGATTGGTTATTATTTTCACTTTAGTGACTTTACTTGGTATTCTTCAGTTTTTCAGACTATTAAGGGAAAGAACATGCTAGGCATTTTATTTGCTTTTAGCACTGTAGCTGTTTTCGGTTGGTTTACAGTAATGAAAATTTATCCATCATGGATAACCAACAGCTCACTAATTAGAAGGGTTGTCCGAAAATGCTTCGGACAACCCTTTTCTATACATTTACGATTCAAGCCACAAATCTATATTTTTTTCAAAAAACCTCATTTACTTATGGTACGGTTCTCCCCTATTTATGCGAAAAGCACGGTAGATTTGTTCGAGCAAAATGAGACGCATGAGCTGGTGAGGGAAGGTCATTTTGGAAAAGGAGAGGGCTTCGTCCGCCCGTTTCATTACCTCTTTACTTAAGCCGAGAGAGCCTCCGATTAGAAAGGCGATTTTGCTTTTTCCGTATGTGGCCAGTTTATCTATACTATGTGCGAACTCTTCCGAGGATTTCATCTTGCCTTCAATGGCAAGGGCGATGACGTATGCATCGGACGGGATTTTGGCTAAAATTCGTTCGCCTTCTTTGTTTTTGATTAGTTCCATTTCCTGCGGGCTTATTTGTTCAGGAGCCTTTTCATCAGGAAGTTCAATGATGTCAACTTTTGCGTACGATGAAAGACGCTTTAAATATTCGTCGATTCCCTGCTTTAAATATTTTTCCTTCAGCTTCCCAATCGCTATAATTTGAATGTTCAACTTTCATATTTCCCCTTTTTTATTTTATCAACATGTTGATAACTATTTCCCACATAAAATAACAAATATTCCACAGATTTTATCCACAATTGTGGATGAACACCTCTATATTTCGTGCCCGAAAATCAGTTCCCAACTATATATACTGCGGTTTTTTTGCACAATTCACAGGTTGTGGATAAGCTGTGATTAAATTCAATTTTTTGAATATTTGGTGCTGTTTCATACTGGTCTACATACATGTCGATTGCTAAATCAATATGATCCTCGCAGCAATACATTTATAATCCTCCTACCCCATAATGAAAACAGGAAAGCTGATTCCGCCTTCCTGTTCTTTAAAAAGATTTTTGTTCAACGAGCTTCAGCTTCACTGTTTTCAACTCGCCGTTTCGATAGAATTTTACTTCCACTGTGCTTCCAACCTTTTGGCTGTATAGCTGCTTTCGAAGCTGGAGAACATTTTCAACCTTTTTCCCAGCAAGCTCTATAATTACGTCCTTCTCTCTCAAACCTGCGCGTTGAGCTGGCGACATCGGCTCAACACTCATCACAATCACGCCGTTTTTAACGCCCTTTGGCAAATTTAATGCCTCTTCCCAATAATAGCTTGGGATGTCTTCAAGAGACTGAAGACCGATTCCCATATATGGACGCTTCACTTCGCCGAATTTTTCAAGATCATTAATAATCGGAATTGCAATGTTAATTGGGATAGACAGTCCGATTCCTTCCACCGCGGATTCAGCAATTTTCATGGAATTAATTCCAATTACTTTCCCGTCTAAATTCACAAGTGCTCCGCCGCTGTTTCCTGGATTAATCGCGGCATCCGTCTGCAGCACTTCCGCCTGCCAATCCACTGTTCCGTTTTCATCAATATCAACAGGAATGGTCCGTTCTGTTCCAGAAATAATCCCTTGTGTAACAGACCCAGCAAATTGCAAGCCGAGCGGGTTTCCGATTGCCAGCACCGGCTCACCTGGTTTGACTGTGTCCGAATTGCCGAATTCAGCAACCTTCTTAACATGCTTTGCATCCACAACCAATACTGCTAAATCCATCAGCTGATCACTGCCGACAAGTTCAGCGGGAATGCGTGTTTCGTCGTTTAATACAACTTCCAATTGATGCGCTCCGGCTACAACATGATGATTTGTTACAATATAGGCTTTATCGCCTTCCTTTTTGTAGATGACCCCTGATCCTGTTCCTGCTTCTCCCTCTTGTGTTTGATCCCAGAAGCTTACTTGCTGAATATTGACGACTCCGACAACCGCATCACTCACTTTATTAACTGCTTCTGTAACTGCTGAATTCACATTTACATTTACTGTTTTGACTGGCCCTTGGACATTTCCTGTTTCCCCTTCCTCATTTTGCTCTGGACTGATGTTCAGATTATATGGAAGAATATTGAATTGTACTAATGCTGGAAGGGAGAAAATAACTAATAACGCGCCTAACACGGCTCCGATTAACCCAGCCAATAATGATCCGCCCCAGTTTCCCCTTTGTTTTCTGTTATTATACCGTTCAAAATCATCATCATAATATCCCATCGCCTCATCATTCCTTTCCGATGACGAATGATTTTATCTACATTATTATAGTATAACGCGAGCTGGCAGGAAAAATATATGACAACATTAACATACCCAACGATGGGGAAATTCAAACATTTAAACAGCTACGAGAGGCGTCGGTTTCTTTGGATCTGTATCATATAATTCAAATTGTTCTCCGACAACGAATCCTTTTTTCTCTAATACTTGCTGGACAGACATTCGTGCGAGCTCTTTCATATTATTTTCTTTACTTAAATGCGCCAAATAAATTCGTTTCGTCTTGTCGCCAATGACATCAGCCATAGCAAGTGCAGCATCTTCATTTGAAACATGTCCAACATCAGATAAAATTCTTCGTTTTACATTCCAAGGATACCGGCACATTCGCAGCATTTCTACGTCATGGTTGCTTTCAAAAATAAAAACATCTGCACCGCGTATGATCCCTTTCATTCTGTCGCTTACATATCCAGTATCAGTAATTAACGCTAGTTTTTTTCCATTGTGGTGAAACACAAAAAACATTGGTTCTGCTGCATCATGGGAAACGCCAAATGATTCAACCTCTAAACTTCCAAACGATTTCGTTTCGCCGATTTCAAAAGTAAACTTTTGTTCTAAATGAATTTCGCCGATTTCTCTCTCCATTGCTTTCCACGTTTTTTCATTCGCGAAAATCGGAATTTCGTATTTTCTCGCTAAAATTCCAAGTCCCTTGATGTGATCGCTATGCTCATGGGTGACTAATATACCGCTTAAATTTTTTATGTCCCGTTGAATTTCTTGAAACAAATTTTCCATTTGTTTACCACTTAATCCTGCATCGATTAACAGGGAATGTTCATCTGTTTCTACATAAATGGCATTCCCTGTGCTGCCGCTCGCGAGAACACTGAAATTAAGGCTCATTTCCTTCACTCACTCCAAATTATTATTCTCTTTCTCCGGTTTAATGACCTGACCTTCCAATGCATTCACATAATAATCTTCTGTTTTATTGACAACTACATGCCATGTCGGAGCCAAAATTTGCTGTTCCGACAGCGGGTATTGTGTGTAATATCCGTATTCTACATCGGTTACTTTACTGTTAGATTTCAAATCATTTTTTTCATAAAGAGCTTCCAATGCTTTAATCGCAGGCAATATTTCCTGCTTCTCCAATTCTTTTATATCTTCTAGCAATGTTTGCTGATAAGACACAATTTCATTTTTATCATTTAAATAAAAGACAATCATACCGATTCCATCACTTACATCTTGAAAAATAATTTTTCCTTTGTATTCCTGCAGACAAATAATTTCCCTTGTTTCTTTGCTGTAGCGCCAAAACTTGTATTGACTGCCCGCAATGATTTGTGTCGTTAAAATTTGCTTGATCTTATTTTCGATATTTTCTCCTACAATTGGAATCGGTTTGTCAAAACTCATCCGAAGCTTTGTTACCGAACGAGTCAACTCCTCATCAGGCAGCATCGGCTTTTGATTTTTCAGTTGTTCGATTTCTTCTTCCTTAAATATTTTGCTTTCTGCCGTTATATAAGAACCTTCTATTACTTCTTTTGGAAGCTTCCCAAATTGTATATTTTCCGCTGCAAACTGCTCTTCAATCGTCGTTTTCGTGATCATATCATATTTGGAGCTTTTGATTTTTTCAACATACTGAAAAGCTAAATAAATATCAAGGATCAGGAAGGCAATAATAAACACCGTTTTCGTTTTACTCCAATCCAATACCTTCCCCTCCTTTACCCGCTTTTTTCACATTCAGCCTTTGATATTTATCGTTTTCGAGTTCAATGCACCATATCGGCTCCAAATTTACGATATTTTGCCGTGACGACTGTTGTATGTCATAAGCGGGAAAAATACGTTTTATTTTGTCGGCTTCAATGCTTGGATTATCTTTAATAGCTTCAATTATATCTGCTGCTTTAGGTAAAGTCGTTTTATCTTCCCGGATAAAACCATCCAAATAAAATAACGGACGCTGATATAAGGCAATATCATTCTTTCCCCAGCTTTGCATGATCGTCGTGATCGAATAATGCGAATCGCTGAACGAAAATACTGGCAAATTTCGAACCGTTAGACGAAAATAAATTTTCTGTTCTTGATCCGTTTTTTCGAAGCGATAATCATTTAATCCTGACAGCCAACCGCCATGTTTGTTCAAAAAATCAATGCTCTGCAAGATCAATTTTCCTTTTTCCGTCGTTAAAGACTGGTCAATTGTCGGATTAACGTAAACAACCCTTTCTTTATCTTCGTTGATGACAAGCTGACGGGAGCTGTCTGTATACACAAATTCGGAAGCATTGACATCCCGTTTTACATAACTTGGATCATTAAACAATGCATTTTTAAACTGCTCACCGCTCATTGATTTTGTAAAATATTGAAGGCGATGAATCGGAAACGGCTTTTCAGGCAAAAATAATCCGTTCCAAAACACGTAGCTTTCAAAGTTTTCTTTTTCTTTATACACTTCCGTCCACAAATTGCTTAAAACGGTTTTCACCTGTGCTTCTACAACATATTTATGCTCGTAGTCGACTAAATAAAGTTTTCGGTTCGCTTTCTCGTTTGTCAGAGGAATGTAAATCCGATCAAATTCTATATTGAAATCTTCTTCATCCGTCCAGTCGGTTATTGATAAGAGGGCTGACATCGGAATCGAGTCGTTAAAAATAACTTCAAAGTTAGGGGTTGAATTATGTATTTCCCTGTTTATCCATTGATTAAAACCATATTGCTTTTCAATCTCTCCAGAAATATTTTTGAATTCCTCTAGCTCCCACTGACGGATATCCTTCCAAAGTCTTTCGATGACGATTTCGTCATAAGTTGCGTAATGTTTTATTTTTTCATGAATCATAATATGATCCGGCTGCACGACTTCATAAGGCTTTTTTGTTACATTGCTTAACGGGTTGTTTTCAATATAGTTGGAGTTTGAAATTTCCCCGTAGTTTGGCTGATATGTCCAAATATTCCAGGTGAAGAATAAACTTGTCAGCACTAAAAATGTTAAAATAATGGATTTTATCGTTTCCCGGTTCATAGCCAATCATCCTCTTGGTTCTGTTCATATGGCAATGTGAAAAATACAGTCGTGCCTTTTCCTTCTTCACTTTCCACCCAAATTTCTCCTCCGTGTGCTTCCACCATCTCTTTTGCAATTGCAAGACCAAGACCGGTTCCGCCCATTTTGCGTGATCTAGCCTTATCAACACGATAAAAACGTTCAAAAATTTTTTTCACACTTTCTTTTGGAATTCCAATGCCTTCATCTTTTACACTGACTTCAATATGGTCAACTTGTTCTTTTACTTGAAAAGAGATTTTTCCGCCTTCAGGAGAATATTTCAAAGCATTGGAAATAATATTATCGAGCACTTGCGTAATTTTATCGGGTTCAATTTCTACATAAAGGCTTTTTTTCGGAATGTTTCGTACAAATGTGACATGCTGCTGCTTAGACATTTCAAAACGATCAATAATTTTGTGGAAAAAGTCTGTGAAATTCACCATGTCTTTATTTAATTGATAATCTTTACTATCTAGTTTTGATAGCTGGAGCAAGTCATTAACCAGCCTAATCATCCGCTCCGTTTCGTTTTGCGTCACTTGTAAAAATTTTGGCGCGATCGTTTCGTCTTTCCAAGCCCCTTCCGCCAATGCTTCCAAATAACTGCGCATTGTAGTAAGCGGCGTCCGCAGCTCATGAGAAACGTTTGCGACAAATTCACGCCGCTCTTGGTTGATTCGTTCCTGCTCTGTTACATCGTAAACTACTGCAATCAATCCGTTAATATGATCTTCATCAATTTGTATCGTAGAAAAGCTGATTCGTAATATATACGGTTTTTCCTCTGTGCTGAAATCTAACAGCATCGGTTCTTGCTGGTTCACTAAATCTTCAAAAGTACATTCATCCGTTAAATCTAAAAGCTCCACAATTGATTTTCCTAAGGCTGTTTCACGTGAAACATTCAACATTTCATGGGCCGGATTGTTCATGACAATTACTTTTCCATGCCGATCTGTAGCTATGACACCTTCTGTCATATGAGTAATAATAGACGCCAGCTTTCTGCGCTCTTCTTCAGTTGTTTCCTGTGCTTCCTCCAATTTTTCCGTGAGATGATTGAACGTTAATGCAAGCTGTCCAATTTCATCTTCTCCATACACGTTTACTTTTCTGGAAAAATTCCCTTTTGCCAGCTCCAACGCTTGCCTTCTCATATCTGACAACGGACGGGTTATAGTGCGGGCAAGAAAAATTCCTAGCGCCGCGGTAATAAGAAGGGACATCCCTGTGCCTGTTGCAAAAATTTTGTTAATCGTCCGCAATTGTGAAAAAACTTCCTCCATTGAGGCAACGACATAAACAACGCCAATTGTTTCTCGTTTATAATCTGTGACGATCGGAGTCGCTGATACGTACATTCGATGCTTCGTTTGCGGATCAAGCAAAATATTGCTTTCAGGCGAACCGACGATTAAAGTCCGTTTAATCATATTTTCAGTTGTTCTTTTCCCGATCACATCTTTGTTGTAATCAGATGTCCCGATGACACGCGCATCTTGGTCCACTACGCGAACTTCATGAATTTCCTCCCGTTTAAAATCTTGCAAAATAGCAGATATCTCATCTTCCATATTCAATGATTCGTCCACTTCTTCATTCGTCATCGCTTGCTCAATCTGGTAAGCCAGCAAATCAATCCGCTGCGAAAGGGAAGATTTAAAATTTTCTATAAGAGAAGATTCCAATTCCTTAACGAAGTAAATACCGATGATTTGCATAGCCAAAATAATCAGAAGCACATAGATCAGCACAATTTTAAAATGTATCGAACGGAAAAAACTCACTCGACTGCTATACATGTTCACTGCTCCTGTTCAGGATTGCGCAAATAATAACCTACCCCTCTTCTTGTCACAATCCATATTGGATGGCTTGGGTTGTCTTCAATTTTTTCCCTAAGTCTTCTAACCGTGACATCTACAGTTCTGACGTCTCCGAAATAGTCATATCCCCAAACGGTTTGCAGCAAATGCTCTCGGGTCATGACCTGTCCAATGTGCTTCGCTAAATAGTGAAGCAATTCAAACTCACGATGAGTAAGCTCGATCGTTTCTCCCCGTTTTGAAACGACATATGCATCAGGATGAATAACGAGAGAGCCGATTTGAATTTCCGACTGTTCAGAAGCCGCTTCCCTTGCAGCATTTGTTTGCTGTCTTCGTAAATTTGCCTTTACCCTTGCCAAGAGCTCTCTTGTGCTGAATGGTTTTGTCACATAATCATCAGCACCAAGCTCCAGACCAAGCACTTTATCGATTTCTGAATCTTTCGCAGTCAACATAATAATCGGCATTTCATATTTTTTTCGGACTTCCCGGCACACTTCCATTCCATCCTTGCTGGGAAGCATAATATCTAACAATATCAAGTCAGGTTTAATTTCTTCCACCATTTCAATCGCGCTTGTTCCATCATAAGCACAGTATACATCAAAACCTTCTTTTTTAAGATTAAACTCTAATATATCTGCAATTGGTTTTTCGTCATCAACAACTAATATTTTTTTATTTTCCATCATTTTCTCCCCTTTTGATCTATTAACTTTACTTTACCACGATTACATTCATCTCATCATCAACTTTCAATACAAATGGAAAAAACAAGCAGAAAACCCCTAGCTATTGCTAGAGGTCTTAAATTCAATAGGTTTTGGAACTTAGAGTAAACCCCTGTAAATTCCTATCAAACCTATTATATCAATTTTTATCTTATTGTAACAGCTTGAGATGAGAAATCAAATTTCTATTTACAACCACAAATGTTACCAATTTTGGTTTAACTTACTTATAGCCAAAAATAGCACGGATAAACCGTGCGTATGAAGTGGCTCGGGACGGAATCGAACCGCCGACACAAGGATTTTCAGTCCTTTGCTCTACCGACTGAGCTACCGAGCCGTATAAAGTTTTCAAGAATGCGAACTCTTTTTCCCTCTCTCAAGCCTTTCATATATGTGGATTCTCGAATGTGAGGCAGCTTGTATAATATTTCTCGATTGTAATGGTGAGCCATGGAGGATTCGAACCTCCGACCCTCTGATTAAAAGTCAGATGCTCTACCAACTGAGCTAATGGCTCATAAAAAATTTTTTCCTTCTAATCCATTTTAAAATTTGTCAGATGTCCCTTCCTCTTCTAGCTTTTTCGAGGATGTTGGATGCGTCGGGACAACTCGTCGCTTATTCGATGAAGCCTTGCTCGTTGCTCTACCTACTGAGCTAATGGCTCATAAAAATTTTTTTCTTCTAATCCATTTTAAAATTTGTCAGATGTCCCTTCCTCTTCCTGATTTTTCGAGGATGATGGATGCGTCGGGACAACTCGTCGCTTATTCGATGAAGCTTTGCTCGTTGCTCTACCGACTGAGCTAATGGCTCATAAAATTTTTTTTCTTCTAATCCATTTTAAAATTTGTCAGATGTCCCTTCCTCTTCCGGCTTTTTCGAGGATGTTAGATGCGTCGGGACAACTCGTCGCCTACTCGATGAAGCCTTGCTCGTTGCTCTACCGACTGAGCTAATGGCTCATAAAATTTTTTTCTTCTAATCCATTTTTCATTTGTCAGATGTCCCTTCCTCTTCCGGCTTTTTCGAGGATGATGGATGCATTGTGCGAACAGTTCGGAGCCAATACGCTCATTTTTCTCAAGACGTGTATAATAATATCATTTCTAGAGGGACAAAACAACGATTTTTTTTAATTTCACAAAAAAAAGAGGGAACAGCCGA
>Ga0207866_1001708_pt1 | contig 19337 bp, 15 predicted proteins | sample HigsolmetaAR203D_FD_184835 | JGI IMG/M metagenome (GOLD analysis project Ga0207866, IMG submission 184835) | Ionic liquid and high solid enriched microbial communities from the Joint BioEnergy Institute, USA - AR20-3-D (SPAdes) (version 2) ...
TCATCAAATAACGGAGACGTCTACCAGAGCACGGAATTGACACCCAAACAACGAAAAACCTTTGATACGCTTGGGATTGAGGCTCCACCAAAGTTCCTAAAGATACAACCCAAAGCATAGATACACGCATTTCTTAAGAAAAATGCCCGTCAACCCAGACAGCGCAAGGGATAGCGGGTATTTCATTTACCTAGTAACTGTCGAACTCGGGTTTCAAGTACCTCGCCTTATAGTTAAATAAATTTAATTAAATTAATTTAACTATATTAGAGGATCTTTGGACCGTTGTCAACAAGCATAATCCATAAATACCAATAAATGGAGCTCATTTCCCCGTTGGCGTCTTTGCTTTTCATTCGTTTTTTAACAAACCCAAAAATAATTGTTGCAAAAACTAATGGTGTTAGTTATATTAAAACTAACGATATTAGTTTTTGAACGAGAGGGGATACTTCCTTGTCCATCATTTTACACGCTAACCTGCTGGCAAGGTTCCTTCTGGAACTATGCGTCCTTGCATCGCTTGGTTACTGGGGGGTTCACACCGGTGCCGGACCATTGGCCAAATTCGGTTTGGGGATAGGCGCACCGCTCATGGCGGCTCTGATTTGGGGAATGTTTCTGTCACCCCGGGCGGCGATCCCCGTACACGGAATATGGCACCTGCTTCTGGAGATTGCCGTGTTCGGCGCGGCGGCCGCAGCCTTGTATGCCGCCGGACACCCTGCCTTGAGCTTGGCGTTCATCCTGATCGCTGTCGCGAACCGCGTTCTGATGTACATATGGCAGCAATAAACACCGATAGGAGTGGGATATCACAATGAAAATGTTCCAGGAACAGACAATCTGCCAACTTGCCTTTATGCCCCGCTTGTTCCCGGTCAATTGTTATTTCGTCGAAGAAGAAGACAGCCTGACCTTGATCGATGCAGCCATGCTCTACAGCGCGAATGCCATTCTGGAAGCAGCGCGCAAAATTGGCAAGCCGATCACCCGAATCGCGCTCACACATGCCCACAATGATCATGTTGGCGCGCTCGATGCACTCAAACAGATGCTTCCCGATGCGATTGTCCATATCTCCGCACGCGACGCCCGCCTTCTCGACGGGGATCTTTCCCTGGATCCGGACGAACCGCAAACGCCGATCCGGGGAGGTGTCCCCAAGGGGATCAAGACACGTGCGGATGTATTGCTGCAAGACGGCGACCGCATCGGCTCACTGCTTGCCATTGCCGCGCCTGGCCACACCCCGGGTTCGATGGCGTTCCTCGATACGCGAAACAGGATCCTGCTTGCAGGGGATGCCTTCCAGACCCGCGGAGGCCTTGCCGTATCCGGGCAGCTGAGACCTTGGTTCCCATTCCCCGCGATGGCCACATGGAATAAACTCAAAGCATTGGAAAGCGCGCGGAAACTGCGCTCTTTCCAGCCCGCCCTTCTTGCCGTCGGGCATGGAGAACTGCTGAAACAACCTTGCATGGCGCTCGACCAGGCCATCACCGAAGCCGAACGAACACTCGCACGAACACTCACACATGGAAACAGGAGCTGATCACCATGCCGAGAGCAGGTCTCGACCAACAAATCGTATTGCAAGCTGCTGCCGAGATTGTCGATCAACATGGCTGGGAGACACTGACGTTGGCATTGTTGGCACAGAAGCTGGGCATTCGCACCCCTTCGCTGTATAATCATGTGAGCGGCCTGCCCGGTTTGCGGCGCAAGCTGGCGATTTACGGAATGCAGCATCTCAAGGAAGCGCTGACCAACGCCGCCATCGGCAAGTCCAGGGATACGGCCATACGGGCGATGTCCGAAGCGTACCTGGCATTTGCCCGCCGGCATCCCGGGTTGTACGAAGCGACACAACGCGCGCAAGACTGGCAAGATCCCGAGTTGAGTCAAGCGGCGTCAGCGGTCATCGAGCCGGTCATTCGCGTGCTTCATGCTTATGGCCTGGAGGGCGATGCGGCGATTCATACTGTGCGCGGATTTCGCAGTTTGCTGCACGGGTTCGCCTCGATCGAACAGCAAGGCGGATTCGGCATGGCCCTCGATCTGGACGAAAGCTTTCGCATGCTTGTCGATCTTTTTATTTCGGGAATCCATTCACTCTACACCAACTGCAGCAGCGGCCCTGAGTGATTCATTGCGGCAAAACCCTCTCCACATACAGCATGACTTCTTTGCTTCTTGGTTGGCATCTCAGCGGCTTGACAAAAGGAACGATGTGCCATATATTTTATTTATCGATCAATAAATATACAGGAGAGCACAACATGTCACCCCGAGAAGATCAGCAGAGCCGAAAACAGCATATTCTGGAGGCGGCCGCTGCCCTGTTCGCCGAACGCGGCTACTACAAGACGACTACTGCGGATGTGGCGCGGGCGGTCGGCGTGACGCAGCCGTATGTGTTCCACTTCTTCAAATCCAAGGAAGAGCTGTACCTGGCCGTGCTGGAGCAGGCATCGAAGGAGATCTACCATGCGTTCGAATCGGTTGAAGCGCCGCCGGAGACCTTGAAAGAGGCGATGGGGCAGGTTTTTGCGAAGCTGCTCGAAGACAATCGCAACGCGATTTTGCTGGTGATGATGTCGTATGCGATACCGGAACCGGCGATTCGGGAATTTACACGGAAATGTTTTGATATGGTTTATGACCTGCTGAAGGATCGGTTCGAGCATGCCGGTTTCCCGAATCCCGGCAACGAGGCGAGCGCGTTCATAGGTACGGGCCTGGTCATCTCGCTTTCCGAATCGGTCGGCTTGAACAAATTGCTGCCCGCGGACTGCCGCCCTTGAGCATATCGACCGCTTGCCTGACACTTCAGCACGGTTCACCCGCAACATATCCAGGCAAAGCCGCCGAATTGCAGCGCTTTGTCTTTTCTTGGGTCTTTAATTTATTTATCAATAAATAATAAAAATGAAAAGGAGAAGACTTCCCATGTTTACCCCCGCAAGAATTCGTTTGCTCGTTGTCACATGCTGCGCCCTGTTCATGGCCATGCTCGACAATCTGGTGCTCGGCGTCGCATTGCCGTCGATTCAACGATCATTGAATGCCGGGATGACCGATCTGCAATGGTTCATGAACGCGTACACTCTCGCTTTCTCCGTGTTGCTGATCCCGTTCAGCATCATGGGAGAGCGCTTCGGCCGCAAGAAGATGTTCCTCGCCGGCGTCGTGCTGTTCACGATCGGTTCTGTGCTGTGCGGCTTGAGCGACAGCTCGCTGCAGCTCATCTTGTCCCGGGCGGTGCAAGGCATCGGCGGGGCGGCCATCGTGCCGCTCAGCCTGACGCTGGTGAACGCCGGCTTCCCGGTTAACATGCGGGCAGCCGCCTTTGGCATCTGGTCCGGCATATCCGGACTCGGGCTGTCCATCGGGCCGCTGATCGGCGGGTTGATTGTGGAAGGCGCGCCATGGCAGATGATTTTCTGGGTGAATGTGCCGGTCGGCCTGCTTGCGCTCATGTTCGGCAGTTTTTGGCTCACCGAATCGAAGGGCGAGCGGAAGCCGCTTGACTTGCCGGGCGTGCTGCTGCTTGCCGCGGGATTGTTCGGCATCGTCTTCGGACTGGAACAAGGCAACACCGAAGGCTGGACTTCGCTCAAAGTGATCGGTTCGCTGGTCACCGGCGCGACCCTGCTGATCTTGTTCTACCTGTGGGAACGGAACAGGGAAAAGCCCTATATCCGCTTCGCCCTGTTCCGCAACAGGCGCTACACCGCCTATATCCTCACCGGATTCTGGATGAATGCGGGCATTTTCGGCGCCATCTTCCTGCTCACCTTGTTCTTGCAGCAAGCGCAAGGGTATTCGGCGCTGGAAGCCGGCGTCCGGACGATGGTCTGGACCGGATGCACGATGATCTGCGCTCCGCTTGCCGGAGTCGCCACGGGCCGATTCGGCAGCCGGACGGTGCTCACCGTCGGCATGACAGCCCAGGCATTGGCGCTGGCCGGGTTTGCCGTCATGATCACAACGGCCGGCGTGGATGTGCCGTTCCTGTGGCAAGCGCCGCTCATGATGCTTGCGGGTGCGGGCATGGGCCTCAGCTTCACCCCGCTGGCTCACGGCGTCATGACTTCGGTTCCGGAGCAGTCTTCGGGGGAAGCCAGCGGCGTCAGCAACGCAACCCGCGAACTTGGCGGCGTGTTCGGCATCGCCATCTGCGGGCTGATCTTCCAGTCGGGAGCGGCCATCCGAACGCCCGATGATTTTGGTTCGCACCTGGTGCCGGCGTTATGGTCGAGCGCAGGGATGATCGTTCTCGGCGTTGCCTTCGCGCTGCTGTTCGCGGCAAGCTGGCTCGCCAGGAGAAAGCTGCAACACGCAGAGGCGCAATAAACGTTTGATCCGCCGGCGTCTGTTGACCATCCAAACCATCACCCGAGCGCCCGCCCGTTGGTCACTTCGAACGTTTTTCCGAAATCGCCCGGGTTCGCGACGGAATCGATGATCGCCGTCGCGAGGTCCGCTCGGGTCAGGCTGAACGGAGGAGAGTCGATCGTCCCGCCGTAGACGAGGCGAATGCGGCCGGTCGCCGGTTTGTCCGTCAGCCGGCCGGGGCGCACGATCGTCCAGTCCAGGCCGCTGTCCTTCACCAGCAGCTCCGCTTGCCGATCGTCGACCAGGGCGTGCCGCAGCAGAAATTTGACCAGTTGCACCAGCCCCAGCGGCCGGGTGGCGTCGAGCAGATTGGAGCTGATCAGAATGAGGCGGCGGACGTTCTCCTGCCGCATCGCCTGGATCAGATTGCGCGTCACGTCGGTAACCGTCGTGCCGCTGTGGCCGGGGGCGACGCTGCATATGACGGCGTCCTGTCCTTCAACTGCCCTGGCAATATCGGACGGATTGAGCCCGTCCCCGTGGATGACCCGGTCAATGCCCCGGACGCCCGCCAACTGGTCCGGCTTGCGAGTAAACGCGGTCATCCGATGGCCGACGCTTATTCCCCGCTCCACGATCCGCAGCCCGGTGCGCCCGGTGGAACCGATAACCAATATCTTCACTGCACATCCTCTCCTGTCCGGATTGATCGTTATAGCGAAAAGCATCTGAACGACTTGACAACTGAGTGTGCGCTCACTCATAATGAGACTATAAAAATCATTTTCATTCTTGTCAAGCGATCGCGAGGGAAATCATGAATTTGCGACAACGTATTCTTGAGGCGGCCGAGCAGGTCATTCGCGCCAACGGACTGGCGCGAACGACAACCAAGGACATCGCCCACATCGCGGGCTGTTCCGAAGGGTCGTTGTACAATCATTTCCGCAGCAAGGAAGATTTGTTCCTGCACGTGCTGAGAGGCCAGCTTCCTCCGCTGCTCTCCATCCTGATGGCGCTGTCCAAACGCGTCGGTCAGGGAACCGTGAAGGAGAACCTGAAGGAAGTGCTGGTCGTTGCGCTGGAGTATTTCCACGATTCGGTGCCGATGCTGTCGTCCGTATTCTCGGAACCCGGACTGCTGGCCCGCCACCGCGAAGGCTTCCTGGCGCGCAACGAAGGCCCTCACCGCACGAACGATGCCGTGGCGGCTTACCTGGATGCGGAAGTAAAGGCAGGCCGGATGGTTTCGGAGACGAATCCGAGAGTCGTGGCCGACCTGCTGCTGGGGGCATGCTTCCAGCACGCCTTCCATATCCAGTTTTGCGGGGAGAACGAGACAAGGGAAGAGCAGGAGCAGTACGTGGAACAGTTGCTCAACTCCTTCTTGGACCCGCTCCTCGCCGATGGCTGAGCTTCCTCGGCCATCATTGCCGAATATTGAGTGTGCGCTCACTCATCGTGACGAATGATGTCAAGGAGGTGAAGGCGCGAAATGACCGTGCCGGAAACGCCGGCCGCCCGCCGCATTCATTATTCGACTGCTGAAAGGGGATAAAGATGGACCGCAAACCGCAAACGTACGCCAATCATATCCGCGTCGTTCCAGCATTTCACTATTTCATCGTTCCGCTGTCGATCGTCATCCTGCTGGCTTCCGTCGTCCATGCCGTCTTGTACGGCGGCGAGCGGTGGCTGGAGTCAGCGATCTTGATCGCGCTGTCCTTCGCCGTTTTCATGGGCCTGTTGTTCACCCGAACGTTCGCAACCACCGTGCAAGACCGCGTGATCCGGGCAGAAGAGAATTTGCGCCATTACGTGCTCACCGGCCGGCTGTTGGATCCCCGCCTGACAATGGGGCAAATCATCGCCCTGCGGTTCGCGTCGGACGAGGAATACCTGGAGCTGTGCGAGCTGGCGCTGCAGAAACGTCTCAAGCCGAAGGAAATCAAACGGTCGATCCGAAACTGGAAACCCGATTACGAGCGCGTCTGACGCGCGAATCCGACATTACTGACGAAAGAAGGAATTGAAGTGAACGAACGAAACAAATCCTCCGCCGCGGCGCTGCATGTGTTCAAGTGGATGGGCTGGATTTTCGCCGCCGGCATCGTCGTGCAGGTGTTTTTGGCGGGGCTCGCCCTGTTCGACGACCCGGAACAATGGAAGGCTCACGCCAGCCTGCCGCGGTTTTTCGCTTTCCTGCCGCTCCTGATGTTCATCCTGGCGATCGCCGCCAGGCTGCCGGCGGAATTTCGCGGCAAGAGCCTGCGGATGTTCATCATGGTGATCTTCATGTTCCTGACCGCCATCGTCTCGCCGGACATCAGCGGCATACTGGCGGCCCTGCACCCGATCATCGCCCTGGAGATGTTCCGCATCGCCGTCCTCACCGCGCACAAGGCATCTGCGCAGGCGAAAATCCGGCAGACAGAAATATCGTCCGCGGTGTGAAGAACCGGCCCGGCGAGCGGCTCGCGAAACGGCAGCGCCCCGATGTACATTGACATGGGGGCGCGTTCACATCATCGCCGTTCGCGTCGACTCTATAGTCCGGCGACGCCCGTCTGGCTTCGAGCCGTTGCGCCCCTTCGGTGCCTGCACGGCGCCGCCACGGCCGACGATCAAGCCTGCGCTCACACTGTCGGCCGCGACTGCCCGCGCCCAATCCGACAATGCATATTCATGCATTTCGATTCCAATAGACGGCGGCATGAAAAAAAACGCCAATCAAGGGTGATTTCCCTCTTGACCTTCCCCCGGACTGGAAGGTGTATAGTGTCTTTAAGGCCTTCACTCACTGGTATTCGAGGAGGAACATGCGCATGTTCAAAATCAGCCAGTTTTCCAAAATCAGCCGGGTATCCGTCAAAACGCTGCGTTATTATGATCAACTGGGGCTGCTCAAACCGGCTCGCACGGACGGGATGACGGGTTACCGCTACTATACCGCGGAACAATTGATCCGTCTCCACCGTATCCTCTCCTACAAAGATCTGGGCTTTACTTTGGATCAAATCAGAACCATGCTGGACGAAGAAGTGTCCACAGAGCAAATTCGCGGCATGCTTCGCTTGAAAAGGGCGGAATTGCAAAAGGTTTTGCAAGAGGAAACAGCGCGTCTGGCGCGGATTGAAGCAAGACTCGTACAGATCGAACGGGCAAACGACGCGGGGGCTTTGCCGGAAGCGGTTGTCAAGCCTTTGGAGCCTGTCCTCGCCGCATCCGTTCGGGATATCATCCCGAGATCGCGCTTGAGCGATCTGTTTGACGAAGTCGTCCGGTACGTGCGCGCTTACGGAATTACGCCAGGCACGTTGACCGTTCTCTGGCACGATTGCTCCAAATGCGACACCAAAGCGGATGTGGAGGTGTCATGCCCGTTGCCCCACGCCATTCCAGGCAGCGGGCGGATCAAGGTAGATATGCTGCCGGAAGTGCCGCTCGTCGCTTCGCTCGCGCATCCGTGCAATCCGAACAGCACCTGCCGGGCAGATGCCGATTTGGCTCTATGGATCGAGTCCAACGGTTACCGGATTTCCGAAACGTCTCCTTGCCGGGAAACCTTTGTTTTGCCCAATGAATGGATCGGCGAACTTCATGTGGCGGAATTGCAAATCCCCGTAGAGCTCGGCTAAAAGCCCCGCTGATTCTGTCATCCGCGCGGCTTGTTTGACGATACCCCGGGAAGGGGAAAGATGCTATGCCTGTATATTCCGATGCGGAAAGGAAATCGGGGATGGAGGAACATCGCCGCATCCCTGCCGCCATTGTGGCTTTGTCAATCAGCATATTCGTCATCGGATCGGCGGAACTTCTTCCGATGGGGCTTCTGCTTCCGATCGCGGAACAATACGGATTGTCCGTTTCTACAGCGGGTCTGTTGGTTACCGTTTACGCTTTGGGTGTGGCGGTGGGAGGACCGGTCTTGACAGCGGCAACAGGACGTGCCGATCGGAAAATGCTGCTCATAGGCTTGCTCGTGCTGTTCGTATCCGGCAGTCTGCTCAGTGCCATTGCCCCCAACTTTGCCGTCTTGCTGGCTGGTCGTCTGCTCAGTTCATTTTCCCACGGCGCATTATTCGGTATCAGCATTGTTGTTGCGGGAAAGATCGCACCCCCGGGAAAAGAAGGAGTTGCTATTTCTTATTTGGGAATAGGTTTGACGCTTTCGACCGTTCTGGGTGCGCCCCTTGGCACGTTGATCGGACAAAGCTTCGGATGGCATATGAGCTTTGTGGCGTTAGCGGCTGCCGCCGCTTTATGCGTCCTCCTGCTGGTCAGGTTCGTTCCCGCGTTCCCCCGCGGAGAAGCGGTAACCATGGGAAAGCAGGCGCGCGCCCTTGGCAGACCTGCGCTTATCCTTGCGCTGCTGACGACGGTTTTCGGATTCGGGGGTGTTTTTGCCGGTTTCACGTACATTTCGCCCCTTTTGCAGCAAATGACGGGATTATCGGAGAAAATGGTTTCCCCGATCATGCTTGTTTTCGGAATCGGTTCGGCGGTTGGCAATTGGATAGGCGGGAAACTTGCGGATTGGCGTCTGATCCCTGCGCTCTCCGGTTCGCTTGCCACGTTGGTGTTGACCATGGCGGTGTTCGCGTGGGCGGGAAGTGAACCCGTCTGGGCTGCCATTCTCGTGTTGATTTGGGGGATCTCGGGGTTTGCGATGGTGCCTGCGTTGAATATGCTGGTGCTGAAAAATGCAGGTGAAGCGGCCGATTTGGCTGCATCGCTCAACATTTCCGCTTTTAACCTCGGGAATGCTCTGGGTGCCGCTCTTGGCGGGGCGGTGGTTCAAACCGGTCTCTCCCTCCGCGGAGCGCCAGCCGCTGGCGCGGTGATCGGTGTAGTTGGTCTTATCCTGTTGTTGGTCATCAACATGTTGGACAGACGCCAAAGGGAAGATGCAGGTGGCGATCAAGGAGCGGCTGTTTGAGGATCTGGCGGACTCCGTGAAATGCGGAGTCCTTTGTTATGCTGCTTTTCAGCGTTCTCCATTTCCTTCCGTTCCAAACACTTTATGCCGGAATGTTACACAGGACTTTCACCGTATAGATGACGCCCATGCCGGGCGAATCAAAAAAGCAAGGCACTCTTGTGAGCGCCTTGCTTTATGTGTTTTTATCAACTGCTTATCAAGTATTTCAAGTTATTCCTTTACAACAGAATCCCAAAGCGAATAGGGATCGTCGGAAATCACCATCTCTGCGAAGCGGCGCAGCACAGCGGACACCTCGGCTCTTGTGGCTGTGCCTTGCGGGTCGAAAACATTTCCGGTTTTCCCGTTGATGATGCCAGCCATCTGCATTTGCGCCACCGCATCCCTGGCATAGGCGCTGATTTGGTCATTGTCCGCAAAGATGTTCTCCTCATGAACCTTTGGCAGTGTGAAACCAATGGCATTGGCATAGTTCAGCAGAATGACCGCCATCTGTTCCCGGGTAATGGATTGATCGGGAGCAAACCTTCCATTGCCAACCCCGTTGATGATGTTGTGCGATCTGGCCCATTCGATATAGCCCATGTAGTATGCATCGCCTGGCACATCGGCAAAGCTGCTTTCCGTGTATCCGCTGATGTCCGCCTGGGTCAGCCGTCCGATGACCGTGACAAACATTCCTCTTGTCATGGCCATGTCGGGGCTGAAGGTTGTCTCGGAGGTGCCCCTGAACAGTCCCTGCCTTGCAACAAACTCAATATCTTCCTTCGCCCAGTGGTTTTCAATGTCCGCAAATGCCGGTGCAGGAACCTCTTCCCTGTAGCCCACGCCAAAAAGGGAGAAATGATTGGTGCTGAAGCGCAGGACCTGATTTTCAACGTCATAGACGGAGTCGTTCAGCCAGTGTACCCTTCCGTCTTCATCTATAAAGACTGCACGGATATTCCCGGCTTTCTCCTTTTCACCAAGAATATAAGGAATGGTTACAGTGATCCTGCCGTTTCCAAAGTTCTGTACCTGGCTGCCGCTGCCATCGTTCACCCTGAGGTCGAACACCGGGCGGCTGCCGACAGCATCCTGGGCTTCCCGGGACAGCTTCGTAACGTCTATGGGGGCAGCTGTAACCGTTACATCCGAATTTGCCTGCCTGTAAATCTCTTCTACGACCCCCAAATCCATGCCGATTTCAACAGGAAGGTCGGGATGATCCGCCACCACGACGGTGCTTGCGATTCTCCTGGCAATAATGAGTTCCTGCACCGCCTTCGACAGATGGACTGCGATTCGGGATCCGGCCTCGCTGCCGGTGTCCACATCAAACACCAGCATGATCCCGTACTGCTCATAGCCCCTGCTCCTGGCATCCGCCAACGCCATTTCAAAGGCATGGGATGCAGCTCTGTCGGAGATGTTCACAATGATGCTGCCATTGTCGTCCACTGTGCCTGGAATCCTGATCACCGCCTTTGTCGGAGCATCGGGTTGATCCGGTGAAGGCGGGAAAATGATGACGGAGAAGCTGCTGCCGTCCGGGGAACTTTCGCCGCCGATACCCGGGCTTTCGTCATCGTTTCCCGGGCCTTCGTCATCGCTTCCCGGGCTTCCGCCGCCGCCATTTGCCGCCACGACTGTCAGCGTGCCGTTTACACGGTTGTCTATGGTATAGTTGCCGTTCGCTGTGCCGCCCGAGATCACGATCTCGAAGGTCGCGGGCATCGCGCTGCTGAATCCCGGCACGCCAAGCACGGGCGGATCAAGGATCACTTCCTCTTCCGTATCGCTTCCCACAAGCCCGGAAACCGTGTAAGTGTAGGCCGGTTCCGGCTCTCCGACAACGATGGTCACATCGTCAGCCTTCAGTGTCAGGGAAGCGGGCGCGATCCGGAAGTTTTGGCTCACCGTGCCGGTGTAGTTGCCCTTGCCGGTAATGCTGACGGTCGCGGTTCCGGCGTTCGTATTGCTGCTGTACACGACATTCTCGTAGTCGATATCCGGCACAAGTACCGTACTGCCGTCCGTAACGGCAATGGAGGGCGTATGAGCCGTGCCGTTATAGGTGAAGGGACCGCCCTGCACCGCCAGCATATCCGCCGTCAGCGATTTGGGCAGGACTTCCACGTAGACGTCTTGTGTAACGGTTTTGTAGGTCTCGGGATCATTTGGCGTGAATGTCAGGTTGAATGTCCGCGTTCCCACATGGCCGACGATTGCAGAGCCGTCTTTCGTCCATGCAAACGTCCCCGGCGTCCCTGTTCCGTTGCCCGGCAGCGGGATCTCCGCCAGCGTCTGCCCGTAGATCGCCGTCAGGTTGGTCGGCCAATGGACGACAGGATCCTGGAGGTCCGTGGTCACTTCCACTGCCGTGTATGCCGACTTGTTGCCCGTCTCGTCCTCAACCACCACTATAAAGTAATATTTCGAGTTGGGGGAAAGCCCCGTTACGGAATAGGTCGTGATGTTCACCGTGCCGCCGGTATTCAGGAGCACACCGTCCGGCGTTATGCCGGACATGCTTGACGTGCTTTGGTAAACATAATATTTCAGGTCCTCCGCCTTACTCGTGTTGTCGCTTGCCGCTGTCCAATGAAGGGCAAGCGAGTCATGCGTGACATCAGATGTTGTGATCGCTCCGCCGTCTCCCGGTGTCGGCGGAGTCGCATCGGGCGCAATTTTGATGTATTTGTAATTGTCGTTCAGAACAAGAGGGTATACCGTTCCCGGTTCCGCTCCTGTCTCGTCTGCGATTGAGTTCGTCCAGTACTCGTAGTTTTTGTAACCGTTCATATCCAACGTGCCATTGGAAGCGCCGGTGTCGGAGCCCCTGCCGATCGCAACAGCATAATTTCCCGCTTTCGCGATCACCGTGCCGCCAGTAATGGTTACACTGCCGCCCCTACCATGTTGTCCGCCGCCGATCCCTGCGCCGAGATAGCCTCCTGTGGCCGTAACCGTACCACCATTGATGATGATGCTGCCGGCATCCTTACCAGTTTCGAGGTTACAATAGCCGCTGCCGATCCCTGCACCGTTATTGCCTCCTGTGGCCGTAACCGTACCGCCATTGATGATGACGCTGCCTCTGCCATTCCATCCGCCGCCGATCCCTGCGCCGTACAAGCCGCCTTGGGCGGTCACCGTACCGCCATCGATGATGATACTGCCGCTATCACTTAATGCGCCGCCGCCGATCCCCGCACCGTAATAGTTTCCTGTGGCTGTCAGGCTGCCAGTTCCGTCTATGGTGAGTTTGGTTCCTGCGGGAACCTGTATCCCCGCGCGCAATTTTCCCGCCGTGAGGGTGTTGGTTGTGCCGTCCGCCAGGATCAGTGTCACATCTGCGCCGCTGTTCAATAGAAGCGGGGATTGGCTATCTCCAAGCCCGGTGATCGTTACGTTGCTCAGCGTAATCGTCGCCTTCGCGTTTTCCGCGACTTCAATCCGCCGCTGGTTACTGCTTGTGCCAACAACGGTCACATTTGCGCCGTTAAGTATGGTGTAGACATTGTCCTCGTATGTCCAGCCCGTACCACTGTCCGATGGGTTATTGTCGCTCAGATCGATGATTGTGTTCTCGGAAAACAGCTCGAAGGAAAAAGAATACGTTGCACTTGTTACAGTTGCAGAGCTGACTCCAACCGCCTTTTTCTTCTCTGCAACAACGCCGGTTTCTTGCAAATTGCCGGAACCGAACCCGGGTGATGGAGCATCTGCATAAACAGGCTGTGTCCGGTGAATTTCAGGTTGAAACATGCCAAGTATAATAACAAGAACGAACAAACAGATCGATTGTTGAAAAAATTTTCCGTATGGTTTTCCGAAGCCGTTTCCTGCCTTCATGACTTCCTCTCCTTCCAGATCTTCCGGGCGGTCATCGGCAAAACAGCCGGGGCACCCCTCACTCCGCGCGCATTTTTCTGCCCATCATGAGAGCCCTGTTATCCGGTTCTGACATTGCTCCCGAATGCATCTCTAAAAATTGTACCGGCGCAGCCGACAAAAAAAATCCACCCGCAAGGAGGAGTACCGGGTGGATATAAGGACTATGGTTGCATATTCAGAAGTTCCCGGGCCCGCTGGACGGCGCTCCATCTGTCGGAAACGGACAGCTTCCGGTAGATGTGATGGATATGCGTTTTGAGCGTGCCCGGCGAAATGTCGAGTCGCTCGGCGATCAGCCGGTTCGGCATGCCCTGCGACATCAGCGCAAGAACTTCCCGTTCCTTCAGCGTCAGATGGACGCGTTCATCAGCCAATGCTTCCGTGTCCGCTCCCGCGCGGGAATGATCCGTCTCCGCGAGGGCGATCAACATTTGAATAAAGCTGTATGAGACCGAAGCGGCGTCTTCCGCCGTCTGCTTCCGGCAGTAACGCAGATATAGTTTCAGCAGATCGGTCAATCCCCGCTCATCGGTCAAAGGACGAATCGTCCTGTTGCTTTCGGCGGTTTTCAAGACGTCCGAGAGGGCCATGAAGGCCGCGTCGAGGCGGTTCTGCCGCATCAGACAGACAGCCTGAAGCACGAGCAGCTCCTGCGTCTCCCCGTGGCGCCGCTCCCGCTTCGTTCTTTCCAGCAATTCTCCGATCCGCTCGGCCGCCTCCAAAATCCGCCCCAGCGTCATATATCCGCGAACGACCGTGATGGCGACATACAGGGAATGCCGCGGAAATTCTTCCTGCAGCAGTTTCTCGTTCTCGCGAACCCACTCATCGATCAGATGCAGGTCGGTTGGAGGCGGGGAGGAGTTTTCGGCCATGAGCTGCCGGATTCGCACGGCATGCATCAGGTGCGACCAATATCCGAATCCCCATTCCTCCAGCAGTCCTTGCGTTTCCCCTATGATCCGGCGCGCATCTTCCGACCGTCCCTGCGCACGGTACACAGCGGTCAGCGCGGCCGCGGCGGGAGCCAGCAGCCGGCCGCTTTTGCCCAGCCTGGCGATCCGGATGCCGCGGGTGATCAGCTCTTCCGCTTCTTCCAGCCGGTTCTGCTCGAAACAGAGCTCTCCGTACCCGGCGCAGAAAATGCCGGTAAAGACGTAAGGCTCTTCATGTTCACGGTGCCACAATTCCAGCATGACACGGAAGAACGACTCCAGCTTCGCCGCATCTGGCTCCGTATATTGGAACGCGCGCAGGATGGACATTTCCCCGGGGTTGATCTCGATGTGCTGCAGCGGCACCACCTCCGGGGCCAGCTCCGCGCACTCCTTCATGTGCACAATCGCGGCGTCCACATCGAACAGGTAATCGACGGCATGCAAAGCCTTGATCAACGCCAGGGAGGCTGCATATTCCCGCTTCCGTTCTTCCGGCCAGCCGGAGGAGATGCCGCCGGTCAACTCTTCTCCGCGCCGGATCAGCGCATCGATGAAGCCGCTCTTTTCTCCCGCGGCGATGGCGAAGAACATCCGGGCCAGGAACAAATCCGGCCATTTCTCCAACCGTTCCTGCGCCACGGCGGACATCCACCGGTTCATCGTTTCCCATTCCTTGTCAATCATGGCGGGCAACAGATCGTTCATCAGTTCAACGGCTTCATCCTCATGTCTTCCGGCAAGAAAATGCTCCATCGCGGCCTCCGCCTGCCCGTTGTCCCTGAACCACATCCCGGCGCGCAGATGCAAACGCGGCACCGCCTCCGGCTCCTCCCTGGTCAGCCGCGCACGCAAAAAGTCGGCAAACAAATGATGATAGCGGAACCATGTTCCTTCGCTGTCCAGAGAGACCATGAACAAATTCGCCCTGTACAGCATCTCCAGCCTGTGCTGCCCGTCCGTCTGTCCGGTGAGCGCCTCGCAGAGTCCGCCGCACACCCGGTCCGGCAGCGAGGTGTAAATCAGAAACTTCCGGTCGTCGGGGGCCAGTTTGCTGTACACCTCTTCAAACAAATAGGCGGACATGCCCGAAACGGGCGCGTCTTTTCCAAACGGAAAACTTCCCTTGCTCCCGCTTTCATTCAGAGAGAGCACCGCCAGTTTCATTCCCGCGATCCAGCCTTCCGTCCGCTCCATCAGGCGCCGCACCACATCGCCGGTCAAATTTCTGCCCTGCAGCCGGCAAAATTCCTGCCCCTCCGCTTCGGTAAAGTTCATTTGCCGGCCGTCGATCCAATCCAATTTCCCGCTGACCGCATAACGCGCCAGTTTGAAAGGCGGCGCCACGCGTGAAGCGAGCACGCAGCGGACACCGGCAGGCATCCTTTCCACCAAATACTCGAACGAACGGTGGACGTCCGCGTTTTCAATCAGATGATAATCGTCCAGAATGATCACCGGCGGCGACGGCAGCCGTTCCAGCCCGTTGATCAGCTGAAAAACCAGCGATTCCGGAGCCGCCCCTCCGGATTCCGACCAGGCCGGACCCAGCTTGTCCGCGAATCCCGGATACTTGCCGTCCACGGCGGCGATCAAATGTCCCCAAAACCTGTGAAACTGGTTGTCGTATTCGTCCAGCGATATCCAGACGGCATGGGGCTCTCTTTTCTCCGCCCATTCGGCCAGGAGCGTCGTCTTTCCGGATCCGGCCGGAGAGCAGACAACGGTCAGCGCCCGGTCCGCACCCGCGTCCAGCCGGTCCAGCAATCGGGGCCTGTCCACAAGATCTCCCTGAACTTTGGGAATATTCAATTTGGTTCTTACATACAAATCCTGACGCATCATGTCTATTAATTTCGAACTGTGAAAGCAAATTCCTCCATGGTTTTCCATGATTTTCAAAATGATTCTTCACATTACTCACATCTCGGCTTCTTGAAACCACAATCACCGTCTATGATGGTACTCAAGATGAACATGAAGTTCAATCTTCATCATACTGAAGATCGAGAAAAGTGGAGCCATGACGGATACGTTCACGTTCAGATTCAATTTTTTCTGTTTCATAAAAAATCAACTCCTGACCAAAAAGATTGAATCTGAACGATGTAATGTATCTCCGGTAACAGATCGAAAAAGAAAAAATATCTCCCTCCTGCAGGATTCAGATTCTAAAACATATGAAAAATTCCGAGGTACAAATCTGTTTTCAAATGAACATATCGCCATGGCTTTATATAAGTCCTGTTTTTTTGTCCGCACACGAAAAAAGCCCTATCCATGAATGGATAAGGCAATCATTTTTCACCGTTTCTGATCCGCTGTGCTTGTTCCGTTCTTTCCATACAGAAGCAATGCGGCTGCCAAAGCCATAAGCGGCAATCCTGCGATGAGGCCATTGGGTGCGGGGCCCAGCAATCTTGCGGATGCGGTATCAGCCAAACATACCGCCAAAGGAATCGTAGCGGCCGCGTTGATGGCTCCATGGCAGAGGGACGGCGCCCAGATGCTCCCGCTCCGCTCGTACAGCCAATCGCACAGGATGCCAAGAGCGACAGTGAACACGCAGAAGAGCAGCATGCCGACGACCGGGAAGCCCGCATAATCCGAACCGTATTCATATCCAATCAGCCAGATGACCGGCCAGTGCCATGCCCCCCAGATGACGCCCCCAAGAATCCGGCCTTTCCTTCGTCCGAATCTGTCTTTCAGCTGCGGATACAGGAACCCGCGCCAGCCGATCTCTTCCCCAAGCCCAAGAATCATATTCATGAGCGGTGCATAAGTAATGCTGCCGATCGCGGAAATGAGGACATACATGGGATAAGTCATCCCCTGCGCCTCCATCTGCTCGAGGGCCTCTTTGCCTCCGCTTGCGATCAAAAAGCTCCCGCTCAAATCAAAATGTCCCGGGAAGATCAGAAAATACAGCACAGCGCCGATCAAGGTCAGGATGGCCGGAGCAAACCATCCGATCAACAAGGGTTTGATGTTCCTTTTGATCCGCGGATTCCAGCCCATGCCGGACAGTTTGCCTCCGGCCAGCAGGACGCCGAGCGTCGGCACAAACATCATCCCGGCCATCAAGAGCTGCCCGGCCATTGCATTCCCGCTCCTGTACAGCAGTCCCACGCCTGCCTGTGCGATATAAGCAAGCGCAAAGGTCCATATCAAATACTTTGCTATCTGGGTTGGATTGAATTTCATATTGTCCATTTTGCCCCCCGTCCTCCGCGAGTTCGTTCATCCCGACACCGCTTCCGCTCACTGGCATCAGTTTGGTCATTGCACCCGGGCTTTAGACGTCCCATCTACCGTTTCGCGGTCAGTGCATCGGATGCGGAGAACCGCCATGCGATACGGCCACCCGCCGGATAAACAGCGCCAGCGCTCGCCCGATTAGCGACGAACCCGCTGATCAGGAGCTCTGATTTTTATCTCTCTATGATAACGCCATCGCTGCGGATTTCAAGCCTGATGATCCCCTGTTTCTCTCAACGTCATCGGATCTTGCACCATTGAGCCGCACTTTTGAAAATCTTTCCTGCTGTCCGGTCGTACTCGTAATATGGGCCTTCCAGAACATAACAGCATTCCGCAAGCACGACCGAATGAACCCAAAGGGTATGTGTTCCTTCATTTGCCTCCAGCACCACTCTCCTGGCGGCTTCTGAGTGTTCGCGATGGTCCCCGGTCAGGAAACGAAGAATCACATTTTCCGTGCCGTTCCGGATTCCATTTTGCTTGCTCAGCGGGTTTGGCCCGGCCGCCTCGTCCCGCGGGTGGCCGGGGCTTCAAGAGGATTGTCCGGCCAGTGGTGCTTGGGATAGCGGCCTTTCAGGTCTTTGCGGACTTCGAAATACCCCTGGCGCCAGAAGCTGGCCAGATCCCGGGTGACCTGCACGGGGCGCATCGCCGGAGACAGCAGGTGCAGCGTCAGCGGCACGCGTCCGCCGGCAATCTTCGGCGTATCGGCGAGCCCGAACAGCTCCTGCAGGCGGACGGCCAGCACCGGGGCATCCGGGTCGGAATAGTCGATGGCGATCCGCGACCCGCTGGGAACCGTCCAGTGGGACGGCGCCCATTCCTCCAGCTTTTGGCGCTCGTTCCACGGGATCATGGATTCGAGAATCTCTTTGAGATGCAGGCGCTGCAAATCGGCGGCGCTTTTCATGCCGTCCAGGTATGGCGCGAGCCACTGCTCCAGAGCGGAGAGCAGACTGGCGTCCGTGAGATTCGGCCAATCCGGGTTGTGGCGCCGCATGAACACCGCCCGTTGCTGGAACTGTCTGGCCGCTTTCGTCCAGGGCAGGATGTCCAGTCCTTCCTTGCGAATGCCGTCAAGAAGCGCCGCGATGATCCGGTCCGCTGGCGGATCGGGCATGGGCGATTCTTCGAGAAGGATGGCGCCGATCCGGCGGCGGATCCGGGCGCGCACAGCCCTGACGCCGCTGTCCCAGGCGACGAGGGCCTCTTCCTTCACCTCGTCCGGGAAAAACTCAAGCCACTTGCGCACCGCGAGCGGCGCCGCCAGACGGATTTTGCCGTCGGCCCCCGCATCCTCCACATCGGCTGCCGCAATCCACTCCGAACTTGCCAGCGGCTGATCCGGATCCAGCATCGCGCCGCGCCCGTTGGCCAGAAGGTATTTGCCTCTGTCCCGGCGGCGGCCGATGCGGTCCGGATAAGCGAGCGCGAGAAGCAGGCCGCAGGCGTCCGAAACGTCCGGCTCCTGCGGGGCTCGCGGCGACGCTTTCGGCGATGCTCCCGGCGGCGTTTCCGGCGGCTTTTCCCGTCCGGAAACGAGCCGTTTCAGCCTGTCCGCTTCCTCCAGCAGCCGGCGGCGGACGCCTTCTTCCGCTGCATGCGGGCTTTTCCGGTGCAGCGCCTCGAGGCGCAGGCGGAAATCCGCTTCCGCGCGGGTTTGTCCGCCCGACGGCTGGCCCAGCGAGTCGCGCTCGCTCAGGAGCGCCGCGATTTCACAGGCAAGGCCGCCCAGGCCCAGCGGGGAGGCCTTCACAATCATGTGGGCCAGGCGGGGATTGATTCCAAGGGCTGCCATTTGGCGGCCGTGATCGGTGACGGTACCGTCCGGCCGAAGGGCTCCCAGCGTGAGCAGCAGTTCCCGCGCCTGCTGCACGGCTGGCGCTGGCGGCGGGTCCAGCCACCTGAGTTCGTCGGGATCCGCCGCGCCCCAGACCGCCAGCTCCAAAACGAGCGGCGCCAGATCCGCCTCCCGG
>Ga0207866_1001710_pt1 | contig 19300 bp, 15 predicted proteins | sample HigsolmetaAR203D_FD_184835 | JGI IMG/M metagenome (GOLD analysis project Ga0207866, IMG submission 184835) | Ionic liquid and high solid enriched microbial communities from the Joint BioEnergy Institute, USA - AR20-3-D (SPAdes) (version 2) ...
GGCGGACGAACTGTTCATCGGCGTCAAGACGGTGAAGTTTCACGTCACGAACATCCTGGCCAAACTCGGCTGCGAAGACCGCACGCAGGCGGCGATCTACGCGTTCAAGCACGGCCTGGCGGAAGATTAGAGCTTGCGCGATCGAGCACGGTCTGGGTAAAGAGGGAGTCAGGATCCGCGCAGTTCAAACCGGGCCAAGTAACGGCATTCGCTGTACTCCGCCGTCATGGGCGTGCGCCGTCAGGCGTCGGCCAAGCGTGAAGCGCTTCGGCGGCTCCGATTCGACTCGGCGCGTAGCCGGTGCGCGGCGCGGCTGATGCACGGCCGATGCGCGACTCCGCGGCTCGCCGCATCGTGGCGGGTCAACCGCAAGGCACCGTGCTTTGTGCCGGCTAGTCGGCGTTTTTCGGCGCATTTTTGCGGCGGATGCGGTGGATTTGCGGACGAAGGGTCATTTCCGTCACGACGGTGCCCTCGCGCTGCGACAGCAGCGTTTCGACCGCCCCGGCCACGCATTCCGGCAGCAAATGGCTTTCCGGCTCCTCGCCCTCCATGAAATCGGCGCGGTCGTAAAACGGCGTTTTCGTCATATCCGGATGTAGGACGCCGACTTTCGCCCCGCTTTTGCGGATTTCCTCGAACAGGCTGGCCGCGAAATGGGAAAGCGCCGCTTTGGTCGCCGCGTACGCGCAGCCGTGGGTGCTCGTTTTTTTGGCGGTGACCGAAGAGATGAAAATGATCCAGCCCCGGTGTTTTTTGATCGGCCGCAGCAGCTGCCGCGTCAGCACGAGCGGCGCCTCCAGATTGACGGCGACCATTTCGTGAATCCGCTCGGGGGTAATCGTTTCGTGCGGTCCGAACCAGCCGACGCCCGCGCCGTGGACGAGCGCGTCGATCGAAGCCGCCCGTGCGGCGATGGCCTCCGCCGCCGCGACGACGTCGCCGCTCCGCGCGAGGTCGCAGACGACCGGCTCAAACGCCTCGTTCCGGATCGGACATTTGGAAAAATCGCGGGCGATGCCGTATACCCGATAACCGAGGCGAAGCAGCGTTTCGGCGACGGCGAGTCCGATGCCGGAAGACGCCCCGGTGACGATGGCGGTTTTGGCCGGGCGCGCGTGCGGTTCCGACAACGCGGGCTCCATCCGACCGGCGGCATCCTTTTCCCTTGTTGACGTCACAACCTCTCCCCCTCCTTCCTGTCCATTCTCATTGTCCTTTCGCCATCCCGCCATGATCGTTTCTCCTTCACTCCGACAGCGTAAAAATGCGCTCGGCGGGGAAGTGCCGCGCGACCGATTCCCGCATGAAGTCGATCATTTCCTGTTCCAGGGCTTTCGGATATCCCATCACGCCGTTTTCATTGACGAACGGATAATGCAGCAGCGCGGAATCGGGGCGCTGTTTGCGCATCGTTTTCAAGTAATCTTTCGGCGCGCGGAATGTGCCGATGCTGACGTCGTGCACCGCCTGCGGCGGCAGCGCCGCAAACACCTGCTTCACGCATTCGCCGTACGCGCTTTGCCAATCTTCGATGTACAGCATCGGGTCGAAGCAGATGCGCACTTTCCAGCCGTCCTCGAGCGCCTGTTTCGCGCTGTGCAATCGCGCGGAAAACGCAGGGGTCAGCGGTTCGTGGGAGCGGGCGACCCGTTCGGGGGTCATCGTCCAGGCGAGCACGACGTTGGCGGCAGGCGTGAGTTGCCGGATGGCGGCGTAGGCGGCGCTTTTGGTGCGGATTTCCAGCGTCAGTTCCGGCTGGGCGCGCGCAAATTCGATCCATTGGGATGCGAGCGGAACGATGGGCTCGAACGCCAGCAAATCGGACTCGTAAGACACCGACAAGTAAACGGGTCCGTCGGCGAGCAGGCGCTCCACTTCGGCGAACGAGTCCTCGATGTTGACAAACACGACGATGTTGGCGGACGGAAACATCCCCTGCAAAAAACAGTACTCGCAGTCGTACACGCAGTTCAGCACCGACGACGTGTAGAAAAATCGCGCATGGCCGAAATCGTGGCACACTTTGGCGCCGGGGTACACCAGCGGCGATTTCTGCACCGCGAGAATCAGTTTGCGCGCCGTTTTTTGCGCGGCAAACCGCTGCCGGGGACGCGCGAACACTTCCTTGTAATGTTCAATGTCTACGCGAACGGCGGCGGGAAACCGCTCCATCACCCGCTTTGCGATAGGGTAATGGCGCGCCTCCCTTTCAATGTAAAGGTGGGAGAAGCGGGCCTCCCGCAAGCTGTCTGGCAACGTGTTCAAAAGCGATCTTTCCTTCCTGTTTGGTCGCGGCTTGTCCGGGGAACAGCGTGTCGGGGTCCGGCAGCGGGACGCCGTGGCGCAGCTTGTAACCGGCGGCAAGCAGGCGCAGACGCTGGCGAAGCGTGGCGGTCAGGCGCAAGCGCGCGGACAGCTCGTCGACAAATCGCTGGTCCTCTTCATTCCACGGCGCGCCGGATGCCGGGTCGGCCGCTCCGGCCTGCTCCACGCGGATCGCGTATTCCAGCACCGGGTCCAGCGCATCGCTGATCAGCGCGGTGACGGCGTCCGCGTCGATGCGCGGTGGATGATCGGCGCGCAGAAGATCCGAGACGATTTTGACGCAGAGGACGCGATCCGGCGGCAAAAAAGCGCCGGCCGCTTCGAAGCATCCCGCCGCTTCCATGTCCACGACGTCCCCGGTCACGCTGCCGAGCATGTCCCGGCCGACGGGGCGGGAGAACGTCTCCAGCACGCCTTCCCGGAACGGGTGGCGGTAGAGAATATCCGGGTAGTAGGTTCTTCCCGAATCATGGTGGATGATTTTATGGCACAAAATCGTGTGTCCGATGGAAAGCGACTCGTCGGCCGCTCCGCAGACGCCGATGTTCAGAAACAAATCGCGCTCCGCCGCGGCGTGCCGCGACAGCAGGACGGCGCCGGCGACGGCCGCCTTCAGCGGCCCGGTGCCGGATACGGCGAGCGCCGCCCGTTCCCCCGCGTACAGCTGGATGCCGGAAACGTCCTCCGTTTTTTTCAGCCGCAGTTTCCGAATGATCGGTTTTGCTTCCGCGTGCAGCGCGGTCAGGATGAACAGCAGAGGAATCTCCCCCATAATCCGTGTCAATGTGTTTCCATTTCCGCTGCGGCCGTTTCCCGCATCCTCCATCTTTGGGCATAGGTAAAGGTCATTTATTTCGCGCCACGCGATGAAAGGCGGAGGTGCCGCTTCCATTGGCCGCTCATGTGTCGAAGAGATTCGCGCAGTCGTCCCATATCGCCGCTCTTGCGGCATGGGCTTTGGTGTGATTTTATTGTACATGAGATGCCTTGCGATGTCTAAGAGACGCACGCGAGGAGAACGAATTGCTGAACGCCCCCGAATGTGCTAAACTTCAACCGTAAGCAAACCATCAAAATACATAGGAAAGAATGAGGGACGGATGTACGGTCACCGGATTCAGCAAACCGCCGAAGGTGCGGTGATTCTATTATTTGGCGCCACAGGCGATTTGGCGCGCAGAAAATTGTTTCCCGCCGTGTACAGTTTGTACCGGGAAGGGAAGTTGACCGATCAGTTTGCCGTGATCGGCTTGGCCAGACGGCAAAAAACGCGCGAACAGTTCCACCAGGACGTGCTGGAGTCGATCCGGGAATTCGCGCGCCACGACGTGGAGAAGGACGAGCAGTTCCACGAGTTCATCAGCCATTTTGAATACATGTCGCTCAACATCAACGACGTGGACGGATTTCACCAACTGCGGGATCTGGTGGAGCAGATGGAACAAACCTTCGGCCTGAAGGGCAACCGGCTGTTTTATCTCGCGCTGGCGCCCGAACTGTTCGGTCCGGTGTCGGCGAACATCCGCGCGGGCGGGCTGCTCGAAACGCCGGGCTGGACGCGGCTCGTGATCGAGAAGCCGTTCGGCTACGACCTGGAATCGGCGGAGAAGCTCAACAGCCAAATCCGGGAAGTGTTCCGCGAGGAAGAAATTTTCCGCATCGACCATTACCTCGGCAAGGAAATGGTGCAAAACATCGAAGTGATCCGGTTTGCCAACGCCTTTTTCGAGCCGCTTTGGAACAACCGGTACATTTCCAACATTCAGATCACGTTGAGCGAAACGGTCGGCGTGGAGGAGCGCGGCGGATATTACGATCAGGCGGGCGCGCTGCGCGACATGGGGCAAAACCACATTTTGCAGATGATCGCGATGATGGCGATGGAGCCGCCGAGCCGCCTCGTGTCGGAAGATATTCGCGACGAAAAGGTCAAGGTGCTGCGTTCTTTGCGGCTGTATGAGACGCCGGAAGAAGTGCGGCGCAACGTCGTGCGCGGCCAGTACACCGCCGGTTCGATCAAGGGCAAGCCGGTGCCGGGATACCGGGAAGAAGACAAAGTCAACCCGGAATCGCGGACGGAGACGTATTTTGCGGCCAAAGTGCATGTGGACAATTTGCGCTGGGCGGGCGTGCCCTTCTACGTGCGCACGGGCAAGCGGCTGCCGGTGAAGGCGACGGAAGTCGTCGTGGAATTCAAAAACATGCCGTCCGGCCTCCTGTTCAACCAGGACAACCGGCTGGAGCCGAACCTGCTCGTGTTCCGCGTCAATCCGCTGGAAGGCATCTATTTCAAAATCAACGCCAAAAAACCCGGCGCCGACTGGGCGCTTCTGCCGGTGGCGATGGACTTCTGCCAGAGCGGACAAGTCGGCATCAACACGCCGGAAGCCTACGAACGCCTGCTGTTCGACGCGATCAAAGGCGACGCGACGTATTTTACGCGCTGGGACGAAGTGGCGCTGGCCTGGGCGTTCACCGACCGGATCGCCGACGCGTGGCGTCAGTCGGATGAGGATCTGCGCACGTACGCGGCCGGCACCTGGGGTCCGGAAGAAGGCAAGGAACTGCTGGCCAGGGACGGGTTCCGCTGGTGGCCGGTGAACGGCCAGGACGAAGGCGAAGTGACGTGGGTGACGAATCGGGCGTAACGCGCCGGGATTCGGTCGTCCGTCACGCGATTTGCCGGCACGAAAGTCACGCGATACCCCGTCACGAAATATCATGGAAGGTGAGATGACCATGTTCAAAATTTACGACATCTCCATGACGATCCGCGAGGACATGCAGGTGTACAAAAACAAGGAAGAGCTCAAACCGAGCATTCGCTGCGTGCGCGATTTTTCCACGTCTTCGGCCTATGAATCGGTCATTTCGCTGCATTTGCATACCGGAACCCATGTGGACGCGCCGCTGCACATGCTGCAGGGCGGGAAGACGATCGACACGATCGGTCTCGACCAGTTGGCCGGCCCCGCGCGCGTCCTCGATTTGACGCACGTCAAAGGCGGCATCGGCCGCGAGCATCTCGAACCGTTCGCGATCCAGCGCGGAGAATGGATTTTGCTCAAAACGAGCAACTCGTTTTCCGAAGCGTTCGATTTCGAATTCGTGTTTTTGAACGAACAAGGCGCGGCGTATTTGCAGGAAATCGGCATCAAGGGCGTCGGCATCGACTCGCTCGGCATCGAGCGCAGCCAGGAAGGCCATCCGACGCATAAGACGCTGTTGAAAAACGGCATCATCATTGTGGAGGGGTTGCGGCTGAAAGACGTGCCCGCCGGTACGTATTTCATGGTCATCGCTCCGCTGAAGCTGACCGGAGTCGAAGCCGCGCCGGCGCGCGCGCTGTTGATCGGCAGCTGAACCGGCCGGACGGCATCGTCCGGCCTGCGCCGGCTGACGCATCGGCAAGACTTTTCCGTATCGGCAATAGCGTGAACTCCGCTGTGCGGCCCGTGACGGCCGCGCTTTGGCGTAACGCTGCGGTTACGGCATCCTGGCTCCCGGATCGGCGGAGACGGCTGCCGGGTGGCCGGTGCCGCCGGCAGGAGAGGTTTCATCCGGCACGGTTTCGCCGCATGGGGACGTCTAGGTGCCGACAGAAAGCCTCACATTGTTTTGAAGGAGCATATACCCATACATGAGTGACGCACTGACACAGGAAATCGCGCGGGAAACGGCGCGGCGCCGCACGTTTGCGATCATTTCGCACCCGGACGCGGGCAAGACGACGCTGACGGAGAAGCTGCTGCTGTTCGGCGGGGCGATTCGCCTCGCCGGCGCGGTCAAGGGGCGCAAAGCGGCGCGGCATGCGACGAGCGACTGGATGGAAATCGAGAAGCAGCGCGGCATCTCGGTGACGTCCAGCGTCCTGCAGTTCGATTATAACGGCCACCGCGTGAACATTCTCGACACGCCGGGCCACCAGGATTTCAGCGAAGACACCTACCGTACGCTGACCGCCGCCGACAGCGCGGTCATGCTGATCGACGCCGCCAAAGGCGTCGAGGCGCAGACGAAAAAACTGTTCCAGGTATGCCGGATGCGGGGCATACCGATTTTTACGTTTATCAACAAGTTGGACCGGGAAGGTCGCGATCCGTTCGACCTGCTGGAGGAGATCGAGCAGGTGCTCGGCATCCGCTCGTATCCGATGAACTGGCCGATCGGCATGGGCAAGCTGCTGTGCGGCATTTACGACCGCCGGAAGACGCAGGTGGAGCTGTATCAGGGAGACGACCATCAGACGATCAGCGTGCGGAAAGTCAGCGGGTGGGACGACCCGGTGCTGCGCGAGATTGCGGGTGAACATTTGTACGAGCAGCTGGCGCAGGAGTTGGAACTGCTGGATGTGGCCGGAGACGCGTACGACGAAGAACGCGTGCAGCGCGGCGAGCTGACGCCGGTGTTTTTCGGCAGCGCGATCAACAATTTCGGCGTGCAGACGTTTCTCGAAAACTTTCTGCAGATGGCGCCTCCCCCGGCGCCGCGCGTGTCCGACGAAGGTCCCATTGAACCGGCCAGCGAGCGGTTTTCCGGGTACATTTTCAAGATTCAGGCCAACATGAATCCGGCGCACCGCGACCGCATCGCGTTTTTGCGCATCGTGTCCGGCAAGTTCGAACGCGGCATGTCGGTCCGGCACGTGCGGGCGGGCAAGGAGATCAAGCTGGCGCAGCCGCAGCAGTTTCTCGCCCAGGACCGCGACATCGTCGAAGTCGCTTATCCCGGGGACATCATCGGGCTGTTCGACCCCGGCATTTTCCGCCTCGGCGACACGCTGTGCCAGCGCGGATCGTTCACGTTCAACGAGCTGCCGACGTTTTCGCCGGAACTGTTTTGCAAAGTCACGATCAAGAACACGCTGAAGCACAAACAGTACCAAAAAGGCATCGAACAGCTGACCGAGGAAGGCACGATCCAGCTGTTCCGCTCGCTGAATTTTGACGAAACGATTCTCGGCGTCGTGGGACAGCTGCAGTTTGAAGTGTTCGAGTACCGCATGAAATACGAATACGGCGTCGACATCGACATGTATCGGTTAAACTGGCAGATCGCGCGCTGGATCGAAGGCGACAACATCGACCCCGGCAAGTTCCGCGTCAACTCGACGCTCGTCAAGGATAAGCACGACCGCTTCGTCGGCCTGTTCGAAAACGAATACGCCCTGCGCTCGGCGATGGAGAAAAACCCGACGCTGACGTTTTTGGAGACGCCGCGGTGAGGGTGGATTCCCGGCCATGTCGTCTAACCGAAGTCCCAGCCAGGCGAAGTTTGCATTTCGGCCAGCGGGACTTCAATTTTTTAGCGAACGTGATTTAAACGGACGCATCGCAGATCCGCATCAAGCGGAAATACCACATTCACCATTTGTCGTCGACCTCCGGTAGCGCAAAAATCCCGGGGGATCGACGACAATTTTCATTTCTTCTAATTTTCCGATCTCTATTGACAAATCAATGCTTTTTTCCAATTCTTATGATATGATGATAAAAAAATCATAAATTTTTTCTATTCCAATATTGGCGTGTTTACACGATTTTTTGGGGTTTTGAACGTACCTATGAGGAATTGAAACAGCGATTGAATAGACCAGTAATATTACTCAAAAAATGTTTTGAACGTACCTATGAGGAATTGAAACCCATTTTATCCCATCCTTTCCTATTAGATGCAAACGGTTTTGAACGTACCTATGAGGAATTGAAACAGTACTGCCGCGTCATCGAATTTCAAGACACAAACGTTTTGAACGTACCTATGAGGAATTGAAACTCCATCCGCCCGCAAACTGGCAGCGGAATGAAACACGTTTTGAACGTACCTATGAGGAATTGAAACTACGCCGTTTGATTCGTGTCCGACAGTTCCATCTCACCGTTTTGAACGTACCTATGAGGAATTGAAACGCATAAACGCCGCCGCCGTGTTGAATACCTTTCACGGTTTTGAACGTACCTATGAGGAATTGAAACTTGCCGTTGTCATGCTTCCGCCGCCTTTCATCGTAAAAGTTTTGAACGTACCTATGAGGAATTGAAACTACCATTCCCCGGAGGTGACGCGTCTTAAAATGGCGGTTTTGAACGTACCTATGAGGAATTGAAACTCGGCGTAGTATTCGCCAGTTGCGCGGGAATAGATGGTTTTGAACGTACCTATGAGGAATTGAAACTTGAAATCCGGGAGTCAAAAGGTCTTACGCAACATCAGGGTTTTGAACGTACCTATGAGGAATTGAAACCCGGCAGAATGGTCAGCATGAGCCGGAATAAGATTTTGTTTTGAACGTACCTATGAGGAATTGAAACCTGGTGTTGTTGCCGCGGCAAAAGAGGGGAAGTTAAGTTTTGAACGTACCTATGAGGAATTGAAACTGGTGAGGGAGGGAAAAGGGATGAATCTGCTTGAATGTTTTGAACGTACCTATGAGGAATTGAAACCCAATGTTCGGAACGAAAATTGATCCGCACATGGGGCGTTTTGAACGTACCTATGAGGAATTGAAACTTGACGTAGAGCCTGAATATCGGGAATTGACATATGTTTTGAACGTACCTATGAGGAATTGAAACTTAAACCGGTCTGAGTTCACCTGACCAGGATTTCGGGAGTTTTGAACGTACCTATGAGGAATTGAAACTCTTGACAAGTTCACCAAAGTAGAGAATTTCGTCCTCGGTTTTGAACGTACCTATGAGGAATTGAAACATGGTCCCTACAAATGCGAATGTGGCGGTTATGTGGTTTTGAACGTACCTATGAGGAATTGAAACATTATTCAGTTTAGCTTCCAAACGTGTTGTTCGAATGTTTTGAACGTACCTATGAGGAATTGAAACCGATCTCGGCGAACTGTCCCGGATCGGCATGGAAATGTTTTGAACGTACCTATGAGGAATTGAAACTCCACCTTCTCGAAAGGAAGTGGTCTAGCCCTGCTTATTGGTTTTGAACGTACCTATGAGGAATTGAAACTCAGAACGAATACGAGTCTGAGTATGCGGGACTCAGTTTTGAACGTACCTATGAGGAATTGAAACTGGTGAGGGAGGGAAAAGGGATGACACCGGAAGAAAGTTTTGAACGTACCTATGAGGAATTGAAACTAAAGGACAGCTTGTCAACTTGACCGATGGTCTGTTAGGTTTTGAACGTACCTATGAGGAATTGAAACTCATCCAACCGCCCCTGCTCCCACAGGTCATATGCGTTTTGAACGTACCTATGAGGAATTGAAACGTGGTATATTTTTTGTATAGTATCACAGTCGAGCACAGTTCTGAACGTACCTATGAGGAATTGAAACCGATAAAGATGATACTACCATGAAGTTCTAGATCAGCAATGAGGAGGTTTCAGTGAATGGATGAGACAAAGGAAATTCTTCGGGCGTTGATGCACTCTGTGCAGGAGTTGCATGCGAAGGTGGATGGCGGTTTTCGGGAACTTAAAACCCAGTTGAGGTCATATGAGCGCAGGTTGCGGCAAGTTGAAGATGCGGTATCGGAAATTGAGTTGTGGAAAGAGGAACGGCATTAGAAATTCCGTCCCCGCGAAGCGGCCGGTACGAAATGGAGAATCGGAGCCGTTGAGCTATTTGCGATGTCCGGGATGACACACGGGGCAAGGGCTGAATGATCAACAAATATTCCCACTCCCCCAAAATCTGGCGAAAAACGGGGGCGAATAGAGAGGTGGAGTGAAATTCCACCCCAGCCCCCGATGCGGTCACAAAAACGTAATCTGACGAATCCAACCAAGGTAAACGTTCCCGTCTATACATCGACTAGGAACCGCGTTAAATTGATTCGCATCGCTGACGTCTAGTTACGAAAGCCCCGTTGCTTAAGAAATTTCAAAATCAAGTTTGTGAAGTAAAGATGATTACATTCCTCATAGGTATGCAAATCGTCAAAAATGCTACTCAAACAGATAATGACTCAGTTTCAATTCCTTATAGGTACAACGTCATCTTATCGAAATTGTGTTTTGAATACAATCGGAAATTGTAACTAATTTTTTGGGGCAGTTCCAGGCAGTGTTCCTTCTAAATAAATTTATGAGTTATTATTTTCTTATAGAAGAATTTATTGACAATGACGAGTTTGTGTTTTACTCTATGTATTAGGAGGTGAATTTGGAAAAAGATGTATGTGGCAAAAAAACCTGCCGATGCAATCAGCAGGTCGTGGTGTCAGGCGTCAGCACTGCATTCCTTGAATTTCCGGTTGTCGGCATGCAGGCGACCCCTTACTTCCGAATTATAGCGGATCATTTCCGAAATGAGAACAGGATGGGAGTGATCATTACTGCGCATTCTTGTAACGTTTGTCTTTCCCGGCGTACTGGATGTGCCGATTCACCATGAATCCTTGATTCATGGCCTGATCTACCATTGTATCCGCGACCCTTTTTATCGCGATCACTTGCACAATCAAGGTTTTGTTTACGAGAAACGCCAGTTTCGCATGTTTTGCTTCTCACGGTTTCAGGGGCGATATACAATAGTCAATCAGCGCATGATTTTTCGCTCGCCGGTTTCGTTTTTGTTTTCGGCCCATGATGAACGACTGATTCGTGAACTGACTTCGTCGCTTTTTACCAAAGAATCCATTCTCATCGGCACGAAATCGGTAAGACTGCACTCGATTCAACAGGCTGACGAGCGAACGAGCGGTCATATGCGAATCCGTATGATTACACCGGTGACAGCTTACAGCACTTTTATTCTGAATAATAAGAAAAAGACGTTCTATTACTCGCCTCGGGAAGAAGAGTTCACGCAGCTTGTGAAGCTGAATGCAATCAAAAAGTACACTGCGTTGTACGGAGAAGAACCGACGAGTGCCGAGCTTCACCTCGAACCGGTTGAATTCGAGCGTCTGCGCCCCAGAGTCGTCATGTTCAAGAAAACATATATCAAAGGTTGGACAGGGGATTTTATTCTGAAGGGCGATCCGGAACTGGTGCAACTTGTCTATGATGTCGGTTTGTCGGCAAAAAACAGCAATGGACTCGGATTATTTGAGGTCGTCCACCATATCGAAAGGGGGGAGCAAACCTAGTATGCTGGATGCCATTGTTTCACTCGGACGATTATCCTATCATTCGGAACCGGAACAACTCATTCGTGGACTGATTCGGAAACAGTCGATTTCGGATCGGGAAAAAATCCATTATTATATGGAGCTGCATTTTTCTACAAAGGGCGAACCTTTGCGGATTGAACTGAAGCAGTATGCGATGCATGATCCGTTCGAAACGCCGGAGAAACTTCGTTACGTCGGCATCGTTCCGGCATCGGGGTTGCAGTTTCATGTAACCGGCCACGATCTGCGACATTTATGCTCCCAGGTATTGCCCGCCCTGGCGGGCAAACTGCCTGAGCATTCGACGCTGCGAAGGCAAATCGACGCAGTGTTGCGGCACCATTTTCTGTTTGATGAAAACAATCCCAAAGACCGGTATCGCTACTTGCTGAACATTGATTCACTTGACGGGATCGAGCCGGGATTTACTGAAAAGCTGATGTCAAGTGACTTGAAGACGCAAGATCGCCCGCAGAAAATCGCCAAAGCGATACTGGATGTTGTCCATCGGGAACACTTTGTTTCCGAAGACCGGATTTTGCTGTATACGGTCCGGATTGACGGCGAATTGATTGCGGACCATCCGGACTATATCCAGGTGGTTTTGGATGATCAGGTGTCGATGTTTGCCAAAACGAACCGAAACGTGTGCTACATCACTGGAGCGGAGGATGATGTTAGCGCCGATCTGACGAAGTTTCGGTTTAAATACTATATCACGGATAAAGTTAATTTTTCCGCAGGCATTTCCGGCAAATTTGAAAGCAACTTTCAGTTGTCGCGTGATGCGGCGTGGCATGTGTTGCTGGGCGAACGCTTTATCATGAACCATCTGCGATTGCGAATCGGGACCTTCAATGTCTATCTGATTCCCGAATTTTTGGATGACATGGGAAGCGTACGCAACGCTCGGCATCTTATTGGACAAGCTGTAGATACGGTCAAGCGTTTGAATGCTTTGAAACGGGCAGAAGACCTGGAGAAAAACTGGCTCGAAATTCAGCAGGAGATAAACGAATTTGCCGCTCCCGGCATTCGCATGCTGATTCACTTTCTTTTCTACGAAGAGAACAAAAATGAAATGAAAGTATACCGCTATGTAAAAGATGTGCCTCCGTCCTATCTGGTTCATATGGAAGAAACGCGCAGGACAACATTGAAATTGTACCGAGAGACTGCTCCCAAGTATTACTTTCACAGTCCATCATTGGAAAGCTTGTATTATATGCTCCCGCTTGAACTGGATTTGAGCAAAAACAAAATTAAAAACCCCCAGCAATTATTGCAGCTCTATGATGCAGTGTTGTCAGGACGCCGGATTCATGTTCGCGAGTTGGTCCGTTCGTTTATGAAGTTATTGACGTCATTGCAGTATGGAGCTTTCGGCGCACAACATGTGAAACGGAAATGGAAGGAACCGGCTGACGAACAGGAAGCGGAACAGCTTTGGTGCAGGATGAATTGGGAACAGCAGCAATTTATCCATTGGTTAAAATGCATGGGGAGCGTAGAAGGAGGAACAGATGCGATGAGTGAGGCGATTCAGGCTATACCCGACCGTTTGGAGAAGGAACGGACCTATCTCGTGCAGTGCGGATTTAATGAACTGCAAGCAGCGTTGTTTTTGTTGGGATGCGCCATCAACAAGGTGGCAGACGCTCAGGACATCGAGTTGAAAAGCCGGCCGATCATGCGAAAAATCAATTTCCGCGGCATGAGTTTTGTGGCGGTCCAGAAACTGGCTACGGAAGTGTTTGAAAAAGGACTGCAGTACAAAAATACGATGAAAGCGAAAAAGTTTTACAGCAAATACGAGAGCTATTATCAGGAAATGAGCAGGTTGCTTGGTCAGGCTTTGCAATGGTATCAATCTGACAGCGGCAGGAATAATGACGCAAGGAAGTTGGATGAAAGCGAATTGGTGTTCTATATCATCTCCGGTTATGCTTTCGCCAATGCGCAAAAGGCGGTTTCTGCGAAAGTCATGGACGATGGCGAATTGGTTGAAGAAAATGAATTGGAAAACGAGGGGGAGTACGAAGATGAATAACAGCGAACTTTTGTTTCTCTATGATGCAAAAATGACGAACCCGAACGGCAATGTGGACGATGAAAACCGTCCGAGAATGGACTACGACACCCAGCGCAATTTGGTGTCTGATGTGCGTCTGAAGCGATATATCCGCGATTATTTGAAAGAGTTGGGGAAGGAACTCTATGTCAGCGATGTAGACGGCAAAACGGTGAATGCCGAACAGCGATTGGAAGCCCTGTTTGCCCGCTATCCCGAAAAGGTGGACAAAAAAAGCTGGAATGCAGACATTGAACGCTGGATGTTGGAACAACTCATCGATGTGCGCCTGTTTGGTGCGACGATGGCGGTCAAGGGAAATCCCCTGATTTATACAGGTCCGGTACAGTTTTCCTGGGGGTATTCACTCAATCCTGTGCGTTTGATGGACAATACCATTACTTCTCATTTTAGCTCGAAGGGAACGCAGGAACAGGGAACGTTCGGCAAAGACTACCGGGTCGTTTATTCGTTCCTGGCATTCTACGGGCAAGTGAGCGGGCGTCGTGCCGAGCATACGGGAATGTCGGAGGAAGATTTGCAATTGTTGGACGAAGCGATGATTCGGGCCATTCCACTCCTGTCTTCCCGTAGCAAAATTGGACAAGCACCAAGGCTTTACATGCGTATTGAATACAAGGACAACATGACCATGCTGGGAGACTGGCGTGAACAACTTCCCGCACTACCCGGAGGATTAACTCAAATTGATGAAGTTCGTTTGCCGGCGGATCGGATCGCTTCCAGACTGGAAAAGGCACTCGATCGGATTGAAATCATTCACTTCTGGCAGGATGATGCCTTGCAGTGGTCTCTGAACGAAACAACGGGAGCATTGGATTCGCTGTTGAGTGCTGCTGTACGTGAGAAAATTCGGTACTTGCAAGGATAAGGTGAATGATGAAAACTTTGGTGTTTGATCTCGAAGGTTCGTTTGCCCATTTCCGCAAGTTTTATGCCAACTCCACTTCGTTAAGCTATGAATTTCCGCCCCGCACTGCGGTATGCGGGATGATTGCAGCGATCCTGGGCATAGAACGGGATCAGTATTATACGTTGTTTGCCGAAACAGAGGCATTCATAGCGGTGCAAATTTTGCGCCCGACGAAACGGATCAGCCAAACCGTCAACTATATGTGGGTGAAAAGTCTGAAAGACTTGAACGGATCGGCCGGCAGAATGCAAATCCCGTTGGAATGGGTTGTACGCCGGGAAGGGGTTGGAAGTGGTCTATTGGCGTACCGGATTTATTTTGCACACCGGAATCCGGACGTCCAACAGAAAATGACATCCTTGTTGAGCCGTGAACACACCTGTTATCCTTTGTATCTTGGCATTACGGAAGCTCCGGCAGCCGTAAGGTATGTAGGTGAAGCGGAGGCGGTAGAAGTTGCGAGCAACGGCCAGCCTGTGGAGATTGTCACGGTGTGCCCGATTCATCTGCTCGAGGACATCACCTATCCACAATTTAAGGATAAAAAGCGTATGTATATGCGGGATCGGATTCCGTGTGCGTTTGATCAGAACCGCAAACTGGCCGGGATCACCCAGGTCATCTATGAACCGGGTGGGCAAGGTGTCATGGCCATTCCGAAAAAAAGCTTTGTGCGGTTGGCGGCGAAAGAACAGTCGGTGTGCCTAATGCCTTTGATCAGCGAACAGACCTGGAGTGACGGACGTGTTCTACTCTCATCCTGACCGATTGTTGCGTGAGCATACGGCCGATGTGTCAGAAAAGGCGCTGGCGGCATACAGACAAGGTCTGCCGCCAGACCGCCACTCTCCCTTGTTGGAAAAGTTGGAGAAAATCATTGCCGACTGCCATGATTTCGGAAAGTACACCACTTTTTTTCACCGTCATCTGAACGGGGAGCATGTAGGAGAAAAAAGCTATCATGCGGAAATGGGAGCCATGTTCGGATCTTACGTGGCGGACAAGATGATTGTCGCACAAGCAAGATCGGATATGCTGGAAAGGTTTGCGTCGGTCATCGTCTATTTCGTGATTCACCGGCATCACGGCCATTTGATTAACTTGGATCAGGTGTTCAAGAAGTCGGATGTCGATTGGTTCAAGCCCGCCATTTTGTTCAAGGATGCCTTTCGGGCGCAAATCGCCGACTTGAAGAAACGACAACATGAAATTGAGGAGGATATTCGAAGCTATGCACCGGATCTGGCGGATTTTGTAGGACCCTTCCTTAACGAATGGGAAACCCATGCGGAAAAGATGCTTACAAATTTCGGAAATCTTAGAAGGTATTTGAGAAATGCTGCTTACAATACGGATCACGTTTCCGGCATCTTGTTCGCGATAACGATTCAGCACGTCTTCTCATTATTAATTGACTCAGACAAGAAGAGTGCGGCTTTGCTTGCACCTGTTACCCGTAAAGCGCTTTTGATCGAACAGGTAGAACAATACCGTTTACGGCACAAGGAACATTGGTCTGCAACAGCCGCCCATATCGCCGATAAACGCAATCGCATCCGCGATATTGTGATGGAGAGGGTGCGGCAGGTAGATTTGCATCAACCGTTGCACACTTTTACCGCTCCAACCGGCGCCGGAAAAACATTGACGGCGCTTGAAGGGGCTTTGCTGCTCCGGAAACGGCTGCAAGCGGACGGATCGGCTCCGCGACGGATCATCTATGTTCTGCCTTTTACCAGCATCATTGATCAAAATCACGAAGTGATTGAAGATGTTTTTTGTCCGGAACGTTCCGATCATAGCGTGGTGTTGAAACACCATTATTTAAGTGAGGTTGAATACACAGCGGAAGATTTACATAAAGAGCCGATCCTTGAGCAGCAGCTTCTCTATATTGAAGGTTGGGAATCGGAAATTGTTGTCACCACCTATGTTCAGATCATGCAAACGTTGCTGGGCGTGAAAAACAGGCAGTTAAAAAAATGGCATCGTCTGAGAGGATCTATTGTCATTTTGGACGAAGTGCAAAATATCCCTTATAAATACTGGAAGTTGACACGTGAACTATGTCGTGAGCATAGCCGGTTGTTTGATACGAAATGGGTTCTGCTGACCGCCACGCAGCCGCATATTTTTCCGAAAGAAGAAACGTATGAGTGGCTGGAGAGCGATCACTACCCTAATCGGCTGTTTTTTCAGGATATGAAACGAACTTCTCTACACCTGGCAGCAACCGGATATTTAACGATGGACGAGTGGCTGACCGAAGCGGAAAAGCTGGTGGAAGGGCGAAAATCCGTTCTAATCATTATGAATACGATTCGTTCCTCATTAACGGTATACCGTTTTTTCCAAAAGAAGTATGGAAGAGGACAAGTGTTTTATTTGTCGGCCAATTTGGCTCCGATCCACCGCAAGACCGTATTACAGCAAATTCGGGATCGGCTGAAAGCATCGGAGCAGGATGATCGGCCCATTATCTTGGTTTCAACGCAAGTGGTGGAAGCGGGTGTGGATTTGGATTTTCAACGGGTGATCCGCGACCTGGGACCGCTGGACGCCATCATCCAGGCTGCAGGTCGCTGCAATCGGCACAACGGTCCGTATACCGGTCAAGTATTTATTCTTGCCTTGCGCAAAACGCCCAGAGCAAAATCCGATGCGTCCCTTGTGTATGAAACCGATGCGGATTGTGCGTTGAATGTGCTCAAGGAAATGAGCGCCCGTTATCCAGACGGAATTCCGGAAGCATGCTATGCGGAATTAATTAACCGATATTATCTGGAGATCCGGAACCGCAATGATGACAGTGAATCCTCCCTTCGACTAGGTCAATTGTCCGGGCTGGATTTTGAGGGACTGGCAGATTTCAACCCGATCCAACAAAAAGTGTCCAAGTTTCCTGTGTTTGTTCAACTGGATAGCGATGCCGTAGAGTTATGGGAGTATTATGTTCGTGAAGTGATTCATGCGAAAGATATCGAAACCAAACGCCGCAATTACTTGCGCTGCAAGGCGAAGCTTCATGAATATACAGTGGATGTTTCGCAAAGAACGATTCAATATCATAAAGCACTCAAGGAAGAGTATGGGATGTTCCTAATTCGGAAAGAGTGGGTGGATTCCAACCAGTATTACGACCGTCATACGGGAATCATCATTGATCCTGCTGATGAACAGGCTTTCATGTTCTGATTGCAGTTTGAATTGGGGGGGGAGGAAATGCCCGAACCGTTTGAAGAACGTTATCTTGCACCGGTCACCGGAACGGATATATGGTATTACTTTATTTGCAAGCGAGAAGTGTGGTTGATGATGCACCAGATTGCCCCGGATCAGGAAGATGAAAATGTAAATTTGGGACGGTTCATCAATGAACACACGTATCAGCGAAACAAACAGGAAGTCATGGTCGGCAATATTAAGATCGACCGGGTGCGCAGGGAAGAAGGACAACTGATTATAGGAGAAGTGAAAAAATCGTCCCGTTATATCCGGAGTGCACGCTATCAACTGCTGTATTATTTGCGCACGCTCAAGGAAATGGGCATAGAAGCGCGAGGGGAATTGCTCTTTCCAGACGAAAAGAAAACGGAAAAGGTAATTCTGACCGATGAACATGAGCGGGAACTGGATGAAGCTATCTCGGATATCCGTAGAATTGCCAGGTTGCCAGTCCCTCCCGCTCCTGTCAAAAACTCTTTTTGTCAGCGTTGCGCTTATCGGGAATACTGCTGGGCGGAGGAAAACCCGTGAAGAAATCGCTTTATATTTTCAAGAGCGGAGAATTGCGCCGAAAGGATAATACGTTGTTTTTCGAAAATGAGGAAGGGAAGCGTGTCATCCCGATTGAGGATACGAACGACATTTATATTTTCGGGGAAGTCGATGTGACGAAACGTTTTCTGGAATTGGTGTCCCAGAAGGAAATATGCGTACATTATTTCAATCATTACGGATACTATACGGGCACTTTTTATCCGCGCGAACATTTCAATGCTGGTCATGTCGTGGTCAAGCAGGCGGAACATTACCTGGATCCAACGAAAAGGCTTCAACTTGCCGGAAAGTTTGTACAAGGCGCAATTGGGCAGATGAAACAGGTGATCCGTTATTACAAATCGAGGAACAAACGAGAATCTGAAAGATTGTCGGAAGTGTTGGAGCAATTAGACGGGCAATTGCAGTTGTTGCCGGAAGTTGCCACAGTGGAACAACTGATGGCGGTGGAAGGGCATGCACGCGAGCACTACTATCAAGCGTTTGACTTCATTATCAATCATCCGGATTTTCCTTTCGAGAAAAGAAGTAAGCGGCCTCCGCTTAACCGTCTGAATGCGTTGATCAGCTTTGGAAATTCCATTTGTTACACGATCGCGCTCAGCGAAATCTACAAAACGTATTTGGATCCCCGGATCGGTTATTTGCACGCTTCGAATTTCCGCCGTTTTTCCTTGAACTTGGACGTTTCCGAAGTGTTTAAGCCCATTATTGTGGATCGACTGATTTTTACAATGATTAACAAAAAAATGATTACGAAAAAAGATTTCGACAAACATATAGGCGGCATTGTGCTGTCGGAAGCGGGCAAACGAACCTTTGTCAGTGAGCTGGACAACAAAATGAAAACGACGGTCAATCACCGGCACTTGGGAAAATCCGTTTCCTACCGGCGAATGATCCGTCTGGAGTTGTACAAGATTCAAAAACATGTACTTGGCGAGAAAGAATATGTCCCTTATCAGTCATTGTGGTGAAATGAAAAATCTTTAGCATAAAAGTCTCCTCTGCAATGCATTGATTATCATTTTTCCGTTGGTCTTGAGACATGTCAAGAAATGATTTCAGAAAGAGGGGGAACGGTTGTTTGTCATT
>Ga0207866_1001719_pt1 | contig 19223 bp, 15 predicted proteins | sample HigsolmetaAR203D_FD_184835 | JGI IMG/M metagenome (GOLD analysis project Ga0207866, IMG submission 184835) | Ionic liquid and high solid enriched microbial communities from the Joint BioEnergy Institute, USA - AR20-3-D (SPAdes) (version 2) ...
CCCGGTTCCGGTTGCACTTCATAAGTAATGTGGACACCCAGATCCGAGCCGTTTCCAAAAATTTGCTCAAACCGACCGATATCCTGCGGCGTAGAAATAATAAGAATCTCTTTAATTCCTGCCAGCATTAAAACAGACATCGGATAGTAAATCATCGGCTTATCATAGACAGGTAGTAACTGTTTAGAAACAACTTTTGTCAGCGGGTAAAGTCTTGTTCCACTTCCCCCGGCTAAAATGATACCTTTCATAAAAATCAGCTCCCTTAAATTGTATTTAATTGGTGGTTTTATTAAATATAACTGTTAAACATAACTCTGAATGGCATAACTAGCTTAAAATTGGAAATCAACCAGCTTGTTCATTTACTTTTATTTTGGTTGTAAACAGCGAAAAAAGCAATGGATATATGAGTTGGAAACTTAAACCTGTAAATGCAAACATATTTGAAAATAAATTAAATAAGAAGATGGAATTCATAATCGCAACTCCAACAATAAAATACGGACTTTTGATCTTTTTTAAAGATAGAATATAGAAAAATGCAAGAACAAATAAAAACAATATAAAGAATGACATACCAACCCACCCAAGGATAGTATAAGCTTGAGCGAATGCTGTAGAAACGTTTAGTTCCGGTGTAATCTGGATGGGATTTGGACTGCTTATATTAAAGATTGCCACAATTCTTTTACTTATGAAATCAGGAAAAAGCTGGGTAACCGTAAAATCAAAAGAACTGTCAATATTTACATCCTCGGTAAATTCAAATTCATTAATTGTCTTTTGAAGATTTGCCAATGGTGATGTTAGGTAAATATATGTCCAAAAAAACTCTTTAGGAATAAAAGATTGTCTAAATTCTTCGGTAGCCCCACCAATGTCCAAAAACAATTCATTATCATTTAAAGATGTATTTGTTTGATACATACTGTTCAGTCTCATATTTCCTAACACACCAAAAAGATATAAAGCAAAAAGTAAAAACACAGCCAGTCCGGCAATTTTTTTAAAAGTAATCTTGTATTGAAATTTAATCAAGTAAATAAACACACAACTCATCATGATCATTACAAGCATACCCCTGTTCATAATTAAGACAGATGGTATTAATGTTAATATAAATAGAATTATAACTTTCTTTCGCTGAGCCAATTTCTCAGTAAGACATAATTGAAAAAGGTAAACAGCGTAAAAGGAGTTAAATGTAACCAAAAGGACATGGAAAGTTGGGATCCCAAATTCATGATAAGGAACAGCAGGACCACCAAATATAGAAAGTAAAGGGAAATTACCTGCGTATAAAAATTCCAATCCATATCCGGCTAAAATAAGAATAGTAATCAATTGCATATTATTTTTGTACGACAAGTTTTCAAAAACTATCACTTTGTCCTTAACAAATGCTGTTCCTATAATTAATGCAATTATTATTGTACATAATAAGAAAATAATTAAGGATAGGCTAAGTTCCGGATAAAGGTCTGACCACCGGAAAAGATAAGCAAATAAAACAAGGACAAATGATATAACATGTATGTAATAGGGGTTAATCATTTTAAAAGGCTCCTTTAATTGAATCTTTGCCTATTTCTTTTTCATGTAATTTAAAATAAATGCCAAAATGGTACCTATAATCATACCAATAATAACACCCATTACCATCATTTCATTGGTTCTTGTCAACAAAATTTCAGATACTTCATCTTCCTCAGCCGAATCAACAATTTGAACGGTATCTACATCTAAATATTTTGGTAAAACGACCTGTAATGAGTGAGCAATTGCATTGGCAAGTTTTGGCGCTACTGTTTGATCCTCGTGGTCAACCTGTATATTGAGAATCTCTGACCCGTTCTCATTTGTTACGGTAATCTGGTTTTGAATTTCATTTGCGGTTACTTTTAGCTTTGCTTCTTTAATCGCATTATCTAAAACAACCGGTGTTTTCGCTAATAGTATTGCAGTATTCATAAATCTTGGATAATCATCAAATTGTTTTTCCACATTTTCAGGTTGCTTTTGCTTTAAGAAGATTGAGACATTAGCTTGGTAGGATGGTGCAGGACCTTTTGAGGCAATTGCCCTACCTGCTATTCCACCTATGATCATTGTTAGGATAATTAACCAATAAAATTTTTTAAATGTTTTCAATGTTACCGACAAAAGTGTTGACTCTTCCACAATAAAACCTCCATATGAACAATAATTTATATTTCAATTCCTAGCTCAAGCTAAAAAAACTGCCAACCCCATTTATTAAAGAACTTAATCATTGAAGTAATAAATATTTTAAACAATTTCCAATTTTTATGTGAACCTCTCTCATAAAAATGGACTACTTCCGAAAAAGGGGTGTAAACAGTCCGCTTGTTATTTCTTTCTAATTTTAGACATAAATCATTATCCTCGAAATACATAAAAAAACGCTCGTCAAAGCCGTCAATTTCCTGATAATCATTTCCACGAATGAGCATAAAGCAACCGGAACCCATACGTATATCAACGAGCCGGTCATTCGGAATATTTCTACATTCGTATGAGGCAAGCCGCTTATCAAATAATTTTTTAATAAACCGGAAAGGTATAAATCTCAGCGCATAATCAAATACAGTTAACCGATGCCGCATTAAATGCTGGACAGTACCATCTGAGTTTAAAATTTTAGGTACTAAAAGAGAAATTGTATCATCTTTTTCCATAACATCCAACATGTTTAGAAAGTTTTCCCTGGTAACAATAATATCTGGATTAAGAATAAGAAAATATTTTGAATTACATTTCAGTAAATTATAGTTGTGTCCAAATCCAAAACCTTTATTTTCAGGATAGAAAGTAATATCTGCAAAATCTTTATAAGTATTTAATCTTTCCTTGTAATCATCGTTTGAATCATTATCGAATATGCAAATTCGATATTCGTTAAATGAACCAAGTTCTTTTTTTAAATTGTCAAGAACTTCAAATACATGTTCACTGTTATATGTTACAATGCTTATAGCTACAACAGGGTAAGTCATTTTGTCACACTCTTTCATAATTAGCTATAGGACCAAATTATAATTAATTTCTAGTCATATATTCTAACATACGACTGCAAATTTTAATAGGATTTTTAAATGAATCCGGATTGGTGGCATTAATTTTATATATCGTTAGATTGAAACAATGCCTTTGCCTGAAAAAACACTTGATTTTTCAGGTAGTATCAAAATAAAATATATCTTAGGTCCTAGTGAATATCTTATTTACAGGATTTCCCGTTTCGTGGATGATCATACGAAATAGTAATTTGAATTGCAAGGGTAATCTGTTTTGTAATTATTTAATTGAAAGGTTGAAATCAAAGTTATATATAAATTTTAGGTTAAAATTACAACCCTAATTATATATAAATCGACGTTATAATGGAAACGAAAGTTGAATGGTAGATTTAAATTCGATTATATTTTCCTGATTACCTTTTGAAAGGATTGAAGAAATGAAACAACAAAAGATAATAGAACAACAGGATGTTTTTGTTGTCTCTAAAGAACCGGATGTTGGAATTTATAAAGACAGATTAATATATGGTACATTAAAAAGAGTGATAGATATCATTATATCCACTGTTGGATTGATTTTGTTATCACCTATCATTATGGTTGTCTGTCTTTTTTATTTGTTTGGTGAAAATAAGGGGCCTATTTTCTTTTCCCAGTATCGATTAGGTAAAGATGGAAAATTGTTTAAAATATACAAATTTCGTACGATGATTGTTGATGCTGAAAAGAAGCTGAAATGTGATCCACTACTTTATAAAAAATATCTTAAAAATGGGTATAAACTGGAACAGGAGGAAGATCCGAGGATAACGAAGTTCGGTCGCTTTCTCCGCAAAACAAGTATTGATGAAATTCCTCAATTAATAAATGTAATAAAAGGGGAAATGAGTATTGTCGGTCCCCGACCAATTGTCGACACTGAATTAGAGGAATACGGGGATTTGAAGGAAGAGTTCTTATCTGTTAAACCGGGGATTACTGGCTATTGGCAAGTGAGCGGTCGCAGTGATGTGAATTACCCGGAAAGAGTGGATTTAGAACTATATTATGTACGGAACCGTTCATTAATGTTAGATATAAAGATTATTTTTAAAACATTTTATGCTGTGATTTTTCAAAAAGGAGCCTGTTAGTAATCAGCGTGTATACGCACGCTGGTTTTTTAGCTTAGATTATACTCGGAATTCAATGAAAAAAATGTAATAACATCGGGTAATTTGATATTAAATCTTGAAATTTTTCCTTTAAGGAGGTTATATGGTTGGAGTTTCTTGGGATCAAGGGGAAAACATGGATGAATATTATACTGGCCGTTTTTATTGTTGGACTGATTCTATATATTATTCCGCCTATATTATTTGATTTGAAATATATTCTTTCATGGACATTGATTTTGCTAAGTATACTTTTTTACGCAATTGTTTACTATAAAACAAAAGACTTATTTCATCCTGTCGGTATTTTTTCTTTAATATTAATTTTCACTGTTGGAGTGGCTAATTTTAATTTAAGTTATATTCAGTCACCGTGGACGGGAAAAACTTGGCTTGCCATTGTTTGTACATATGTATCCTTTTTAATCGGCTATTTTGTAATGAAATGGATACAAGGAAAAAAGAGGATACCAAATATTTCTTTTGATGTGAAAAACAAGAAAAGTTTTTTACAATATATCTATGGCTTGTTTATAGTATGTTTTCTTGCTTACATCCTTGAAGTTTTTGAAAGTGGTTTCCAATTACCGATATTTTCCAATGAGCAAGGTTCATATAAAGAATTTGGTATTAAATTTGTCCATTATTTAACGGTATCACTGGCGCTGGTAAATTATTTTATTACATTATACTTTTTTAAATATCGTAAAATCAATAAACTTCTAATTACAATTTACATTATTTCATTTATTGCGATTGTTACGCTTCTATCGAGACAGTTACTGATTTTATTAGTCTTGATGACCGTTATTTCCTATCATTATATAGTCAAAAAAATTAAAATCCAACAATTATCTATTCTTTTATTAGTCGGGTTAATTGCGTTTACGTTATTAGGAAACTTACGTTCAAATAGCGGGCAATACATTTTGATTGTGGCAAAGATGGTTGAAGGGGTTGACTCACCACTAGTTGGGTGGCTTTATTCATATATTGCGATTAATTATGAAAACCTGAATTATTATATTAACCATTTTACGGATATGCATTACGGGGCAGTTTCATTTTTCCCTCTTTTCGCATTTACGTTAACAAAACAATTTGTTCAAGTTGATGTAACACAATATTATAAAGATCCTAATTTCACAACAAGTACCATGATGTACGATTTTTACTTGGATTTTGGATTAGCGGGGACAATTATATTTCCGGTAATCATTGGTGCATTAAGTTATTATTTATATAATCAATTGAAAGAAAAAAAATCAATTTATACAGTTACATTATATGCAATGGTTGCACATAATTTATTTTTTGTTTTCTTTATTAACTTTTTTGCCAATACATCGTGGGTATTTTATTTAGGACTTGTCTTTTTACTAATACTCGTTACGACGGATAATCGATTATTGCGAACTGTACTGAAAAGGTGAGGATATAAAGATGATTTATGAACTACCGGTTGTCGACATTCTCTTGGCAACTTACAATGGTGAAAAATTTATACGTACTCAAATTGACTCAGTTATCAACCAAACATACACTAATTGGAAATTAATTGTAAGGGATGACGGGTCTACCGACAATACGGTTGAAATAATTAAAAAATATGTAAAACATTATCCGAACAAAATTAAATTGATTGAGGATACGGATCGAAACTTGGGTCCGTCGAACAATTTTTCCAGATTACTTGCTTCATCAACGGCAGAATATATTATGTTTTGTGATCAAGACGACCTTTGGAAAGAAAATAAAGTAGAAATCACTTTAAAAAGAATGTTGGAAGTGGAAAAAAAATTAAATCAGCCTATTCTTGTACATACAGATTTAGAAATAGTTGATAGAGAGTTGAATACTATATCAGATTCCATGTTTGATTTTCAAAACTTAAATAAGCACTATGTATCCATCAATCAACTTTTAGTCCAAAATAATGTTACTGGTTGTACAGTAATGATTAATAAAAAATTAAAAGAACTTGCTGAACCGATTCCAACAGAAGGAATTACTATGCATGATTGGTGGTTGGCACTTGTGGCAGCTGCTTTTGGTAGAATTGAATTTGTTGATGAGGCAACAATAAAATATCGTCAACATGGTAACAATGATGTCGGGGCAAAAAAATACACAGAGCAAATTATTAAAAAAACAAAGGCAATTGATAAAATGTATGATGTTGTCTCCGATAACTTTGTCCAAGCAAAAACATTTTTCGATCGATATAGGTCTACCTTAGATAACCATGATAGGGAAGTAGTATCTCAATATGTTAATTTAATGACATATAATCCATTTAAACGTATTGCAATTATCAATAAATATAAGTTTCAAAAGCAAGGTTTCATTCGAAATCTTGGTTTTAAACTGATCGCTGCTACAATAAAAAATGAAAACAAAGGTTGATGCTAGTGAAAGTATCAGTATTAATTCCAACATACAATGCGGAACAATTTATCAGGCCATTATTATCAAAATTAGAGAATCAAAAGCTCCCTGAAGGGGTTGCTATGGAAATAATACTTGTTGATTCTTCCTCAACTGATCGTACAAAGGGGATTGTAAAGGAGCAATTTCCAAATGTCCAATTTCATACAATCCCAAATAAAGAGTTTAATCATGGTGGGACAAGGAATATGCTGGCTGATTTGGCTACTGGTGAGTTCTTACTTTATATGACACAGGATGCAATTCCTTTTGATGACAAACTGATTATGTTCTTACTGGAAAATTTCCAGGATGAAAATGTCCTAATAGCTTGTGGTCGTCAAATACCGAAAGAGGACGCAAACCCGCTTGAAAAATATGCTCGATCCTTTAACTATCCTGATAAAAGAATTATAAAAGATAAAAGTAAGATTTCTGAATTGGGAATAAAAACTTTTTTTAACTCGAATGTATGCAGCATGTACCGGGCAACTCTTTTTCATGGAAGTGAATTTCACGGATTTCCAAATAATGTTATTTTAAATGAAGATATTATTCTTTCTTATTATGTAATTATGAAGGGATACAAGGTTATATATGATAACAGAGCCATCGTTTATCATTCACATAACTATTCGATTAAGCAACAGTTCAAGCGAAACTTCGATATTGGGATGGCTTTTAACGAATCAGAATTTATGCTACAGAATGTTTCCAATGAAAAAGAAGGGATCAAGCTTGTGCTGGGACAATTAAAATATTTGATTAAAAATGGCTATGTAACTCAAGTTCCTCGGTGTATTGTTGAGTCAGGAATGAAATTTATCGGATATAATCTCGGGAGAAGGCATCATTTATTCAGTGAAAAAACAAAACGTAAATTATCAGCATATATGAAATAAAAAGTGCAACCCAATTTACTTTAGGGTTGCATTTTTTTACATAAAATATAGGAATAACTCTGGAATAGTTTTTGTCTACTTCCGGGGTCCATCGACTAGCAACTTTAGCCACTGTACGATAAATCAACACCGTTACTCGCCGTGTTTTCGAAAAGGCTAGTCGCTTTTTCTTCGTGCGATGCAAATACAAGGAAGTATTTCTGTTCTCCGAATGCCCAACTCCAATTTGTGCGTGGCTAAGTGGGCGCTCTGCGCTTTTCTTAAAATCTTGTTTTTTTTCTTGTTAACTTCTCTCCCCTATTTAGTTTATTTTTAATGAATAAAGTGATCTTTACTGTAACAGGATCTTTAATAACGATCAATCCGAGCAAGTAAACAAATATGCCTGCGAAAATCTGCAATAGAGTTAAAAGAATAGATGAGATTGGTAAGCATTTACCGATCAAAACGACCACTAAATAAAGTGCAATACTTAAAACAAAATACTTGATAAATAGACCTAAAAAGTTTTTCATGTCAAAATATTTTCTTGTTAAATACATTTGGATCAATGCACCGGATGCTTCTGCGACCAATAAAGCGACCGCCGTTGCAGCACTCCCAAATGGTTTGATTAAAATCAGATTAATAATAAGACTTAGAATAGCCCCGATTGTAACTGATACGGAATATTTATTTTGCTGGTTGGTTCCGATCAAGATCTGAATTCCAAAAACATTGGCAAGACCAACAAAAAAAATGACCGGACTCATAATAAACAACAATTGGATTACCGGTGAAAAATCTTTCCCTAAAAACCAAGTGACAAAATTTGGGGAAATAGCCATCATACCAAGCGTCATCGGTAATGTGATCATCAAAATTAATTGCAAAGCAAAATTAATATATTTCTTCATTTCCTCCTTATTCCCGAGAGAGAACTCGGAAGACATCCTAGGTAACATGACTGTTCCAAAAGAAGAAATTACACCAAGTGCAATTGTAATAATTTTATATGCTTGGTTAAAATAACCTACTTCCACTTCACCGGATACATTTCCAAGGACAATTTTATTTGCCAATGAATACACTTGTATCATTATTTGTGGCAAGAATAAGATCATAATCGGCTTTGTGTGGCGTAAGATGTCGTTTATCGTTATTTTGACCCAACTAACATCTTTTAGCAACGGAATCCACATAATCAGCTGACCGATAAATAAAGTACCTGCATTAATCAAAACATATAGATCCAAATCATTATAATCATTAATAACTGTGAAAATAAGAATAATCCCGGTAATTTTAACAATAATATTTCGAATGGAAATCTTTTTTATTTCTTCCCTGCCAAAGAAGTACCAAGATGTATCAATTATATTTGCCGCCAAAGTTAGGAGATTAATTAGAAATAAATCCAAGTATTCAGTAACCGTACGAATATAAACAAAATAAACCAACAGAACAATCAATGAGGAAATAATTTTAAAAGCAAAAATGGTCCAAAACTCAATTGAAATCTCTTTTTGGCTTTGCTTTGATGCAATCTGCCGACTACCGTAGAGAGCAAAACTAAGAGAAATAAATACAACGAACAGTTGAACGATTGAGGAAACATAAGCCTCAATCCCAACTCCCTCAGGTTTAAAAATTCTTGATATATAAGGTGTTGTAATGAATGGTGTAATAATCAATAATAACTGATAAATAACCGTAAATAAATAATTGGAAATTAATTTCTTCATTATAATTACCATACCTTTTACATTTTGCTTGTTATAAACCCATCTATTATTAAATGTCACGATGAATTCTTCTATTAATATAATCGACTTAACATAAAAATACAATAAGTACTATGAATCGACATACATATCTATTTTCAATCTTGACAGACTTACAATTTTGTAGAAAAGTGTTGGTTTTTGTTGATAATAAATGATAAAATCTACAAGGAATCATATGTATTGAAAGATTTACAGTGAGAAAGGGCTATGTTGTAATATGAAAGCTGAATTAGCAAAGCTTTACCGGGAAACAATATAATATAAATGTGCTTGAGGAGCTTATCTTTTTAATAGGGGAGAGTATGTTGAAAAAGGTTGCCGTAATTATTTTAAATTGGAATCGTTCAGAACAAACAACAGAGCTAATTAATAATTATATGCAAGTGGAAAAAAATATAGAACTGTGCTTTATTATTGTCGATAATAGATCAAGTGATGAAGAACGGAAAAAACTGCTTGATTACTCGAAAAGCAATGACTTTATTGTTTTAGAAGAAAAAGATTTAAATAAGTCAAATTTTGACCAAAACCATATGAAATATACCATTTTTCTTAATGAAAACTTTGGTTATGCAATAGGTAATAACTATGGTTTAAAAATGGCAAAACAACTCGGATTTACCTACTCATTAATATCTAATAATGATATAATTATTGAAAAACCGTTAATTGAATTACTAATGAATGAATTGGAAGCGGACAAGCAGCTTGCCTTAATTGGTCCCAAAATTATCGGTATAGATGGAGAACAACAAGGTCCATATAATAAGCCGACATTATTCGACCAATTTTGGGTTCCCTTATTTTTACCATTTTTTATGATTATAAATAAACTAACTGTTAACTCTATTACTAAGAAACTGGCGGTAAAGAACGAACGTTACCCATATCGAGTCATGGGCTGCTTTATGTTGCTAAAAACAGATATAATGGATGAGGTTGGGTATTTTGATGAAAATACCTTTTTGTATGCAGAGGAACTTATTTTGTCAGAAAAACTAATTGCAAAAGGGTATAAAACTGGCTACAACCCAAATGTATATATTAAACATATGCATGGTTTCAGTACAGAAGATTTAGGTAACCGAAAAAAATTCAATCTCAACTTACAATCAGATTTATATTATTTTAAAAAGTATCGTAATTATAGCAATTTCAAGTTGTTTTTAATAAAAATTGCCAGAAATACACATATATTTATATGGAATCCAATAATTAATAAACTTAAGAAGCTGAATAAATAACTTACTTGTAAGGGAAGGGATCACTATGAAATTCATCTTATTATCCGGTGGATCTGGTAAAAGATTATGGCCACTTTCCAATGATGCACGTTCTAAGCAGTTTTTAAAAGTGCTGCCTACGAAGGATGGAGCGTTAGAATCAATGGTTCAAAGAGTAAAAAGGCAAATTACAAAACATGTCAGCGATCGGGATATTTATATAGCAACGAGTAAATCACAAGTAGAAATCTTGAAATCACAGTTGGGTAATGACATTCATATTATTATAGAACCAACAAGAAGGGATACATTTCCGGCGATTGCATTAGCTGTATCCTATTTGTATTCTGTCCAAAATATTCCACTTGATGAAACGATTGTCACTCTGCCTGTAGATCCCTTTGTTGATGATGAATTTTTCTCGGTTGTAAGAAATCTTGAAAATGCATTAGACTTATCAAACGCGGAATTAGCTTTAATAGGAATAAGGCCGACTTATCCGTCCGAAAAATATGGATATATTGTTCCTGCAAAGTCAACTGATAATTTTTTAGCTGTTGATTATTTCACAGAAAAACCTACTGAGGAAAAAGCAATAGAATTGATGAAGCAAAATGCGCTATGGAACAGTGGTGTCTTCAGTTTTAAATTGGCAACACTGATTAATAAGATTGAACAAAAAGGGCTACCGACGGACTATGAACAGTTAATAAAAGTCTATTTTGACTTGGATAAGATTAGTTTCGACTATGCAGTTGTTGAAGAAACGAAAAACATTGTCTGCATTCCTTATGGGGGGAATTGGAAAGATCTCGGAACTTGGAACACATTGACCGAAGAAATTACTTCTCCAATGATTGGAAAAGGTATTATTGCCGAAGAAGCGATAAATACGCATGTGATCAATGAATTGGACATTCCAGTGACTGTACTCGGGGTAAAAGATTCCGTGATTGCTTTAAGCCCAGATGGTGTACTTGTTACAACAAAAGAAAAGAGTCCCCAAATTAAACAATATGTTGAAGATCACCAACCGATGTATGAAGAAAGAAGATGGGGTTCATCAACAATATTAGATTATACGAAAACTGAAGAAGGATTAGAAGTTTATACACGAAAAATCATTATTAATAGCGAATGCAATTTGTCTTATCAACGTCATCATAAAAGTAGAAAAACGTGGACAATCATAAGTGGACTCGGTGAATTTCTTTTAAATGGATCCTTAACTAAAGTTACTTCAGGGGATGTTTTACATATTAACGAAGGAGAACTTCATTCTATTAAGGCTATTACACAAATTCAAATTATTGAAGTGCAATCAGGTCTTGGACCGATTGATGAAGAAATTGACCGATTGGCAGTTGATTGGCAACAAATAACTGAAAAATATATTACACAAAACTAAATTATATCGTGATTGGACATGTAAGGTTAGGGAGGGATTATGAAATGAAGGTTCTTTTTATTACACCTTTCGTTCCCTATGAAGGAATACCCCATGCAGGGGGTTATTTCCTTTATAAGTATTTATACGAATTACACAAACGGCAATTAGAAATTCATATGCTTGCACCTAACAGTAAAGAAAATAAAGAGTCTATTAAAAAGGTGCCTGAATGGATACACTTAAGGTTAGCTGAAATTCCGAATAAAACCTTGCAATATAAAATAGGGAAGGTCTTTAAACTCATCCATGATCCGCTAAATCAATTGGATAATACAATGACGATAGAATTAAAAAAAGACGAATACCTTAAACAATTTGACATAATAGATTTGCAGTATTCACCAAGTTTACCGTTAATTAAAGTGATTAAAGAAAAAACGAATGCACCAATTGTTTGCTTGGAACACGATGTCTATACGCAATATGTAAAAAGAACCATAAAGGAAAAAGGTTTTTCACAACGAAAACTGGTTGCACTACTTAGTTCATTAAATGTACAAAAACGTGAAAAACAATATTTAAACTTATGCAATCACGTGTTTACTTTTAGTGAAAAAGATAAGAAAATACTAAAAGAAATGGGTGTGACAAGTCCAATCGATACACTTTCTCCGGCATTAGAATTACCGGAAGAGGCAGCAAGGGTCGGTGAAAATTGGGATTGCCTATTTGTGGGAGCCATGGATCGTCCGGAAAACTACGAAGGGGTCCGTTGGTTTCTTGAGAAAATCTGGTGGAAAGTCATTGAAGAAATACCGAATGCCAAGTTCATTGTGGCCGGATCTAAACCGCCTGAATGGCTAAAGAACTTAAATCGTAGTGATGTTGAAATAACCGGATTTGTTGAGGATTTGGATGTCTATTATAAAAAGGCAGCAGTCTTTATTGCACCATTACGTTCCGGTGCCGGGGTAAAATTTAAAATTGTCCAAGCACTTGCTTACGGATTACCTGTTATCACAACGGAGGTCGGTGCGGAAGGTATTAATGAAAACGGAGAAGATATTTTTGCGAAAGTAACAGAAGACCCGAATGAAATTGCTAATGAAATCATCCGTTTATTAAATGATAAAAAGCGAAGAAAAAATATAGGTCTAGAGGCAAGAGAATGGGCGTTAGAAAAATATAATTTTATAGGAAAAACGGTTGAGAAGGCTTTAATGGTATATAATCAACTAAAGGATAAAAAAAATTAATGTATTCTGTAAAACCTACGTTTATTTTCCTGCACTTTTAGAAAAGGATATAAAGAAAGTACTGGAGGATTATTATGATAGAAATCTTACAAAAGGAAAAAGAACTTTTTAAGAACTTTTTACTTAACTCAAAATATTTAATAGGTATCATATTTATTATTATATTAATTACGTATGGGATAAAAATATTTTACTTTGATTTCTCAATCGACACTGAGATTTTATTAAGTAATTATCAAGCACAAATTAGTGGGTATGAAACCCAGGGTAGAATCGGGATAGCGCTTACAAAATTTTTGTTTTTTAATGGATATTTCAATCCCTATCTAGCAAATATTTTAACGTATTTGAATTTTTTTATTGTGAATATACTAATATGTTTTCTAATCAACAGAGTTTTAGGTGACCTCTCACCTAAATCATTAGCAATTACAATTCTTCCCATCTTATTCGCGACTCATCCTGCATTTGCAGAGCAATTTAATTTTATTTTGCAAAGTTTTGAAGTTTCTTTAGCTATTGTACTACTAACAATTGCATTACTTTTAACGTATTTCTATATAATTTATGGATATAAAACTTTTGGATTTATTTCAATACTGTTATGTGCTTACAGTATTTTGACGTATCAATCAATTATTTTGTTTTTTGTATCCGGAGCAATTGCTTGCTTTATTTTGACCCTTTACGTTGATGAAAGGAAAAATCAAATCCAGCCAATCAAAAAATACGCCTTTATAGGTTTGAAATATTTTCTTGTGTTTGTTTTTTCCTATATACTATCACAATTTATTTTAAAAATTTATTATGTAATCACAAACATGCAGCTATCTGAATATATTACCAATCAAATATCATGGGGCAAAGAGCCTTATACGATAACGATTAAAAATATTATCGATGACGTAACTAAAGTTATTTTCCCAAATGACATTCTAGGAAGTATATTTTATAATTATGGATTTTTATTTAGCATGCTTGTTATCGGTTTTTTACTGGTTTGGAGAGCTCTCAGGAAAAATAAGGTTGCCTTTATAGAGATTCCAGCATTTATTGTGTTGTTTTTGTCACCTTTTTTATTGACTTTTTATCTTGGACATGGCGAAGTTGTGCGAGCACAAATGCCTGCACTCCAATTAGTAATTGCTTTTAACTTTTATTATATTTACTTAAATTTAAAAAATCATTTTTCAAAACTAATTATTATAGTAATTTCCTTAATTACCTGTATTAATCAGGTCAATGTAACAGCGAATTTATTTTTCTCGGAACATATAAAGTATGAGGAAGATGTCAATTTTGCAAACAGGTTAAATACATATCTGGATCAAATTGAAATAGGAAATAGAAGTAAATATTCACTTGTGATTCTTGGTGAACACAAACCTGAATCAGTTGTAAATATAGAAGGAGAGACACTAGGTCATTCATTTTTCGCTTGGGATATTGGATCAGAAGCGGGAACCACTTATAGAGCACTAGGGTTTATGCGGATATTAGGTTATAAGTTTAAGGATCCTACTCAAGACGAAATTAATTATGCTCATACGATTGAGAATGAATTAGCTGTCTGGCCTGAAAAAGATAGTATAAGAATTGTGGACCACTTAATTATTATTAAGATTTCAGAATAACTCATGTAAATTTTGAAAACGTCTAGGAGCATACGACAATGATAAAGTTTATCAAATTTGGCATAGTGGGAATTTTCAATACCATCATTACCATTGGGAGTTATATGGTATTGGTATTCTTAGGAGTAAATTATTTACTTGCAAACATAATTGGCTACATTCTTGGAGTCATTAATAGCTATTATTGGAATAAAAGCTGGGTGTTTCAAGTAAAATCTAATCAAAAAAGGCTGTTTCTGATATTTGTACTGGTGAATCTAGGTACACTAGGTATTAATACTACAATTTTGTTTGTTTGTGTTCACTATTTCTATTTAAATTCCTACATTTCACAAATTTTTGCTACTGGTATAGGTTTGGTTTTTAATTTTGTTTTGAATAAGGTATGGACATTTAGAAATAGCAATTAAAAAGAAATAAAGGAGGTTGACCTATGGACAGGTTACTCTCAGTGGTTGTTCCAATGTATTTTGAAGAGGAAGTAGCTGCTGAATGTTACAACAGGTTGAAGACAGTTATGGTTCAATATAAATATAACTATGAATTTGTCTTCGTTAACGACGGAAGTACGGACCGAACATTGGAAATATTAACAGAAATAGCAGATAAAGATAAGCGAGTAAAAATAATTGACTTTGCTAGGAACTTTGGTCATCAAATAGCTGTAACTGCTGGCATTGATTATGCAAAAGGGGACGCAGTTGTAATCATTGATGCAGATTTGCAAGATCCACCGGAAGTCATCCCTGAATTAGTCAATAAATGGCTACAAGGCTATGATGTGGTGTATGCCAAACGTAAAAAGAGAAAAGGTGAAACTTGGTTTAAGTTAGTAACGGCAAAGTATTTCTATAAATTTTTAAACTATATGTCTGATATCGATATTCCCAAAGATACGGGTGACTTTAGATTAATTGACCGAAAAGTTGCTGATGTTTTTAGGCAAATGACCGAAAAAAATCGTTTTGTAAGAGGGATGATTTCATGGGTTGGATTTCGTCAAACATATGTAGAGTATGAAAGAGATGAACGGTTTGCCGGTGAATCCAAATATCCTTTAAAAAAGATGATTAAATTTGCTTCTGATGGTATAATCGCTTTCTCAACAAAGCCATTACGTCTTGTTATGACGATGGGGTTTGTATCAGTTTTCGTTTCCATTTTAGTACTCCTTTACACTTTCATTATTAGATTGTTTGGTCAAGAGGTTGAACCCGGCTGGGCTTCAATTATGGTTGCAATTACTTTCTTCAGCGGAATACAGTTACTTGGGTTAGGTATTGTTGGCCAGTATATTGCAAGAATTTATGAAGAAAGTAAAAATCGACCAATCTATATCGTAAAAGATACAATTAATGTTGAAAGTGGACAACCCCTCACATCAGGTTCCAATGACAACGAGAGATTGAAACTTTAAAGTAAACTATGTATTGTTAATAAGAGAAGAAATTAAATTTAAAGCATAAAATCTTATAACAGGGATGATTATTGTGCCACAAGATATAAAGGGAAGGACTAGGACACAGAAAAGGCGTAAAAAAAGGCGGCTTAGAAAATGGGTCAAAATAACATTGACTATACTATTTTTACTTGTTGCAGCTGCCTTTACCTATGCCTATTCGATATATAACCATGCAAAAACAACAGTTGATAAAGAAATGAATATTGACGTAAATTCCATCGATCAATCAGAAACAAAGAAAAAAATTGAAAATAAAGAAGTATTAAATGTATTGGTTCTTGGAGTCGATGAACGTGCAGATGTGGAAGGATCACGTTCTGATACCATTATCGTCATGTCTTTAAATCCAAAAGATAAAAAATTAACGATGGTCAGTATTCCTCGTGATACAAGAACTACAATAGCGGGAGAGGGGACGAAAGATAAGATAAATGCTGCTTTTTCTTTTGGAGGTCCTGATATGGCGATAGAAACAGTAGAGGCCTTTTTAGATATCGAGCTGGATTATTATGTAGAAATGAATATGCAAGGCTTGGCTGATCTTGTTGATGCAATCGGCGGTATAACAGTGAATAATGGAATTGAATGGTATGATGAGGGCTTTTATAAAAAAGGATATCATTATAAAAAAGGTGAGATCAAATTAGATGGTCCTAAGACGATTGGTTATGTTCGTATGAGACATTTGGATCCGACTGGTGACTTTGGCCGAACCGAACGACAACGTAAAGTCATTAAAGCCATTATTGATAAAGGGATGAGTTTTGCAACTGTTTCAAAAATGAATGACTTAATTGATGTTGTTGGAAATAATATGGAAACCAATATGAAATTTTCGGACATGAAGGCATTGCTTGCAAACTACATTGATGTAGCGAAAAATATAGAAAGTTACATGGTACAAGGCACAGATGACCGAATTAAGGGAATCTATTATTATATTGTTTCTGATGAGGAGATTAAGAAGGTGCACAATATGGTTACCGGAAACACAGGTAAAGAGAAATCGACAGAGGAAGAGTAGAAATTAAAAAAATAAGCACATAGTACTAATTTTGATAAAAAAATTTTAATGTCAATAGATGTCATAATATGATAAAATGACATTAAAATAAAAAGATAGATTATGGAATCTATCTTTTTATTTTGATATTTTGATATTTTGATATCACAGGGGGGGATCATGATAATTACATTATGAAAAAATTAAAAGTAGGATTAATTATTTTTACACTGTTTACGGGTTTGATATTTCCCAACATCAGTAACGTTTATGCAACTGGTAATTCGGATAACTTATCATCGTATGAACTTATTCATTATAACGGTGGGGAACAACAGATAACTGTAAATGAAGATGTAACCCTAAAATTAACCGGGTGGACAGATGATACCAAAACATCTGTTAATGGTGTCGTTTCAATCACTTCAGGCACTACTGTAACGAAAAACATTACATTATCTGTGAATGAAAAAAGAAATGAATTGTCCATTACAGACCAATTAAGCTATTTTTATCGTATCGTTGCAGCGGATTCATTTAAGGTACTACATGTAAAGTCCCAAAACTTTACAGAACAATCAAAAACCATCATAGTAAATGAGAACGGAACTTCCGTGGAACAGTTGGGAACCATAGATGAATATGGAACTGTGATTACAGATCTTGGGCTTAAATACTACAAAACGGATGAAAGCAATCAAAAGGTAGAGATTACTGAAGCGGAGTATAATAAATTAAATGCAACAACCGTAACTTCATCATCTGAGGGTACGAGTAGTGTGAAGGAACAAGGACTAAATGAAACTGGAGAAAAAGCAACTTCTTCTGTTCAAGTGGAAGCAAATTCCTCCAGTACGAACATTGCATCCACAGTACCTTCTGTCAGTTATACGACACATGTCCAAGATTACGGATGGCTTAAGAATGTAAAAAATGGTCAATTGAGTGGAACGACAGGTGAAAGTAAACGCCTAGAGGCAATTAAGATAAGTCTGGAAAATGTTAGTGGTGGCATTTCCTATAGAACCCATGTTCAAGACTATGGTTGGTTGCCTTTCGTTAAAAATGGGGAACTCAGTGGAACGACAGGTGAAAGCAAACGGTTAGAAGCTATCCAAATTAGCCTGACTGGTGGTTTGGAGAATAGTTACGATATTTACTATCGGGTTCATATTCAAGACTATGGTTGGTTAGGCTGGGCAAAAAACGGTCAATCGGCTGGGTCTGAAGGAAGAGCAAAAAGACTGGAAGCCATTCAAATCGTCTTGGTAGCTAAAGGCGGACAAGCACCTGGATCAACAACAAATCCGTTCCTTGAAAAAATACCTTCTGTTTCTTACACAACGCATGTCCAAGATTACGGCTGGATGACTAGTGTAAAAGACGGGGCAACAGGTGGTACAACAGGAAAAAATAAGCGTCTTGAAGCCATTAAGATTAATTTGGAAAATAGTCCTTATTTCGGTAGTATTTCTTACAGTGCCCATGTTCAAGATTATGGTTGGCTTCCAACTGTAATAAATGGTGCGATTGGTGGGACAACTGGCCAAAACAAACGGCTGGAAGCGATCCAAATCAATTTAACTGGTGATATTGCAAATTACTACGATATTTATTATCGGGCTCATGTCCAAGACTACGGGTGGTTAGGCTGGGCGAAAAATGGTATGAAAGCCGGAACACAGGGTCAAAATAAACGAATGGAAGCCATCCAAATTAAACTTGTGAAAAAGGGCCAAGGTGAAGCTGTTGACGAGTCACAGTCATTTAAGGAAGCTAAGTCGATAATCTATCAATCGTATAATTTAACTTTGGCCGATGCTGTAAAACTACAAATGAAAGTTAGTCCACAAACGGATAAACAATATGCATACGTTGATAAAACCTATATAAAAGATAATAAAGTAATCAATATTGAGCCTAATTCCCACCTGAATGTTCGTTCAGGTCCTGGAGTTTCTT
>Ga0207866_1001720_pt1 | contig 19209 bp, 29 predicted proteins | sample HigsolmetaAR203D_FD_184835 | JGI IMG/M metagenome (GOLD analysis project Ga0207866, IMG submission 184835) | Ionic liquid and high solid enriched microbial communities from the Joint BioEnergy Institute, USA - AR20-3-D (SPAdes) (version 2) ...
CCTTTGCGACACCTTCGATTTCTTTTATTGATTCGCCTTTTGCACGAATTTTGGACAAATTAAGCGACACGCCACCGCCGATTTTAGAAAGCTGTTTTGCGATCGATTCCGCCATGTTTATGTCGTTGAGACTGTCGCCAACTTCGAGCAAGAAACACGAAACTAATTCGCCGCGACGGGCGCGTCCAGCGTTGAGGAACGTTGGTGTTGCGGGCTGATATTCTTGATTGATTAATAGTTTCGCAAACTCAACGGCTTTGTCCGCGTCGCCGTCGGCAAGAAATAACGCGACAATTGCGATTCTATCTTCGTACCGCTCTAGTATCTTCTTTTTATCATTTGTTTTTAACGCATAATCGTTATAAAATTTAAAAGCGCTCATGTATGATGGAAACCGGAACTTTTTCGCATAAGCCGTTTCATAAACACGCTTGATTTCGTCAAATGTATATTTATCTAACACGGTTTTATCGTAGTAATTATTTTCGACTAGGTAATCGAGTTTTTCGCGTAGGTTATGGAAAAACACGGTGTTTTGATTTACGTAGTCGATAAAATAGGCTTTGACAGCTTCTTTGTCTTTTTCAAGTTGCAAGTCTCCGTTTTCATCACGCTGCATGATTTCGTTGTTTAATTCGATATACCGCACTTAACCACCCTTTCTTTAAATGTTTTAACATCGTCATCTGTGCCGGCCAGTTCGAACTTTAAAAGTAACGGAACATTGTATTTATTCGCTATAATATCGCCTGCTTTCCCGTAGGAATCGCCCCAATTACGATTACCACTGACCGCCACACCGCGAAGTAAGTCGCTGTTTTGCTCTAAAAACTCATCGACAATTTGCGGAACTTGACCGAAACCTATCGTATAAGTAACAATTACGAAAGGCTCGATCGCTTTCATACCGCGCTTTATTTCAACCGCAGGCAATCCCGTTTTCTTAACGAACCTTCGTGTGTTACCTGTAAGTGAAGTATAATAAATCACTTAATCACCGCTGAAACAATCGAATTAGCGTATCAATAAACGGAATAATAACCAACGATATTAAAACGATTTTACCTGCGATTAACTGCTCATTTCCTTTTGTATCCATATCGATGTATATAAATAAAAGTAACGTTAAACAAACGATAGAAAAAATCGTCAACAACCGCTATTCACCTCCACGTTCAACAAATCACGCAAGTCGCGCAAATTCTTTGTATGTTCGTCACGTTCTCGTTTGAGTTCCGTTAATTTTCGTTCTACTCGCCTAATTTCGTATTCGATGTCGGCAAGCGTTTGTTCTTCGTCAGCTATTAATCGGCGCAATAAGGCGTAGTCAATCACATCGGCCACCTACCGCCCTCCTTATACACACCATAAAGATATATAATATTAATCACAATTACCAAAAACCATAATCCGAAACCGATTCCGCCTGCAAGGACGTAACTTATATCCGTTCCTGCAACCGTATTGATTAACCACGCAACGCCAATAGGAACGCCTGCGTAAATCGCTAACGATAACAAATACACCAAAATAACCGCAATCACAATTTGTGTCACTTCTTTCCCTCCTTCTTTATCAACCCTTTTTCAATCGCCCAAGCCAACGCTACCGCCACCGCGTCACTCTCGTCATTTGTCGCAAACTCACCAGTGTAACCGGTCAGCCGCCGAACCGCCGCTTCCACTTCGTCTTTTTCCGCCTTACCCTTGCCGACTACCAACCGCTTTACTTTCGATTGGCTTATCGGTTTTTCCGTAAAGTTTAGGTTAAACTCAGCAAGTGCGCGATCAATTGCCGACCAAGCCGCGAAAACCGGATGGTTTTGCACGCTTGATCGCCCTTGAAAATCTTCTCTAACAATCTCGTCAAACTTTGCGCCGTGTTCGTGAATGAATGCGACCGCCCATGCGTAAACAATTTGCGTCCTAAGTGCGTGTGATTGCTTGCTGTCGGTTTTTACGTGGCTGACTGCGATAATATGCGGTTTATTGCGCTTTATTTCGACTAACGCAACTCCTGGCGACGAAAGTGACGTGTCGAATGCTAATATTCGTGTCATTCCTTCACCTCTACTTGATGAATCAGTATTCAACCTCATACGTTTCGTTTAATCTTTCGATCTCAAAAACTTCAAACACATGCTGCCCTTTCCAATTCTCTCCTTGACGTTTTTCATGATCTGCAATTGCTTTCTCTGCGTCACTTCTTTTCTTATAAATCCCTATAACAGCGCTAGGTTCTCCACACTCAATACAACCAATATCGACAGCAACATAATACATCAATCATCCCTCCTCACTATCACGTTGTTCACGCACCTCACGAATAAATTCAAACGCGTCATAATACGCCTGCTTGCGCCATTCCGGCAATCTCGATCTTAACGCTCGCTTAACATACGCCTTGATTTCGTCAAACTCTTCGTCAGTCAGCGACAAAGCACACGCAGTCTTGTAATTGTTAAACGTGAATTTGTCAATGTCTAGTTTTGGTGGCTTTCGTTCGCGAACAGCACGGTTAATGCCCGCCAGCCTATCGAACAATTCCGCTCGATCGTCGTCATTAATATGCAGGCAAAATGCTCGCATGTCAGGTGTTTTTTCGTATTGCTCATCGGTTACTTCCCACGCCTGCTTTGCGGCATTAACGTAGAGTATGACGTAATAATCACAATCAAACATAGCGCTGTAAGCAACGACTTGTTTAGCGTGTTTATAGTCAGGCGCAATCATCGAGTGTAAACTCGTTTTAGCTGGTGTTGTTTGCTTCGACTTGATCTCGAGGCCAACACGTATAACCTCGCCATCATCCGTTGTATAGCGCATAATTCCGTCCGGCGCGCCGTAAAGGTAAAATCGTTCGTCGCCCCACTCGACAAGATGATTCTTTTTCGCGAAATCTTCGAACATCGGCCGTCCGTCAGGCGTGCGCTCGAACACGAAAGGCGGTTTATTTCCCGTTATCCGCTCGAAATGTTTTTCGATAAACAAAATGTCGCGCTGAATGACGCCGCCGATCGCTGTTCCGATTCGTTGCCAACGTCCTTGATGCGGTTGCTGTTTCGTCTTGTCGCGCTCAGCCCCAATCGCTTTCATATAAAGTTCGCGTGGGCAAGCATCGGCAGCTGATGGGCTGAAATACGGCCGCTTCGGATATACCGGTTCGACATTCGCGTACCATTCGTGAATTTGCGAATCTAATTCGTTGTCCCAAACCTCTGGCAACGAGTGCCATTCGTCTAACATTGCGATTAAGTCGCCTTCAATTTGCGCTTGTAAGTTCATTAATATTCACCTCATTATGTTTAATAAAAGTTAAACTCGATGTACGTATTTAATAATAGTGACTTCTTGCGGAACAACTTCGTAAAATCCGTACGCCAAGTCCATAAATTCTTGAAACTCAGTTGCCGGCACTTCGCGCCATAATTCGAAATATGCGACTTCTCCGTTTTGCTCTACTTTATAAACATCAGATTCAATGTTGTGCCAGCGCCCGCCCTCCTCGAATTCGTGATGAACGTGTTCGACCGTATAACCTTCCGGTTTATAGGCTCTTATAATGCGCTCAATTTTCTTGCGGTTTTCGTCCCGATTAACTCCTTCCGTTCCACTTAATTCGCGTAATTTCTCAATAACATTTGTCACGCTGATTCCTCCTTCTCTTTTCTCGCAAACCACTCGTCAACTGTCATACCTTCGCCCCACCTTAGCGACAACTCAATATCGGTCTTATTCGGCACGTTACCGAAACGATACGTATTAATCATCACATCCTCAAATTCCGCAATATCTTCGCGAGTAACAGTGTCCGGCACTAACAAAAGCACCTCGTCATGTATAGTCGCGAGCAATCGCCAACCTTTCCGTTTACATAGTTCGTGTAGCCGCACGATCGTTGTCTTCGTTTGAATTGCGCTTGTTCCTTGAATGACGGCATTTGGGCCTTGTCGCAACGCTCTCGACACATCCGCATCATAACCAAACGTTCGCTTTTTCGCTTCTGGCAACCGCCGTTTTCGTTGTTGTTTATCCATCCAAACGAATCCATTCTTACGACAAAACGCCTGTGTTTCGTCAATCCAACGTTTAACGTTAGCGTGTTTGCGGAAAAACTTGTCGAGGAACTTTTTCGCTTCTTCAACGGTACAGCCAAGCTGTTGCGAAAGAGTTGTCGGCCCCGTTCCGTATAGCGCCGCAAGCACACCTGTTTTCATCGCTTTTCGCTCCGGCGTGCCGTCGCCGCATTCTTCATATGGCTTCCCGTAAAAATCAGATGCCATTGAAGCGTAAACGTCACGACCCTCTGCATAAGCGTTAAGCAATACTGGTTCTTGCGTAAAATAGGCAGCGCAACGAATCTCTTGTTGCGAAAAGTCTCCGCCTAAGATAACCCAACCTTCCGGAGCAACGAATAACTTTCGAGCCGACTTAGGCTGATTTTGTAAATTGCAGCCATTACCACCGCTCGAAAACCGCCCTGTCCGCGCGCCCATCGGATTGAATCGTGCGTGTAACCGTCCAGTATTCGGATGAATCAATTCTGGCAAAACGCTAATATAAGTTGAATAAAGTTTGACGAGTTCTTTGTATTCTAGAAGTTCCGCAATTACCGGAAATTTATTTTTCAACGGTTTTAACACTTTCTTTGCATCCGTTGATTCAAGCGAATGACCAACGATTTTTTCAAGCGCTGGCTTCAATTGTGCCGGGCTGTTCAAATTTATGTCGCCTAGTTTCGATTTCAGCGACCGTTCCTTTTCCTCAATGTCACGCATCATTTCATTGCCATACTTTTTCGCATAGTCAACGTCAATAAGAAAGCCTGTCTGCTCCATGTCAACAATCGCGTCAAGTAACGGAACCTCAACCGTTTCGTAATAACGCAACATATTCGGAAATTTCTCCATATGATGACGTTGAAACTCATACAAACGCCATGTCAAATGCGTGTCTTTCGCCGCGTAAACAAGCGCAACATCTAACGGTATTTCTGCGAATTTAGCGTTTTTACCAAATAGTTCATCGAAAGTGTCCGACGGTTCACGTAAATATTTCGTTGCTAAATTTTTTAAGGCAAACGACGGTTCGTTTTCGTTCAGCATCGACATTGCTGTTTGTGTATCCCATCGCAAGCCCTGCACGCGAATTCCGTGCCGAATAAACATATGAATATCGAAAATGGCGTTATGAAGCACTTTGCCAATCGTTGCGCTTTCGAGATACTCACACAAACCTTCGAGTACATATTCACGATCAAGCTGCTCGCCTTGTGTATGTCCAATCGGAATATAAACGTGCTTGTCTGCGTTCGGAAGTGTAATAGAAATACCGACTATTTCATCAGCGAAATGGTCAACGCCTGTTGTTTCGGTATCAAGCGCAATGATCGGTTCATTAGTCAATTCGTTTAATAACGCTTGAAACTGTTCATCAGTCGTTATCAATTTGTAATTACTCGGCGTTTCTTCAACCATGCGCCGTAACGTTTCTTCACGCTTTCGTTCCTGCAAATCTTGCCATAAACGAAGTGCCTCCGCTTTACTAAACGCTTTAGGGCGACCGGACTTCGTTACGCAGTCTTGCGGGTTACGACCGATCAAACCGGCATCCATTGCTTCTTTAACTTCCGTTAATTTACGACGGTCAGATTCAGTCAATTTCATTGCGAAAATCCGCCGCCAAGCGTCAGCGAGCGATTCGCTCGCCACGTTTCGTCGCTCGTTCGCTTGACGTGCGCGTTCAGTTGCGTTAGAATCAGTAGTAAGCGAAAGTTTCAAATTCAACGCAACCAACTCCTTTTGTACTCATCCACAAAATTTTCGTGAAACCATTCTTCGAAGCAGGATTCGTCGCAAAAATACTGCTCGGAAAAACGGTCGTAAAGGGCGAGTGTGTCGTCTAGTATTGCGCCGCACACGACACACTCCACGCCGTCAGTCAAGGTCAACCCGGCTTTCGACTGGCGCGACTAGTTCAAATTCTGCAAACCAATCCATACCGTCCAATGTAACATATTCTGTACTTCCTTTATGACCGCTTATTTCGTATAGACCGCCTTTTACCAAGCGCCCAACACAACTATCGATTACACGAACAATGTCGCCTTTTTTAAATTCGCCCGGCTTGCGTCCGAGTTCAGCAAATTTTAATTCTTCGAATTCCACTCGCTCTAATTGGTCCGGCCTAGCATACCCAGGTCCTCCATCTTTGTCGACTATTCTTATCAATTTATTGTAAGGTCCTTCGTCGTGTTCGCAGTTATTATCATCTACTTCGTAAACTTCTCCATCATAAAAACCGTATAACGGAAATTTGTCACCACCACTAACTAAACGTACCTTATCGCCCTTCTTGAATTTTGACCGTTCAACCTCGTCAATATGCTCCGTATATTTTTCTAACGATGAAGGTCGTGCGTAATCATAATCAGAACCGTCAAGTAACTCGATTTTATAAATCCCGTCTTCGTCTAAATAACTTGCGATCTCAACAATTTGGTTTTCCGTAATGCCGCCATAAATCGTATCTCCGACAACTCGCGCGTAATCGCCAACTTTTAAACGCTCTGACTGGCGTTCGATCGCAGATAATCGACGTTCCAACTCGGCAACTCGTTTTTCAATGTCTTTATCAGCCGTTTCTATCGCTCGGAAAAGTACGAGTTCGTCAGACCAACTGCTGTAATCACGCTCATTATAGATGTCATCTTTGAAAAATAAATCGTCATACTCATCTTCGTATAATTCGTAAAAAGCGCCTGGTTCAACGCGTCTAATAATCTCGGCAACTCCTTCGTCCTCAACTAGAACCAAATCGCCAGCATTCGCTTTCGTGTTAACCCTCTCGTAAATCTTACCGTTATATTGAACGTGGGTAATCTCACCGTAACTCATTTCGAGAACTTTCACGTTTTCTAATTTCGCCATTTTACCGTCTCCCTTCGTTTAAACTTACCGCGCCAAATATCCATCGCTACTCCCCAACCTGCTGACGACCGCCACTACCTCTGCTAATACCGTATCGCCTCATGCGCTTGCCCCTAACTCAATCCAGCGCTTTTTCGCCGTCTGCTCCGTACTCCAGTATTCGGTCAACCCCTCGCATTCGAACATAAAAGCACGATTGCCGTTAACGCCGATGATGTAGTCGCAGTCATCTTGCGTATAAGGCTGACCGTTACTCTTGCGAGCGTATACTACTAACGCATTATCGCGATCAGTCCGCACACGCAAAGTTTTCACTTGAATGCGGTAAGCCTTTCCGTTAACCGGGTCGCGCGCAAGTAAGTCATAAACCTCCGGTGCAAACGGCTTTGCCACTTCGTACCCTAGCGAAGTCATGAGCAACTTCGCTGCGGTTAGTTCGGAGACTACACCGGTTACTTGTGTGTCATGCGCCATTTATTCACGCTCCTTTAAAACGGTAAATTTTCGTCTTTGTCGCTTTCCGCGCCGTCAACACCTAATTTGCTAACGTCAAACCCGAACGTTTTCAGGTCTTCGATTTGCTCTGCTTCGGTCTTCATATACAAAACTTTTTCGAATAATTCCGCCGGAAACTCTTTACCGTCTGCTTCCTCGAAGTTTTTACGTTCAACTTCCGTTAAATCTTCGTCCATATCGAGAATTGGCGATAAACTAACAACCGTAGATGTTCCGGTTCCGCTTTTCGATAATTCAAAAGCTACTTTTCCGATTTTCTTTTCGTACTTGTCAAGCGCTTGATAAACGACTTGCGCTTGTGCCTTCGATAAATCAACAACGATTGGCTCGCCATTTTCGAGATTGATAAACCCGAACAAATAACGTGGTTTCGGTTTTAACTGGCGCGCTTGTGTTTTTAGTTCTTCGGCTTCGGCATCGGATTTTGCCTTTTTCGCCTGCTCAAATAAGATGTTCGCCGCTTTTTGATAAAGATTGTCAGGCGCAACTGGCGTAGTGTTGAACACCTTAAACACGCTGGCTGCGAAATACTCCGCACTATCGTCTTTCGACAATACGCGCACTTTCAGTGTCGTACCGCTTTTCAACGTTACCAACGCTTTGCTCGCGTCTTGTTGTTGCTCGGTTGTTGCCGACTTGGCAGCATCAGCGCCGCGTTTAGAAATGTAACTCATTCGATCGCTCTCCTTCCGTTAATTTAATTACTTCGTCGGGCACACTCGCCAACTAGCGCCCGTCGCAAAGCGCGAACTAGCAGCCGAAACGACGGATAGCTTTAGCGTTCCGCCGCGACAATCTTACTTAACGACTGCCTTCACGCCCTCCGGCGGGCGGACGACTATTTCGCCGCCTCAACTCCAAATCTTTTCGCCGCCAATTCAATTTTCTTAATTTCGTCCTCTACCAACGCTTTATAATCGATCGCGTCGGTTAATTTCGCTTTAATACGCTCTTTCGTGTGCGGATTGCGCGCTTTTAAAAAGTTTAGCTGCGCTTCCGCAACGGCTATTTCTGCTTTGCGAAGTTCTCGTTTGTAAGCCGCCAATAATTTCGACGATTCTTTCGCCAGTAATTCGCGAAACATTCCGAAATACTGATTAGCTTGTTCAGCAGGCTTTACCGTAACAACACGTACACCGTCGCAAATAATTTCGAAAGTATCCGTAATGTAATGCGTTTTGTTGCCGTCACGCTTGGTTTCGGTTGCTTGCGAAATGACGTCGCTAACCCACGAAACCGCCACAGATTCCGAAATAATGCCAACTCGTTGGCGTATCCGCTCTTTAGCGTGATCGGAAAGCACCAATAAACCGGCCTGTTTTATTGCGTCGCCCATCGCTTTCATCTCTTGCACACCGCCTTATCGTATGTCGTGCCATAAAACGCTATATATTGTGCAATGATTTTCTTGCGTCGAAATTCACGTAAATCGATAACCTTCGCCATTTTATCACCCTTTCTTCGTCTGTTTGTCGTCATTTCCACAAACATAGCCTATGAAGAACGATATGAAACACGCAGCCAGCGATAATAATATTTCCGTCATACAAACTTCACCGCCTTAAAGTGTTGACAAGCCGTACTAAAATATGTTAAATTTATAACCGTGTTAAGTTTAATTTTAGTAAATTATGCGTTATAATATAGATGAGGGCATACTACGCCAATTTTATTAACGCCCTCGTTTTTAACAGTCAGAGACGTTACGCCAACCGTCTCTGACATTCAATTCTGAAACGCTGGATGAATCGGCGGTGACTTGAACTTTTCCCGCCAAAAACGTTCGCCAAAACGTTGGAAAGTTCTTTATCGTTGTACCCGCCGTTCGTCCAGTGCCTTAAAACAAACTCCTTACGAGGATCGCCTTCCGCCAAAAAGGCGATTTTTTCGTTAACTGATCGCGAATCTATAACCGTTGATTCGACGTTCGCCAAAACGTCCTTAATCTCAAAAGGCTGTTCGCAGCCTTCCTCATCCAATCCCGCCAAAGATTGAATTGATTCTAACGGCTCTGCGCCTCTGTTTTTAATGTGCCACTTTTCGGCTCTTGCGATAATTCTCGTTGCTATACCTCCTACCGAGCGCACATTTTCGTTAACCAATGCTATGCCGATATTTCGGTAACAAGTATGCTCAAACGATGTTACATCATTGACTTTGTACCAAATTCTTTCAGAAGCATCTCTAACTAGTTTAACGACTTCTGGAAAACGCATAGCCTCTTCAACAAATATTAAGTTGTCAAATTTCAATTTTTATTCCTCCTTTTCCCTATCTATTAATGTAGGATACAGAAGATGCAAAAAGTGCGACAAATCATGAAAAATTTTTTGAAACTTTTTTGCAAAATAAATCGTATATGCATATAATACAATAAGACTTTACTTTTGTAAATGTAAAAAAGTAAATTTAGGAGGTTTTTTTTATGATTTCTTATGAACCGTTCTTTAAAACGCTTGAGGAAAAGGGTTTAAAATTAATAGACGTTGAGCGTGGCTGTAAATTTAGTAGTCGTACAATTAATAATATTTCTAACGGCAAGTACGTAAACTTACGAACCATTGATCGTATTTGTGAATTTCTTGACGTGCCAATCGAAAAGGTTGTCGAATACAGGCGTGAATAATTCTGCCTTATCACGCAGTACATCAACGCCGCACTCATTCGCGTCTTTTTTATCGCCATAATCCACCTTCATCAAACGCACATACCCACGCATTTTCCGCTTCACCGCTTCATTCAGTTTCGCGCCTGCTTTGTCGTTATCCGCGCCAAGCACAAGCGTTTCAATCGGCGACATTTTGATGATGTCCGCTTGTTTGTCCGAAAAATTAACGCCGCCTACCGCAATCGCCGGCACGCCAGCACTCCACCACGTCAATGCATCGATCGGCGCCTCGCACAATACCGCTAATCTCGCCCGCTCTCGATAAATCAAATCGATTCCCCACACTAATTCACGAATTGGCCAACCGCCTTTTTCGTAGAAGAAAAGCTTACCACGTACTGCACGATACATAACGTTTGCCAATTCGCCACGAGCCGTCCGCCATGGTATCGATACAAAACCTTTGTGTCGACTGCGACCAACGCCTGCCAACCGTTGTGCCTGCTCGCTAATGCCGCGACTTGTCAAATACGGACTAATCGCCGGCTCAATCAGTGATTCAGGCAACGGTTCAAAACGACGCGGCAACCGCAAATTCAGATGTAATTTTAAATCGTGGTCGCTTGATCGGCCGTACGTCATAAGCAAATACTCTTCGGTTTCTTCGTACGTTTCCGACCGCAGGAACGACAGCAACTTAACGAAATTGCCGCTCCGCCACTCTTCGTCATATGCGCCGCTATCCGACCACACGCCGGCAGGATATTGGCCGTATGGTTGCAAGCGAACGAAAAATGACGGTTTGCGATCATAACGAAAAGGACTTGCAGCGATCAGCTTTTCTTCCGTCCACGTCGCACGTTCCCACTCAAACTGCTCTAATTCAGAACGAACGTCAATATCGATCGGTTGGCCACGTACTTCAATCGTTGGCATATACTCGCCCTCCCCGCCTAAAAATCGAATTGACCGGCGACTGCTTCGCCCGTTTCCGGTTCTCTCACGATACCATATTGCGGAACATATAATATCTCCTGAGTTTCGCCTTCACCGCCATCACGTCCTTTGTTCAACCCGATCAAACCACGCCCTTGCTTGTAATCGGTATCGACACCGATTAACAAGTACGCGTCCTCGAGTAACTGCTTCGTTTTCTTCACGTCCTCGCGGTCAGGTAATTTCAACTCGCGATTGCCGTCGTCATCCTTACTTTCTTTCGTCTCTTCCGCTTGTGTTATCGCGAAAATAACAGAATGTGTCCGTCCTGCTAAATGACGCAATTTCATCGACGTTGCCGCTGCGTCGCCACCAGTTGTTTTGGACGTGTTTCGTTCATAGTGCAGGTAGTAAAACGGGTCTAGCACGATGACATCGGCATTTGTTGCGAGAATGTCCGCTTCAAGTGACCGCAAATTTCTAAATTGGAAATCTTCGTCATCTACCGCACGAACAATTATGTTGCCGGAAATTTGTTCGTTTACGCCGTCAAGAAAAAATTTAAATGCGGTTTCAAATTCATGAGGAAGCTTACCATTTCGCAATGCGCTAGAATCAAACCCTGCGTTCATGTCAATACCGTCAATATTGGCGGTTGTAATACCTTGCCGACCGCTCAAGCTGACGAATATACGAACCCAAACTTCAAACCAACCCATTTCCATTGCCCAAATCAACACATTCGCGCCTTGCAATGCCGCTTCAATCGCTTCTTCAAGCGTAATAATCGACTTACCTCGACCGCTTTTTCCGTAAACAACATAAACGTTTCCGCTAATATATCCGCCAACACTCCGATTGATAAAGTCGAATTTCGACTTCCAAATACGGAATGATTCGCCTGATTTCCGACGCTCGTATTCCGCAAGAAACTGACTTTTGACGTTGTTCAAGTCCGTTCCGAACGACTTACGAACATCTGTTCTTATTTTAATCAATTCGACATTTTTCTGCAAGTCCTCAAGAAGCTTTTCGCCACGTTCGCCTGAATTAAATTTTTCGGCAAATTTCGACAAATAGCGATCGAGCGCAACCTTTGCGGCTTTATCTTTTATTTCCCGCGCCAAGAACTCGTAGCTGTCCTCGACGCCCGGCATCGGCACGAACGAAGGACATTCCGCAGCGACTACCTCGAACGACGGCGTTCGACCGCCATTTTGTTCCGCGTAATTGACGATAAAACGATAAACCTCGCGTTCGCCTTCCGTTGCGAAGTCATCTTCGGTGATGTTGTAACGTTTAAGGACAGCAACGTTGTTATCGTCTATTATTTTCGAAAAAAGCATGTGTGAGTAACTCAATCGGTATCAACCTCCTTTACTCTAGCATCAGAATTTATATTAATCTTCTTCTTTTTCTACAATCATTTTTTCAATTTGCGGTTCGTCAATTTCTTTTGAACAATGATAACAAATAGAAATGTAGGCATTTTCAGAATCCCAAGCCAATTGTTCAGCTTCTTCTTTGTTATGCGTTTCAAATTCCCCAATATATTTTGTTCCTACTACAACCCCGTAAACTTTGTATTTCGGCATAACAATCACCTTTTCTTATAATTTCCGTAACTTCTCTTTTACACGTTCTATCCTTTCCGCATATTCAGCGTCACCGAACGTTTCATAAAGCCTCCTGTAATCGTTCATTTCGTCTAGCAATCTATCGATTTCCTCGTTCCGTTCCCGCCTTTTCCTCGCTCGCTCGATTTCCGGTCTAGGTTTCGGTTTACGATGTTCGGAATGTTCCCAAAAAAGGTAATACACGCTACCCCCTCCGTTTCCCCCTTTTACTTTCGTCTGTAAACTCTACAACAGCGCACATATCACGCATACGATCGTAAAGCCTTTCGTCAAATATTCGCGCCATATCCTCGATCGGAAAGTTTGACGTATAAACCGTCGGCAGTCCGTTTGTAACACGGTAATTAATAATAGCGTGTATATCGCCGCGCTCGCCTTCCGTGGCGAAGTGAAACTCCTCGACGCCGAATCGTTTCAGCGCGACAACGTCGTTATTATCGATTACTTTCGATAGTAACATTTGACCGTAATTCAAGCGATCACCTCCGCTATAACGTAATTGTGGTAAAATAAATTATTTTCAGTAATCGTTTACTACCCAAGCTGAATATTCATATACTTGCTCGCCAAACACGTCTTTTATTTCCTCCCAATCTTTCGCCACATTTTCGTTAGCGGTCACTAATTCTATTTCTCCGCTATCAACACGACTGATAATATAAACGATCAATTTTTTCTAATCCCCCTTTTAGAATCGCCCTCAAAATGCAACACCGCACACTGGTCGCGCACGCGGTCGTACAACCGTTCATCGAACACTCGCGCCAATTCTTCGATCGGTAAATTCGACGTATATATCGTAGGCAAACCGTTAACAGCGCGATGATTTATGATTGCGTGTAAATACGCACGGAACGCCTCGCTCGCACCACGAACGCCAATATCGTCCATCACGATGAATGGTACGCGTTGGCACATTTCTATCAACTTGCGAATTGTTGACAACTCCGCATCATCATTCGTCATTGTGGCGAGATTATACCGCATTTGGAATTCGTTCACGTCCAAAAAGTACGCCGGCTGTTGCAATGGTTGTCGATCACGCTTTAGCGAACCGAGATAATGCGCGACAAGCCAATCGTTCAGTAAAGCAGCAGCCGTCGTTGTTTTACCGGTTCCGGGCGACTTCGACCACATATAGACCGACTTGATTCGATCACCAATTTCTTCAAACTGTCGCCCAAATGTCGCTGCGTATTTATCGAGTATTTCGTAAATTTTCGGCTGGCTTGCGCGTACCGGCGAGTTGGCGAGCGTAACTAGCCTGTAGTCGCTCGGCACGCCAGCCAAGCCGGCACGACCGCCTTTTGCGTTCATTCCGTGCAAAGTGATAAAGTGCGGGCAGTGATTGTTACATGCCGAACCGCCCGCCAGTTGGCAACGGTACGCGAGTAAACAATGTTTTTCGTTCGCCAAAGTATCGAGCCTCCCTTCGTATTATTCCGTTTCCGACACCTCTTCGCGACTATCGTCGATGATTCGGTCGCCTATTTCCGGTTCATATCGAACAAAGCCAATAGAATTAGCATCGTATAATTTGGTTGTACCGTCTTCTTTTGAAATACGAACAACCTTAAACGTTTTAAACGGTTTTCCTCTGTATGAATATGATTCGACAATATCACCAACCCGTACTTCCACCGGCTGCGGCGCGTTCAAGTAATCGTCTGGCACTTTGAGACCTAGTGCGCGGCGTAATGCGATTGCCCGGCCTATGGCCGCGTTGAAGCAGTCGTTAGGGTGACAGTTGGCGATGCCGCGAGCAAGAACTTTTCCTGTTTGATAGCCACGAAGTAAAGCAACTACCGTTCGTTTTTCGCGGTTTACAACAAAGTCCGCAAAACAAGCGTAATTAAACGTTCCTTTGAATGGAACCTTGTATAAACCGTCGTCGTCTTTTAATTCGTCAATATCACGCTTTGTCCGTTCAATAATTTCGTCGCGGCGTTGTTGTTGATATTGCTCACTGCCGCTTCCTTTAATTTTTTCGTCAAAACGTCCTTGTTTGTAACCTTCCCTATAGGCGCGTAAACGTAATGCCCGTATTGATTCTTCAACGTGTTTAATTAAGTCACCGTATTCCATATCTTGAAAATCGACGAATCGTTTTGTTATTTTTAATCCCAGCTCACCGATCAGAAACTTTTCGCCGGACTTCGCCTTAATGACGTAAATCAACTCTCCAGTATGCTCGTGGTTTCCTTTCGCAAGAACATCGACTATTTCTCCGGATATTTCGCGTACACGACGGCGTTTCTCTTCTTCTTCCGGAGATTCGAATATAATAGAATTAACAGCCGCGTCGGGATGACCTGCCGCAACAGCAAAGTCTTTATAAGACAAATAAGCCTTACCATCATTAATTACCATCGCTTTAATACCCAATCCTTCTAAATTAACAATTCCAAACTTATTCATCATAGCCATTCCTCCAATTCTTCGTAATTAATTTCGTTCGCTTTTCGTCGACTTTCCGCTGCAACTTCCGACTGCGCTTGCGCGAAATACCGGTCCATGTAGGAAATCATGAAAACAACCGTCGGGTACGGATACTTCGCCGGGTCACTCGTCCGATACTCGCGCCAGCAAATGTCGATGAACCGTTTCAGCACCGCGTTACCATACCGTTCTTGCGCTTGTTTCAACATGCCGCGTTCGCGCGCCCATCGTTGCTGCTTCGAGCCGCTACCACCCGGCAAGTATTCAACGCCGTATCGTTCGAGCGTGTTGTCGACAATGTACGCAAGAAACGTATTTGCGTTCCAATCTTCGAGTGACCGTGCTTTCCAATCGTATTGCGAAGGTTTTTTAGGCATTAGAAATCGCCTCCGTTAACATCAACGATCTTTCCGAACTCTTCGCCTTGAACCGCGATAAAATACATTTAGGCGAATCGGACGGCATTGTATAAATGTTACCCTTCAAATCCTGTACGGCAATAATTTTATTCATTCCTTAACACCTTTCTTTCGATTTAAAACGTCAATAATACTTCCGTAAGCACGCGCTTCATCTGACGTACAAGCCGTTGCATAACCTTCCGCTGCAACTTCACGTATTACGTTGATTACCGCTTCTAATTCCGCAATATGATCGAGTAACGACGGAATATCTTCGCGGGCATGGGCGATGAACTCAGCGTCTGCTTCACTCTTCGATTCAGCGACAACTGGCGCTAAAAATACATCGCTCTGAACGATTTCGTACGTGTTTCCGCATTGATCGCAAACTAATAATGGAAAGTCAATGCCCCACGGTCCCGGCGTCGCTTTCTCCGCACGTTCTTTGATTTCGTTCAACTCCGCTTGTGTTAACGACATATTAATCACCGTCCTTTTCCACGTTAATTCCCGGTATCTCGATTCCGAGAATATCCAACGTATTTTCTATTCCTTCAAGCACGCCATAAAGACGAGAATCACTTTTAAAAAGTTCGTTATACTGTTCGTAGACATCCGAGTAATATTGCCGTAATTTTTCTTCCGGCGTTTCTTCGATTTCATATCCGTTAACCAACGCCTTCATAAGCAAGTCTGGTGTGCCTTTACCGTTGATATTAAACGCCCATTTGCGTATTGTTGAATAATCGCTATATGCCTCGAATGCTAAACGCACGATCGTAAAATTACTACAACCTTTCTTACGTAAACGCTCAATATCCTCCGCTACTTCACGTGGCAACAAAACTTTTTCGCTCATTTTTCGTGCCCCTTTCGCTTAAAATTACCGTGTTTTATTCTTCCGAATATAAAACCATTAGGTACGGCTAAAATCGTCTGTATCGCGCCGATAGACACCTTAAAACGTGTGTTAGTTGTTGACGCCTTCGATCTAAGTGTCGGGTGCGGCGCGCGACAGTTTCACTTTTTCCATCTTTGTAATACCTTCTATAAAATTTTTTATTTATTAATCTTATCTGCGACCATGTATGAGTTTACGAATACATGGCGCAAAGTATTTATTCTTTTTAAGTAATTCTTTTTAATATATTCTTTTTCATTAACGCTTCTGTAGATAATAAACTACAGAAATAAAGATTGTATCTTCACGCAAGTAGTTTAATTCCTTTTTCCTTGCCTAGAAGCTTTCCGATATTTTCGTATTTTCGCGCAACTTCGGCCAGCTTCCGGTGTATATCCGCCTCCCTCTCTCGAAACTTTTCGCGCTCTAACGGGTCGTGAACGACGTATATAATCTTGTCTTTACCGCGACCGACAGGTTTGTGTTCGATCGTCACTAATTCGGCTGCTTCGAGTATTGCGTCGAGTATCGGCAATGTTGAGTACGATAGTTGGAATTTCTCGGTAACGGATGCTCGACCTTTCCACGTTCGACCTTCATCATTGTTGCGGTAACGCAAAAGGTAGAGGTAATATAACGTCGCTTTGTCGCCGATGTACGGGTGGTACAGATCGAACAATTCGTGGTATAGTAGCGAGAATCCTGACCGAGTGTGTCCGGTGCGAATGTATGCGTTTTGTTGCGTCAATTGTCGTTTACCTCCCTTGCATCTAACGCTTGCCTATTTGCGTTAGAATTTATGCAATTCCTATATCAACCATTTTCGCTACTTTTTTGAATAATGCAGGGTGTTTTTTAGCCATACGGGCGAGTAGTTCCTCCGCAAAACGGTTCGATTTTATTTGGTTAAGTTTAATACTTTCCTCTGAATTAATTTCGTTAAACATTTCAACTTGCCCCGATCTACGATTAAAATATGGGTCAACCTTTACCAATTCTTTTAAAATTCCAGTTAAGTCAATTTCATCGGAAAATTGAAGTAACGCCAAACTGTCGGTTTCGGCAACTCCTGCATGTCGAAGGATTGTTCTAAACATACTTTCATTTCGCAAAGCCCTTCTCATTAGCGCAATATCAATTTTCTTACGAGCCTGTTCTGGTATTTCTCCTCCACCTAATCGAGTATAGTAGGCAGATTCTATCATAGCAGCTTCACGCATAGCCAAGTAAAAATCAAATTCTGTTGTTCCTGTCCTTTTCAACGTTTTATTTATACTTGGCGAAGTCTCAAGAATAAATTCAACCGAAGCATTGGCTCTTTCTATGGCGGTACTTACGGTCATCTTACCTAATCTTCCGATTTCATAGGCATAGTCTTGCGCCCATAAGTTTGGTTGAAATGCGTGCAAAAGGTGGGTATTTCGCTCCCCTTCTCTAAGTATTCCTTTATCGCGTAAAGGCATCATTACGAACGGCATTTCCTCCGCAATTTCTGCCGCCGCCACGATTCTAGCTGTATGCAACCCTTTCTTAAAGTGGTCGCGTGTAATTTTTTTCTCAAAACTTTTAAATACTTTACTACCAACATTTTGTTTGTATTCCTTACTTATAGCCATATTAATTACCTCCACTTAGTTTATTTAATAATTCGTGAATAACCGCTAATATTTCCATGTCATTATCGTTTTCGGCTGTTTGCCCTAATGCTAAAACGCAAGACCTTGTAAGTGTTAATAGTTGATTTCTAGTGCTTTCTTTCACTTCCGGTTTAGCATTGTCCATTTTTTCGCTTTCATCGAGTACCTCGATTGTTAAAGAAAGCGCCTTTTTCCTCATTTGCACTAATCGGTTATTTAATTCATGAAGAGGTTTACTTTCATCAATTTGTGGCAGACTACCTTCTTGCTTACGGAGTTCTTCGATTAACTTACGTTCAGATTCGATCGGATTTTTTTGTGGTACTTCTTCCGGTTCTTCGTCAGCTTTCATCTGCGTGTATGCCTTGTTGATTGAGATTTCTCCGTTGAATACTTGTTCGAATAAGTCAGGACGGTTGCGGTAGACCGCGAGCAGATTCGCCATTGATGATTTACCGATTCCGGCTTTCTTGGCGAGAGCTACGTCTGTTCTTTCGGATTTAATAGGTTCGTCCAAATCTGGACTAACCTTTCCAATTCCGTAAATTTCTCCTGATTGTACCTGCCGCTCCCTCGCCTTCTGTCGTTCTTCTTCATAAAATAACCGAATAACCAACGCCGCTTTCTGACCGGGTTTTAAGTCGTCCCTATTTAGCTTAGTTTCCGTTATATATGCCGGTATTTTATCTTCGGAAATATCCTCGATGATAACTCGTACATATTCGATGTTTAATTCTTTCGCGGCCCTTAATCGGTGCTTGCCGTCAATTACTCGGAAACCTTTCGTCACTATTAACGGTTGTAATATACCTTCTTTCGCAACCCCTGCGACAAACTCACGCCATTTTTTAGCCGACATCTGCGGGGAGTATTCCGCTTGTTTGCTGTGTTCTGACAACTGGGACGTTGCAACTTCGATTACTTCCGCGACATCACCTCGTTTCATTCCGTAAACACCTCCACAATTTTAAGTCTGTATGTTATATATTCGTCGCTGTAGATTATAGGGTAGTTTTGACCCCTACACTTTTAATAACCAAAATAACGAGGCAAATTGCGACATCATGATATAAAATTTTTTCGCCTTTCACTTATGTAGGATACAGGCGTTTAAAAAAATGCGACATTTTTGCGAAAAAAAAATAAAAAGCCCACGCATTTTTGCGTGAGCCTTTACGTTAATCCAACCCGAACTGTGATTTACTT
>Ga0207866_1001729_pt1 | contig 19087 bp, 18 predicted proteins | sample HigsolmetaAR203D_FD_184835 | JGI IMG/M metagenome (GOLD analysis project Ga0207866, IMG submission 184835) | Ionic liquid and high solid enriched microbial communities from the Joint BioEnergy Institute, USA - AR20-3-D (SPAdes) (version 2) ...
TTCGGCCGCGCCGCCGGTCTCCGGTGACGGCGCGAAACGGAAACTGGCCCGCCATGCGCGGCCGCAGCCCCCACAAACTCTCCTTTCAAGGACGCGATCTTCCTCGCCGCCGATGCCGGCCGCGGCATGTCTGCGCCGGCGTCTTTGTCGTCCGCCACGCCCCCCGAACGCCGTCCAACTGATCAAATTGGAAAAAGCGTTATGCCTTCTTAGACGAGGTCAGGCAAGTCGAAATGTGAAACAGTAGCGGTACGCCCTCAGAACGATGTGAGGCGGTCGAAAACAATCAGCCGGGCCACAAGATGACTCTTTCGAGGCTGGCAACGATTCTGGAGACGGATGTGCGACGACCTCTTGCGAACGAACGGTGGCGTAGGACGGTAATCTTCCTCGCCTTGATGTCATGCGCGGGCGCAGCTCACGCCCAGTCGGCGGTCAGCCTTGTGCTCGCGTTTCCTCCGGGCGGTCCGGCGGATTCCCTTGCGCGGGTGACGGCCAGGCAGTTGGAGAAAGAACTGGGCCAGCCCGTCATCATCGAGAACAAGCCGGGAGGCAACGGCGCCATTGCCGCCAATCTCGTCGCCCGCTCCAAGCCGGATGGAAACACCCTTTTCCTGAGCTCCATCGGCGCCATCGCCGTCAACCCCTCCCTCTACCCGAAGCTCGTTTACAACCCCGAGAAAGATTTCGTTCCGGTGGCCATGCTCGCATCTTCCCCGGAAGTCTTGGTCGTCGGCCACGGACATGCCATCAACACCGCGAGCGAATACATACGCCAGGCGAAGAGCAGCGGCGTCAAGATGGCCTCCACGGGAGTGGGAGGCATGTCCCACATGGGCATTGTCCAGTTCAAACTGGCCACGTCGGCGAAGGTGCTGCATGTTCCCTACAAAGGAGCGCCCCCTGCGACGACCGACACCATCGGTGGACAAGTGGATGGGTTCATCGGAGACATCTCCGGCCTCTTGGCTAACATCAAGGCCGGCAAGCTCAAGGCGCTTGCGATAGCGGCACCGAAACGGTCACGCGTGCTGCCCGACGTGCCGACGTTTGATGAGATCGGCGTCCCCAATGTTTATGTGAACAATTGGTATGGATTGTTTGCACCAACGGGTACGCCGGCGGAAAAAATCAATGCGATCAACGCAGCGGTCCAGAGGGCGTTTACCTCATCGGAAATGCGGGCCTACGCCGAATCCACCGGCGTCGAATTCATCGCCGGCACACCCCAGCAATTCGCCGAGACGGTCAAGCGCGATACCGCACACTGGAGCGCGCTCATCCGATCCGAGGGAATCAAGGTGGATGAATGAACGAGCCCTGGGCCGAACGTGCTGCCATGCACCCGGCCCAGGGCATCCCACGCCAGACGGTGCGGCCGCGAGCGTTGCTTGAACACGCGACTCATTGTCTCGGAAGGACTGCCGCAGCGCCGGACGTCCCGTGCCGGTAGGGCAGGAAGATTTTCTCAAGCAGATCCACCGTCACGCGAACTCGTGGCACCATGCGCCGATTCTCCAGGAATACCGCGTAAAGGCCCTCACTCTCCACCGAGCAATCATCGAGGACGGGCAATAGCGCGCCACTGGCCAGGTCAGGGGCGACCAGGATCGAATTGCACTGGATCAGCCCCACCCCTGCGAGCGCGGCCTGGCGCAAGGCAACACCAGAGTTGACCGTGAGCTTTCCTTGAGGCGGCACGGCAATGACAGATTGTCCCTGCTTGAAGGTCCATGGCCGAACCCGGCCATTGATGAGCAGCGCGATTCGTTCATGCTGCTGCAGATCCTCGACGGCCCGAGGCACGCCGTGAGCATTGAGGTATGCCGGCGAGGCACAGGTCACGCGCCGCGACTTGGCAAGGGGGTTCGCAATGACCCGGGAGTCTCTGGGCTCACCGATATGAACAACGACATCGAGGCGCTGTTCCAGGATGTCAGGCACTTCATCCGAATATTGGACGTCCAGGACCAGCTCGGGATTTTTCGAGAGAAACTCGCTGAGCATGGGGGCCAAGTAGAGCTGGCCCATGGCGTATGGCATGCCGATGCGAACCTGCCCGGCAGGCTGGGCCCGTCTCAAGGCCACGGCTTGCTCCAACTCATCGACGCTTTGCAGCACCTTTTGCGCAATGTCGAGACACAGCTGCCCGTCATCGGTCAGCGCGACTCCATGCGTATTTCGCTGCAGAACCCTGATGCCAAGCCACTGTTCCAGGGCGGCGATTTTCTTGGTCACCGCGGAAGGGCCCAGGGCCAGGGCATTGCCCGCTCGCGTGAAGCTACCCGTCTTCGCCACTTCAGCAAAGGCTATCAGCGCCGCCAACTTGTCCATGATCCTCCCTTGGGCCGCACGGTCGAAGACAGGCCAGACAAGCCACCCCCTGGCCCCGCCCTGGCATGTGCACCTCTATGGCACAAGCGTTGTGCCATAAGCTATCAACCCGACGGCATCGTTCGCCATTAGGATTACTGCCGTATCCGGTTGCCACACCCGCATCCGGCAAATCAAACCAATGGGTCAAGAATGACAGCCAATCCAACCGCTGCCAGGGGACGAGTGCGCAGGGTCGTCACCGGGCATGACGAAACGGGCAAGGCCATCGTCATCTCCGACGACGTGGCCCCCTTCCTGCATGAGTCCACGGCCCGGCCCGGGTTCTGGTCCAATGATATTTGGCGCACCACCGAAAGCCCCGCACGGATCTCCGCCAGGCCTGAAGACCCGACGCCGGGCCCCCGCCGGCAACTTCCCCACCGAAACGGGAGTGTCATTCGCGTCAACCATTTCCCGCCGGACCGCCAGAACCTGGATCCGGCAACGATCGCACGGGAGTTCGAGGCGCTGGGCAACCGCGCCGCGTCGGCGGCGGCCCGCGGCCCGGTGCGGCATGCCATGATGCATCGCACCGAGACCATTGACTATGCGGTGGTACTGTCCGGCAAGATTGTCATGGTGCTCGACGACACTGAAGTCGAGCTGAATGCGGGCGACATCGTGGTGCAGTGTGGCACCAACCATGCCTGGAGCAATCGTTCCGACCAGCCCTGCACCATTGTGTTCATCCTGCTGGACGGAGCTTTCGATGCAGACCTGCGCGCGCTATTGGAAGGCTCCGGCACGCCGGCATAGGGCTGCCTACGCGAGCTCGAAAACGATGTCCTGCGCGCCCTCCCACAGCGTTTTTACTCCCAGCGCGCGCAGGTTTTCCTTGCCTTCGACGATGGTCAGGAAATGGTTGCCCGCCAGCTGGCCCATCTTGCTCGCGAACATGCAGCTGCCGTAGGCCATGATGATCTCGGTCTCGCTGTAGCCGCCGGGATAGAAAAGGATGTCCCCCACAGACGGATGGCTGGTGTGGTTTTCGAAGCCAACGCCCAGCTGGAACTCGCCCAGCGGGATCCAGCACCCCTCACCGCTCCAGCGCACGTGAATCAGCTTCTGCTTGTAGGGCAGCAGCTTCATGAACGCGGCCACGGTCTGCGGGGCGTCGGGATGCGTTTCGGCGATGAAAGTGTATTCGGCGGCGCGGATGCGGATTCTCGTCGTCATGGTCGTTTGCAAAGAGTCAAAAGGCCGGCCGGGATGAGGCCACGGGTCGGCGCTGATTCAGTTTAATCCCCCGGGGGCGGAGCACCCAGGCGAAGGCTGTGGCTAGGCGGCCGGTGCCGGATCGGGATCCCCGATCCACTTCGTCACCGTGGGCGCCTTCCATGCCGCCAAGCCGTCGAGCAGCGCGCCGGGATCGGCTTCGACGACGATCATGTCGCGGTGCTCTGGCTTCATGAACCCCTCGGCGACGGCATGGCTGAGCATGGCGCGCATGGGTTCATAAAAGCCGCGGACGTTCAGGACCCCGCATGCCTTGGTATGGTCGCCGAGCTGGGTGAGCGTGGCTGCCTCGAACAGTTCCTCGAGCGTCCCCAAGCCGCCCGGCATGGCAATGAACGCATCTGCCAGTTCCGCCATGCGGGCCTTGCGCGCGCGCATGTCGGGCACGATCTCATGCGAGGACAGGCCTGGATGAAGGTGGCCGCGCTCGTGCAGGCGCCGGTTGATGATGCCCGTCGCCTGCCCTCCGGCCTGCAGCACGGCATCGGCCATGATGCCCATCAAGCCTTTGTGCGTCCCGCCGTAAACCAAGGTCAGGCCCCGGGCGGCAATCTGTTCGCCCAATTGCCGCGCGGCCTGCGCGTACGCGTCCGAAAATCCGATATTCGAGCCGCAGAAGACAGCGACCCGAGCCAATGTTACTGCGGTAGTGTTCATTCGATTTCCCATCGCCAAGCCCGCGGCACACCGCCGCGGGCCAGCGCGTCATGCCATGGCCATGTCGTTCTTGCGCTGTGCCCACCCGGTCAGCCTGATCTCGATCAGGGCAGAAATCGCATACAGCGCGACCCCCAGCACGGCGAGGATGACCAGTCCGGCGAACACGAGGGGAACGTCGAAGTTGCCGCTGGCGATCATCATGACGTTGCCGATTCCCTTGTTGGCGGCGACGGTCTCGGACAGCACGGTGCCGACGAACGACAGTGTAATGGCTATCTTCAGCGACGCGAACAGGTACGGCAGCGCGCGCGGCAGGCCCACGTTCCACAGCACGTCGCGCCGGCTCGCGCCCAGCACTTTCAGCACGTCCTCCAGCTCGGGCTCGGTATTGGCCAGGCCCGTGGCGACGTTCACCACTACCGGGAAAATGCTGATGACGAGCGAGGTCAGGATGGCCGGCATGGTGCCCGCTCCGAACCAGACCACGAAGATGGGCACCACCGCGACCTTGGGAATGCTGGAAAAGCCGACCAGCAGGGGATAGGCCACATCGTAGGCGAGCCGCGAAGAGCCGATGATCACGCCCAGCAGGATGCCCACCAATACGCCGAGCACGAAGCCCGTGACCGTCGTGTACAGCGTCTGCAACGTGTGAGGCCAGAGCAGCGGCATTTTCGACACCAGCACGGCTGCGATCTGCGAAGGACGCGGCAATACCAGGTCGGATACGCCCGTGGCCAGGCAGATCACTTCCCAGAGCAGAAAGAAGCCGGCCAATGCCAGCACGGACAGGACGCGTCGCTTCGCCTTGGGCGACAGCAGCGGTTTCTTCTCATCGCTCATGCGACTCTCCTTGGGAGGGCTTCGTCTTTCGGGGAGGCGGTCTCGGTTTCCGTGCGCGCATGGGCTATGCGCATGCGCAGCTCCTGGACCAGCGTGGCGAACTCGGGCGCATAGCTGCCCTCCAGCGTGCGCGGCCGTGCAAAGGCCACCTTCCGGTCTTCGAGGATGCGCCCGGGACGCGAGCTCATCACGCAAATGCGATTGGCGAGATAGGCGGATTCGCGCAAGTCGTGGGTCACTAGCAGCACCGTCGGCCGCTTGGCGATCCACAGGTCCTGCATGATGGCCCACAGCTCTTCGCGGGTGAACTGGTCCAGTGCACCAAAAGGTTCGTCGAGCAGCAGCAGCTGCGGATCGTGCACCAGTGCCCGGCACAGCGATGCCCGCTGCAGCATGCCGCCGGACAGCTGCCACGGGCGCTTGTCGCCGAAGCCCTTCAACCCTACTTGTTCCAGCAAGGCCTCGGCGCGGTCGGCGAACTCGCCTTTTTTCTTTCGCGCATACTCGGAGCGGAACGGCTGGACGATCTTGAGCGGAATCATGACGTTCTCGCGTATCGTCAGCCACGGCAGCATGGTGGGATTCTGGAACGCCAAGCCGATGCGCACGCGCGGCGTGTGCGGGTCGGCCGGACCGGCGCCCTTGGCACCCGCCTCGCGTCCGCCAACGATGACCCCGCCGGAACTGGGGTTCAGCAGCCCCGCCACCAGCTTCAAGATGGTCGATTTGCCGCAGCCGCTGGGCCCGACCAGCGCCACGAAGTCGCCTTGCTCGATGCCCAGGTCGGTATGGTCGAGCGCCAACGTACCGCCGCCGTAGCGCAGCGTCACATCGGCCAGTTCGATGAAAGGTTTGGTCATGGTTTCATTCCCTGAGGAAAGGCGGAGCATCGACACGCAAGATGGCGGCCACCGGCCCGCCCCCGGGCGGGCCCTGGTGTTCGGCGCCGCCCGAAACGTACAAGGCGGTGTGCCCCGCTACGGAGGCGAGCACGCCGCCGACGGCCGCCCGCGCATGGCGGGTTGCATTGATGTCCGAATCGTTCAGCATGGTGTGGCGCTGTCCGCGCACGAGACCGTCGGGGCTGGCCTCGGCCTTGGCGAGCAGATTCACCAGCCGCTGGCCGAGCGCCTGCGCGTCCCGGTCCGGATCGAGGCCGAAGGCTTCGCGCAGCATGGCGCGCACGCTTGCCGCGTCCACGGCATCGCGCATCAGCGTATGCGCGATGCGATACGGGGACAGGCTGCCCTCTGCCTCGCCGAGGACGATGACCACGTTGCCCTCGAGCTCGATGCCTGCCGACACCGATGCCCGCGCCGACCACAGCGACCAGTCATTCAGCACTGAGGCATCGGCTATCCGCTCGCGCGGGACTTCGCCCGTCGCAGCGGCCACGCCCAGCGCGGAGGCGCCGCGCGAATAGCCCATGGATTCGTAGGTATCGCGCGTGACCGGGTCCAAGCCGCGCGCGAGCGCGTCGTTCACCTTTGCCGAGGTCAGCAGCGGGCATTTCACCTGCACGAAATGCACATCCTGCGCCGATGTGATGCCCGCATCGGCCATGGCCGCCCGCACCGCCTGGGCGGTGGCATCGACCTGCGCCGCGCGGCCGATTTCCTCCGGGGCGAAATCCCGCGTGTGGGCGATGCCCACCACGAGACGCTTCCCAGGAGAAGACGGCTCCACGCCATCAGCGAAGCGGCGCGTGAAGACCGTGAAATGCGGCGACAGCACGCCCTCGGTGCCCCCCGACATCACCAGCGCCACGCGCGACTCGACCTCGGCTGGCGCACAATCGAAGTATGGCGCGAGGAAATGACACCAGCTGACTGCCGCGTATTCGCGCGTGTGGTCGTTCACGCAGCCGTTGCCCTCGGTCTTGCCCATCACCGCGACGATGTCGCGTGGGTCGAGCTCGCCGGCATCCACCAGCGCCTGCACCCCGGACAAGTCGCCTGGGCCCCGGCACGACACGCGATGCACGCCGACGATCTGCGGCCTGCCCGTGGCTATTGCGTCGCTCATGCTGCCTCCCGACGCGGCGTCGCCGTAGGGGGTACGCCTGCAGGCGTGGCCAGGATGTTCGACATGTAGGTTTCCATGTTGCGGGGCGCGGGGTCCGGCATGCGCTGCACGTCCTTGACCGATCGCCCCCAGCCCGCGGCCTCTTCGACCAGGCGGCCGTCGCGCACCACGAAGCGCCCGCGGACCAGGGTGTGCAAGGGATAACCTTTGACGACGCGGCCGTTCCAGGGCGAGATCTTGCTGATGCTGTGCAGCTTGCCCTCCGAGAGGACGCCTTCGCGCTCGAGATCCACGATCGCGATGTCGGCATGGGCCCCGACGGCGATCACTCCCTTCTTGCCGTACAGCCCCCAGGCCTTGGCCGGGTTAGCGGCGCTCCAGCGCACGTAGTCCATGAGGCTCGCGCGGCCACGATTGATTTCGGTCAGCATGAGCGGCATCTGGGTCTCGACCCCCGGGAACCCGCAGTCGCATTCCCAGATATTGGCGCGGCTCTTTTCCTCGGGCGTGTGCGGGGCATGATCGGTCGCGATCATGTCGATCACGCCTTCTACGAGCGCATCCCAGAGCGGCTGGTTGTGATGGGCTTCGCGTATGGGCGGATTCAGCCGCAGAATGCCGCCCAGGCGGGTCATGTCGCCGGTATTGAGCAGCAGGTATTGCGGGCAGGTCTCGACCGTGACGTCCACGCCGCGCCGCTTGGCCTCGCGCAGCAGGAATAGGGAGTCGCGCGAGCTGTGATGCGCAATGTGCACGCGCGCGCCGGTCCACTCGGCCAGCGCCAGCACGCGGCCGATGGCCTCGATCTCGCACACTGCCGGGCGCGAGGCCAGGTGTGCCAGCGCATCGATGCGCCCTGCCGCCTCCATGCGCAGCTGGCGGCGCGCCATGATGGAGGAATTCTCTGCGTGCACGACGGTGCGGATGCCGAGCGGAGCGAGCTTCTCGAAGCCCTCCAGCAACGCCCCGTCAGTGGGAGCGGGCAGGTTGCCGAAGGTATTGCCGACGAACGCCTTGAAGCTCGTCACGCCGGCCTCGAGCAGCTCCTCGAGCCGGTCTATCGTGTCGTCGCCGAGCAACCCGTGGATGCCGTAATCGACGTAGGACGACTCCGCGGCCCGCTGCTTGATGCGCAGCGCTTCCACCGTTCCGGTGGGAGGATTGGTGTTAGGCATTTCGAAAACGGTGGTGACCCCGCCGCAGGCCGCCGCCGCGGAGCCGCTCTTCCATGTTTCCTTGTGCGGATAGCCCGGATCGCGGAAATGCACGTGGCTATCGATCGCGCCCGGCAAGAGGTACAGGCCGTCGGCCTGGAAGGTCTCCCGCGCGGGTGGCATGAGGTCGTCGTGTCCGAGGGCCACGATTTCCCCGGCGGCGATCGCGACCGACGCCTCGACGATGCGATCGGGCGATACGACTTTTCCGCCACGGATGACCAGGTCTACTTCTTTCATGTCGACTCTCCGTTACAGCGCAGCCCAACCGCCGTCGACGGGCAAATCCACGCCGGTAATCTGGCGCGACACGTCGCTGGCAAGAAAGAGGCAGGCCATGGCCACGTCCTCGTCGGTAGAGACGCGGCGCAGTGCATAGTCGGAGGCATGGCGCGCCATGGCCTCCTCGACGGAGATCCCCAGGCGCTTGGCCATGTCGGCGCAGACCTTTTCGCGAAAGCGCGGGCCGTCCACCATGCCCGGTGCAACGCAGTTGACGTTGATGTTGTGCGGGCCGGCCTCCAGCGCGAAGCTCTTGGTGATTCCGCGCAGCCCCCATTTCGAGGCGGAATAAGCCATGCGCCCGGCCCGGCCGCGCATGCCGAAGGTCCCGCCGACGTTGACGATCTTGCCGTAGCGCCGGGCGATCATGCCTGGCAGTACGGCACGCATGGTGTTGAAGCAGCCTTTCATGTTCAGGCCGACGATCTCGTCGAACTCTTCGGCGGTCGTCTCCCAACCGGTCTTGCCGATCGGGCCCGATCCGCCCGCGACGTTGACCAATATGTCGACCCGGCCGAAGGCCTCTGCGGCTGCCCGCCCCAAGGCTTCGGCCTGGGCGGCGTCGGTCAGGTCGCATGGGACCACCTTGGCGCGCACGCCCAGGGCCCGCGCCTCGGCGGCGACTGGCTCGATGGCGCCTACGTCCCGGCCGGCCAGCACTAGCGCACATCCTTCCCTGGCGAATGCGAGCGTGATCGCCCGCCCCATGCCCTTGGCCGGCCCGGTGATGACGGCCACTTTGTCTTTCAGCTGCAAATCCATGTCGAATCTCTCGGTGAATGCGGTGATGCGCCGCGCCGCCTCGTCGCGGCCGGCGGGCGACGCGCAGGTGTTGCTCAGAAATGCGTCAGCCGCTCGTCGCGCGGAGGCAGGAAGCTGCGGTCGAACACGGCGGACGGAGCCGGCGAATTGCTCAACCCGTTGGCCTGGACCACGAGATCGATGGCGCGCTTCATGCGGGCGTCATCGACGTCTCCCAGGCCGAATTTCGCGATCTCGGGATGGCTCATGTCGCGCTTCATCGTGGCCAGCAATTTCTCTTTTTCGAGTTCGGCCTTGAGCAGCGGCTCGCGCTTGAGCACTGCGGCGATGCCGGCGTCAGGATCGGCCACGACGTCCTTGATGGCCTTGTTCAGGGCACGCAGGAAGCCCTTGACCGCCTCGGGGTGCTCCTTGGCGAACTTGCGCGAGAACATGATCGTGTTGGAGTAGAGATCCAGGCCGTAGTCTGCGTACTTGATGAACCGCATGTCCTTTTCGGGATCCATGCCGGTCAGCTTGGCAGCGAACCAGATCGTGTTCACATAGCCGAATATGCCGTCCACCTGGTTGCGCAGCAGCATCTGCTCGCGCAGGTTGGGCGCCATGTTGTTGATCTTGACCTTGCCTGCGTCGATGCCGGTCATCTTGGCGAAGGTGGGGAACAGCTTGAGCGCTGCATCGGTGGCTGGCCCGCCCAGCGTGCGGCCTTCGAAGTCCTTGGGTGCCTTGATCGGGCTGTCCTGCTTGACCGCCACCGCGAACGGCGCGACGTTGTAGAGCATGTAGACGCCGACGGGAGCATCGTCAGGCCGGCGCGCGGCGAACTCGATCAGCGCATTCATGTCGCCGAACGCGGCCGTATACGTGCCGGCAGCCACCTTGGGCACGCCGGCGGCCGAGCCTTCCCCCTGGTCGATCTGCACGTCCAACCCCTCCGCCTTGAAATAGCCGCGCTCCTGTGCCAGGAAGAACCAAGACTGCGCTCCTTCGTATTTCCAGTTCAAGGTCAGCTTGATCGGTGTCTGGGCGCTGGCTGCGGAAGGCAATACGGACAAGCACAGCGCCAGTGCGGCAGCACCCGCGGCGCAATGGGCGATTTTCTTGAAACGGTCGATCATGGAACGGCTCCTAGAGGACGGAGGAAGATGAGCGCCCCGCAGATGAAGGGGCGAGGGCAGTCAACGCACTGGCGAGGTCGCGCGCCGTGGCGACGAAACCATGCAGTTGCTTGACCAGGAAATGAATGGCCTGGGTGACGTAATCGGGAGAAGGCGATCCGCAGGCGTCCGCGAGCAGGATGTTGTCGTAGCCGAGGAAACCTGCGTCCTGCAGTGTCGAGAACACACAGCGGTCGGTATTGACGCCGGCATAAAAGAGCGTCGTGACGCCCTGCAGGCGAAGCAGGCTATCGAGCTCGTTGTCCCAGAATCCGCTGAGCCGGTGCTTATAGACGGTCACGTCGGCATCGGCCACGGGTAGTTCATCGACGACTCGCGCGCCCCACTCCCCGGGCACGACGCTGCGCCCGCGATCGTTCGGCGAACGCTCCGCATAGCCCACGCCGTCGGCCGTGCGCTTGCCCTTGAACTGGATAGTGGGACTTAGGTTGAGCCGGTCCGCACGCACTCCCCAGTTGAGCCAGATGACCCTGCCGCCCGCCGCGCGCCAGGCCGGCAGCAGCTCCGCGATGACAGGGATGGGGGCGCGCATGGGAGAGACATCGATTCCCTTCTGCCCAAACCAGCCGTCGGCGTGGCAGAAGTCGTTCTGCATGTCGATCACGATCAGCGCGGAACGCGCCATGTCGAATTCCAGCGCCTGGCCATCCGCAACGAGGCGCACCGGGCGCGGTTCCCGCAGTGGGCGAACGAGGCTCAGGCAATCGGCCCGCTGTGTCCATGCGTTGTCCGGCGAGGGGCCGAAGCTGGGAAAGGTGGAAACGGGTGCACTCATGGTCTCGGCAGTAGATGATCGGGCAAGCCCGGAACGTGAATTGCTCTCTGTCCAATGCAATGACCGTACCCGTCCAACCTCTTTTAGCGATTCAGTTCAATGCCATTTAACGGACTAGCCGTTGCCGATCCAGCAACGATCCTCCATTTCGCCGGGCTGCTTTGGGCCGGGCTGGAAACTGCGCGCGACGCGCACGCGCTACCGCGCACACCGCAAGAGCGCGCACGATGCTCCTCCGCCCTGCCCCCAGCGCACCAACACGAGGCAAAGCGCCCGCCATTGGGCCGTGCGAGCCACGAATCGGTGCATCCCTTGGCCTCATCCTCTCCCTCTCGCCCGCTATGAACCACCTTCGCTTTCTTCGCTACGTCGACGAGGTCGCACGCGTCGGGTCCATCCGGCAAGCCGCCGAAAGGCTTCATGTCGCGCCATCCGCCGTCAATCGCCGCATCCAGGACCTGGAAGAAGAACTTGGCGCTCCCATCTTCGAACGCCTGCCACGCGGCATGCGCCTGACCGCCGCCGGCGAGCTCTTCGTGCGCTACATACGCAGCCGCGCCGCCGAGCTCGAAGGTGTCCGGTCACAAATCGAGGAACTCAAGGGAAAGCGCCGGGGAACGGTACGCATCGTTGCCAGCCAGGCCCTAGCGCCCGCCTATCTTCCCGGCGCGGTCGCGTCCTTCCGCGCGACGCATCCGCTCGTCGCGTTCGAAGTCACCATCGGCGACCATTTGCAGGCACTCGCGGCATTGCGCGGCTTCAACGTCGATCTGGCCCTGGTATTCAATCTCTCCCCAGAGGCCGATATCGAGGCCATCAGGCAGTTCGACCAACCCCTGGTCGCGCTCATGCACCGCGATCATCCGCTGGCCAAGCGGCCTAATTTGTATTTGCGCGATTGTGCGGACTATCCGGTGGTGCTGCCGAACCGGGACATAGGCGGACGACAGCTGCTTGAAAGATTCATGATGCGCAGCTCAGTCAAGCTGCAGCCCATGGTGGAAAGCAACTCCTTCGAGTTCCTGCGCGGCTGCCTGTATCACCAGCATGCCATTTCTTTCCAAATCGCCATCGGCGCCGTCACGGAGGGCGGGGAACTCATCGCGCGACAGTTGGAAGACCGGCACTTCCCCAAAGGCAAGCTGGTGCTCGCGTGCCTGCGGCACAGGCAGCTGCCGGTGATCGCGCATGCCTTCATCGAGCACATCCAGCAAACGCTGGCAGGGGAATGACCCGCCGCCAGCGGGCGTCAGGAAACGCGCAAAGGTCCCGCCACCTGCACGCCCCGCTTGAATACGGCAAGCCGGGCGGCCTGCCGCAATATCGCGTCCGGGGCAGAAGTCGCGTCCAGCAGCACCAGGTCTGCCCGGCAGCCCGGCTCGAGCCCGTAGTCGGCAAGACGTAGCATGCGCGCCGCGTTGTCGGTCATGGTGCGCCAGATCCGCTCCAGCCCCGCGTTGTGCAGCTGGTTCGTGATCTGGGCGAGCAGCAGCATGGCCTTGAGCGGATCGGCGTCGCCATAGCGCACGAAGGGATCGCGCAGGTTATCGGTGCCGCAGGCGACGTTGACGCCCGCCTCCATCAGCTCCAGCACCCGGGTCAGGCGGATGCGGGTGGGCAGCACGCAGACGTTCACTCCAGCGCGGCGGACTGCGTCGATGGCATCGGCCGCCTCGGCATCGCTCACCATCGCCAACGAAGCGATATGTGAGACCGAAACCCGGCCTTGCCATCCCTGCTCCACGGTCTTGCGCGCCACATACGGCAGGGTGAAAGACTCTGGCGTATCCCAATTATCGAGGTGATAGTCGATGTCACAGTCGTAGCGCGCAGCAAGCGCGAAGCTCTCGTCGACCTGCCGTTCGGGATCGGAAGGCCACAACGCACGGTTGACGTTTCCGCCCACGATGCACACGCCGGCCTGCAGTGCCTGCTCGATATAGGGCGCCGCGCCGTCTTCCATGGTGCCTTCGGTCTCGAACCAGCCTTCCTGCGGAAAGGCGATGAGCTGGACATCCACTTTTCCAGCCATCGCGCGCGCGGCGGCCTGCACGCCCGCCACCGCCCGCAAGCCGACGTAGCGGTCCGCCTCGCAGTGCGTGCGCGCCACCGTCGTGCCGTGCGCCAGCCCCCATTGCAGCGAGGTCTCCGCGCGTGTTGCGACATCTTCCTCGGTGAACGCAGACTTCAAGCGGCGCACGGCACGTATCGCCGCCTCCAGGTTGGACGCGGCCACCGCATCGCTTACCCTGTCGCCGGTGAGCGCCTTGTCGACATGGACGTGAGGATCGACGAAAGCCGGCGACAACAAGCGGCCGCCGGCATCCCAGGCGCCGGCATGGCCGCCGCCCTCGCCCTCCGGGCTGATCTCGCTGATGCATCCGGCCTCCACCGTCACGCGCCAGCGACCTTCGCGCCCGGGCAGGGATGCATTGCGGATGCTCCAGGCATCCCGTGGCTCAGGTGCGCTCGTCATAGCGGCAGCTTGACCGTGCGGTCGGCCTTGGGCGGCAGGAAGCGGCGGTTGAAGACTTCCTCCGACGCTGGCTTGCGAGGCAGGCCATAGCTATCGGCGATCTGGTCGATGGCGCGCGCCATGCGTTCGTCGCGGATGTCGCCCAGGCCAATTTCCGCCACCTCGGGCGTTAGGACCGAATGCTTCAGGACGTACAGCATGCGGCGCTTCTCGATGCTTTTGTCGATCAGCGGCTCATTGCGCGCCAGGTTGTCGATGCAGGCGTCCGCCGCGGCGATGCAGTCCTTCAGCGCACGGTTCACGGCCCGGACCAGGCCTTCTACGGCGCCCGGTCGCTCTGCGAGCAGCTTGGAGGAAACGAGCAAGCCGTTGCTGTACAAATCAAGGCCGTTGTCGTTGTAGAAGATCCAGCGTATGTCTTTGTCCGGATCGACTTGCTGTGCGACCAAGTTCATATAGCTGGTCGCCGCGAACACCGCAGAAGCATCGACCTGGCCGCGCAGCAGCATTTGCTCCTGCAGGTTGGGCGCCATATTCGTCCACTTGACCTTGCTTTCGTCTATGCCGTTGCGCTTGGCAAGCGCGGAGAACACTTTCAGCGCCGCTGCGCCTGCGGGCGAGCCCAAGGTCTTGCCTTCGACGTCCTTGAGCGTCTTGATCGGTCCGTTGGCCTTGGTGATCAATGCGAACGGCGCCTGGTTGTACAGCATGTAGACCATGACGGGCGCCTCGCCCGGCTTGGACGCGGCATTCTGGATAATCGCGTTCACATCACCCACGCCCGCCTGATAGCCGCCAGACATGACGCGAGTCACCGCCGCCGCCGACCCGTCTCCCTGGTCGATCGTCACGTCCAGGTTTGCGTCCTTGAAATAGCCTTTGTCCTTGGCCCAGTAGAACCAGGCATGCACGCCCTGGATCTTCCAATCGAGCATGAACTTGATCTTGGCGGGAGCTTGCGCGGCGGCCGGCAAGGCGCATGCGAGCCCAAGCAGCGCGGCGCCGAGGGTGGACCAGCGAGAAATAGGCATGGATCGTTTCCTTCGATAAGGTTGCGACCCGGAAGACGAACTTCCCCGCTTCAAGGAGCGGCAGGATGCCCACGCTTGGTGCGCCGGGCGGTCCCGTTCCAGGCCATGCCCGACTGATGCATGCGCCGTGCCAGGCAGCGTCCGCGCGACCTGCCTTTTCACGGGCTGTGCGTTGCCGTATCGGCAACGCGTCGCGAGGGTGAGGTCAGCGGCTTGGCTTGCGCTTGCCGCCCGATTCGCGCCAGCCCGCCCCGGGCGCACGTCGCAATGTGGGGTAGCCGATATTCTCGCGTAGCGCGGCGGACTACGCCGATCCTGAGAACCATTGCGGAACGTGATGGGTCATCGCCAAAAACTAATTGGCGGCAGCTGCTGACGCTGCGATAGTGTGGGGCAAAAAATCCACCGGAGACCTTCCATGAAATATGCCGCCCTGTCGCGTGCCCTTTGCCCCGCCTTGCTCCTCATCGCTGGCTTTGCCCCTCTCGCGCACGGGGCCGAACCGACGCGGCTGGTCGTCGCGTACCCACCTGGAGCCAGCTTGGACAGTGTGTCGCGCACGTTTGGCGAACAATTGCGACAGATTCTCGGAGACACCGTCGTGGTCGAAAACCGCGCTGGCGCTAACGGCACGATCGGCGCACAAGCGGTTGCTCAGTCAGCCCCCAACGGCAAGACACTGCTTATCTCGAGCGATACGCTCGTTACAGTCAACCCGTACCTCTACACCAAGTCGAGCTTTGACGTCAGCAGCCTGACGCCAGTCGGCATGCTAGCCTTCCAGTCCTCCGTGCTGGTAGTACGTGCCGACGGGGGGGCCAAAACCGTCAAGGATCTGGTCGAAAGCGCCAGGCAAAAGGAAATCACGTACTCGTCGGCAGGTCCAGGCTCGAGCGGCCACTTGGTGATGTCCAGCCTGGTTGCGGCATCGGGCATCAAGGCTGTGCACGTTCCTTATAAAGGCGGCGCGCCGGCTGTCATGGCCGTTATGAGCGGCGAGGTCGACGCCGCCTTCTTGGCAGTTGGTAACGTGTTGCCGCACGTCCAGCAAGGCAAGCTGCGCGCACTGGGTGTGTCCAGCCCGGCCCGATTGCAGCAACTGCCGAACGTACCGACGATGGTTGAATCCGGTTTCAAGGATTTCGTGGTTCGCAACGGCAACCTGATTATGGCGCCCAAGAACACCCCCGCCGATGTCAAGGGCCAGTTGAACAAGCAGTTTGCCCAAGCGCAATCCACCAAGGCATTCCAGGACGCATTGGTAAACCTCGGCATGGAGCACGCCATCCTCACCGCCGAGGAAACCGCAAAGTGGCTCGCCACAGAGGGGCGGCGGTGGGAGCGCGTCATCAAAGACAACGGCATCAAGGTCGACTGAGCATGTCATCCTGCGTCAACTTTCTGGTTATCGTCACCGACCAACATCGTGCCGACTATCTCGGCTGCTACGGGCATCCGTTGGTGCGCACCCCCCATATCGATTCGCTGGCCCAGCGCGGCAGCAGGTTCGATCATTTTCATGTCGCGAGCCCGGTCTGCATGCCTAACCGCGCCTCACTGCTGACTGGCCGGATGCCTTCCGCACACGGACTGCGTGACAATGGCAACATCTTGTCCTGGCGGGCGAACACCTTCGTCGATGTGCTACGCGAGGCGGGTTATCGCACCGCCCATTTGGGCAAGGCACATATCCAGCCGATGACCAACCAGCCGGCCGAGGCACGCATCGACCCCGCTGCCCTGGGACTGATCCAGGAGGCCTGGAAGGACGATGGCGGCGACTACTCGCAAGAGCAACCCCATCACTACGTCGGCACCGAACGCTTTCAACCGAAGACACCGTTCTATGGCTACGACGAAGTGGACTTCGTCACACAACACGGCGACCAAGCGGGGGCCCACTACTTGCAATGGCTGCGCACGCAGACCCCGGATGCGGACAAGCTGCGCGATCGCGCCAACCAGCTGCCGCACGACTATGTATGCCCCCAGGCGATTCGCACAGCGATTCCGGAAGAACTCTACTCGACCAGCTATATCCGTAATCGTGCGGTAGAGTTTCTGGAATCGACCCGCGGCAACGGGCAGCCCTTCTTTGCTTTTGTCTCATTTCCCGATCCGCACCACCCGTTCACTCCACCGGGCCGCTACTGGGACATGTACGACCCCGATGATTTCCAGGTGCCTCTGCCGTACGAGGCTCACCGAAATCCGCCCCCCCCGATCCAGTGGTCACGCGAACAGATGCTCAATGGTCGTCGCGCCGGACAAGGCCCGCAAGACTCGTTCTTTGCTACGGAGCGCGAGATCCGCGAAGCCATGGCATTGACTTGCGGCATGATCACCATGATCGACGATGCGGTCGGCGACATTCTTGCCGCGTTGCAACGCAGTGGACATGCTGAAAACACCGTAGTGATCTTCACCTCTGACCACGGCGATTACCTCGGTGATTACGGCATGATGTTGAAAGGGCCGCTGCCGCTGAAGTCCATCACCCGTGTGCCGTTCATCTGGGCAGACCCTCAGCAACGTGGCGCGGCACGCCTGGACGCGTTAGGATCGACCATCGACATCGCCCCGACCATTCTCGACCGCGCGGGCCTCAAGCCTTACTACGGCATCCAAGGGAAATCGCTGCTTGGCACAATGCGCGACGCGTCGCCATCGAGGCAGAATGTTTTGGTCGAGTACCAGGACAGCAAGACACGGCAGGGTTTCACCAAGCCCGCGTTTGTGCGCTCGCTCGTTACGCCGACGTACCGCTACACCGTCTACAAGGATGAACCTTGGGGCGAGCTGTACGACCTGGCTGCGGATCCACATGAGTCCCACAACCGCTGGGATGATCCAGCTTACGCGCCGCAGCGCGCCCAATTGTCAGAACAATTGGCGCAAGAGCTCATGCGAGCCGTCGACCAAAGCCCCCGCGCAAAATTCTCCGCGTGAGAGCCGAGTCGTCCGCTTGAGTCGTTTGCTGGCGGTCATCATGCTCGATGGCCGCCAGCCACGCCCGCTTGCTACCGTGTCGCCCTGACGCCTCCCTGCCCGCGCCGCCGCAATGTGGAGCCCGGCATCCCCCTTCCGGGCCTGCTGACGCGCGCCATGGCTGGCTTATACTCCTAGCCTTCGTCCGCAGCCGCTGACTGCCCCGGCGCGAAGGTCATCGACTGTCGCCCAGCTGGTCGGCCTGCCAGCGTCCTCCTCGTCCCGCGAAGAGAATCCATGGACCTGCGACAACTCCGCTACTTCATCGCTATCGCCGAGAGCGGCAGCCTCAGCGAGGCGGCGCGGCGTCTGCACATTGTGCAACCGGCGCTGAGTCAGCGCCTAGCCGCACTCGAAGCGGACCTCGGCGTCCAATTGCTGGTGCGGGGCCGCGGCGGCATTGCGTTGACGCCGGCGGGCGTTGAGCTATATCAGCGGGCTTTGTTGATCGCCAAACATGTCGAAGCGGCGCGACTGGCCGTCAAGGAAAGCGCCGGCGAAGCCGAAGGCACGATCACGATTGGTGTATTGCGCTCAATGGTTTCGACGATGGGTAAGGAGCTCTTCATGGCGCTCAAAGAGCGTCTGCCGCGGGTCACTCCCCATCTATGCACAGGCTATTCCGCAGACCTCAAGCGCATGCTGCAGGAAGGCCGGGTGGACATTGCAATGCAGGTGATACCCGCTGGCAACAAGGCCAATGCCGACGTGTTGTACTCCGAGCCGCTGTACGCGGTCGGCACCGCCGAATTGCTGGGGACCGGCCACACTCCGATCAACATTCAAGAGCTGGAGCATATCCCTATTCTGACGGCCGCGCGCCACTCGTCACACGAGCTCCTGCTGCAGGCCGCGCGCCGCCAACACATCGCACTCAATGTGGTCGGTGATGTTGAGGACTCCCGATCGCTGCTCGAGATCTGTAAGACTGGTATCGCCGCGACATTTTTGTCGGGTTCTGTGGCGCATGAGGCGATGAGCCAAGAAGGTCTGACGGTCCGAGTGTTGAATGATCCGAGACTGGTGCGTCACGTCGCCCTCCAGGTGAACCCGGATATTCCCCGTACTACCGCGCTAATCGCGGCTGCCGACATTGTCGCCCAGGTATTGCTTGAGCGTATGAAGGAGGTTGAGTCGCGCAACGCCGCGTGAAACTGGCCCGCCCTTGGCCTAGCACGTAAGCGGAGAATGGGCATAGCCGCGGGGACCAGACGCCGCTGCCTTACGCGAGCCCGCCTTTC
>Ga0207866_1001739_pt1 | contig 19041 bp, 18 predicted proteins | sample HigsolmetaAR203D_FD_184835 | JGI IMG/M metagenome (GOLD analysis project Ga0207866, IMG submission 184835) | Ionic liquid and high solid enriched microbial communities from the Joint BioEnergy Institute, USA - AR20-3-D (SPAdes) (version 2) ...
GACTGCACGAGCTCGGTGAGCTCGTCCTGCGTGAAGAACTTCTGGAAGGTTCGCTTGCGCGACAGCCAACCGTCCCCGTGCGGCACGAGCCCTTCGGTTGAGTGTCCGTCGTCAGGGTTTTTGGGACAACAGGCGGTTTGAGCTAACGGAGGCTCTGGTCCATCAGGGTTGTTATTTTAGGCTGCCGCTTCTCGATGAAGCAAGCGGCGCTGTGTGATGGTTTCGCGTTTGATCCTCTTCCTTTCCAGAACGATGATGTCGCCGCGCCCGAAGTAGACGTCAGCGGGAGTGAGGTTGCCGATGCTTTCGTGGTAGCGGCGATGGTTGTAATGATCGACGAACGCCGCGACCTGCCGCTCGAGATCGCCCGGCAGGAAGTAGTTTTCGAGGAGGATGCGGTTCTTCAACGTCTGGTGCCAGCGCTCGATCTTGCCCTGGGTCTGCGGGTGTAGTGGCGCTCCGCGGACATGGCTCATGCCGTTAACGTCGATCCACTCGGCGAGTTCGGCCGCGATGTAGGACGGGCCGTTGTCGCTGAGCAGCTTCGGCTTGTGCCGCACCTTGGCGCTGTCGCAGCCTGATGCCCTGAGCGCCAGTTCCAGCGTGTCGGTGACATCCCCGACCTTCATCGTGGTGCATAGCTTCCAGGCGATAATGTAGCGGGAGAAGTCGTCGAGCACCGTCGACAGGTAGAACCATCCCCAGCCGATGACCTTCAGATAGGTGAAGTCGGTCTGCCAGAGCTGGTTCGGCGCTGTCGTCTTGTCATGGAATTCGTCGGCGGCCTTGATGACGATGAAGGCTGGGCTGGTGATCAGGTCATGGGCCTTGAGCAGGCGATAGACCGAGGATTCCGAGACGAAGTAGCCCTTCGTGTCGGTGAAGGTGACCGCCAGTTCCCGGGGCGACAGCTCCGGCTCGTTCAGCGCCAGATCGATGATCTGGTTCCGCACCTGATCAGGGATGCGGTTCCAAACCCGGTTCGGCCGGGGCCTGCGATCTTCCAGCGCATCGACGCCACCGGCAAGGAAGCGATCATACCAGCGATTGAAGGTCGAGCGCGGAATGCCGAGCTTTTGCAGCGTGCGCCGCGCCGACAGGTGCGAGTTCTCGACCAGGCGGATGATCTCCATCTTCTCGGATGCAGGGTATCTCATTCGTCGTCGCCCCCATCCGCGATCATGCTTTTTTTAAGAATCCGCAGTTCCAGCGCCTGCTCGGCGACGACCTCCTTGAGATCGCGCGCCTCTTTGCGCAGCACCTTTACTTCGTCACTGGTGGCGGCACGTGCTGTGTCGCCGGCAAGTCGCTTCTTGCCAGCTTCCAGGAATTCCTTCGACCAGTTGTAATAAAGGCTCTCAGCAATCCCCTCGCGGCGGCAAAGTGCGGCGATCGACTCCTCGCCGCGCAATCCCTCCAGCACAATGCGGATCTTCTCTTCAGCACCATACTGCTTGCGGGTCGCTCGGCGGATGTTTTTGATGACCTGCTCCGCAGGCGCTTTCCCTGTCCCGGATTTCTGTCTCATCTTCGCTCCTTTGAAAGGCTACGATGAACCAGAAATCCTCCGCTATCAGTTAAGCTAGTTTGGTCCCATCAGTGCTGACGCCGGACAATCATTTCCAGCAAGTATCAGGTCTATACGCGCACCGGCACATCTTCGCTCGCCGTCAGCGTGCTTGGCTTTGTCATTGCAGCACCAGTCTGGGTCTATCTGGCAAAGTGGATCACGGCCTGACCGGACCCATTGTCTGCTGCCGGCATGTAGGCTGGCGGCAGACAGACTACCCTGTAAATGGGGCGCGTCCGACGTCTGCGAACGGCATGGAAGCCGTTGTCCTCATTGGCACAAGTAATTGATTTTCATGAATTTTCTGCCTCGGCAATTCCGATCGTAAAGTAAATCGTCGCATGAATGCCGGCGACAGAATGCTGCAATGGTAACAAGTTCAGCATTGATCATGGTTGTGAGGATGAAACATGAATAGGACACTTGGATACCTGGTGCAGATCGCAGGGACTGTGATCGTACTGGTGGCGCTTGTCGTCTGGTTCTTTTTTGATCAGCAGGATCTTGGGCTTGTCACGGCTGAACCGGCTGCGGTCGAAGGGGCAGGGCAGGCGTCAAACCTTCTTCTGGTCTGCATCATGGCAGCCGTCGGCGTGATCCTGTTCATCATTGGCGGCAGGTTCAAGAAGCAGCGCTGAAGCACTCAGTAGAGCATTTGCGTCAGCCGCCTTGCTCGATAATCCCGGCAGCGCAAGGTCCAATGCCGGGTTCGGTTTATCGCATTGCACGGTGGCAGACAGATAAGAGTGATTGTGCATGACACAAGAAAAAGGTGTCATGCTGTTATCCAGGAGTTCGATAGAATTAATGGAATGAAGCATCAATTATTGGCGTCATAAGTAAACAATTATACTTTTCTAATTCAGTATTCATAATATCCTTCCTTCTACGTCAAGTCCGAAACGGTTGGCGATATCGTTGACCACAGCGCGGGCGTGCTCTGGACCTCTTCGACATTCACAACCAGCTTGTCCGCCGCTGGGGCGAAGAGGCTTGAACGCCACACTCGGCAGCTCAGATCTTCATGGAACCCTGAATTGCTCCGAGATGTTGTTTTCTGCGGTTCCGGACCGAAGAACCGGTTCCCACCGTTTCTGGAGCTGCACTACCCCCATTCCGCACGATCCGTCTTCGGAGCAGGAGCGAAAAGGCGGTCGCGGGAACCGGCGAGATGGTCGCGCATCAGCCGGCGGGCGGCTTCCGCATCGCCTCTCGCGATGGCTTCGCAGATCGCGGTGTGCTCGACCAGAACCTCGGTCAGCCCGTCCTTGGTGCGCCGCAGGGAGAGTCCGTGCAGGCGCATGCCGACGGCGATGTGTTCCTCGAGCGCCTGCATGGCGGTCACGAAATAGGGATTCTGCGATGCCTGTGCGATCGACAGATGGAACAGGAAGTCGGTGTCCGACCGGTGCAGCTGCCGGTTGGTGGCGTCGCGCAGCAGGTCCAGCGCAAGCCTGATCTTCTGCAGGGCTTCCGGCGTGTGCCTCTGGGCCGCCAGGGCGGCGGTCTCCGGCTCAATGGTCAGGCGGAAGTCATAACAGTGCTGGAGGTCCGACAGGTTCTCCATCTGCCCGAAGCCGAGCGGTTCGCGGATGCCCTGTTCACGGACAAAGCTCCCTGCGCCGCGGCGCGAATAGATGAGCCCCTGGTCACGCAGCCGCTGCAGCGCATCCCGGATCACCGGACGGGACACCTGAAACTCGGCCGCAAGCGCATGTTCGGTCGGCAGGCGCTCATCGACCGCATAGGCGCCCGACTTGATCGCCTTCTGGATGCGCTCGAAAACATAGTCCGCCAATCTTCGTCGACCGACTTGCGTTTCTGTCATGCGCGATCTGGCTCCTGTATTGCGGGCGAAAGAAGACGAACGAGGGTGTCCGGCGCACCAAAACCGCCTGATTTGGAAACAACAGTCAAGCTGCCGGCACGCGATACCGGAAGGCCCGGCAGGGCCTCGCCGAGCACCTGGAGCATGCGCACCCCGAGGCTCCCGAGAATGGCCTGCGCCGTGGCCCCGCCCGACAAGACGAGCAGGGTACCGGGAGAGGGCTCAAGCTTCTTCAGGCTGTCCGCGAGCGCCTGCTCCACATCTCGTGCGGAGGTTGCCCTGTCTCCCTGTGTCGCCTGCAGGAGCGTGAACTCTGCTGTTGCGGGACCGCATGATGGATCGATCCGGCCATTGGGTGCCCGCAGGCAGGCGAGGCCCGGGACGGCTGCCCGCAGGGCTTCTGCCTGGGCAAGCGTGATCGGATCGGTGGAGCCGATCACCACGACGGCCGGTCGGCGAGGATAGGCCGGCGGAGGCAAGGCTTCCCCGGCCATTTCGCCCGCCAGTGCTTCCGCGAGACCACGAGCGCCGACGTAAAGATCATGGGAGCCGTCGAGCGCGGCAACGATGTCAGCCTGGCTGTCCGTGTCCGGGATGGTCGCAAACGGTGCGAAGGGACCGAGCGCCTCGCGGATGGGAATCGGAGCGGCGACTCCGAAACCGGTCACATGGCCGTTTCTCACCAAGCGCCCGAAGGATGGAATGGCAGGGGCCACGAGACTGCGCCGGTGGGGCAGGGCAGCGAGCTCGGCAGCGATATTGCCCTTGAGCCTTGAATCGATCTTCTTGAAAAGCCGTACGCATTGGGGCAGTGCCGTGAATGCTGCCGCCACGCGAGCCTTTGCCTCCTCTGGCTCGATCTCCCGGCTGTCGGTGGAGATGCTGATGACTCTTGCTCCGGACGCAAGGGCCTCATCGAGCCCGTCCGGGCCGAGCACCGCAGCGGTGGGAATGCCGCGCATGGCGAAGGGGGCGGCGGCATCGAGGGCGCCCGTCAGATCGTCCGCTATGATGGCGACGTCAGGCATCGGTCAGTGCTGCCGGGCGGTTGCGGGTATCGGGATCGGGGTCAAGGTTGGCCGCAAGCAGGCGTTGCGTGTAGGCCTCGCGCGGCGCTTCGAAGATCTGAGCGGTGGGTCCCATCTCCACGATCTCGCCGGACTGCATGACCAGCACCGTGTCGGCAAAGTCGCGCACGACCCCGAGGTCATGCGCGATGAAGATGAAGGAAATGCCGAGCCGCCGGCGCAGGCTGTCCAGCACTGCGATCACCTGTGCCTGGATGGAGACGTCGAGGGCAGAGACCGCCTCGTCGCAGATGATGAGCTCCGGTTCGAGCGCGAGCGCCCGGGCGATGGCGATACGCTGGCGCTGGCCACCCGAGAACTGGTGCGGATAGCGGTCCGCGTGGTCCGCCGACAGTCCCACCTGCTCCAGCAGCTCGATGACGCGGGCGCGGCGCTCCTGCCGGTCGGGCATCAGACCATGGATGTCCCAACCCTCGGAAATGATCTGGTAGACGGACATGCGGGGGTTGAGCGACTGCGTCGGGTCCTGGAACACCATCTGGATTTCACGCCGCAGGGTGAGCAGTCCGCTCCGGCCGATGGTGATCAGGTCCTTGCCCTTCCAGTATGCGTGGCCGCTGTCGGCCCTTTCGAGGCGCAGCAGCGTGCGGGCGAGCGTGGACTTGCCCGAGCCGCTTTCGCCGACAATGCCGAGGCTCTGCCCGCGTCTCAGCGTGAAGGATATGTCCTTCAGCGCATGGAACCGGCCATAGGACTTGTTGAGCTTCTCGACCTTCAGCAGCTCCGGAGCGGACCCGTCGAGAGCCTTAATCTCTCCCTTGCCAGGGATGGAGCCAATGAGCTTGCGGGTATAGGGATGTCTCGGGTTCCGGTAGACCTCGCGAACGGTACCGCTTTCGACGATCTCGCCGCCGTTCATCACCACCACGCGGTCGGCAATTTCTGCGACGACACCAAGATCGTGTGTGATGAGCACCAGTGCCATGCCGGTTTCGGCCTGCAGTTCCTTGAGCAGTGCCAGAACCTCGGCCTGCACGGTGACGTCCAGCGCGGTCGTGGGCTCGTCAGCGATCAGTACGTCCGGCTTGAGCATCAGCGCCATGGCGATCATCAGACGCTGGCGCTGACCGCCTGAAAACTGATGCGGGTACTTGCGCATCGCCTGTTCCGGTTCCGGAATGCCCACGCGGGCAATGAGCTCCAGCGCCCTTTGGCGCGCGAGGTCGCGGGGCCGTCCATGCGCGGTCATCATCTCGATGATCTGCCACCCCACCGTGTAGACGGGGTTGAGGTGGCCGAGCGGGTCCTGGAAGATCATCGCGATCTTCTTGCCGTTCAGGGCCCGGTGCTCTTCCTGGCTGATCCTGAGCAGGTCCCTGCCGTCATAGATGATCTCGCCCGAGACGATTTCCGCCGGCGGTGTGTCGAGCAGGTTCATCACCGCATTGGCGGAGACCGACTTGCCGGACCCGCTCTCGCCCAGAATTGCAAGCGTTTCGCCGCGTGCCACGCTCCAGCTCACGTTTTTCACCGCATGGACGGTGCCGCGTGCGGTGTGGAAATCCACGGACAGGTTGCGGACGGTGAGGATCGCTTCAGACATCCCGGGTCCTCCGGGCTTCCAGCCGCCATCGCTGGGCAGGATCAAGGGCAACCCGCATCCAGCTGGACAGGAGGTTGAGCGACAGGGCGGTCAGCACGATCATCAGGCCGGGCCAGAAGGCGAGCCACCAGGCGGTGCTGAGATAGGGGCGGCCCTGACTCACCATCAGACCCCAGGTGATATCCGGCGGCTGCACGCCGATGCCAAGGAAGGAGAGGGAGGATTCCGCCAGCATCACGAAGGCAAAGTCCAGCGTCGCGATCGTGATCACCGTCGGCATCACGATCGGCAGGATATGCCGCAGGATTATGCGCAGACTGCCCGCGCCCAGCACGATCGCCGCCTGCACGAACATGCGCTCGCGTATCTCCAGAACCTCGGCGCGGGTTGTGCGCAGGTAGATCGGGATGCGGGTGATGGCGAGGACCAGGATCATGTGCGGGATCGAGGGACCGAGCACGTAGAGCACGACAACCGCGATCAGCAGGGAGGGGAAGGACATGATCACGTCTGCAAGGCGCATGATCACCTCGGAGACGGTCCTTCCCATGTAGCCGGCGATCAAGCCGAGGGTGGTGCCGACCGCCATCGCTGCCAGGACCGTTCCCAGCGCGATGAGGATGGTGCTGCGGGCCGCCACGATGAGGCGGGCCAGCATGGGTCGGCCAAGCGAGTCTCCGCCAAGAAAGAACACCCAGCCGCGCTCCAGCGAGAAGGGTGGGAAGTTGCGCCCGCGCAGGTTCTGCTGGGTAGCCAGATCGCCAAGGGCTGACGGGCCAATGATGGCCACCGCCAGGATGATGAGCAGGACGGTTGCCGAGGCGAAGGCGAGCTTGTCGCGCCAGAGCATGGACAGGAGCGACGGAGCCTTGATGACCACCGGAGCGTCTGTGGAGGGAATGGTGTCAGCCATCATCCGCTCCTAGTACCGGATCCGCGGGTCGAGCAGGCCATAGGCGATGTCGATCAGGATGTTCATGATGAAGATGGCCAGCGCCGTGACCATGATGGCCGCCATCACGACATTGAAGTCGCGCTGCAGGATGGAGTCGATCATCAGCTTGCCGATGCCAGGGAAGCCGAAGATTGTTTCCACGACTACTGCGCCATTGAGGAGGGCGGCGGCCTGGTCGCCCAGCACGGTGATGACCGGCAGCAGGCCGTTGCGCAACGTGTGTACGAAAATGAGCGGCAGGTTCTTCACGCCCTTAGCCCGTGCCGTCTTCACATAGGGGGCCGAGAGGGCGGAGAGCATGGACCCGCGCACCACCTGAACCACCAGACCGAAGGGGCGGATGAAGAGCACGGCCACGGGAAGCACCCAGTGCAGCGGCGTTCCGACACCTGAAGTCGGCAGCCAACCGAGGCCGATCGAGAAGACGACGATCCCCACGATGGCGATCCAGAAATCCGGTGCCGAAGCACCGATCAGCGAGATGATCGACACCATCCGGTCGAAGAAGCCGCCGACCTTGAAGGCTGCGAGGGAACCCAGAACGATGGCCGCCGCCATCACGAGCGTGATCGTGATCAGGGCGAGCGGCAGGGTCCAGGTGTAGGCCTCAAGCACGACTTCCAGCGCGGGTCGGGCCTTGCGCAGGCTCTCCCCGAAGTCCATCCGGGCGAGGTCGCCGAGATAGGTCCAGAACTGGTCGAGAATCGGCCGGTCGAGCCCGTGCAGCCGCCTGAACTCCTCCTTCATTTGCTCGGTGGCGTCGATGGGCAGGAACAGCACCGCCGGATCGCCAGTGAGCCGCGACAGAAAGAAGACCAGCACCATCAGGACGAACAGTGAAAGAATGCTGGAAGCGGTGCGTTGCCCGATCGTCTTGATCATTCACCCAGTTCCCCAGGCAGGTAGGTGCGGCGCCGGAAGGCCGGCGCCGCCGTTTCCCGCACTTCCTACTTGAAGCCGATTTCGCTGAGCTGCAGCTGCTGGTTGGTGGCGATCGTCGGCGTGAAGTCCAGGCGCTCGTTTACCCGGCTGTGGCCGACCATGTGGAAAAGCAGCGCGTCGGCGACCACCTCGTCGTGGAGATAGGCGAACAGCTCCGACCAGAGCTTTGCGCGCTCCTCGCCGGTCGCGGCGGTCGCCTTTTCGATCATCTCGTCGACCTTGGGGTCGCTGATGCCCGACTGGGTGCCCTGGCTGTGGTACTTGAAGTACATGGAGAAGACCGGATCGCCACGCGCATTGTCATGCTGGGCGACGACCAGCTGGGCAGGACGTCCTTCCGGATAGGGTTTGGAGTAATACTGCTCGTGCTCGGCCACTTCGACCATGCGAAGCGTGGCGTTGAACCCTGCCTCGTTCAGCATCTGCACGAGGGCCTCGCCAACCTCCGTCACATGCGGGAAGTTCTCGGTGCGGGCGATCACCTCGATCGGGGCCTTCACATTGACGCCATCGGCTTCAGCTTCGGCAAGCCAGGTCTTGGCCTGCTCCAGATTGAAGGCCGGCGGCTTGAGGTTCGGATTCCACCCGAGCGTGGTCGGCGGAACCATGGCCGTTGCAATCTGGGTGCCTTCCGCCAGAAGGGTGCCAATGAAGGCATCGCGGTCGATGGCCGCGTTCAGGGCCTTGCGCACCCGGATGTCGCCCATCGGCTCGACCGAGTGATCGATGCGCAGGTAGACGGTCTCGGCATTCGGATAGGTGAAGTCGGTGGCCGGATTGGTAGCCTCCACCTCGGTGATCTGCGGCGCGATGTCAGCCTCGCCGGCAGCGACCATGGCCGCGCGGACAGCCGGATCGGCGCGGAACACGTAGGTAGCCTTGGTCACGGCCGGTTGTTCGCCCCAGTAGTCGTCACGGCGCTCAAGAACGATCTGCTGGCCGGCGGTCCAGTCGGAGAGGACATAGGGGCCGGTTCCGATCGGATTGCGCACGAATTCGAGCGGCGTGTCCTCCGGAACGATGGTCACCAGCGACAGCAGCAGCGGCAGGATCGGCTGGGCCGGTTCGGCCTTGATGTTGATCGTATGCGGATCGACGATCTCGAAGCTCAGCTTCGTGTCGGCAAAGTAGCGCTTGCTTTCGCAGGTGATCTGGTCGCTGAATACGCGCTCGAAGGAATGCTTGACGTCATTGGCGTCGAAGTCGCTGCCGTCGGAAAATTTCACGTTCTGCCGCAGCTTGAATTGCCAGGTGCCGTCGCCCAGGTCTTCCCAGCTTTCCGCCAGGCGGCCCATCAGGCCCTTGTCGCCGCGCACGTCGAGTTCCGTCAGCGTCTCGCTGATGTTCTGCAGGATCACGCGGCCGATGTTCGAGCGCGTCGCCATGCAGGGATCGATCAGGTCGAGCTCCTCGCTGAGCACGATGGTGATGTCGGTGTCCGCCTGGGCAAATGCCGGCGCGTATGATGCGGATGCCAGCACGACGCCGGCCGCTATCCGTTTGAGAATCACGTTTGCCTCCCTTTGCAGTACGGATGTTACTGCTCTGCTTCCTCCAGGGTCTTCGACAGCTGTCGCAGGTTCCCTCCCCGGCCAGTGCCAGAACTATCCAGAAACTTCCAAATGTTGTCAATTTGATTTTTTATACGGATTGGTTGCAGTCATCTCGATGCGACCAAAACATTGAAAATAAAAAATAAAATCGCTAACACCTTGCTGCTGCATGGGTCATGGCGTAAGAAATCAACTTGACAACATTTGTTTTGCATTGAAGCTTCAAGGAGCGGTCAGTGCTGGGAGGAGATATGCGACCCGATCAAATTGTGGCCCGGATGGATGGCATTCTGCGCGAACGGGAAGGCGGCGGGCAGGAGGCTTTTCTCCCTTCACCCATGGTGCAGAACCATGCTGCCTTTCTTGCCGCACTCGATGATGGTTCGCTGGCCTGCGTCTGGTTCGGTGGCACGCTGGAAGGCAAGTCGGACATCTCGATCTTCGGCTCCGTGCTGGCTTCCGGAAGCGACCGCTGGGGCGATTGCAGCCGGCTGAGCGATGATCCGACCCGCTCGGAGCAGAACCCCGTGCTCTGGAAGAACGGCAAGGGGGGGTGGCAGCTGTTCCATACGGCTCAGCCCGCGGGAAACCAGGATGAGTGCCTCGTGCGTGCACGGGAGATCTTCTTCGAAAAGGGTACTCTCGCCGGCGGAGAACCGCGCGTCATCGACCTGCCGCTCGGCTGCTTCATCCGAGGCCGTTTCGTGCGCCGCAGTGACGGAGCCTGGATGATGCCGATCTTCCGCTGTGTCTCCCGTCCGGGCCACCGCTGGAACGGCAGCCACGACACGGCGGCCGTCGGCATCAGCCATGACGAGGGCAGGAACTGGACGCTTGAGGAGGTACCAGGATCCATCGGATCGGTCCACATGACCATCGTGCCGCTGGATGGGGCGCGCATGGTGGCCTTCTACCGCCGCCGGCAGGCGGATTTCGTTCACCGGTCCGAAAGCTTCGACGGCGGCATGACCTGGTCGGCGCCGCAGCCGACGGACGTACCCAACAACAATTCGTCGATCAACGTCATTCGCCTGCGCGATGGCCGCTTGGCAATGGTCTGCAATCCGACGTCCGCCGCCACGTCCGATGCGCGGCGCGCTTCGCTCTATGACGAGCTGGAGGAGGGTGACGAGCGGCCGGATGCGACGGGCGGGTGCAATCCCGTCTGGGGTGTTCCGCGCGCACCGCTTGCCCTCTGCCTCTCCGAGGACGAGGGGCTCAGCTGGCCGCGACGTCTGGTCATCGACAGCAGTTCCGGCGCCTGCCTCTCGAACAATTCCGAGGACGGACGCAACCAGGAACTGTCCTATCCCTACATTCTCGAAGGCGAGGACGGGGCGCTTCACATCGCCTACACCTACTTCCGCCGTGCAATCAAATATGTCCGCCTCCCGGCGGGCTGGATCGATGGAGGGCAGCCGTGAGCCAGGTCATCGGCATCACCATGGGCGATCCCGCCGGTGTCGGTCCCGAGATCACGGTGAAGTCCATTGCGGAGATGACGCCGGAGGAGCGCGCGAGGACCCGCGTCTATGGCAACAAGGCCGTTCTGGAACGGGCCGCGGTCGTCACGGGTGCAACCATCGACCTGGACGAGGTGACGGTCGACCTGCCGATCGAAGGCCCGCCCATCGAATGGGGCAGGCTCGATCCACGCGGCGGCGATGCCGCATTCCGCTTTATTGAAAAAGCCGTTCGGGACGCCGAGGCTGGCGCCATCGGCTGTATCGTTACGGCCCCGATCAACAAGGAGGCGCTGAACCTCGCAGGCCACCACTATGACGGGCACACGGGCATGCTGGCGGCGCTGACCGGGCAGAAATCGGCCTTCATGCTTCTGGCTTCCGAACGGCTGAAGGTCATTCACGTTTCCACGCACGTCTCGCTCCGCAACGCGATCGATCGGGCAACGCCCGAGCGTATCCTCGCAACCATCCGCGCAGGGCACGATCACCTGAAGCGTATCGGCTATGAAAATCCCCGCATCGCCGTTGCGGGAATCAATCCGCACTGCGGCGAGTCCGGCCTGTTCGGCAACGAGGATGACCTTCAGGTGGCCCCGGCCGTCGCACAGGCAAGGGCCGAAGGCATCAATGTCGAGGGGCCGGTTTCCGCCGATACGGTCTACTACCGCGCCTATTCCGGTGCCTTCGACCTCGTCGTCGCGCAGTACCACGACCAGGGGCACATCCCGATCAAGCTCGTGGCCTTCGATACGGCCGTGAACGTTTCGCTCGGTCTGCCGATCGACCGTACCTCGGTCGACCACGGAACCGCCTTCGACATTGCCGGAACCGGCAGGGCCAATCACGTCAACATGAAAGCCGCGATCGCCTATGCGCGCCGGCTTGTACAGGGAAAAGCCGCATGAATCCCGCCACCAGACTTCCAGTACATGGTGTCTTCTGTGCCGCCGCCACGCCGCTTCTCGAAGATGGCACGCCCGATCACGCCACCTTTGCCGCCCACTGCAGGGCGCTGGTTGAGGAGGGCTGTCATGGCATCGCGCTGCTCGGCACGACCGGCGAGGCCAATTCCTTTAGCCTTGCCCAGCGCATGGAGATTCTGGAAAAGCTCATCGCCTCCGGTGTTGCGGCGGACCGTCTGCTTCCCGGTACCTCCCAGACCAATGTTCCCGACAGCGTCACGCTTGTGCGCCATGCGGTCGAGGCGGGCGTGAAGGCATGCGTCGTACTGCCGCCGTTCTATTACAAGGGCGTGAGCGACGAGGGGCTTTTCCGCTTCTACGCCGGACTGGTCGAGGGCGTGGGCAGGAATGACCTGCGCATCGTGCTCTATCACATTCCGCCGGTCTCCCAGATCGGCATCTCGATGGAACTCATCGCGCGGCTGCGGGAGGCCTTCCCCAGCACCTTCATCGGCATCAAGGACAGCTCCGGCAAGCTCGAGAGCATGCAGGCCTTTGCGTCTTCCTTCGAGGATTTCTCGGTGCTGGCCGGCGCGGACCCGCTGATGCTGCCGCTGCTGAAATCGGGCGGGGCGGGCTGCATCACGTCCTGCTCCAACCTGATCGCCCGGCCCCTGCGCGTGGTGTTCGACCACTGGTTTGACGATGGAGAGGCGGCGCGCGTCGAGGCTGCCCAAAAGACCATTAGCGCATGGCGCGACCTTTCCAATGCCTATGTGCAGATTCCGACCATCAAGGCCATGCTCGTCCGGCGCCGCAACCATGCGGGCTGGGCGCGGGTGCGCCCGCCGCTGGTGGAGCTGACGCAGGCCGAACAGGCCAATGTCTGGTCGCAGATGGAACGCCTGGAGTTGGATGAACATGACTGAGGAAACCCTTTCTCTCGCGCGCTCCATCACGCTCCTGCAGCCACGGCGGCTTGAAGTCGGCGTCGGCGCTGCCGCCCGGCTGGGCGCATGGGCCTCCGGTGTAGGGCGCACCTTCGTTGTGGCCATGGCCCCGACGATGGACTTCGTCCCCCGTCTCGGCCTGGGCGGGGAGGTGACGGTCCATGCAGACCTGCCGCCAGAGCCGGATCTTCCGGCCGTCCAGGCGGTCCTCGATGCGGCGCGCGCTTTCCAGCCGGATCTGGTGGTGGGGCTCGGCGGCGGATCGGTAATGGACGTGGCGAAGCTCGTCGCGGCGCTGTGGGACAAGGACCTCGGCATCACCGACGTCGTCGGTGTTGGCAGGATTCCGGGCCGCACGAGTGCCCTTGCGCAGATTCCCACCACGTCGGGAACGGGGTCTGAGGCAGGCATCCGGGCTCTGGTGACCGATCCGGCAACGCTGGCGAAACTGGCGGTCGAAAGCGAGCACATGCTTGCGGACATTGCGATTCTCGACCCGGAACTCACCTATTCCGTGCCGCCGGCGGTAACGGCTGCGACCGGTGTGGACGCGATGGCCCATTGCGTGGAGGCCTTCACCAACATCAAGGCGCATCCGCTGATCGACGGCTATGCGCGGCAGGGGATCGAGCTCGTTGGCCGCTACCTCGCCCGGGCCGTGGCGGATGGAACGGACACGGAGGCCCGGGCCGGCATGATGCTCGCATCCTACTATGGCGGTGTCTGCCTCGGACCGGTGAATACGGCAGGCGGCCATGCGCTGGCCTATCCATTGGGAACGCGGCTCAAGCTGCCGCACGGGCTCGCCAATGCGATCATATTCCCGCATGTGCTGGCCTACAACTTCAGTGCCCGCCCGGAGAAGACCCGGGAGGTCGCTGCTCATCTCGGTCTTGACGCCTCGGACGAGGCTGCTCTCCTGAACGCGGCCATGGACTACTGCCGGGGCCTTGGCATCGAGATGCGGCTGTCGAAGCACGGCGCGAAGGAAGAGGACCTGCGGCTTTTCGCCGAGGAGGCCTTCGCCATCAAGCGTCTGATCGACAACAACCCCCGCGCCTTCACCGTGGAGGACGTCGAGAGGCTGTACCGCGCGGCGCTGTGAGGGATGATGTCTGCCGGTGCGACGGCAAGGCGCCATGCAGATGACGGTTCGGGAACCAGAGAAGGTTCGGGACGGGATCGCTTCCGCGTTTCTGCGAAACACGGAAGCGGACCGGTCTAGACCGTTGCGACTGGCGTGGCCGGGGATCCCACAGCGCCGGGCAGCCGAAGGGGCGGCGCGGTCAGGAAGAAACTGGAACGGTTGTGATCGCGCAGCCATTTCGCCAGCTCGCCGAAGTACCACAGATCACCCAGGTGGATCCCAAGCTTGAACAGACAATGGTTGTGCAGCGGCAGGCCGGGATAGCTGTCGCCGCTTCCGTCGCGCGCCGGGTAGGCTTCCACAGCGAAATTGTCGGCGCAGAGCGCGACGATGCCGCTATCGGTTATCCATTGCAGCAGCTTCTCGTCTCGCCCGTCCAGCGCCGCGCAGGAATTGGCGAGCACCTCTCCATCCGGCTGTTTGTTCATGGACAGGATGAGATCCGCGAAACCGGTGTAGATGCAGAGGAGGTCACCCACGCGCACTTCGGCCTTCTGGTCATCAAGCGCGGACATCAGATCATCATAGCCGACGAGCTTGCGTTCGCGCTTGTAGCGCTTTTCCAGATCCACCAGGACGCCGCGGCCCTGAACGCCGGTGACAGCAAGGTTCTCGATGCCGAGCGCTTTTGCCCCGAAGCCGTCCCTGGCGTCGTCCGGGCCTATGATGTTCGATCCGCCCAGATAGCCGTTGTAATAGACCTTCTCTTCCCTGCCGTCGCCATCGACGTCGAACATCTGCCCGACGTGACCGAGGGCATCCCACTGGGTGGAATACTGCATGTACAGCAGCACCGCGTCGTCGGACACGACGTCGTTGTAGCAGCTGCAGTAGTAGTTCAGGCGGAAGTTGAAGTTGTGACCGTCGCCGCGACGCTCGTGAAGGAAGCGCGGCGGCTTGCGCAGCGGAAACAGCGAGCTGCCGCCAGGGTAGTCAAGCGGCAGGCTTAGGCAGAAGACTTCGCCGGTCTGGATTTCCTCGGCAGCGCGCCGACGGATTTCCGGCGTGATCAGGTTCATCCGGCCCACCTGGTCGTCGGGGTCGAAATCCCACCAGTTCGAGCCTTCCGGTCTTCTGCGCTTGTGCTCGTTCATCGTGATCCTCCTCCCTGTTCTGCCCTAGTCTGCAGCGCTCCTGCGCTCAGTGCGGCCCTGGCAGGATGTTGTTTTCCTGCAGTGTGCGGATGTGCTTGCGGAACATCTCGTCCGTATCAATGCAGGCGCCAAACCCGGCCTGCCGGATCTTGATCGTGCTTACCAGTGCTGGGGCCGGCGGCCGTTTGGCGCCATAGGCAAAGACGAAATCGGCATAGTGATGCGAGTGTCCGGCAAGGCCCCGGATGGTCGATGGCAAAAGCCCCTCCGTCTCGACCACCTTCTGCCAGGCATCCTCCTTCGTGGGTAGATATTCCGCGATCGAAAGAGGCTCGTCCTCACCGGGCTCCACGCCGAAAGCCTCGGCCAGGGCGGGCCAGATGTTTTGCCAGATGAAGACATCACCATTGGTGATATTGAAGGTCTCGTTGCGGGCAGCTTCGGCCTCTGCTGCCCAGGCAAGAGCCTGCGCAATCAGATCTGCGTCCACTGCCTCGAGCAGATAGGGCGGGCCGCCAGGGAAGTTGAAAGTGCGGCCCTCGAGCTTCGAGACCGCAGCAAGGATTCCAAGCACCGGGATCAGGTTCATCGCCACGCCCACGGCTGACCCGAACACCACCTGAGGACGGAAGATGGTCGTTGCGAAGCCGTGACGGGCCGCGAGGTCCTTAAGGAAATCCTCCTGCAGCCAGTAGAAGTTCTCATGATTGTGGCGCGGCCACACTTCCTTAGCCGGAACCCTGATTGGTCGGATATGGACGCCATAGGCCTTGGTGCCTTGCAGAAGCGACACGTGCCGGACAGGTGAGCCGGCACGCAGAAGGGGCTCCATCATGTTCCGCAGCATGGCCAGGTTGGTGGTCATCTGATCCGGGTCACGCCAGCCGGCGACGAGCGAGTCCTTTTCGAAAAGTGCGGCATAGACGACATGCGTGATGTCATTGCGCCGCCCCAGCACGGCTTCGCATGCTGTGCGGTCGGTCAGGTCGAGCGAGAGATGCTCGTGCCGCGCCCCCGGCACGCCCGGCATCCGCCGTGAGACGGTCACCACTTTCCAGTCTGGCAGGCTGGAGAAGTGCGCGAGCGCAGCCTGTCCGATCACTCCGGTCGCACCGGCAATCAGCACACATTTGCCCGTTGTCGCCATGATCAGCCTCGCTGGTTGAAGCGCCTGCCCACCAGTTGCGCCGCGATGTTCACCTTCTGGATGTCGATCGCTCCGCCGGCGATGCCCCAGCCGTAGCTGTCACGCAGACGCCGCTCCATGCCGTATTCCTTGGCATAACCGTAGCCACCCATGAGCTGCATTGCCGTGGCCGTAACTTCGCGGGTGATTTCATTGGCGAAGCATTTCGCCATGGATGTCTGCATCAGATCCGGAGTGCCCGTTTCGACCTGTGCGGCGGCCCGATGGATCAGCAGCCGGGCGGCCTCCACCTTGATGGCGATCTCCGCCAGCCGGATCTGAACGGCCTGGAAGTCAATGATCGGCTTGCCGAATTGCCTGCGCTCCTGCACGTAGGCGGTCACCTGTTCCAGGGCTCCGGCGGCGACGCCGAGCGCCATGGTGGAATTGCCGAGCCGCTCGATGTTGAACAGGCCCATCAGCCTGGCGAAGCCTCCGGCCCCCACCAGCAGGTTTTCGCGGGGGACGCGGACATCGTCGAATGCCATGTCGGCCGATGGCACGCCCCGGAAGCCCATCAGCCGTTCCTGCTGGCCGAAGGAGAGACCGGGTGTGTCCTTGTCGACATAGACTGCGCCAATGCCCTTCGCCCCCGGAATGTCATCGAACCGGCAGAAGACGACATAGCCTTCCGAATGACCCGCTCCTGAACACCAGCGCTTGGAGCCGTTGATGACGATTTCTTCGCCTTCGATCACCGCCCTGGTGCGCAGATCGGTGAGGGCGGTGCCCGCATCGGGTTCGGACATGCAGATGGCGACCAGCATCTTGCCTTCGACCACGGCGGGAACAACACGGTTGCGCAGGGCGTCGCTGCCGAAGGCTTCCACGATGCGGACGGGCCCCGTGCAGCATTCGAAGACCGGGAAGGCAACGCCGACGGAAATCTTGGCGAATTCCTCCATCACGACCAGCGCATCGAGCAGGGGCCTGCCCATGCCGCCATATTCGGGCCGCGTGTTGATGCCGAGGAAACCCATCTCCGCATAGCGCTTCAACCAGTCATGCGGCACGGGTTTACCGCTTTCCTCGACGCTGTCGGCCAGCGCCGGCAGTTCCTTCTGCGCAAAGCGCCGTGCGGCTTCCTGCAGCGCCTGCTGCTCCTCGTTCAGGAAAAAGCTCATCTGTTGTCACTCACCATGATATTCGAAGCTTCCGTGTGACAGGACCACGGCATTGCGCTCGGCGACGCGGGCGCGGAATGCCGCCTGACCGGGCCCCGTGTCCCAGATGTCGAAGCTGATCGTGTCACCGGGGAAGACCGGCGCGCTGAAGCGGGCGCTGATTGCGATGAAGCGGCTGGGCTCGTCGTCGCAGCAGGCGCGTGTTAACGCCGCGCCGGCGATCCCGAAGGTCGCAAGTCCGTGCAGGATCGGCCGCTCGAACCCCGCCTTGCGCGCCGTAGCCGGATCGCTGTGCAATGGGTTGAGGTCGCCCGACAGCCGGTAGATCAACGCCAGCTGGGTGTGTGTCGGCATGTCGAGCGTCCGGTCCGGCGCCCGGTCCGGCGTTGGCGTCATCGCACGACCGCCTTCCGATTTGCCGCCGAAACCGCCATCGCCGCGACAGAACACGGTTTGCAGCAGCGTCGCCAGCAGTTCTCCGCTCTCGGCATCGGTAAGGGTGCGCTCCACGTAAAGCAGGGCGCCCTTGTCCGTTCCCTTGTCCACGATGTCGACGATGCGGTTGCGTCCCACCACGGTGGCGGAAACGGGCAAGGGCCTGTGCAGGCGGCAGGACTGCTCCCCGTGCACGATCCGGACCCAGTCAATTCCGGTGTCCATGTCGCGCATCCAGAAGCCGGGATGACCCAGCACATTCGCCATGGTCGGCATGGCAACGAGCTTCGTCTCATCGACATATTTGAGTTGGCCCTCGTTCAGCGGATCGATGCCCTGGCCGACGCCCAGAGCATAGAGAATGCAGTCGCGCTGGCCATAGGTCTGGCGGACCTCTGGAAGGGAGAGGGCCATCAGCTTGTCTGGATCGATAGCCATCAGACCGGATCCCAGGAGAACACATCGGCAGAACGTTCCAGCGGCACGAGACTGCCCTTGAAGGCGCCCGGCAGCTGCTCGGCGATCTCGGCGGCAGTCCAGCCGCTGCCGCGATGCAGGGCACGCACGGGACGCGACTGGCTCATCAGGAAGATCTCATTGTTCCGCACCGCGAAGATCTGTCCGGAAATGTCCCTGGCGAGGTAGGAGCCGAGGAAGGCGACCATGGGGGCAACCTTTTCCGGTGTCATCTGCTTGAGCTTGGCCACCCGGATCCTGTCGGCTTCCGTGTCCGTCGGGATGGAGCTCACCATGCGGCTCCAGGCAAACGGCGCGATGCAGTTCGAGCGGACGTTGAAGCGCTGCAGGTCCATCGCAATGCCGCGCGACAGGCCCACGATACCCATCTTGGCCGCCATGTAGTTGGCTTGCCCGAAATTGCCGACCAGGCCCGCGGTAGAGGTCATGTGAATGAAGGCGCCGTTTTCCTGCTTGCGGAAATGCGGGGCAGCAGCCCGGCTCAGGTTGAACGAGCCGAACAGGTGTGGTCTGCCCCCTGAAAAGTGGTCCTCCCTGAAGTAGGCTATATTGAGCTGTAGGAGGACGTTGGAATGCCCCAGAAGAAGCACAAACCCGAAGAGATCGTGGCGAAGCTGCGCCAAGTCGATGTTCTGTTGTCGCAAGGTCGTTCTGTCGGAGAAGCGGTCCGTTTGATCGGCGTGACGCAGTTTACGTATTACCGGTGGCGCAAGGAGTTTGGTGGCCTGAAGGGTGACCAGGTGAAGCGGCTGAAGGAGCTCGAGAAAGAGAATGACCGGCT
>Ga0207866_1001743_pt1 | contig 19001 bp, 20 predicted proteins | sample HigsolmetaAR203D_FD_184835 | JGI IMG/M metagenome (GOLD analysis project Ga0207866, IMG submission 184835) | Ionic liquid and high solid enriched microbial communities from the Joint BioEnergy Institute, USA - AR20-3-D (SPAdes) (version 2) ...
TGGCGACCTGGCTATGGAGGTCGGGTCAGCCTTTCAATAGCAACAGTTGGTATGGTTCCATTTTCAGTCGCTTGAATGGCAAACTCCCATTGCGATTGCTCGCAAATGGGAGTTTGTCTTCAGTCTGGGCAGCCTGAAAGGCTGTTTTTTTGTGCTATCAGGTTCATCAGTTTTTGCTGAAACAAACTGCGGAGCCACTTCCATCAATTGGTCCATGCCCCGCTCATCTCGTTTTCAGATCATGATGGCATTCATCGTACGCCGGGTTGTTTTTTTGACAGCGGGCGGCAAGGTTTTGTACGCTTTTTCTGAAAAAGTCTGCTCGCAGAGGACGGGAGGTGTATGGATGGGAAGCATCGCCATCGGTTCCGTTGTGCTGAACGGTCAGCTGCTGCTGTACCTTTGTTTCTGGGTCGCGGGCCGGCTGGCGCTGGGCTTTCGTCTCAGGGGCGTGCCGGAACGGGAGCGAATATTGTCCGTGGCCACAAACGCGTTTTTGCTGTGGCTCGTCATCTGGAAGGCGAGCTATGTGCTGGTGCACCCGTTTGAAGGAATTCAGCAGGGGATCCGGCAGTGGCTTTCCCTCGTTTACTTCGACGGAGGCGAGCGTGGCAGGTGGCTGGCAAGCCTGATTGTTGCCTTGTATGTCTGGCGTCAAATGGCGAAGCTGGGCATATCCTTCAGGCAAGTGGCCGGCATGATCTTCCCGTTTGCGCTGGCGGGCTGGTCGGCCAGCCAGGCGCTGCTGCTCGCGTTGGGGGAAGGCCCCGCGTGGTCCCGCGCGGCCGGCGCGGGGGTGGCGGCGGCGCTGCTTGCGGTATATCTGGCGGTGTCCGGGACAGACAGAGCGCATCGGTGGAAGCCGCTCGTGCTCGCGGCTTTGGCGGTCATCGGGATCGCAGGGAGCGGCGTCGGTAAAGATGTTTTGCACGCATCCTTGTCCGGTTTCCGGCAAACGGCGGGCATGGGGCAAACGTCAGCGGCGGGAGAAGCGGAGGAAGCGGGGGTTGCGGGGGAAGCGCGGCTTGAGACGGGCGTCAGGAAGGGGCAGCGGGCGCCGGAGTTTGCGCTGAAGGATGTTGAGGGACATGAGATTCGCCTGTCCGATTTCAGGGGCAAAAAGGTGCTGGTCCATTTCTGGGCGACCTGGTGTCCGCCATGCCGGGCGGAGCTGCCGCACATGCAGAAGTTTTACGAAGATTTTCAGGGAGAGGATGTGGTGATTCTGGCTGTGAACGTGACGTCCGCCGAGAGAAGTGTGGACAAGGTTCGGGAATTTGCCGCGGACCTGAATCTCACGTTCCCCATCGTGCTCGACGGGGAAGGAAGCGTCACGCAATTGTACCGGGTGATTGCCTATCCCACCACCTATTTGCTGGACTCCGGGGGAGTGATCCAAGAAAAATATCAGGGTCCGATGCATTACGACCTGATAAGAAAGGCCGTCTCCGATATTGATTCAGAAACATGAACTGTCATTGTACTTGCCGCGCAATGTCCGCAGCGGTATAAAAGGGAATCCATCTGCACACAATACAATCGCACACCAATTCCCTTTTGAAGGAGATGGGTTTCCATATGAACAATGCGATCTCTCGCATAGCCCTCGTGCTTGTGATCATTGGAGCCTTGAACTGGCTGCTGGTCGGGATTTTTGAATGGGATCTGGTGACGGCGATCTTCGGCGGCGAAACGCTGCGGGAATCGTCGTGGTTCAGCCGGATTATCTATACTCTCGTCGGAATCGCCGGCATCTACTGCATCCGGTATCTGGTGATGGATCGGCCGAAGGCGCGGACATAAAGAGCAATGCACAAGGCGACCCGCTGCTGCGGGCGCTTTTTTTTGTTCGGGACCTGTTTGGGAACAGGCCCGTTTTTTGTTCGGGAGGGGCGGGACCGGGACCAGGACCGGGACCGTCACGCTACGGAACTGGAGGACGCGCGATCCGCCCGAAAACGCCCCAATAAGGTCCTGTCGTTCCGTTAGCGTTCTGCATTCCGCGTTTGCGCGGAAGTCCCGGACCTCACCCCGACCCCGGTCCAGTCAAAATACCATCGTGGGTCCGTTTTGGCCGAAGCCGCCATGACCTAGAATGAAGACAGAAAGAACAAGAACAAAGCAATTGGTCGAAAGGCGGTGACCTTCACGAAATGAACAGAAACAGTCTCCTGGCACTCCTGGTGATCGGATGCGGCATCTTCCTTCTGCTGCATATGTTGGGCATCGGTTTTGGATGGTTCGAAGGCATCCTGTTCCCGATCGGACTGATCGTGCTCGGCTGGTTCGGACTGAAAAACGGACGCACCATGCTCGGCTGGATTCTGATCGCCATCGGCGTCATCCTCCTGCTGGACAATCTGTCCGGCTTCATCGGATGGATCATAGCCATCGTCCTGATCGTCATTGGCTACAGTCTGCTGAAGCGGAAAACCGTATGAGTACCATGCAACAGAAATGGAGGTTCGATCCATGAGCATCATGAGACGAGTTCGCGACATCACGGCGGCGACCCTGAACGACATGCTGGAAAAAACCGAGGATCCGGTTCGCATGATTGACAGCTATCTGGCGGCGCAGCGGGACAAGATCGCGCAGGCGGAGCAGCTGTACAGGCAGTGCGTCCGGCACGCCGAGTCGATGGGCCGCAAGTTTACGGAAGCCCGGGAACTGGCGGATCGGCGCGGCAAACAGGCGGAACTGGCCCTGAAGGCGGGCGAGGAAGATCTGGCCCGGCTGGCGCTCCAGGAAAAGCTGGCCAGCGAGGAAACCGCCGACCGGTACAAGGAGCTGTACCAGGAAGCGCAGCAGACGGTGCGCGAGCTGGAGCAGCAGCTGCGTGAGCTGCGGGCGGATTACGACGAAGTGTTGTCAAAACGGCAGTATTACGCGGCCAAAATGGAGTCGATCCGGCTGCAGCAGCGCATGAACGAGCGCTTCGGCGGGGCCGCGCACAACACGGCCGCCGGCGCCTTCCGCCGGTGGGAGGAGCAGATTTCCGACCTGGAGCTGGAAACAAAGGCATTGAGCGACATCCGGCGGATGGTGACGACCACCCTGTACCGGGCCGGCACCGAGGTGAAGGATTTGCTGGAAGTCGAGCTGAAGGCGCTCAAAAGAAAACTGGAGGAGGAGGGAATCAGGCCATGACCCGATTGTACCGGTCCGAACGGGACAAAAAGGTGTTCGGCATCTGCGGCGGTCTGGGCGAAGCGTGGAATGTCGACTCGAACTTGCTGCGGCTGGTGGTCATCGTCACCGCGTTTTTCTCGGCGGGCACGGTCATCCTGCTGTATTTGCTGGCCGCTCTCGTGATCCCGAAGGAATCGGATCTGGCGCGCAAGGCCGCGTATGCGCCGCCGTATGGAGCAAACCCGGCGTTCTACGGTTCGTCATACCAACCGCCGCATGAAGGGCATCACCCCGGCGCGGCCGGATCGTACGGAGCCGGACCCCGCGGGGCCGGCGGCCCTTACAGCGCCGCCGAAGCGTATAGCGCCGCGGGACGGCATGCCGCCGGGACGCATGGCGCGCAGGAAGCGCCCCGCGCCGGCCAGACGAATCTGGATGAGCTGATGAAAGATGTGGAGAAAAAGGCGCTGTTGAAAGAAATCGAAGAACTGAAGGCCAAACTGGCCAAATATGAGAAAGGAGATGTTTCGTAATGGGAGTTATTCAAAGAATCAAGGACATGACCAAGGCGTCGATTCATGAAATGCTGGACAAGGTGGAAGATCCGGTCGTCATGCTGAACCAGTATATCCGCGACATGGAGGAGGAAATCGCCAAGGCGGAGGTCACCGTCGCCAAGCAATTGGCCGAGGAACGCCGGATGAAACAGCGTGTGGACGAAGCCCAACGGATCCGGGACGAGCGGGAGCAGCAGGCGCTCAACGCCCTGCGCAGCGGCAACGAGGAAGCGGCCCGCGCGGCATTGGCGGAAAAGGTGCACTATGAGGAAAAATACAAGGAATACGTTGAGCTGCACGCATCCGCCAAGGCCCAGGCGGAGGACCTGATGGCCCAGCTCCATGAGATGAAGGACCGGTTTTATCAGATGCGCAACAAGCGCAACGAGCTGGTCAGCCGGACGCAGCTGGCCAAGGCGAAAAAACAGCTGGCGCAGCTGAACAGCGAAAACGTCATCGGCACGAGCCACGCGATGAAAGGATTCCAGCGCATGGAAGAAAAGATCATGCAGATGGAAATTGAGGCGGAGGTGGCCCGCAGCCCCTACAAAGCCGTCGTGCTGGCAGGCGGAGCGGCCGCCGTCGTCGAGCCTCGGGTGGAGGACGAACTGAACCGGCTGAAGGCGAAGCTTGCGGGCACGGGTGCGGCTCCCGCGGCGAAGGCCGAAGCTCCGGTGAAGCCGGAAGCGGCGAAGTCGGAGCCGTCGAAGCCGGAAGAAGCAAAATGAACATTTCGGACGAAATCGAGTTGTGATATGCTAATGTATGGTTAAGCCATAGAGGCAGGCGCCCTATGGCTTAACTTTCTATCCATGCGAACGGAGGTGACGGGATGGGAAATCGGAATCGGAATACGGCCATTGTGCTGATCGCTGCCGGGGTTTTTCTGCTGCTGGGGTCGATGATCGGTTTCTCCACCGTCGCCGGAATCCTGATCGTATGGCTCGCTGTCCACAAGCTCCGGACCGGGGAGCAGAAGTCCGGCTACCTGCTGCTGGTGCTTGGTCTCCTCTTTCTCGTCAACGGCAACCTTTCCGTGCTGATGTTCATTCTCCTGTTTTCGCTGGGTTATTTTATACTGAAATCAAAGCAGGTGCACAGGGGCGAGAACTACCTGCAAAAACACAACCTGCTGGAAAGCATACGCTGGAATACGGAACCGTGGGAACTGAAAAACCTGAGCGTCTGGTCGGTCATCGGGGAAATCCGGATGGACCTGTCCCTGGCGGTGACGAACGAGCCGGAAACGACCATCGTCCTGCAGGGAATCATAGGAGATATTGATCTCATCGTGCCGGAGGACATCGGCGTTTCCGTGGAATCGATGATCTGGATCGGCCAGACCAGCGTCAACCAGGACCGGGAGTCCGGCCTGTGCAACAAGCTGCAGTGGAAATCGCCCAACTACGATACCAGCGAACAGCGCGTCAACCTGCTGATCTCCTGCGTGATCGGCGATCTGGACATGAAGGTGCTGTGAGGGAGGGATGGAAGTGGACCGCCAGCGGAAACTGACCAATATGATCTGGAGGAGCATGCGGGAATCCGTATTGTTCAGCATTCTGCTGACCGTGCTGATCCTGTACGCCCTCTATCAGTACGATTACCTGCAGCCCGCGCCCAACTGGGGATACGCGGTCTTCCATGCCCTCCTGCTGTTCGTGGCGGTTTCGGCCATCGGCGCCATTTTCGCCTTCTGGCAAATCAGCCGGATCCGGCGGCGGCTCGACATGCTGCACGATTCCATGCTGCAGCTGGAGAAGGGCACCATGTCCAGGGACATGCCGGACCTCGGGGAGGACGAAGTCGGCCGGCTCGGCGAGCAGCTGGGCAAGCTGGCCAAAAAGTGGGAGGAACAGGTCAATTCGCTGCAGCGGTTGTCGACGCACAATGCGGAGCTGGCCGAGCGGGCGCGTTTTTCCGCAGTGACGGAAGAACGTCAGCGCCTGGCGAGGGAACTGCATGACGCCGTCAGCCAGCAGCTGTTCGCCATCTCCATGACAGCGACGGCGCTGTCGAGAACGCTGGACAAGGACCTGGTCAAGGCGGAGCGGCAGGTGGCTCTGATCGAGGAGATGGCCTCCGTCGCCCAGTCGGAGATGCGCGCGCTTCTTCTCCATCTGAGGCCGGTCCATCTTGAGGGCAAGCGGCTGACGGAAGGCATTCGCGAACTGGTCGACGAGCTGCGCGCCAAGGTGCCCATCGATATCGTGCTGGAGGTTGACGAGGAGGTGCGTCTGAACAAAGGAGTGGAGGACCATCTGTTCCGCATCGTCCAGGAGGCGCTCTCCAACACGCTCCGCCACTCGAAAGCCGACCGGATGGAGATCCGGCTCAAGAGCCGCAGGGATTCCGTGCGGCTGTACATGCGTGACAACGGCGTCGGGTTTGACATGTCGGTGAAAAAGCAGACTTCCTACGGACTGGTTTCCATGCAGGAGCGGGTCAACGAAATCGGTGGCTCGCTCAGCATTGTGTCCGCCCCGGGCAAGGGAACGAGGATCGATATACGAATTCCGATTGTGAAGGAGAAAACCGGAACAGCCGCGCAGGAAAAATCCGGCGAGCATGCGCCGGAACATTCCGGTGCACATGCGCAGGAAACTTCCGAGAAAGTTGATATAGAAGCGAAAGCGGAGAAAGCGGGGGAGGATCATGTCTGAACAACCGATCAAAGTGATGCTGGTCGACGACCACGAGATGGTACGGATCGGGCTGGCCGCCGTCCTCGGCACCGAGGAGGGCATCGAGCTCGTCGGCGAAGCGGCGAGCGGCGAGGAGGCTCTGAGGCTTGCGCAGCAGTACAGGCCGGATGTGGTGCTGATGGATCTCGTCATGGAAGGAATGGACGGCATCGAGACGACGCGGCGCCTGATGCAGATCTTGCCGGAATGCAAGGTGATCGTGCTGACCAGCTACATCGATGACGAGAAAATCTACCCGGTCATCGAGGCGGGCGCCTTCAGCTACCTGCTGAAAACGTCCCGGGCGGGGGAGATCGCCGCCGCCATCCGCGCCGCCGTCAGGGGCCAGCCGGTGCTGGAATCGCAGGTGGCTTCGCGGATGATGAACCGTTTCCGCCAGCCGAAGCGCGAGCCTGCGCCGCACGAGTCGCTGACGGAACGGGAGATGGAAGTGCTCAAGCTGATCGCCAAGGGCAAATCCAACCAGGAAGTGGCGGATGAGCTGTTCATCGGCATCAAGACGGTCAAGTTCCACGTCACCAACATTCTGGCCAAGCTCGGCGTGGAGGACCGCACGCAGGCGGCGATTTATGCGTTCAAGCACGGCCTGGCGGAAGACTGAGGGCCGTTCGATGAGCCATTGACAAAGGAACCGCCATATTGAACCCGCCGACCGGGTTGTGCTACACTTCTTTCATATCCAAGGCTTCCTGGCAATGGATGCGGCATCGATACGGCATCGAACATGCGCCCACGCTGCCGCCGGGAAGGCGGGGAAAGGGGTTCGGAATCGTGAAAATATACGATATCAGCATGACGATTCGCGAAGACATGCAGACGTTCAACAATGGGGAAAATTCGCCGGCCATCCGCTGCATCCAGGATCATTCCGCAGGAGGCGTTTATGAATCCGAAATAAAGTTGAATGTACATACGGGGACGCATGTGGATGCGCCGCTGCATATGCTGGAAGGCGGGGCGACGATCGAATCGATCCCGCTGGAGCGGCTGGTCGGTCCGGCGCGGGTGCTCGATTTGCAGCACGTCGGCGATGCGGTGCGCGCCAGTGATCTGGAGCCCTTCGCCATTCAGCCGGGCGAATGGATCCTGCTGAAAACGCGCAGTTCCTTTTCCGATTCCTTTGACTTCGGGTTTCCGTTTTTGACCCAGGATGGGGCAAAGTTCCTGGTGAACAAGGGAATCAACGGGGTGGGCATCGACGCGCTCGGCATCGAGAGATCCCAGGACGGTTTTCCGACGCACAAGCTGCTGTTCCGGCACGGCATCATCATTCTGGAAGGGCTGCGGCTCGGCGAAGTGCCGGCGGGAACCTACTGGATGGTGGTCGCTCCGCTGAAGCTGGAAATGACGGAGGCCGCCCCGGCCAGGGCGTTTTTGATCGGAACTTGATCGGACTTCGTTCGGGCGTTTTGACATGATATGATCCTGCAGGAAGAAGGGGCTATGACGGATGAGTGGAAACATCGAAGAACTGGCGAGGGAAGTGGAGCGGAGACGGACGTTCGCGATCATTTCCCACCCGGACGCGGGCAAGACGACATTAACCGAAAAGCTCCTGCTGTTTGGCGGCGCCATCCGCCTTGCCGGAGCGGTGAAGGGTCGCAAGGCCGCGCGGCATGCGACCAGCGACTGGATGGAAATCGAGAAGCAGCGCGGCATCTCGGTCACCTCCAGCGTGCTGCAGTTTGACTACAAAGGCTGCCGCGTCAACATCCTGGACACCCCGGGCCACCAGGATTTCAGCGAGGACACCTACCGGACGCTGACCGCGGCAGACAGCGCCGTCATGCTCATCGACGCGGCCAAGGGCGTGGAGGCGCAGACGAAAAAGCTGTTCCAGGTGTGCCGGATGCGGGGGATCCCGATCTTCACGTTCATCAACAAGCTGGACCGGGAAGGGCGGGACCCGTTCGAACTTTTGGAAGAGATTGAGCAGGTGCTGGGCATCCGCTCGTATCCGATGAACTGGCCGATCGGCATGGGCCGGCGGCTGTGCGGCGTATACGACCGGCAGAAAACGCAGGTGGAGCTGTACCAGGGGGACGACCACAAGCAGATCGAGGTGCGGAAGGTGGAAGGATTCGACGACCCGCACATCCGCGAAATTGCCGGCGAGGACCTGTTCGGACAGCTGCGGGAGGAGATGGAGCTCCTGGAGGTGGCCGGCGATCCGTATGATTATGACAAGGTGTTGAAGGGGGAGCTGACGCCGGTATTTTTCGGCAGCGCGATCAACAACTTCGGCGTGCAGACGTTTCTGGAAAACTTCCTGCAGCTCGCGCCAAAGCCGGCGCCGCGCAGGACGGAGGAAGGCCTGATCGGACCGGAGTTCCCCCATTTTTCCGGCTATGTGTTCAAGATCCAGGCCAACATGAATCCGGCCCACCGCGACCGGATCGCTTTCCTGCGCATCGTGTCCGGAAAGTTCGAGCGCGGTATGGCGGTCAGGCACCAGCGGACCGGCAAGGAAATCAAGCTGGCCCAGCCGCAGCAGTTTCTGGCGCAGGACCGGGAGATCGTCGAGGATGCCTATCCCGGCGACATCATCGGCCTGTTTGATCCCGGCGTCTTCCGCATCGGCGACACGCTTTGCGAGAAGGGATCCTTTTTCTTTGACGAGCTGCCGACGTTTTCGCCCGAGCTGTTCAGCAAGGTGTCCATCAAAAACGCCCTGAAGCACAAGCAGTTCAAGAAGGGCGTGGACCAGCTGACGGAAGAAGGGACGATCCAGGTGTTCCGCTCCCTCGGTTTTGACGATCTCATTCTCGGCGTCGTCGGCCAGCTCCAGTTCGAGGTGTTCCTGTACCGGATGAAGCACGAATACGGCGTCGACGTCGAGCTGCACCGGATGAATTACCAGTTCGCCCGCTGGGTGGAAGGGGACAAGATCGACCCCGGCAAATTCCGGATCAATTCCACATTGGTCAAGGACAAGCACGACCGGTTCGTCGCTCTGTTCGAGAACGAATATGCGCTGCGCACGGCAATGGAAAAAAATTCGGACCTGAAGTTCTTCGAAACCCCGCCCCGCTCCATGGCCCAGGTCAATTAGATGGCCCAAGACAAATAGTACAAAATGAGCAAATAGAGCGGGTTTGCGGGTTCGTCCGCCAAATGCTCCCCTCAAAGCAGGCCCCTGATATATTCAAAATCAGGCCTGCTTATGAGGGGAGTTTTTCTGTCATACCGCCGGTTGCCGGGAGATGCTGCAAATATTGCTGCAAATAACGCTGAAAAAATGCTGCAAAAAATACTGGACCCCGCATTCCGCGGAGTCCAGTCGTACGAGAGAAGCAATTTGCTTCTGTCAGAGGCCGAATGGGCTTGAAAGCGGTCAGGATCGGGAACGGATTTCCTGGCGCATGAACATTACATAGGAGATGGCGAAGCAGATGAGCGTCGCCGCGAACAGTCCGGTCACCTGCGGCCAGACGACGAGCAGGCTCTGCCCAAAGCTGAGCGGCGTGCCCGGGATCGAATAGGCCAGCTGATCCAGCGACAGGAACGAATTGAGCGTGTTCGTCTCCGGCACGAGCAGGGTGACCGTCGCGTCGGTAAACAGCTGGCTCGGCGACAGCCGGTACAAAAACTGCATGAAATTGAGGTAGCTGAGTACCTGCTCCGTCGTTGCCGCCGCGCTTGGCTTGAGGGCGTTCGCCACCAGGTTCATGAGCATGGAGAAAAACACGGTGAAAAACAGCCAGACGGCGATGCCCGACAGCGCCGAGGTGGCCGGCTGCCGGAAGCGGACGGAAAAGATCATGGACAGGTTGAGCCAGAAACCGACGTAGAACACGATGAGCACATTGAAGGCGACGAGCCGCCAGATTTCCTCCGGCATCGGAGGGATGCCGAGGGTGAAAATGCCGAATCCGAGCACGAGGAGCGAGAGGGTGAAAAACATCGCCGAAATGACGACAAGCGCCGCCACAAACTTGGCGTTCAGCAGCATGTCGCGGTGGATCGGCTGGCTCATGATCCGGCTGAGCGTCCCCTTGTTGCGCTCCGAATTGATCGCGTCAAAACCCATGGCGATGCCGAGCAGCGGGCCGAGGAAACCGACAAAGGTGAGATAGGACGGGAGCGTTCCGTCCGACAGCGTGAACAGCCGCAGGAAGAAAAAGGACTCCCCGCCGAGCGCCGAGCCCGCCCCGCGGATGGCCGTCATGGCCGAAATGAGCGAGCTCATGCAGGTCAGGAAAATGATCGCAAGCAGGATGATGAACCGCCAGCTGTGAATGTGGTCGGCGATTTCCTTTTTTGTGATGACCCAGAACGGACGGGGCACCTTGTCCAGATTTTTTTCCTCCGCGCGCCGCTCCCGTTCGGCAATCCAGGCCTTAAGCCGATTTGGCCGGTTTTCCATCGTCCTCCCTCCCTTCAAAGTAGCGCTCGTAGATTTCATCCAGACCATAGGTCTTCTTGTGGAGATAGTGCAGCTGTCCGCCGGAAGAGATCAGCAGATGGGCGAGCGCGGAGGACAGGTCCTCGCGGCATTCGAACCTGAGCTCGCCGTCTTCCTCCTCCATGTTCAGCACCCCTTCGGTTTCGGCAAGCTGGCGGCGCACATCGTCGCTCACGGACGAGACGCCCATCGTGATGCGGATCGGCTCATCCTTGAACAGCTGCCGGGACAATGTTTCGACGTCGCCGACGGCGAGCAGCTGGCCCTTGACGAACAGGCCGACGCGGTCGCAGATCTGCTGCACCTGGTGGAGGTGGTGGGAACTGAGCAGCACGGTGATGCGCCGGTCCCTGCTCAGGCTCTGGATCAGGTCCAGCAGTTCCTTGACCCCCTGCGGGTCGATGCCCAGCGTCGGCTCGTCGAGCACAATGACCTCGGGATCCTTGATGAGCACGTCGGCCAGTCCCAGACGCTGGCGCATGCCCCGCGAATATGTCCCCGCTTTTTTGTGCATGGCGCCGGTGAGACCGACCTGTTCCAGCAGCTCCAGCGCCTTCGCCCGCGCCTCGCGGTCGGTTTTGCGGTTGAGGCGCGCCGTGAACAGCAGGTTTTCCAGGCCGGTCATGTCCTCGTAAAATCCGACGTCGTCGGGCAGGTATCCGATCTTGCGCTTGACGAGAAGCGGCTGCCGCGTCGAATCAATGCCGGCGACGCGGACGGTTCCGGAATCCGGTTCGGTCAGGCCGAGCATCATGAGGATCGTCGTCGATTTGCCGGCGCCGTTCGGACCAAGCAGTCCGAAGATTTCCCCCCAGCGGATGTCCAGAGTGAGATTGTTCACCGCCACCAGGTCTCCGTAGCGCTTGGTCAGATTCCGGATTTCGATGATCGGCGCGGCCATGGTCATCTCCTCCCGTATTTGCGAATCAGATGCCAGATGCCCGCAATGACGGCGAGAATGATCAGGATGCCGATCCATCCCCACAGGGCGGATGTTTTGACGGTGATGCGGAAATCGGCGTTGGAGGACACCTCCGGCGTGCGGGCGGTGATCCGCGCCACGTAGTCGCCGGGGATCGCCTTGTCGCTTGCCTTGATCGTGGCGTTCACCGTCGCGCTTTCCCCGGGTTCGATGGAGCTGATCGTCTGCTGGTCGAACTCCACTTCCCAGCCGGGCGGGCCGTCATAGGACATCTGCACGTCCTCCAGCTTCGAGCTGCCTTTGTTGTTGATCACCAGCTCCACCTTCGTGCTCTTGCCCGCCGTCACCTGGGCGCTGAGAAGTCCCCGCGGCGTCGTCAGTTCCATGCCGTAGGTTCCGGTGATGACCACTTCCAGCGTCGTTTCCGCCATTGTGGAGCCGGACTGGGCACGCACCGGGATCCGATAGGTCCCTGCGGCAATCGTTTCCGGCGCCTTGATGTCCACGTTCACCGTCTGGGTGGAATTGGCCTGCACCTGCGCCGATGTCACGTTGCTGCCGCTCACCCGGAAGGTGACGTTCCAGCCCCGATCCACATCGGCGGTCAGGGCGTACAGCTGGTCTTCCGCCGTATTGTTCGTCAGATCCAGGCGGAAGTTGAAGTTCGCCTTCGAATCGCCCGTCAGGTTGGGCTGATTGGCCTTCAGCTCCGTCTTGTAGGTGCCGGTTTCCGACACTTCGATGCTGAGCGGCAGCGTGGTGATTCCTTCGGCCACGACCGCAAAATTGTACACTCCCTTCTGCACTTCATGCGGCACGTCCACCTTCAGCGTGATGTACTCCGTGCCTTCGCCCTTCACAGAAAGGCGGTTGAGTTTGTAGGCTCCCGAAGTCAGCTCCGCATTCCATCCGGAAGGAAGCCCCTGCACGTAAATAGAGGCCGTCTGGATCGAACTCGTATTGTTGATGACATCAATGGAATAGGTCACCGATTCTCCCGGAGGAACCGCAATGCTCGCGTTGCGGGTGAACAGGGAGAGCTCTCCCGCGGCCTTCACCGGCTTGGGCGGGAGGACGGATGCCGCAAGCAGCAGGATGAGAAGGATCAAGAGCAATTGAACAAGAATGCGTTTGCGCGTTGCTGTCCAGCTGATGGACATGATTGGAGACCTCCTTTTGTCATTTCATTTCAGGATGGATCATTCCGGTTTGTCCTGTTCGACCGGTTTTCCATCCGGTTTTCCATTTTGTATACGTCCGAGGGGAGCCAACGGATGCAGGGCGAACATGAAAGGAAGATAAATTTTTGCTTAAAAGAAACTTAAAATGGAAAACGCCGCTTTTCTTCCACGATCCCTTTTGGTAAAAGATTATATAGGAAAAGGCATCTGCGGAAATTGCCGCAGATCCGGAAGCCAGCGCGAGAGACATCTGCTGAAGGAGCGGGCATCGGGTTATGCTTCAGGAATTCAGCCGATTTTATGACCGGTATGCGGAAACGGTGTTTCGCGTCGCCATGCACATCACCGGGGACGAAATGGAGGCGGAGGACGTCTGCCATGACGTCTTTATGGAGGCGATGCGCAAGTGGGACCGGTTCGACCCGGAACGGGGCAATGTCGAGGCATGGCTGGTCGTCATGGCCAAATCGCGCAGCCTCGATCGATTGAGGAGGTTGAGCCGTCTCCGGATTGGAAATGTGGCGGAGGAAGAGCTCACCACCATGCCGGAGTGGAATGTGGAGGCCGCGGTCGTGCGGCGCTGGGAACGGGAAAGGCTTGCGGAAGCGCTCATGCTCATCCCGGAGGCGCAGCGAAGGGCGATCGCCGGAGCGTATTTCGCCGAGCGCACCCATACGGAACTGGCCGCGGACATGGGCAAGCCGCTGGGCACTGTGAAGTCGCTCATTCGCGGCGGCATCCGCAGCCTGCGTAAAATGCTCGAAGAGGGGCCGGGAGAGGGACCGGCGGGACAGGCGGGGGCGGCGAGATCGGTCGGTCATGCGGGGACAGCGGGAACAGCCGGGCCGGGAAGGGGGGAGCGCCGATGATGCCGAACATGCCGGATTCCCGGCATCCGATTGTTCGCCGGCCGAACGAAAGCGGCAGCCGGTGCTGGTGGAGCGAGGAAGCCGCCGCCGGACTGGCGCTCGGCGCGCTCGATCCCGATGTTTCCCGGGAATACCGGAGACATCTTGCCGCATGCGCGGAGTGCTCCGGGCTCGTCCGCGAATGGGAGGAACTGCTGCGCCGGCAATCGCCGGCGGAGGCGCGGCATCGGATCGTTCCGCCGCCCCGGCTGAAGCGCCGGGTCATGCGGTCGGCTGCGCTTTTCGGAATGCGCAGGTGGTTCCAGAGCAGATCCCGCATGTTCGTTACGGCGGCTGCGGCGATCATGCTGCTCATTGGCGCGGTGTCGGTGTGGCACCTGAGCGCGACGGCGCCCGCCGGCGAGGCCAGGGAGCGCACGGCGATCATCCAGACGCCCGAAAACGGGGTTCCCGTCTTCCTGGAACCGGTGTACCGGCAATATTACGCGCGGGGCGAACTCGTCCTGCAGGGCGCGGGCGCGGACGCGGACGGCTTTACGCCGGCGGTCATGACCAGCGGCTACGTCTGGCTCAATGATCGCGGGGATTTGTTCATTTTTCTGGACGGGGTTGTCCCCCGGGCGGACTATCAGGTGTGGTCGGTGCTCGGAGACCGTATGGAAAACGTCGGGATTCTGGTCCAGAAGGACCGGATGGCGTATCTGTATGTGCAGGGAACGGATCCGAGCGGCTGGGAGGCGATCGCCGTCAGTCTGGAGCCGCGGGGAGGCAGCATGCTGCCGACCGGACCCGAGGCGATCACCGTCCGGTTCAGATAAAAATCACACGATTCATTGGCAAGGTCATGGCCTCCGGATGCGAATCCGGGGGCTTTTTTTGGCAAATGTGAAGAAACAGAAACAAATCGAAAAAAAAGAGGAATTTATCAAAAAATATCGAATATAATGATATCACAACTCAGAATGCATCCCGGATAGCGCGCCCTAATAAGTACAAAAATTCACAAAGTATGGGAGGTATGACATGCTGCATATTGTGGTATGCATCAAGCAGGTTCCCGACAGCCGGGAAATCCGGATTGATCCCGTCAACAACACGTTGATCCGGCAGGGGGTTCCCAGTATCGTCAACTTCTACGACATGCATGGACTCGAAGCAGCTTTGCAGATCAAGGATCAGTATGGCGCGCGCGTGACAGTGGTGACCATGGGTCCGCCTCCGGCGGAAAAAGCGCTGAAGGAATGCATTTCGTTGGGCGCCGATGAGGCGGTGCTGGTGACAGATCGCGGGTTTGCGGGAGCCGACACGCTGGCCACTTCCTATGTTGTGGCCAAGACGATCCAGAAGGCGGCGGAAACCTGGGGTCCGGTGGATCTCGTCTTCTGCGGCAAGCAGACGCTGGACGGAGATACGGGACAGGTCGGCCCCGGCATTGCGTGCAGGCTCGATCTGGAACAGCTCACTTACGTGGTGAAGGTGGAGGAAGTGGACCCGGTCAACCGGACGATCAAGGTGCACCGGGCGCTGGAAGACGGCGTCGAGGTGGTGCGCACGAAGATGCCCGCCCTGATCACTGCCCTGAAGGAAATGAACAAGGTGCGCAGGGCAACGCTGCCCGGCATGATCCGCGCGGCCCGCTACAAGCCGATCGTGTGGACGACCGCGGATTTCCCGGACATCGACCGCAGCAAGATCGGGCTGAAGGGTTCCCCCACCATCGTCGCCAAAACCTGGGTGCCGGAGCCGAGGAAGATCGACTGCACTTTCCTGGAGGACGACGATCCGAAGCGGTTGGCGGAGAAGCTGGGGGAGGCGCTGTGGGAGAAGGAACTGCCGAAAAAAATGGGCTGGGTGTCTTGAAAACGGTTTCTTGAGAAGGTTTCCTGAAGTGGATATCCTGAAGGGGGAGCAACAAACATGTCAAGACAAGAGGAACATATGCCGGATTGGTCGGAATACCGCGGTGTCATGATTTATGTGGAACAGCGGGACGGCGTGGCGAAAAACGTCTCCTGGCAGCTGCTCGGCGAAGGCCGGAAACTGGCGGACAAACTGGGAGACGCTCCCTTGATGGCCGCGGTGTTCGGGCAGGATGTGGAGCATCTGGCGAAGGAAGCGATTTATTACGGGGCGGAGAAGGTGTACCTGTGCGAAGCGGAAGAGCTGCGCCATTATCGCACCCGGCCTTACAGCCGGCTGATGCTCGATCTCATCCGCGAGGTGAAGCCGGAGATCGTCCTGTTTGGCGCCACCGCCACCGGAAGGGACCTGGCCGGAGCGATCGCGACCCACCTGCCGACGGGATTGACAGCGGATACAACCGAGCTGGATGTGGAGCCGCCTCCTTCCCGGCTGCTGCTCGCCAGCCGTCCGGCCTTTTCGGAGAAAATGATGGCGACCATCCTGTGCAAGCAGTACAGGCCGCAGATGGCCACGGCCCGGGCCGGGGTGTTTGCCGCCCTGCCGCGGGATCCGTCGCGCACCGGGGAGATCATCCGCATCGAGAATCAGATGAGCGAATCGGAAATCGCAGCGGAGGTGCTGGAATTCATCTCCCATACCGGAAAGGTCAATCTGGAGGAAGCGGAAGTGATCGTGGCCGGCGGGCGAGGCCTTGGCGGACCGGAGCCCTTCGCCATGCTGAAGGAACTGGCTGACGCCCTCGGGGGCGTGGTCGGGGCGTCCCGCGCCGCCGTGGATGCCGGATGGATCAGCCACGACCATCAGGTCGGCCAGACGGGCCACACGGTCAGGCCCAAGCTGTACATCGCGGCGGGCATCTCGGGCGCGGTCCAGCATACGGTCGGCATGGCCAATTCGGAGCTGATCGTCGCCATCAACAAGGATCCGAACGCGCCGATCTTCCAGTTTGCCCATTACGGCATTGTGGGCGACCTGTTCAAGATCATCCCGGCCCTGACCGAGGAAGTGAAGCGGCGCAGGACCTTGTTCAACGTGGAAGCGCCGAAATCGGAATCGGCGGCGGCAACCGAAGCGGCCGCAACGGCTGCAGCGAATTCCACAGAAGCGGAAAATTCGAAAAATTCTACGGAATTAATGAATTCTTCCAAATCGGCGGAATCTGGCGGTTGATCCGGCCAACAGACGGCGGAACAAGCGAACGAACTTCCGAAGGAACGGTCTGAATCTGCGGCATGAATCGATTGGAGGAGGTTGGCCATGAACGAAAAATTTGATGCGGTAGTAGTCGGAGCCGGACCGGCGGGTGCGGCGGCGGCGCTCACCCTGGCGAGGGCCGGGTTGTCGGTTGTATTGCTGGAACGCGGGGAGTTTCCCGGGGCGAAAAACTTGTTTGGAGGCGTTTTGTACCGGAAGCAGATCGAGGAATTTGTGCCGGAATTCTGGAAAGAGCGCAACGCCCCGATTGAAAGGCATATTGTGGAACAGCGCATCTGGCTCATGGGCAAGGAATCCGTGGTCACCCTCGGCCACCGCAACGAGGCGTACAAGGAGCCGCCCAACTGTTTCACGGGACTCCGGGTCAAGTTTGACCAATGGTTTGCCAACAAGGCGGTGGAAGCGGGAGCGATTCCCGTGTATGAAACGGTTGCCCTGGACGTCATCCGCGAGGGAGACAAGGTGGTGGGCGTCAGGACGGACCGCGAGGACGGCGATCTGTACGCCGACGTTGTCGTCATTGCCGACGGCGTCAACTCGCTGTTGGGCAAGAAGATGGGCATCCACCGGGAATGGAGGCCGGATGAGGTGTCGCTGGCGGTCAAGGAAGTGATCGCGCTGCCGCGGGAGAAAATCGAGGACCGGTTCAACCTGGAAGGCGACGAAGGCGTCACGATCGAATTCATGGGGGAAACGTCGCTCGGCATGGCCGGCATGGGATTCCTGTATACGAACAAGGACACGATCTCCCTCGGGATCGGCGTCATGGTGAACCATCTGCGCGACAAGAAGATCAAGCCGTACGCCCTGCTGGACGCGGTGAAGCAGCATCCGGTCATCCGCAAGCTGATTCAGGGCGGGGAAGTGAAGGAATACTCCGGCCACCTCATTCCCGAAGGAGGCTACCATTCCGTTCCTCCCCTGTCGGGCAACGGATGGGTCATCTGCGGCGATGCGGCGCAGCTGGTCAACTTCGTGCACCGCGAAGGCACCAATCTGGCCATGGCCTCGGGCAGAATGGCGGCGGAAACGATCATCGAGGCGCATCAGGCCGGCGATTTTTCGGGCGCCATGCTGAAGCGCTACGATGAGAGGGTGAGGCAGTCGTTCGTGCTCAAGGACCTGAAGAAATACAGGGGCATGCATGAACTGCTCAAGGAGGAAGATCCGGAGCTATTGTTCGAGAAGCTGCCGCGGGCGGTCAATGAAGCCGCGTATGAATGGTTCCTGGTCGACGGGGTGCCGAAGGCGGACAAACAGAAGAAGGCGATTCGCCATCTGAAGGATGCGGCCGGCGGCACGATGAACCTGCTCAGGCTGGGCATGAAAGGATGGAGGGCGATGAACGGATGAGCCAAGGCTCGGTGACAGACCGGTTGTTTACAATCCGCTACAAGTGCGACGACAAGTCCCATCTGAACATCAAGGATCGGGATGTGTGCCTGAGGTGCACGCAGAAGGACTGCAACTATTTTTGCCCGGCGGATGTGTACGAATGGGACGGGAAAAACAAGATCACAACCGTGGCCTACGAAAACTGCATCGAATGCGGCACCTGCCGCATCGCCTGTCCCTCGGACAACATCGACTGGGTGTATCCGACGGGCGGGTACGGCATGACTTACAAATACGGTTGATGGCGGTGAAACAAGTAAGGAACCGCGCTGCCCCCTGAGGCCACGCGGTTCCTTTTTATTGCTTTTTTACGCTAACGGTCAAAATTGTCCGTTAAAAAGCAATTTTCCATCTGTAACGGAGAAAAATGTCCGTTCGAACGTTTTTCAGGGACTTTTTCGCATGAACTTGAGATGTAACGGTCAAAAATGACCGTTGCAAAGTGGCACGGGCCGTATAACGGACATGGATGTCCGTTACAGACTGTCGACAAACCTTGGTCGACAGTCTTTTTTACGAGCGATATCTTTAATCATTCACCGCGTTAATATGATATAATATTTGTAGTACATACTTGGGAGTGATCCGCTTGCTGCGCAAAACCGGCCATGACGGCAGAACCCAAATTTCCCTCGTCTCTTTGGATGAGTTGGTCCCCAAAGACCACCTCGTCCGCAAGATAGACCAAGCCATCGAC
>Ga0207866_1001751_pt1 | contig 18892 bp, 18 predicted proteins | sample HigsolmetaAR203D_FD_184835 | JGI IMG/M metagenome (GOLD analysis project Ga0207866, IMG submission 184835) | Ionic liquid and high solid enriched microbial communities from the Joint BioEnergy Institute, USA - AR20-3-D (SPAdes) (version 2) ...
ACTTACCGATCGGGGCAATACGGTACTGGTGATTGAACACAACATGGATGTGATCAAAGTTGCCGATCACATCATCGACCTCGGCCCTGAAGGTGGCGATGGTGGCGGACAGATTTTGTTCGAAGGCCCCCCCGAAGAGCTGATTCATCACGAAGAAAGTTATACCGGCTTTTATCTGAAACAGGAGCTTAAATAATAATTAGATTCGAGAGTTTGTCGGAAATTTTTCGTTTAAAAGAGAAAAACAACCTTGTTTTTCTTATATTGCTATTAGGAAGTACCCCAAATACTAAAAATAAATTTGTTTTAGTAGCCCATTGTTTTGGTGCTTTCTAAATTTAGTGTAAAATGAAGAATTAAACTAGTTAAAACTTCACTCAAAAGAGTCCTGCTAAACATAACATAAAAAATTCACTAAATAGGCAAGCCATATGAGAATTTTTTACCGTAACTTAATAGTTATAAATAATTTCATTCACATACACAATAATTTTTATTAATATTTTTTAAATAATATTAATATGAAAAACATATTACTCCTATGTTTACTGATTATCCCCTCTCTACTATTAGGACAGAAATTTTATGTAATAGAGCCTGATCATAAGATTAACGATAGAATTTCTAAAAGAATTAGTCAGCTTGGATTTGTTGTTGTAAGAGATATAGATGAAGCCGATATAATTGCTCAAATGATATATGAAAAAAGAAAGGGGTATATGTCTTTTAAAACAGGATGGAAAAACGAAGAATACAAATATAACAAGGTTGGATATATAGCTTTTTTGAACAAGGACAGGGATACACTCTCCGCTACAGAAGAACAAGGTGGCAAAGCCAAATATTACAATACGTATGTAGCACTTAGCGAATTAACTAACAAAATATTAAAATACGATTTTGATAAAAATTTATTCGCTGCTATTAAAAAAGTCACCCCTTCATCGTCTGCTAATCCTCAAACTACAAGTAGTCAAAACTATTCAAAAGCAGATGAATTATCAAAACTTAAAAAACTACTGGATGAAGGAGTATTAACACAAGAAGAGTTTGAAGCCGAAAAGAAAAAACTACTCAATAAATAATGAAGTTTAACTGCCTATATAATACCACTGAACTATAACCATATACCAAAACCAGCATTTATGAGATTTTTGGTAAAGCTGATTTCTGAGAAACCCGAAGTTATACCCATCAATTATCAATATCCTCTATCGGCTGCCATCTATCGAATTATTGCGAAAGGTGATGCTGATTATGCCAACTTTTTGCATGAGAAAGGCTATGGCAAAAAATTCAAATTCTTTTCGTTTTCCCAAATTACTTGTCCTTTTAAAATCGAAGCCGATCGGTTGCTACTGCAAAGCAATGAGCTCAGTTTTCAAATCACCTTCCATCTTCTCAAAGCTGCGGAAAGTTTTATCAAAGGTTTATTTCAATCCGAAAAACTGGACATAGCGGATCGTATTTCCAAAGGACGGTTTACCGTACAATCTATAAAAACCTTGCCATCTCCTCTAGAGTCGTATAAAGAAAATGAAATAACGCAGGTGGTATTAAGACCGCTATCGCCAGTGGTGGCATCCATCCCCAATGAGAAAGGGCAGCATACTTACCTTTCACCCAAAGAGACAGTATTTACAGAAAGCCTCCTATACAACTGGCGCAGTAAAATAGCTGCTTGTTATGATGATACCACAGCGAGTAACGCCATTTTGCAAATAGCGTTACAGCCCATAAAGCAACCTTTTAAATCCCGGCTGATTAGTATCAAAAGTGGCAAACCGGAAGCCACACAAATCAGAGGCTGGATAAATTTCAAAATGCAAGTAACAGGGGAACGTAGATTTATCGATCTCCTACTCAATGCCGGTGCAGGATTGTATAACGCACAAGGAATGGGGTGTGTTAGTATTAGTCAAAAGATGTAATCATTAAGCCTAACAATTATGAAGCGATATCTCTTGAAAGTCGATATATCAGGAATTCAAGATTTTATTTTTAATGTCCCGGGTAAAGGTGCTTCGAGAAATCTGAAAGCACGGTCTTTTTTTGTACAAGGACTTACGGAAATAGCCGAACAGTATTTTACTGACATTGCTGAAAAAACCGAGGTTTTGTACAATGGAGGGGGAAATTTATTCATATACCTCCGTGTTGCCCAAGATGTTCTAGATAGTGCTATTTCCAAGTTTCAAAACTGTTTTTTGCAGGAGGCAATTTTCCCTTTTATTGCCTACATAGAGGCGGAACATGACGACGCATTTTATACACAGATGCAGGCGTTACATACGAAAATTTCCCTTAAAAAGTTAGTCAGGCCGTTTTTGTCTGAGACGTTTCAACCAATGGATGCCAGCATATTTGATGAGCGGTTCAGAATGTTTGCCAAGAAAATGGTAAAAGCACAAGGGTACAGTATAGTCAAATCGGATAGCAACGAATTGAATTTAAGCATTGAGGAAAATCAATTCAAAATTGCCGGGTATATCTTAAGATTGGAGTATGGGAGTCAAGCTCAAAAGTCCTTTAGTGGGACGATTATCAACGCAATGCCTTTAGATAAAGACAAAAATAAAGAAAAAGGCATTCTCGAATTTGATAAAATAGCCGAGAATGCAAAGTCATCAAGAAAGGTAGATGATAAACTCGCTGCTCTTAAAATAGACGTTGATAACCTTGGTGTTCTTTTCAGAAACAAATCTAAGGACGAGTATAAGCAATTGTCTAACCAACTGAAGAAGTTTTTCTCAAATACAATCTATAGTGTTTTAAAAGAAGAAATACAGGATGGAAATATATACCCTGTATTTTCAGGGGGAGATGATTGCTTTTTGATAGGTGCATGGGATATCATCCTTCAGGTGGCACAAAAAATTCATCATGAATTTGACGCTTTCCAATCGACGTTATGCAAGACATTTGGATTAGAACATCCGCTTACAATATCTGCAGGTATTGTCATTTATAATCCCAAGTTTCCAATGGCTAGAATCGGACAAACCGCCGAGCATGCGCTAGAACTAGCAAAAGATTTTGGAAAAAATAGAATCTGCATTTTCGGAGAGGTACTGAAATGGAATGAATTTGAGAATGCAGGACAACTTGCAATTAAATTGAAAGAATTGATCGAAGATGGAGAGTCGCGCGGAATTCTTGAACGGATACGCTCATCGGAAATTGGGTTCCTAAGTTTACAAGAACGGGCAATTAAGGCTCATAGGATAGACTTTCCTAAAGTGTACCGATTGAAGTACTATTTGCGAAATGTTAAGAACTCTAAGAACAAAGAAATATTGGAGAGTGAGTTTAAAAAATACGAAGCTGCACTTTTGGAGGATTTTATACACGGGAGAAAAGAGTCGAATGCGGCACAATTCCCTGTAGCGGCTCGTTGGGCCGAATTATTAACCAAATCAGTTAACACTTAAATTTTTGTAATATGCCAAATCAAAAGGTACATAATAGTTATAACAACAACAAGGGCTCAAACCATAGCTCTAAGAAAAATGATAATAATAAGAAAAATAATAAGACTACTGAGGAGATAGTCAATGAAGTGATTGAGACTTATTTTAAAGACATCAAAGCGGACCTTTTGTCCTTAAACGATGTGACGAAGATTAAGACTATTTTTTCGCATCTCGAGCAATTCGTCAGCAAAACCGCTTCGGGATTATCAAGTAGTCAGCTACGTAATGTTTACTCAAAAATTTTAGAAGCAAAAACACCGATTGACTTACAATTACTTCGTCCCAACTTGGCCTATGTTGCAGCAAGAAATGACAAGCTGCAAGCCAAGCAAGTAATGGCGCTTATTGATTACCTAATTCAGCAGGTAGACTCTGATGAAAAGCAAAAACACTTCAACAAAGTAATGGAAGCCATCGTTGCATATCACAAATATTCAACAGCAAAATAAAAAAACGTCGAACAATGAAGCTTGAATCAAAAACTATCATTAAAGGCACGATAACCACATTAACGGGTTTGCATATCGGCGGATCGAAATCATCGTTAGATATAGGGGGTATCGATACCGCAGTGATCAAAGATCCGTTGGGGGCACCTTACATACCGGGAAGTTCATTGAAAGGCAAGCTCAGGGCATTGCTGGCTGCAAGCATTAATGGGGCTCCCGATGAGAGTAGTGACGATGAAAGCATAAAGAAGCTTTTTGGTTACGCCGGATCTCGAACTGAGTCTGGCGAAGTTACCCGTCTGATAGTCCGAGACGCACATCTCGACACGGAGAAGTTCAAAAGGGATTTTACTGACAAAGGTGCCATCCTAGAAACACAGTATACCCAGGAGAAAGCAGAAAATAAGATTAATCGTAGGGCTGGGAAAGCCGAGCATCCGCGTTCCATTGAACGGGTACCGGCGGGAGCTGTATTTAATTTCGAATTAGTCTTGAATAACTACAGCGGAGAAGATCCAAAACAATTTATTGAATTAATAAAGCAAGGTTTTAAGCTTCTTGAAGATGATTACCTGGGAGGTAGTGGTACGCGTGGTTATGGGAAGATAAAGATTGAATCGAATATTGAAAACGCTGATACAAAAATATACCAAGAATGAAAGCGATTATCCTAAAATGCCGTCCAGGCAGCCGCTTTCATTTTGGACGTGCTGCCATGCGGCAAAATGATACTTTAAGCGACACCGATGAAATTATCCACTCCGATGTGTTGTTCGGAGCGTTCATTTCGGCGGTGGCCCGACTTTATCCTGAAGTTGAAGTTTTGAAATGGAAAAAGCATTTTGAGGAAGGTAATATTGCTTTCTCATCAGCATTTTATTGTGTAGAATACCAAGGCAAGATCGTTTACTTGCTGCCTAAACCCATTTCCTTAAATCATTTTCCATTAAAAACATTCGATAGTATTGAAGGGGCTCACAAAAAGTTGAAAAGAATAAAATTTATATCAAAAGGGATTTGGGAAAAACAATTGACACCAGATGATTGGTTCTCAAATGATGATATATGTTTTAGTCCGGAAAGTAGGGTTGTGTGTTTGAAAGAAGAGTTTGGAAACGACAACGTCACTTATAGACTGTCTGAGAAAATGGACACGCCTAAAGTAAAGGTGCGCAATATTTCTAAAGAAGATACTTATTATACACAAACCGACCTTGTGCTTGTGCATGATGAAAATATCTCTGTGCATTGGTACTTTCTTTGGGAAAATACCGGACTTGATGAAGAAGAAAAGAAACAAGCTGAAAAAATTATAACCTTGATGGCAGAGTCAGGATTGGGTGGAGAAAGAAGTACAGGTTGCGGTCATATAGAAGAGGTTGTATTTGATCGAAGCTTCGCGATTAACACAGATAAGTTAAGCGAACAATACGTTTCACTGTCTCTAATAATCCCCAGTGCTTCTGAACATCAAGAGCTAATAGCGTATCAAACTGTTCAAAGAGGAGGTATGTACTATGGAGCCAATAAGAGAGTCAAATCTGTAATAGCTACAACCGAGGGGGCTATCATTAGAAGTAAGATAAATGGGTCCATAGCAAATCTATCTACTGAAGATAGAAATCATTGGCGTTACGGCATATGTTTTCCTATACCATTGCCCGATTCTTTTAAACTTAATGAATGCACTTTATGAGAAAAAATTACCCAATTCGGCTAACTACAATAACTCCTGTATGTATTGGTACAGGGCAAAAACTATCTCCATATGCTGACTATATTATAGATGAAGATAGCAAGAAAATATTTTATGTAGATCAGGCCTTGGTAAAAAGGAAGATTGCCGAAAAATTAAATTTGATTGATGAATATGTACACGGTGTATCCACAGGAATGGATAATAACCGAAGCAGGTTTAATCTGTACAAATTTTTGAAAGCTAAATTAAATATCGATGTCTATACACAACATCAGTTACAATTGGATTGCGAAGCTCAAGGTAACAAAGAACTTTGTACCATTATTAAGAACGCAGGTATTTATCCATATATTCCCGGAAGTTCAATAAAAGGCGCCATTAAGACAGCGTTACTATATGATTGGATCATTAACTCGAAGGATGGCAGGAGCTGGCTTCAACGATTTGTATCCGCGTTGCTGCAGAATAGAGATGATAAGGAAATGTGGACAAAATTGGAAAATGAATTGGAGCAAGCCTTGTCATTATTTGAGCGACTTCACGTGACGGATTCTACTCAACTTAATGATGACGACATGATTGTCATCGAAACCAAACGTATTCATATTGGAACAGGGGAGCTTACCATTCCTCAAGTATGGGAGGCTATTTTGGAAGAAAAACAGATTGAGTTTCACCTAGGTATTCCCTATACAAATCTTTCGTTGGTCGATTTGATAGAATGTATCAACCGTTTTTCACAAGACAATAATCAAAAAGAGCTAATGCTATTAAACAAGTTTGGAACTGTGTTTAAAGATAAATATCCTGAAGATTATACAGATCTTGTTACTTTTTATGAACAGATAAACTATGACATTCAACAATCACAAAACAAAACCGCCTACTTACGTATTGGAAGCGGGAAAGGATATTACTTTAATTCGATTGCTGTTGCTGTTGCAAATTATGAAGAAGGAAAGTACTTCAGTGCTTTTTTAAAAAAGTACGGGAAAGGCTATAAATTCAAAAATCCTCACAAATTTCCGGTTACCCGCCCAATTGACATGAGTAGTTTCAAACCATTGGGGTGGGTAAAATTTGAAGTAATTGATTAATCTATTAATCTTATTGTGATTATGTCAAGAAAAGTGTTCCTTAGTTTTTTAGGAGCAAACAATTATAAAGAATGCGTTTACACAACTGAAGGAAAAGAAAGTCGGGTTGTTAAATATGTTCAGAACGCAGTCATCGATCTATTGGCTTCGGATTTTGATGTTTACTACATCTTTTGTACCGAGAAGGCATATGATACTCATTTTGCAAGCCTTCAAGCAGAAAGCAACAAAAAATTAGATGTTGTACAAATTCCCGAAGGTTTTAGTGAAAGTGAAATTTGGACAATATTCAGCAGCGTATTTGATAAACTGGAAGTAGGAGATGAAATACTTTATGATATCACACACAGCTTTAGGTCATTACCAATGCTTGGTATAACCCTATTACAATATGCCAAATTTTTGAAAGATATTAGAGTAAGGGGGATTTATTATGGTGTTTTTGAAACACTTGGACCATCATATGACATCGATAATCGGTTCCCTGATCCTAAAGATCGAAAAGTTCCACTTTTAAATTTGACTGCGTTCTCTCTAATACAAGACTGGACTATAGCCGCTAACAATTTCATAAAATTTGGTAATGCACTCCTGATGAGAGAATTGACGAAAGAAAAGCTTACACCTATTTTAGCCAGTTCGCAGGGGACTAATAAAGAAGCAGTCCTCCTCCAAAAGCTTGCAACTAGGTTACAAGACTTTTCTGAGGAGCTACGCACAAATAGAGGTAAAATGCTTATAGAAGCATACTCCGCTGTAAACGCAAAAGAAATTATCGATCAGATTGCCAGTTTTACCCTACTTCCACCATTCGAACCCATAATATCGTATGTAAAAGCAACGATTGAACCTTTCGAAGCTAATTCGTTAAACAATATACTCCTCGCTGCTCAATGGTGTATAGACAAAGAGTTGCCACAGCAAGGGTTTACCCAATTGCAAGAAGGTATCATTACAATCCTTTGTGACAAAATAAGTCTGAACTACACAAAGGAAATCAATAGAAATTTCGTCAGCTCATATTTGTCCGTGAGATTTTCAAAACCCGAAGAAGAATGGAGAGGCGAACTAAGTAATGATACATATAAACCCTATCTTCATCTGCTCGACCAGATAAATAATATCAGAGAGCTTGTAGCCATATATGATTTAATATCAAAGAAAAGAAACGATATCAATCATGGAGGATTTACCGAAAGTGCGAAACATTCCAGTTTTATGAATGATCTTAAAAAATATTTTCATGAATTTAAACAGATATTAAATTTAGAATATTAAGCGATAAACAAATTTCATATAAACTCAATAGATATTCAGTTTTGAATAAGCGGATAGTGTTAGGATAGATAATATAATGTTTGAAAATTTATAAATCATGAATCTCTTAGTTAATCTAGTGGGAGGCCAAACTATCCCAAACTTGCAATTCCTGAAAAAATTTTATCAGGAAGGAGATCATATTTTATTTATTAATACTCCTTTAATGAATAATAAAGGAATTCATCAATGGATTATAAACTCATTCCAATTACATCTTGATGAACCCATTAAGCTATCCGACATTATCAACATTATCGTAGATGAATATTACGATACTCATATCAAGTCAAAACTGGATGAGATTGATTATGATATCTATGATGATATTATTGTAAACGTAACCGGTGGGACAAAAATTATGTCCTTAGCCATATTTGATTATTTCCGAGAAAAGGATTCCAAAATATTCTACATCACCGGAAAAGATGATGCTGTATTGAAATTATTCCCGAACAGAAAAAAGGAAAATATTTCGCTAAATATTACCATCGACTTAAGCGAATATCTTATCTGCCATGGATTTGAGATAAAGACTTCGACGCTCTCAGGAAGAAGTTTCGAATTTACAAAATCATTTCTTAACTGGTATGTAAATAGTGGCGATAATCTAACTTGTCAAAAAATATTTGCCAAATTAAGACCCAATAGAGACAAGAGTGTAAACATAGCAGAGATTGCCGGGCTTAGTGATTTCTTGCATAGCATCGATTTCACGGTAGACAATGGTGTTCAGTTATCAAAATACGACATAAGATATTTAACCGGAGGTTGGTTTGAAGAATATATCTACTTTTCGATAAGAAACGAACTAGAAGTAGGCGAACAGTTTATTGCAACAGGCTTACAATTAGTTAGAGACAATGTATCGAACGAGTTCGACATCCTCTTTATATACAACAATACGCTGCACGTAATAGAGTGTAAGACCGGAATAGTTAACAATGTAATCCCAACTTTAGTAAACGACACATTCTATAAACTATCATCATTGTCTACCAGGTTAGGGCTGTTCTGCAAAAAGTATGTGTTTACACTTAATAAGCAATTGGACTTCAAAAAACAGCACTTAAGGAGAGCAGAAGCTTTTGATATTCGACTAAAATGTTGTGAGGACATTTTGAATGCACGATCCATTTTTGAACTATTAAATGAAAATAAACATGCTTATTAACATATCCAACCATCCCCAATCCACATGGAGTGCCGAGCAGCTAAAAAAGGCGCAGCAGCTGTATGGAGAAGTAGTGGATTATCCGTTTCCATTTGTAGACCCGTCGTGGTCCATTGAGGAAGTAATAGGTTTGGCTAATGCGCTTTATGCTGATATCACTCAAAAGTATCCCAATAAACATACTTATCTCCATATTATGGGTGAACATTCCTTGGTGTATCATCTGGTAAGTATGTTTGAGCAAAATGGATATACTTGTGTACTCTCCACCACCGACCGAACAGTGGAAGTGCTACCCGACGGCAGCAAAAAAGTGCTTTTTGATTTTGTGAGGTTTAGAAAGTATAATTAAAAATGAAATTTTTTGTTTAAGGTTAAAAAAATAATTCAAACAAAATGAGGTTATATATTAGATTGACATTGAATTCTATTCCGATTCCCTTTTGTTATCAACATTTGCTTACCGGAGTCATTCATAAATGGCTAGGTCGGGGCAATGAATTTCATGGAATTGGTAATCTTTTTAGTTTTTCGTGGTTGCAAAATACAGAGTTGACAGAATCTGGAATAGCACTAACTAACAAGTCCTACTTTTTCTTTAGTAGTAATAGTGAACAAGTAATTAAAAAGTTATTAAATGGAATTTTGAGAGAGCCTGAGTTATTTAATGGTATCAAAGTTAGAGATGTCCAAATTACGGATACCCCAAGTTTCCAAAATGTGGAAAGGTTTATACTTACAAGTCCTATTTTAATAAGAAAAAAGCAAGGAGATAACATTAAACATATAACATACAAAGACCCGGAATTTGATGAATTGCTTACAATAAATGCTAAATCCAAACTTAGAAGAGCAAACAAGGTTGATGAAGGTTTATTCATAGAATGGGATAAAGCGTACCCTAACCCTAAAACTAAACTTGTAACTTACAAAGGGGTTGGAAATAAGGCAACATTAGCACCGATTATTGTAAAGGGGACACCTGAACAAATTGCATTCTTGTGGACAGTTGGTCTTGGAGAATCCACAGGTATTGGATTCGGTTCAATAAAATAATTCTAGAATATGGAAAAATTCTTTATAGTTAAGTATTCAGGCCCATTTGCTTTTATTAAACCATGGACTGCGGTTAGAGATAGTGAAACTTTTTCGCAACAGTTCCTTACACCAAGTATTGTGGAAGGTATTGAAAAAAAATTATTTCCCGAACTTCTAAGAGAGTCCGGAATTAAGAAAATAGCTCGACACAAACTAAATTATTGTGGAATTGATATTCAGCAGGAACGCACATGGGCTAAAGGTGGATTTCAATACACTAAAGAAAAAGATGTATATAAAACCAACTTAGGTATTCTGAAAAGAGGGGTATTGCTTAATCCTAACTTGTACTTAGCTTTCAGTCAAGAAAAAGATGCCCGTGTTGCATTTCAACAAAACATCTGTTTATGTCGAAATGAAGATATATTACTACCAGTTGAATTGTTTACAATATCTCCTGAAGAATTTGATGAAATACAAGGATTTGAGTTAAAATTTACCGACAATAAAAATGGTTTTAAAGTCGGTTATAATAGATTTAATAATGCTGAAGAGATGTTTGGGGAATTGATTGTAACAGGAAACCCAATAAGAGAAAAATAATGAAGCAACTCAAAGACATATTAGCGAAGAGCATCCTTTACGGAGGAACAGATTTGTTGACACACACTCAACAAGTAGTGACTTGTATATCTAAAATGTCCGAAAATTTCAAATATGAATTTGATAGTAAACTGGCCTTAAAAGGTGCAATTCTTCATGATTTGGGAAAAGCTCACCCCAAATTTCAAAAAAGGATATCTGGGAAAGACAAAAAAACTCTTTTAGAAAAGTTTGAAGATGAAAATTATATATTAAGACACGAAATTTCGTCCATGGCTTTTCTTCCATGTTTTCCCAATGAGGAATGGCCTGTTTTAATTGATATGGTTATTGCCCATCATAAATCAATTGTCTCACCTAACTATGAAGGTAGAGGCATTTTGGATTTAAAAACTCAAGATAGAAATTGGATACAGAATCACCTTATTGAATGGAATGATTGGCAAAAATATGGAATTGCAATAATAAAAAGCTTTGGTTTTGATTGCGTGGATTATATCACATTAGAACAGGCAGAAAATGCTTTAAAATATGCTTCACAATATTGTGAAGCTAAGAAAAAGGGGTGGTCGCCATATAGAGGTTTATTAAAAGCCGCTGATCATTTTGCTTCTGCATTAGAAAAAAATACGGAAGAAGCCTTAAAATATACATTTGAAACTCCTGATTTAAGTTACTACAGAACAAAAGACAGGTATAATGATTTTTATCCATTATCAAAAGTAACAACTGATGATTTTAGACCACATAGCATGGTTGTAGCACCAACAGGTGCCGGTAAAACAGATTTTTTGTTGAGGAGGACAAAGGGGCGCGTATTTTACACCTTACCATTTCAGGCTTCGATTGATGCAATGTGGGTAAGATTAAAAAAGACGGTTCCCAACAAAGATATACGTGTTCTTCATGCTATGTCTAAAATTGTCGTAGGTAAAAATAATGTAGATGAGCAACTATTGCAACCATTAGTTGGCTCTTCAATTAAAGTTCTCACCCCTTATCAATTGGCAGGTATTCTTTTTGGCATTTCGGGTTTTGAAACCATATTATTGGATATTCAGGGATGCGATGTCATTCTTGATGAAGTTCATACCTATTCAGGTTATTCTCGAAGTATGATTTTGGAAATTGTCAGAGTACTGAAAAATTTCGGTTGCCGAATACATATTGGTACGGCTACGATGCCCACAGTCTTATATAAAGAATTATTAGAAATTTTAGGTGGTAAAGAGAATGTATATGAGGTGAAGTTATCTGACTCGGAATTAAGTACTTATAACAGACATAATATATTTAAAGAGTCAAACAAAACTGATATAAATCTTATCATTCAAAATTCCATAGAGAAAAATGAAAAATTACTGATTATCTGTAATACAATTAAAAAAGCTCAAAATATTTATAAAAATATACTATACAAATTTCCGGATACACCCAAAATGCTTATTCACAGCAGATTTAAGCGAGCTGACAGATTAAGAAGAGAACTTGATCTGAAAGAAATTTATAACGGTAACGGAGAAAACAACTTAGGACTTAGTCCGTGTATAGTTGTTGCAACACAAGTAGTAGAAGTAAGTCTGGATATTAGTTTCGACCGAATGATTACTGAATGTGCTCCTTTAGATAGTATGATTCAACGATTTGGAAGAGTAAATCGGATAAGAAATGAAGAAAGCAGGCTAGTACAGAAACCAATTCATATAATTGAACCTGAAGGGAATGTTTTGCCTTACAAATTAGATTTATTACAAAAAAGCTTTGAACAGCTACCTGATAACGGTGAAGTTTTAGAGGAGAAAACACTACAAGAAAAAATTGACAATGTATATCCCCATTTGGATAAAAAAGAAATTGATATTCATTTAAAATTTAAGGATGGAAGATTTACGATGAAAGAACTAACAGATAACAAAAAAGGAATATTAATAGAAGCATTAGAAATAGAGGGAGCTACTTGTATTTTAGAGTCTGATAGAGAAAAATATATTGAATCCAATTGGGATGAACGAATCAGACTTGAAATTCCCATCAATTGGAAGACCATATACAGATATAAAAATGAATATGAACAATTAAAAGTTGGTTCTTACCCTTTTGTTATTCCACAAAAAGAGGAGGAATATGAAAAATACGGATTACAATTAGTTGAACAAAATATAATACTGTAAAGTCATGTACACAAGCTATATAGGAAAAAAGTTTTTAAAACTTTATAATAAAAAAAATAGCACAGAATATACTGCCGAACAGTTTTTTGATGAAATTTTCTTCAATTTATTCTTTACAGATGAATCTCATTTAATGCATGTTAGTAATTCACCTTTCTTTCAAAAACCCAAAGAAGCTGATATTGCTTTACATGGCTCCAAATCATTGGCTCAATTAGCCACTTTAAAAAGTAATATTGAGAATGACACGCCTAACATGTCAATTTATGTTGGTGCTTATGCAAAAGATATAGGAGGAACCACTTCCGGACAAGTTTCAACAATAAACATAGAAATTAACAGTGAAGAAATGTATTCTTCATGGATAGGTGAAGCATTAGCAGTTGGTATAAATGGTGGATTTGTAATGTTAATAGATAATGAAGATATTTTATGGAATCTATTTCTTGGTTGGAAGTTTTATAGAAAATTTTTAAACAGTACACCTAACGTCAAGGACAAGCAAATTGAAACATGGAATGGTCAATGGTTATGTCACTGTTTTTCAGATGATTTTGACGAAGAATATCCGGATGATGGATTAAACATTAATCCTGAAAGTGTGCAAGGTAAACTCGCCATTCCAACAGTAAAATGGACAACAGTTATTCTCACATTATCAAAAAAGTTTCCGAATACGCAAATGACAGTCTATGCATACAACCTGTCACAAACAAATACAACCTTAGGATTTATCAATTTGTATCTTCATGAAATACATGAAATATATGAAGTGAGGGATTTACTTATTCTTGATTCCGAAAAAACCATTTTATCTGATTCTGATATTGCAAAGTTAGAACCTCTCTACAACTTTAAAAACGCCTGTGCTTTCGGAACAATTGGTATAAAAGCCTTGGAACCGGCTAAACTCAGAGAATATATGCCCAGGGGAAGTACTCTTTACGCTCAAGGAAAAGAATTTAAATTCAAAGATGAAGACTCTTATTATCAATATAACCTTTTTAAAATTTGGATATACGCTATGCTAAACAAAACAGAATTATTGCAATCAGCCTCCGAAATTGCTAATTCATTAATAGCTATAGAGAAAGAAGACGAGAGAGGGAAAAAACTATTTTCTACGATTTCTAAAGACGTCAGAGAAAGTAAAAATCTAAAAGATTTTGTTGATAATCTCTCTAAAATTTTAGAACACACTTCTGAATCAGCAGATTCATTTAAAAAATGTGTTGAAAATGTTTTAAAAATGCCAACAGATTTGTTCCCTTTATTTATCACACTCATTCGATTTGAATACGCATATCAAAAATCAAAATAATACGAAATATGAGAAATCCATTTATTTATTTAAGAGGGTTACGCCATGCAGAGCATACTGTTTTTGCAGTTAATGATGGACAAAAGTTCTATTACGACCCTCAATTTGGTTATAAAATGGCTTATTCAAGTGGACAACAAGTTAAACGTTCCATCATCGAAGCCTTAAATTTACCGTTCGCTGCAATTACATTTAATTGGGAAATCGATAAAAAAGAAAATAAAGCAAGCCAAAAGGAACCCCACTCACCTTGCGACCCAACTTTTGCAGATCAACTTATTGGTGGGTATATGAAAGCAGAATCAGGTTCTTTTACAGTAAAAAGAAGAAGTCCATTATCTATTTCTGCTATGCGACCTCTTCATCCTTTATTAGGTGGAATTGAAAGTCCAACTGAAAATATTTCTTTTGATCGAACATCTTATCCTGAGCATCATAAAGTAAATGTTTATTGGGTTGACGGTAAAAAAAGAGGTGAAAAATTATCGGATGAAGAACTTAATGAATGGCTAACTAGCAATCACAGAAACTTACCTAATCGAGCTTTCATACAAGACCAAACCAGAGCTTCTGGATTATTTGTGTACGATATCGCCATCGACTTACGTACCTTATTTTGTGTATCAACCAATAAACTGGAACCTGAACTATTTCCACATATCGAAAAAAAATTGAGAGATGAAGGTTGGATTGAAGGTGAGAATATTTTCGGGAAATGTTTGATTTGCCCCAAAGAAAAAAGAGAAGAAATAATTCCCAAATTAGCAAAAGCTATTATTAACTGGCGTATAACATCAAACCAATCCCGAACTTTCAGTTTAATGGAAATCCTAGCAATAGCTATAAGTGATAATGCAAATCAGCTTGCATATGCCATTCGTGGTGAATTAAGAGAAGATTCAGATAGACCAAGAGCAGTACCAAGAATTGATGAAACAGCAAAAGCCGAATTGTTTATCACTCCTTTAGCAAGTGGATATATTACAGGGGCTGTTGGCTCAGCAGATGCTATTGAAAAAGCTGAACAAAAATTAATTGACTTGATGATGGATTTCAATTACGAAAAACAACTGTAAATTAATATTTGTACAGACGTTGCAATGCAACGTCTGTATTTTTTCTATTTATTTTTTACCCATGCCCCTCACTGGTACACACATTGCCTATTTGCACACCTGCCATAGAAAACTATGGTTATTTGCCAATGGAATACACATGGAACATACTTCGGGTATGGTGGCTGAAGGCAAACTTATTGCAGATACAACTTATTTGGACAGAGCCAGAAAATACACAGAATTGGCAATTGAAGGCATCAAAATTGATTTCTACGATGCTAAAAACCGAGTCGTGCATGAAGTGAAAAAATCCGATAAGGTAAAACAAGCGCATTTTGCACAAGTGAAATACTATCTTGCTGTATTAGTTCGTAATGGCATTGATCAACCTTCTGCTATAATTGAATACCCCAAATTAAAACAAAGAGAAATAATAGAATGGGATAATCAATATCTTGCTGATGCTACACTATGGGAGTCTCAAGTCGAAATAATTGTTCAGGATGATTTATGTCCTGCACTCGTCAAAAAATCCATTTGCAAATCCTGCTCATACTACGAACTGTGTTATGTGAACGAATAGCTTATGGCTTTGTATAAAAATAAATACCGCATCGAGTCGGCCCGATGGCGAAATTGGAATGATGCCAATGCCGCTACATATTTTGTAACCATCTGAACCAAAGAAAGGGCACATTTTTTCAGTACCTGTGTACGTAAATGCATATACCTTAACGAAATCGGAGCACTAACATGGCAGTTTTGGCAGGAAATACCCCAACATTTCCCCAATGTGCAGTTAGACCAATTTGTGATCATGCCCAATCATATACATGGGATAATTATTATCCAACCATCACCCGTAGAGACGTTGCATTGCAAGGTTTATACAAAATATTGACAAAGTGGTAGAAAGAATTAGTCATGAAAAAGACCTACTATCTCTTTAATCCCGGAAGGATGTCTCGTAAAGACAATACCCTCAAATTTACACCGGTGGACGAAAATGGAGCAGAAGGGCCTTCCAAATATATTCCGGTTGAAGGCGTTTCTGATTTGTATTGTTTTGGAGCACTGGATGCTAATTCCGCCCTGTATAATTTCTTAGGGAAAAATCAAATAGCCGTTCACTTTTTTGATTATTACGAACATTATACGGGTAGTTTTATGCCCAAAGATTATCTGCTAGCCGGTAAAATGCAAATTGAGCAAACCAAACATTATATTTCTGCTAGTAAAAGATTGGTATTAGCCAAAAAATTTGTGGAAGGTGCTGCATTCAATATTCTTAAAAATCTAAGATATTATAACACTCGAGGAAAAGATGTAATGTTTCATATAGAAAAAATAGAAAACTACTATAAACAAATAAATGAACAAAAAGATATAGAAACTCTTATGGGACTTGAAGGTAATATCCGACAGGTGTATTATAATGCATTTGATATTATTCTCAATGACTTTGAAATGGGAGGTCGAAGCAAACAACCGCCCCATAACGAAGTCAATGCTCTTATATCTTTTGGTAATATGATGTGTTACACCCTCTGTTTGAGTCAAATATATCATACTCAACTAAACCCTACCATCAGTTTTTTACACGAGCCCGGCTACCGAAGGTATTCGCTAGCCCTAGATTTGTCCGAAATTTTCAAGCCCATTTTAGTAGACCGCACCATCTTCAAGGTTGTAAATAAAAAAGAGATTCAACATACAGATTTTGATGTCCATCTCAATGGGGTCTTACTCAAGGAATCTGGGAAAAAGACCTTTGTAAAAGTTTTTGAAGAAAAGTTATCCGAAACCATAAAACACCGTTCCTTGAAAAGGAACGTAAGCTATAAGCATCTGATAAAGCTAGAATGCTACAAATTAACAAAACATATCTTGGGCATGGAGGAGTACAAGCCATTCAAAGCTTGGTGGTAAAAAGCATTAAGTATCTATCTCAAAATAATAAAACCAAAACAATGTACATAATACTTGTATATGATGTTGGCGAAAAAAGAGTAGCCAAAATGCTAAGACTCTGTAGACAATACTTAAATTGGATCCAGAACAGCGTATTTGAAGGTGAGATTACCGATAGTAAACTTAAAGAATTGCTACACAAGGCTAAAAAAATTATGGATCGCCAAGAAGATAGTATCATTGTATTCAAAAGTCGGGAACAAAAATGGTTGGAAAAAGATATTATTGGGCAGGAAAAAAATAAGCTGGACACCATTCTTTAGTCGTCGATTGGATCTAAAATGACAAAACGAAGAGATTAAACTTATCATACACATTCCCTACCCCTGATAATCAACAATTTTCGCAATCGTCGATCGCCCATCAAAATCTGACAATTTTAGATAGACGATTCTTTAAATAAAAAATTTACATTTTTATTCACATAACCGGCTATAAATTAATAATTTTGTCTTATAAATATAACGAGCTTTAATCGCACTATTGTAGAATTGAAATTCGGATTCTGGCACACCATAAACTTTGCAACCTTTAGCTTTAATCGCACTATTGTAGAATTGAAATTAGCAGACTCAAAGTTATCAAACTCATCAACAGTTTGCTTTAATCGCACTATTGTAGAATTGAAATAAGTGCTCCCACACAAGGAAAAAACGGAATGAACCGCTTTAATCGCACTATTGTAGAATTGAAATGTTCTAAAATATCGCCGATTTCGTAGTCATACGATAGCTTTAATCGCACTATTGTAGAATTGAAATGAATGATAAAGAAGAACGGAAATTACCGCTCACACGGCTTTAATCGCACTATTGTAGAATTGAAATATGGTCGCCCCGGTGATGCACCGTGCCGATATGAGGCTTTAATCGCACTATTGTAGAATTGAAATTCATCAAAAACGGGAATTCTTTCTCCTTCAGGAGGAGCTTTAATCGCACTATTGTAGAATTGAAATTTTTAGATATTATCTGCTAAGCATATAAGCAATGGCTTTAATCGCACTATTGTAGAATTGAAATTGTAACAGTTTGAATGTGTTCATACTTTAAGTGCTTTAATCGCACTATTGTAGAATTGAAATTTTAATAACGCACCCTACATATTCTGCCACATTATTGCTTTAATCGCACTATTGTAGAATTGAAATTTTTAGATATTATCTGCTAAGCATATAAGCAATGGCTTTAATCGCACTATTGTAGAATTGAAATAGGATTTTGCTGCAGATATCATTGCCTCCTTTTTAGCGTGCTTTAATCGCACTATTGTAGAATTGAAATGAGTTTTGTGCTTCGTGTACCGCTACTTGATTTTCGCTTTAATCGCACTATTGTAGAATTGAAATTTTCTGATGCAACCATGATGCTGCCTTTGTGCATCCCGCTTTAATCGCACTATTCTAGAATTGAAATCTACGATTGTGTTTTTGGGGAGGGGGTGTTTTTTATATATAATATTTGTATATTTGTATTGCCTAAGCAACGGCCCGGGTTAATGTCCCGGTGTTAATGTTGTTTA
>Ga0207866_1001755_pt1 | contig 18843 bp, 20 predicted proteins | sample HigsolmetaAR203D_FD_184835 | JGI IMG/M metagenome (GOLD analysis project Ga0207866, IMG submission 184835) | Ionic liquid and high solid enriched microbial communities from the Joint BioEnergy Institute, USA - AR20-3-D (SPAdes) (version 2) ...
GGTACGAGCGCAGCTCGGCGTCGAGCATCTCGGCGCGGCCGATGCGGCCCTCGGCGAACGCCTGCCGGGCGCGCGCCTTCTCCTTGTTCGGCAGCCCGCTCGGCATCGGCCCGGCCGGGACGAGAAGCGCGGGCAGGTGGCCGAAATGGAGCGCTCCGATGAGCAGGCCGGGCACGATCTTGTCGCACACGCCGAGCAGCAGCGCCGCGTCGAACATCTCGTGGGAGAGCGCGATCGCGGTGGACATGGCGATCACGTCCCGGCTGAACAGCGACAGCTCCATGCCGGCCCGGCCCTGGGTGATGCCGTCGCACATCGCGGGCACGCCGCCCGCGACCTGGGCCACGCCGCCCGCCTCCCGCACGGCCGCCTTGAGCGCCCGCGGGTAGGTCTCGTACGGCTGGTGCGCCGAGAGCATGTCGTTGTACGCGGTGACGATCGCGACGCCGGGGCGGGCGGCGCCGCGCAGCGCGAGCTTGTCGAACGGCGAGCAGGCGGCGAGCCCGTGGGCGAGGTTGGCGCAGGGCAGGTCGCCGCGGGCCGGTCCGCGCCGCCTGGCCTCCTCCCCGGCGGCGGTGATCCGCTCGAGGTAGGCGGCCCGGGTGGCGCGGCTGCGCGCGGTGAGGCGGCGGGTCACCTCGGCGACCGTCGGGTTCATCGCTCTGCTCCCCCCAAAGCATGAAACAAGGGACGATCGGGACATTAGCGCCGAGTTTCGCTTCGCACAAGCGGACTTTGGTTATTCCCTATGACAAAAGTGGGGCTCGTCCGTTACGGAACCGGGGATATGGTTGACTTGATCGTCACCGACTCTTCGGGACCGGTCATGACGCGACGAACCGCCACCGCCCTCGCCACCAGCGGAGATGTGCTCCAGCTCATCCGCAGCGGCGAGGCCGTCACCCGCGCCGACATCGGGCGCGTCACGGGGCTGTCCCGGCCCGCCGTCGCGCTCCGCGTCGGCGAGCTGCTGCGCCGCGGCCTCGTGGTCGAGCGCGCCGACGGCCCCTCCACCGGGGGCCGCCCGCCGGTACGGCTCGCCTTCAACGCCTCGGCCGGGGTGGTGCTCGCCGCCTCGGTGGGCGCGAGCCGTACCCAGCTCGCGGTGTGCGACCTGGCGGGCGAGCCGCTCGCCGTCGTGGAGCAGGAGATCGACGTGGAGCGGGGGCCGGACGTCGTGCTGCCGCTGATCATGGACATCTGGGCCGACCTGCTCGGCGACCGGCCCGCCTCCGACGTGTGGGGGGTGGGCATGGGGGTGCCCGCGATCGTGGAGTTCGCCGCGGGCCGTACCGAGAGCGTGCGGGTGATGGCGAACTGGACCGGCATCGCGATCCCGCCGCTCATCCGGGAGCGGTTCGACGTGCCGGTGTTCGTCGACAACGACGTGAACGTGATCGCGATGGGCGAGCACCGCAAGGTGTACGCCGATCGGTACGACGACCTGCTGTTCGTGAAGGTGTCCACCCGCATCGGCGCCGGGGTGATCGCGGGCGGCGGCATCCTGCGCGGCGCGCTCGGCGCGGCCGGGGAGATCGGGCACATCCCGGTGCGGGACGGCGGGGGAGTGCTGTGCCGCTGCGGCAACACCGACTGCGTCGACTCGGTGGCGAGCGCCACCGCGATCCTGCGCGACCTGCGCGCCCGCGGCCGCGACGTGTCCTCGCTCGCCGACGCGGTCGCCCTGGTGCGCGCGGGCGACGCGGAGACCATGGCCGTGGTACGGCGCGCCGGGCGGCTGCTCGGCGAGGTGGTGGCGAGCGCGGTCAACCTGCTCAACCCCGCCGTGGTGGTGCTCGGCGGGGACGTGGTGGAGGCGTTCCAGCCGCTGGTGTCGGCGGTGCGCGAGGTCGTCTACAGCCGGTCCACCGCCCTGGCCACCCGCAGCCTGCGCATCGAGCGCAGCGCGCTCGGCCCGGCGGCGGGCATCGCGGGCTGCGCGCTGCTCGCCATCGACCACGTGCTGTCCGCCGAGGCGGTGGACGCCCCGCGCTGAGCCCGGTGATGCGGGGCGCGCCCGCCCTCAGCGCTCCCGGTCGCCCGGGCGCTCCAGGCGCCGCCGCAGCGCGCCGCCGTGGTAGGTGGCCGCGGCCGCCGGGGTCCGTCCGCACAGCACGCGGTGCAGGGCGTGCTCGAGGGTGTGCCGGTTCGCCGCGGGGGACGGCCACGGCACGCGGATCAGCGTGGTCTCCTCGGTCTCCTCCCGGAAGGTGACCCCGTAGCGGTCGAGCTCCCACAGCCACACCTCGCCCACCGGCCGGCCGAGCAGGCGGGCCGCCACCGGCCCCAGCGTGTCCCGGTGCGCGCTGTTGACGTGGTGGAGCAGGCGCTCGGCGTCGTGCAGGAACGGGTCGGGCTCGGCCGCGTTGTAGGCCTCGGCGTCGAGGACGCCGGTCTCCTGCGCGGTGAGGTGGACGACGAAGCCGACGTCGATGTGGAGCAGCCGCGGCGCGTCCGGCTCACCGGGCCGCTCCAGCGCGGTGAACAGGTCCTCGTCCGGGCAGCGCTCGGCGATCGCGATCGCGGCCTTCCGCGCGTCCTCCCCGGGCACGGCCCGGGCCCAGCCCTGCACCTTCAGCAGCCCGCGCGGGCGCGCGACGCCCCCGAGGTCGCGCACACAGCTCAGGTCGACGGTGACCACGGCCTCGTCGCCCGGGGCGAGCAGGTGGAGCGGCTCGCCGGGCTTGACGAGCAGGACCGGGCGGCCGAGCTCGTCCACGCCGCCGCGCGCCGGTCCGGCGGGCAGGGCCGAGCCCGTGATCGAGACGTGGGTCGGGGCGGCGAGCGCGGCGAGGGTGCGGACGCGTTCGGGCGTCGGCGGACCGGCGACGACGGGCTGGCGCATTGGGCTCTCCTCACGGCATAACTGGCAGTAGGTTAGGCTTACCTAAGTTAAGTAAGACTTACCTAACCACAAAGAGGTCGCCATGCGCTACACAGGTCCCAAGGTCCGGCTGTCCCGGCGGGCCGGCGTGCCGCTCACCCGCAAGGCGGTGCGCTACTTCGAGGCCCGGCCGTACCCGCCTGGCGAGCACGGGCGGAAGACGAACCGGCGGGGCATGGGCGACTACGGCACCCGGCTGCTGGAGAAGCAGAAGCTGCGCTGGTACTACGACGTGTCCGAGCGGGCGATGCGCCGCTACTGGGAGCTCGCCAGGCGCCGCCCCGGCCGTACCGGCGCCGAGCTGGTCACCCTGCTCGAGACCCGGCTCGCCTCGCTCGTGCTGCGCTCCGGCATCGCCCCGTCGATCTACGCGGCCCGGCAGTACGTCACCCACGGCCACATCCGCGTGGACGGCCGCAAGGTGAGCTACCCCGGCTACCTGGTGAAGCCCGGCCAGACGGTGAGCGTGCGCGAGCGGTCGCGCGGCAGGCAGCCGTTCGTCGCCGCGGCGGAGGGCATCCACGCCGACGAGCGCCCCGCCCCCTACCTCGACGTCGACCTCCGCGAGCTGCGGTTCACCCTGCTGCGCCGCCCCGAGCGCGAGGAGATCGCGGTCCCGGTCGACGAGCAGCTCATCGTCGAGCACTACTCCCGCTGATCCCGGCCTGCCGCGTCCCCGGCGAAGCGGCCGCCACCCAGACGGGCGGGCGGTGCGTTATCGTGCTCAATCGAACACACGAGCGATGCGGCGAGGTGGGCCATGATCTACACCGAGGAATGGGTCACGGCGCGGGCGAAGGAGGCCTACGAGCACGGGCGCGCGACGTTCGAGGTCCGCGCGGAACGCTCGGCGCTGCTCGTGATCGACATGCAGGACGAGTTCGTCCGGCCCGAGTGGAGCCCGTTCTGGGTGCCGGCCGCCACCCGCATGGCCCCGCGGCTGCGCGGGCTCGTCGAGCGCTGCCGGGAGCTCGGCGTCCCGGTGATCTGGACCATCTTCGACGACACCCACCTCGGGCTCGACCGCCCGCACGCGCTGCGCTACCTGCCGCACGGCGACACCGACTGGCGCCGCCCGGCGCCGGCCGAGGTCTGGGAGGAGATGGGCTACCGGGACGACGAGGTCCTCATCCGCAAGCCCTCGTACGGCGCCTTCTACGAGACCCCGCTCGACTCGATCCTGCGCAACCTCGGCCGGGACACCGTGATCGTGACCGGCACGCTCACCAACTACTGCTGCGGCATGACCGCCCGGCAGGCCTACGAGCGCGGGTACCTGGTCGTCTTCGGCTCCGACGTCACCGCCACCGACGACGAGTCCCGCCACGAGCACGAGCTCGCCGTACTGCGCAAGGGCTTCGCGCTCGTCCTGACGGCCGAGGAGATCGTCGAGCGGCTGACCGCGACGGGCCCGGCGGCACCGGACGGCCCGGGGGCACCGGCCACGCCGGGCCTTCCGGGCCGAGCGGGGGCGTGACGCCGGGCGATCGGGCGGCTCTCTCCGGCCGGTCCGCCGTACGGCGGGTCGCCGTGGGGCGGCGGACGTCAGCCCAGGGCCTTGGTGATGAGGTCGGCGAGCACGTCGGGGTCGATGCGCTCGCCGGTGAGGTGGGCGAGGTTCTCCTGGTAGAGGAGGACGACGGCGAACGTGGCGGCGGCGGCCTCCAGGCGGGCCGCGTCGCCGCGCGCCCCGGGCAGCGCGAGCTCGAGCGCGAACCGGGCGCGGCGCGCGATCTCGCGGTTGAGGTGGCCGAGCCGTTCCCGGACCGTGCGGTGGGTGTCGGCCTCGCGGAACAGGATGCGGCGCATCGCGGGGGAGGCGCGCAGCGGGACGCGGCGCGCGAGCCGGGCGAGCATCGCCGCCGGGTCGTGGGGCGGCTCGGCGGCGACGTCGTCATCGTCGAGCTCCTCGACGCCGGTGCGCTCCTGCACCAGCGTGACGAGCACGTCGATCTTGCGCGGGAAGTAGTGGAAGACCAGCCCTTTGGGGACGCCCGCGCGTTTGGCGATCTCAGCGGTCGCGGTCGCCTCGTAACCGGCGACCGCGAACAGCTCCTCGGCGGCGTCGAGGATCCGGGTGCGGGCGTCACGTTCGTCACCCTTGTCCGTTCCCTTGCCGCGCCTGCGGCCGGTCCCGGGCCGTCTGCGGGCCCGGGACCAGACGGACGATGGGATCACACGTGCGCCGGAGTGCCGCTCTTGCTCTGCAGGGCTGCCCACAGCCCGACGATAACGGTGACGCCCCCGGTAATCCACGCCGTCCAGGCGGCGGCCATGTCGCCCGTGAACCCGAACGCCCAGGGGGAGAGGAACAGCAGCGCGCCGAACGCGGCGGTGACCCAGGAGCTGGCGCCGCCCGCGCCGAGCAGCGACCACAGCGACGACACCACCAGCAGCGCGCCGAGGATCAGCAGCGGCTGCGCGGCGGCGTCCGCCCCCGCGGCCCAGATGAACGTGGCGACCACCGCCACGAGCCCGGCGACGAGCGCGACGATGTCCGACGTTCGTGATGCCTGCATAGCGACCTCCTCGGCAACGGGGGACCTGCCTGCCTCGACCATCCGCCTTGATTGACCGGCCGGTCAATTTCCGCTGTGGCGAGATTCACCTGTCCGGATCGGGACATGTGCGGGCACGGTACGGCCCGGCCGCGCAACTCGCCGGACCGCCGGGCTCGCGCGAGGGGGTGGGCCGTTACACCCCGCCCGGCGTGTACGGCGGCAGGGCGGGCCATCGCCGCGGCGGTGGGGCCGCCGACCCTCACCGGCCGTCATCACCTCGCCGGCGGTGGGCGGCTCCGGCTCGAACCGCCGTGCGGACCGGCCGGCCTCGTCGCCCCCGCCGCGGATGACGGCCGTCACGCCGGGCGTCGCCCGCCCTCTGCGGCCGTCCGGTTTGCGGTGGTACGCCGGTTCCCGGCCGTCCTCATCCCGGGGCGGCCGCGAGGCGGAACAAAAGCGGCTGGATTATCACCAAATGTCATTATTTCATTTTTGTGATCGGTGCCGGCGTCCGGTGTTTTTCCTGTGGGGCGGGATTTCGCCTGATAATGTCCGCCGGGGATTGTTCTCGGTTCGCGAGTGGAGGCGACGGCCACGATGCGGACGGTGGTGGTTCAGCCCTGCGCGGGCGATCGGCTGCAATTCGACGTGATCGAGCTCAAGCCCGGCGAGGAGATCCTGTTCGGGCGCAGCCGTACCGCGATCGACGCCCGGGCGAACATCGTCATCGACGATCCGGCGGTGCCGCGGGTCGCCGGGAAAATCCGGGCGGTGGACGATTTCTGGACGATCAGCAATCTGAGCCGGAACACCACCTACAACGTGGAGAATCCGGAGGGCGGGGGCGAGTTCATCAAAATCCCGCCGGGGCGGTTGAACGCGCCCGTGCCGTACGAGTTCTCCCGGGTCATCCTGCCCGCGGCGCACCCGACCGTCTCGTTTCTCGTGTTCGCCCCGCAGCACGTGTACGCCTCGGCGGTCGCGGTGCCCGGCGAGCAGGAGACGCTCTCGGCGTTCCCGCTCGACGAGACCGCGAAGTACTTCCTCATCCTCGTGGCGCTCTGCGAGCCGCGGCTGCGCGCCCCGTCCTCGCCGGTGATCCCCACGGTGCCGCAGATCCTCGAGCGGCTCGCCGGGCACCCGGAGTGCGCCGGGCTGAGCCGGGCGGCGGTCAACTTCCACATCGACTACCTCGCCCGCGAGAAGCTCCGGGTGAAGGAGCCGAGCGGCGGCGGGAGGGCCGACTGGCAGCGGGCCGCGCTGGTCTCGGTGGCGCTCCGGTTCGACCTGGTGCGGGCCGAGCACCTCGACCTGCTGCCCCGGCTCCCGCTGCGGCGCTGACCGCGAGCGGGCGCTACGGGGTGTATCGCGGGAGGTACTCCCTGACCTTGTCGGCGTACCACCGCGCGTAGGACGGCACGCCGCGGGCGGCGACCATGTCGCGGGTGTTCGACTGGAAGATCGTGGCGGCGAGGATCTGGCGGTCCACCGGGTCCTTGGCGAAGTGGAGCACCCGCGGGGCGAGCGTGCAGATGTACGTGCCCATGTAGTGGATCGACATGTACGGGTCGTAGACCAGCTCTTGCGCCCGCGGCCGCTGCTTCTCGGGCAGGAAGTACCGCAGCACGCGCGGGGTCCACCGGGCGATGCCGTACTCGTCCTTGGACGGGTCGGTGAGCGTGGGGTCGAAGTCGCTCAGCGCCTTCAGGCTCGCCGCGAGCAGCGCTGGGGTCACCTCCGGGACCTTGTCCCGGCAGTACGCCGCGGCGACGATCGCCTCGCGGTACTCGGCGGGGACGTCGGAGTCCGCGCGCAGCGGCAGGTCGGGACCGGGTGGCCGCGGGTCGCCGGGCGTGATCGGCCACAGCAGCGCGACGCCGAGGGCCATGGCGAGGCTCCGGCCGAGCGCCTCGCGGCGGCGCCTCGCCCGGGGCCGGGCGTGTGGGTGTTCCGGATCGGCCGCCAGCCGCCGCGCGCGCTCGAGCAGCTCGGCGGCGCCGGGGCGGCGCGCGGGATCGGGCGCGAGGCAGTCGGTGAGCCACTCCCGCCAGCCCGGCGGAACGGACTCGGGGAAGAGCAGGTCGCCGTCGCCCGCGGCGTACCGTGCGGCCTGGGCCGCGCGGGCCCGCGGCGAGGCGCCCGGGAACGGCATGCGGCCGCTGAGCAGCTGGTACGCGGTGACGCCGAGGGCCCAGATGTCGGAGGCGGTGCGGAAGCGGGTGCCGTGCTCGGTGAGCGGCTCCTCCCAGCGCTCGGGGGCCATGTAGCCGAAGGAGCCGCCGGGCGGCAGGTACGCGTGGGTGCCGTCGAGCTCGGCGGCGAGGCCGAAGTCGGCGAGCCGTACCGAGCCGTCGGGCATCACCAGCACGTTGCTCGGCTTCAGGTCGCCGTGGATCCAGCCGTTGTCGTGCAGGTAGGCGAGTCCCTCGCAGATCTCGACGATGTAGCGGGCCGCGTCGGGCACCGGGCCGCCCTCCGCCCGGGCGAGCAGGTCGGCGAGCGAGGCGATGGCCCGCTCCATCACGATGACGGCCGCGCCGTCGAGCTCGGGGTGGTCCGGGTCGTCGACCACGAGCGTGTGGTGGAACCGGATGAGCCGGTGGTGGCGGAGCCTGCGGTGCGCCCGCAGCTCGCGGGAGGCCATCTCGGCCAGGTGGTTGAGCTGCCGTGGGCTGAGCGTGCCGGTCGGCAGGAACTTCAGCGCGGCCCGATCGGGCATGTCGCCGGGAAGATCGCTTGTGTCCCGGTCGCCGACGCGCCGGCCCTCGTAGACGCTCGCCCAGCTTCCCGTCGCGATCGGGCGGACCACCTCCCAGTCGCCGACGCGGTAGCCGGTCGGCACCCGGAGGGCCCACCCCGCCGTGTCCGCTGCTTCCGACATTTCGGACTTGCCAGCTAAAGACGAACGATTGCTGACCTGAACCAATTTCCGGTCAATTTCGCTGCTTTTCCTTCGCGATTCATCCACTCCATGATCAATGAATGTGCGAACCATCGCTAGCAGATTACCATCCGCCGGTCAACCGCTCCCGCTCTATAACCCTCTGGTTGTGGCCTTCCGCGTTTCGGCGGCACGCTTTCCATGGTCGCGCCGGGGATTAACCGGCGATTATCGGCCGAGCCGGAGAAAGGGGAAAAGGGTATGTCAGTACGGAAACGTGCCGCCGGACTCCTGACGGGTCTCGTCACGGTCGCGGCCCTCGCCGTACCGCTCGCCCCGGGGGCCGCGCAGGCCAGCACCCCGTGGCTGGACGATCCGGGCACCTGCACCAACCACCAGACCGCGCGGAGCGCCGTGATCTCCGGGCGAACCGTCGAGGTCCGCTACGGCAACTGCAACGGCAAGCAGTACGGCTGGGGGCGTATCCGCGGCTTCGTCTCCTGGCTGCCGGACCGCATCCGGTTCGAGGTGGACATCAACGGGGACCGGATCCCGGACGGCCACTCGGTCCGCCTCGCCCGGCACCGCAACTACACGGCGGCCTATCCGACCGCGTCGGGCTCGCGGCGCGCCTTCCGCGCCTGCTTCGTCACCAGCGACTCGCAGCCCTGCACCCCGAACAACTCCACCGCCTGGTGGTAGCCGGACCACCTGGGCCGGGGTCCCGCGGCGGAGCGCGCGACGCCGTCGCGGGACCCGCGCGGGTGGCCGGCGATCACCTGGAGTGCGGCCCGCGCGGCACGCCGCGTCGCCTCGACCGCGTTCGCCACGGAGACGCCGCGCGGCCATCGACCACCTGGCCAGCGGATATGTCAGGCTAATCGCATTCATCAATAGCATGTGATGATTTCCTGCTTATTTTCCCGGGCTTTCACGGCCGAAAGTGGCCGGTCGCGTGAGGCGTCGCCACCACAGGCACCTTCGCCGGTCGATCGGCGCCGTCCGATAAGCTTCCTGGTTGCAGCGTTCCAAGGCATGGCGCACACCTTCCCATGGTGACGCCGTAGGCGTTATCGACATTTCGCCGGACAACGGATCAGGCGGAAGGAAAAGGGAAAAGGGGATGTCAGCGAAGGGCCGTACCTCTGGTTTCCTGGCGGGTCTCGTCACGGTCGCGGCGCTGGCCGTACCGCTCACCGCGGTGCCCGCGCAGGCCGGGTCCTGGGTGGACGAGCCGGAGCGATCCTGCAGGGGCGTGCGGACGGTGCAGCAGGCCTCGGTCGGCGGCCGCGTCGTCGAGCTTCGTGCCGGCACGTGCAACGGCGCGACGTACGTGTGGGGACGTCTGCGTCACGCCAGGCTGGGGGACTACATCCGTTTCGAGGTGGACGTGGACGGGGACCGGGTGCCGGACCACGACAGCCTCCGCAGTGCCCGAGCGCTCGGCCACACGCCGGGTTACCGGAGGAAGAAAGGTCACGCCTACCGCGCCTGCGTCGTGACCGATCTGACGTCGCGGTGCCGCCCGGCCAACTCCACCGCCTGGTGGTAGCCGGAACACGCGGGGGTGGAGAGTCCCGCGGCGGCGTCAGGACGCGCCGTCGCGGGACCCGCGCAGGAAGATCGCCTGGAGCATGGTCCGGGCGAGGGACTCCGCCTCGCCCTCCACGCTCTCCGCGAGGGCGCCGTTCAGCCACAGCTCGGCGAAGCCGTGCACGGCGGACCAGGCGCCGAGGGTGAACGCGCGCTCCTGCGCGGCGTCCGGCGCCAGGGCGCGGGCACCGCTGCGGAGCACGGCCGCCGCACGCTCGCGCGCCGCGGCCACCTGCGGGTCGTCCGCGCGGTACAGCTCGGGCCGGAACATCACCAGCACGTACGGCCGGTGGGTGATGGCGAACCGCACGTAGGCAACGCCCACCTCGAGGAAGTCGTCGGCGGCCCGCTCCAGCGCGTCGGCGAACAGCTCGTAGCCCTCGGCGGCGATCGCGGTGAGCAGGCCGGTCTTGTCGCGGAAGTGGTGGATGGGGGCCGCGTGTGAGACCCCCGCCCGGCGGGCGAGCCCGCGCAGGCTCCAGCCGGTGGGCCCGTTCTCGCCGATCGCCTCCAGGGCCGCGTCGATGATGGCGCGGCGCAGGTTGCCGTGGTGGTAACCCGACGTGGTGATGTGGCACCCCCTTGCCCCCGACAAAGATCAACACGTCCGATCCTATCTTGTCGTTGACAAGATGAGTTGCGAACCTCAATCTTGACAATGACAAGATTGGAGGGACGGATGGCCCCCTTGATCGCCCTCGTCGCCGGAACCGTGATCGCCCGCCTGCTCGGCATCGCCGGCATCGACGCGCTGGACGGCATGCAGCCCGCGCTCCGGGCCGGGCTCGCCGTGATGTTCACGGTCACCGGCGTGGTCCACTTCCTGCCCGGCTGGCGCGACGACCTCGCCGCGATGATCCCGCCCGCGCTGGCCCGCCCCGGCCTGCCGGGTCCGCACCTGCTCGTCACCGTCACCGGCGTGCTCGAGCTCGGCGGCGCCGTCGCCCTGCTCGTCCCGGCGGCCGCGCCGTACGCCGCGGCGGGGCTGGCCCTGCTCATGGCCGCGATGTTCCCGGCGAACGTGTCGGCGGCGCGCCGCGGCGTCCCGCTCCGCGGCAGGCCGCCGACCCCGCTGCCGCTCCGCACGGTGCTGCAGGCGGTGTTCATCGCCGCCGCGGTCACCGCCGCGCTGTGAGCCCGGCCCGGCACGGGGTCCCGGGCCGGGCTCTCACGACGCGACGCGGCCGCTCACCGCGAAGATCCTGATGTGCGGTGCGGCCGGGCAGGCGAACCAGGCCGCCTCGCAGGCCGGGCCGACCCGCAGGCCTACGTGCCGGATGCCCACCCTGCGGCCGTCGGCGGTGCCGTTGGTGCGGTACCGGGTGTCGGCCTCGATCACGGTACGTCTGAAGCGGGAGCGATCAGGACGGTGCCCGCGACGGAGTCGGCGAGCGCGGCGCAGAGCACGGTGGCGAGCAGGGGAGTGGGGGAGGCGCGCCGTGATCACTCTGTCTCGAGCTGAGGAAATCACGAACGGTTCGCTGAGCATCAGCGTCAAGCCGGGCGGATCGTCGGTGTCCGTGGCCGTGGGTCGAGGTCGGCATCGAAAGGAGCCGGGTCTTCTCATCTCGCCCGCACGCTTGGAACTTTGCGCAGTTTTGGGGTTAAGCATCCAATGATGCGAGGTTGATCGGAGTTGGCTGGGGAGAGAAGGTGATATTCGGCGGACGGGAGCCGTCATGAAGATCGTTGTGGTCGGCGGCACCGGGCTGATAGGCTGGAAGGTCATGGCGAGGCTCGGTGAACGCGGGCACGAGGCGATCGCGGCGTATCCGGGAATCGGCGTCACCACCCTCCCCCACAGCGGGCTCGAGCAGGCGCTGAAGGACGCCTCGGTGGTGATCGACGCCTCCGATCCACCTGGCTTCGCGGACGCGGAGGTCCTCGAGTTCTTCGAGACCTCCACCCGCACCCTGCTCGCCGCCGAGGAGAAGGCGGATGTGGGCCACCACGTCGCGCTGTCGGCCGTGGGAACCGGCCGGTTGCCCGGAAGCGGCTACCTGAGGGCGAAGGCCGCTCAGGAGCGACTGATCGAGGAGTCCCCGATCCCGTTCTCGATCGTGCGGGCGACCCAGCTCTTCGAGACCGTGCCGAGCATCGCCGACGCGGCCACCGAGGACGGCACCGTCCGCCTCCCGCCCGTCGCCTTCCAGCCGGTCGCGTGCGACGACGTCGCGCGGGTGCTCACCCGGATCGCCGTGGAGTCCCCTCTGAACGGCACGGTCGAGATCGCCGGCCCCGAGCGGTTCCGCATGGACGAGTTCTTCCGTCAGGTCCTGCGCGCGTGGCACGACCCGCGCGAGGTCGTCACGGATCCGCACGCCCGCCTGTTCGGCGCCGTGCCGGAGGAGGGCTCCCTGGTTCCGGGCGAGGACGCCGTACTCGGCGGGATCAGGTACGCCGACTGGCCGGGCCGTCCCCGCGGCAGATAGCCCTCCGCGTCGGCCCGCGAGCGGCGTTCCACTGCCCCGGAAATGTCGGTCGCCGTCGTTACCGTGGCGGTACCCGACCAGAGGAGGCAGACATGACCGTCGACAGGCCGAACAGCGGGACCGCCACGTCCGGGGCGACCGTGCTGGACCCGGAACGGGCCGATCTGCTGGCGGCGCTGGCCCGGCACCGGGACCTGCTGCGGTACACCACCCGCGGTCTCACCGACGAGCAGGCCCGGATGCGGACCACGGTGAGCGAGCTGTGCCTCGGCGGCTTGATCAAGCACGTCGCCGCGATGGAGCGTAGCTGGGCGAACTTCATCCTGGAAGGGCCGTCGGCGATCAAGAACTTCTCCGACAGGACCGAGGAGGACTTCGCGGAGTGGGCCGCCCAGTTCCGGATGGGGCCGGAGGACACCCTCGCGGGCCTGCTCGAGGACTACGAGGCCGCGGCGCGCCACATGGACGAGATCATCGCCACCGTGCCCGACCTGAGCCTCGCGCATCCGCTGCCGGAAGCCCCGTGGTTCCCGGAGGGCGCGAAGTGGACGGTCCGCCGCGTGGTCCTGCACGTCCTCGCCGAGATCGCCCAGCACGCCGGGCACGCCGACATCATCCGCGAATCCCTCGACGGCGCCAAGTCCCAGGGCTGACCGATACGCACCCGCCGGTCGCCTGTACGCCCCGCGAAGGGGGCGGGACGCGCGGCGGTCGCAGGCCGCGGGCGACCACCCGCGACGGGCCGCGCCGCAACGGTATCGGCCACGGGCGCATCGCCTGACCCCATCAGATCACCGCACTCATCACCGGAGCGGTCATGCCGACCTGCCAGTGACGCATGACGATCAGTGCCGCCATCGGGCGGTTGACGTGCCGTCTTCGGAGGTTCCGGCGTGCCGTACCTTGCCGCTGTCGGGCGGTGTCCGCTCGTCGGGGCGAGTGTTGACCGAGGTCACGCGGCATCTGCCGCCGGTGTTCTGTTGGTTGCGATAGCCGACGCTGTGCGGTGCCGGTCCGATCGCGATCCGGTCACCCTCGGCATGTGCTAGGCCATCGCCGGGCGGTCTGCGCGCGCCGTTCTCACATCACTCTTCGGCTGTGACCAGCGGTCGTGCGGTGATGGCCGTCGAGCGCGGCGCTTTGGCCCGGGCGTACACCGTCCCGGGCAACGTCGGGCGAAGCGATCGTGAGGGTCGGTCGCAGGGGGATATGCCCGGCGGCCGGCGAGCGGCGGGGAACCGCCGGGCGGGGGCTGCGTCCCGCCCGGCGGCGTTGCGGGCCCGGCACCGGCTGATCGCCACGTCCCGGTACACCGCATCCGCCCGCGTGGGTGTACCGGATCAGCCGGTCGAACGGCCCGCGGGTTCGTCCACCCGCCCGCCCGGGTGGGACGAACCCCTCCCCCCTTACCGACGCCGACGCCCTACCGGCGATCCGGCCTGCGGCCGCCACCGGCGGAGCGGCCCTCGCCGGCGTCGCGCCCGGTGACGACGCGTTCGTCGGCCATGGCGAGGGAATCGGTGGCGGCCGAGGCCGCGCCCCCGCGTGCCGCGCGGGGCGTCGGCGAGGCGGGCCTCGACGGGAGGCGACCGCCTCGTACGGGATGGACCGGTGACCGGACCCCGGCACCTTCGGGCGCGGGGTCGCCTCGCCCGCTCACACGGGCGGCGGAGGACTCGGCGAGGCCGGGGATACCGGCCGGATCCCCGGGGGACCGATTACCGATCCGGCCGATCGCTTTCCTGTGCCCGGGCGTGGCCGCCGTCCTCTGTCCAGAGACCGAGCACGCGTCCGTGTACCGGCCGTCTCGGTGCGATCCGCGGCGGCAGCGCGGCAGAGGGGAACCGGCGCATGCCGACGGATCGCGGGTTGCGGGGTGGGTGGATCGGTACCGGCGCGACCCGGACGATCGGGGCAGGTCGATGGCCGGTCCGTGTTCGGGGGGACGGCACCGGAGATGGGAGGCCGTCCTGGTGCCGCGGCGCCGCGGCTCGAAACGGGGGAGTCGGTCAACCGCCGGAAGAGCGGCAGGTCAGCGTTCCGTCACGGCTCTCGTGGCGCCGCTCGCGCGGCCGGGCCGTGCCGGATTCGGGTGGGTCAGCTGGGCCAGGGACTGCGGGCGTCGATGGCCTGCTGGGCGCGGGAGACCAGGCCCCGGTAGGACTTGCCGGGGTACCACGGCATGCTCGCGATCCGGTCGAAGCCCTCGATCCCCTCCATGTACCGGACCATGCGTTCCCGGGTGTCCGGGTCCGGCAGCGGCCCGCGCATGGCGCGCACGTTCTCGGCCAGGTGAGCCGGGTTCGAGGTGGCGGGGATGACGCAGGTGACATCCGGGTTGGAGATCACCCACTTCAGGAAGAACTGCGACCATGTCTCGATGCCGAACTCACGCGCGAAGTCGGGCACCGGCCGGTTCCCGACCACGGCGTGCAGCCGCGCCTTCTCCAGCGCCATGTTCACCAGCACCGCGGTCCCGGTCTCCCGGGCCGCCGGGAGCACCTTCTCCTCGGCCACGCGGGTGTGGATCGAGTAGTGCACCTGGACGAAGTCGAGGTCGCCGCGCCGTACCCAGTCCGCCAGCAGGTCGAAGTAGGCCGGCTCGTGGTGGGTGACCCCGATCAGGCGGACCCGGCCCTCCTTCTTCCACGCGTGCAGCAGCGGGACGACCACGTCCACATTGGTGAGGCTGTGGCACTGCATGAGGTCGATCGGCCGCCGCCGCGACAGCCGCCGCATCGACCGGCGCAGGTTCGACTCGGCGTGGCTGTCGTCCCACAGGTACTCGCCGGTCGACCACACCTTGTTGGCCAGGAATGCGCGGTCGCTGATCCCCATCTCGGAGATGAAGTCACCGAGATTGATCTCCGACCTGCCGTACAGCGGCGACACGTCGAACACCCGCCCGCCGGCACGCCAGTGCTCCTGCGCCACCCTCCGGAGATTCTCACGCCCCTGGTCGGACACCGTGTCGAACGTCATGAACGTGCCAAGACCGATCACCGGAATCCGTTCGCCCGTCTTCGGAATGACCCTGGTGATCAGGCCGTCCCGCTCAGGCGAGGACGAGGCGGCGGCCCCGGTCGCGACCGCGGACGGCAACACGGCGGCCGCGGCGGCGCCGACGCCCCCGGCCTTAATGAGCTCCCGTCGGGTCGGGCTCCATTCCTGCATCATGCGTCCTTTCCTCAGCGTCGCGACCATCATGACCACCGGTGTTTTCCGAGGTCCAAGTCCGGTTAGGTGGGGTGATATACCTTGCGGGTATGCCGGTTGATCTGCGGCTCATGCGCTACGTCATTGCGATAGCCGAGACGGGCAGTTTCGAGGCCGCCGCCGAGCGGCTGCACATGACACAGCCGCCGCTCAGCCGCCAAATCCGGGATCTGGAGCGCGAACTGGGCGTCCAGCTGTTCCACCGCCGCCCCACCCGGCTCACCGAGGCGGGAAAGGTGTTCGTCGAATCGGCCCGCCAGGTGCTGGCCGAGGCGGAGCGCATGGTCGAACGCACCCGCGAGGCCGCGGGCCTGTCACGCGGCCTGGTACGCGTCGGCTACACCGTGACCGCGGCGTTCGAGGAGATGCCGAAGCTGTTCGCCGCGATGCGCGACCGCCATCCCGGAATCCGCGTCGACGCCCGGGAGGCGTGGGACATGGACCTCGTCGCCGCGGCGGCCGACGGCGAACTCGACGTACTGCTCGGCAGGCACCTGCCGATCCCGGCCGGCTTCGCCACCGAGGTCCTGCGCCGCGAGGACTTCGTCGTGGTCGTCGGCCCCCGCCACCCCCTGGCCACGCGCAAGTCCGTGGCCCTGCGCGACCTGCGCGGCCAGACGCTGCGGTTCTTCCCGCGCCGCTACGCGCCCCTCTACTACGACCGGGTGCTCGCCGCGCTCACCAGCACCGGCGAGACCTTCGAGATCTGGGAGAACCCGCTGCCGGGCCTGCGCAACCTCAACCTCAACCTGTACGAGGACGGGTTCATGTTCCTGCCCCGGTCGGTGAGCCTGCAGCTCCCCGGCCAGATCGTCTGCCTGCCCGTCACCGACGACCTGCCCCCGATCGAGCTGACCATCTCCTGGAACCGCCACGCCGCCCCACCGGTCATCGCCCTCGTGCACACCGCCCGCCTGCTCGCCCGCCAGGAGGGCTGGCTGTGACGTCACGGTGACCGGCCATTGCGGCCATTATGAGGGCCGTACGTGATGCCTTCCTGAATCAGCCGACAGAAGCTGACCGTGCGGGATGAAACTTCATGTATGGCTGACTCGGCAAGCCGAAGCGGCTGTACCCGATGGAGAATCGGGAATCTGCGGCCGGCGCAGTGAGGAAAGCGAATGGCGCAAGGCGTCAGGTCAACCGGGTGGCGAGAGCCTCGGCGGCGTCGCGGGTGGTGGGGGAGTCGATCGCGCCGAGCGAGCGGTGGAGGTCGGTCAGGAGCTTGTGCGTGCGAGCCGATGAGACCGCGGGGAGTTCGTCGATGACGGTCATGGTCTCGGCGGCGGCTTCCTCCGCTTCGCCCGACAGGGCGAGAGTGTGGGCAAGCCGGAGGCGGAAGTTCACCCGGTTGCGCACGTACCCGACTCCGAGCTGATTGACGGCGGTCCTGTAGTACGAGGTGGCGGCTTCGTGACGGCCTGTCGCCTTGTAGAGGTGGCCCTGGTAGAGGTTGATCTCAGCTGGGCCGTAGAAGTCCATCCAGACGGGGGCAGGTCGGCCTCGGCCGGCCCGTTCGAACAGGCGCATGCCGCGGGCCAGCTCACCTTGCGCGAGCGCGTGGTCGCCCATCATGGCGAGGGCGTGGGCCTGCCGTACCGCGACCAGGGACTGAAGTCTGGGCGAGTCCAGTGCTTCCGCGCGGTACCGAGCGGCTTCCAAGAAGTCGTGCGCGGCGCGCGGGCGCTTCTCGTAGGTGGCCTGAAGGCCGAGCTGGGCGAGGGAATAGGCGGTGAGATCGTCGTCCTTTAGCAACGCCGCAGTGGCGAGGGCCTCGCCGTAGAAGCGCCGGGCCTGCTCCTGCCGTCCCGCGTCGAAGGCGAGGAAACCGCACAGGGCGGCCGTCTCGCCGGCGAGCCGGTGGAGGCGCTGGCCGATCGAGTTCGGGTACGTTCCGGTCTCGATCAGCTGACGGATGTGGGCCAGATGCCGGATCGCCAGCGGGAGCACGCCCGCGCCGCCGTGGGCGTCGTCCAGGGTGCCCAAGGCGGTGAGCCTGGCGCGCAGGTCCTGGATGTGGTCGCTGCCGATCGCGCCGACGGTCGCGCCGGGGATCGCGGCGGCGGCCGCCGTACCCACGGTGGCCGTGACAAATGTCCGTCTTTTCACGTCGCTTTCCTCCGCCCCGCCATTTGCTGCAAGGGGGCCATATTGGGGTGTTTCACCATTCGGGTAGGGCGGGAAACCCAACTCGGTGGGCGGAACGCCGAACATGGTGTGCAATACCCGCCAGGAACGGGGATGCGGCCGGGGCGGGTTGGGAGCGCGCCAGCGGCGGAACTGCCGGTCGGTGATGGTGACCGATTCGCCGATGAGGCGCGCGGTCTTGGCGAACTCGGCGAGGAAGACCGCTGGGCGCGCCCATCCGCGTTCGTGACAGGCCTGGTCGAATGGTGTTCGCCCGATAATGGTCATTCGTCCTCCCTTCTGGTTCGCCGAAACAACTGTAGTCGGACGATTACGCAGTGGCGGAAGTTGTCGGTGATAAAGGTCCCGTTGAAATTCCGGGGTTACGTCCGCCGTATGTAGGTGTTTGCCGATTTTCTGTGCGGCATGACCGAAACCGAAAAGATCACATCCGGCGGCGGGCCGGAGGGTCATGACGCGCGGGCCGTACCGGAGAACCACTGCCGCCGGGGACGGTGGCCGGCGTCGGAGACGGAGCCGGACCGGACGTGGCGACCGGAGTCCCGGATCTTCTCGGCCGATCGCGCCACGGTCGGGGAGGCCCGACGCTGGCTGCGCCTCGTGCTCGACGGGCATCCGCGGCTGGACGATGCGGTGCTGCTGCTGTCGGAGGTGTTCACCAACGCGGTGGTGCACACCCGCTCCGGCCGTGTCGAGGTGACCGTGCTGCCAGACGAAGACGGGACGGTGACGATCCAAGTCGCGGACCAAGGCTCGGAAACGTTCCCCTTCGCCTGCGGATGCGTACGCGACACGCTCGCCGAGTCCGGACGGGGAATCGACCTGATCCGCTCACAGGCACAACGCTGGGGCTTCACCGAAGAGCCGACGGGCGGCCTCCTCTGGTTTGAACTGGCATCGAACGAGGACGGGGCCACCCCCTCGCCAACGGTCGAGATTGCATGAGACCAGGCCCGAGACCCGAGCTACCGGGCGCACCCGTTCCCCTGGGCGCGCCCGGATCGGCCGGTTCGTGTCCGGATCCCGTGATCGGCCGTCCTGCAACGGGCGCGTTCTTCATACCTACTCCGAGGCGAAGTGAGGCCATGGGTGATATGTCCGTATCTGAAGAAGTGCTCAGAAACGGCTTGTCCGTCGGATAAACTCGCAGGTCAGGAAGTGTGCTCCCCGCGCACGCGGGGATGATCC